>Ga0207747_1000381_pt1 | contig 53555 bp, 44 predicted proteins | sample HigsolmetaGSP11D_FD_184839 | JGI IMG/M metagenome (GOLD analysis project Ga0207747, IMG submission 184839) | High solid enriched microbial communities from the Joint BioEnergy Institute, USA - SP1-1-D (SPAdes) | ecosystem: Engineered > Bioreactor > SSF (Solid state fermentation) > Aerobic >...
CCTCCAAGGTTCCTCGAAATCCACCCTGGAGCATAGATACACGCCATTTTGCGTATGAATGCCCGAAAATCCAGTCTACTCAAGGGATGACGGGCATTTCATTTACCTAGCAACTGTCGAACTCGGGATGTAAGACATTCTTCTTTTCTTCATGGTTAGGCCTCCCCCATTTCACATGAATGATAACATTGATTACGTATATCATCCTAAATGATCAACATCGGCATGAGTATGGAAAATAAATTGCAATTCTTTGTATTATATTCTTTCATCCTGACAAGAAGGATGTCCGATATCTCACTCCATCGTAACGCCTATCCCTTGATTCCAGCAGTAACGATGCTTTCTACGAATCGCTTCTGCAGGATCAGGAAGGTGATGAGCACCGGTACGATGGCGATGCAGGCTAACGCCATCTGCTTGGCATACTCGTGGCCGAACTGGGTCTGGAAGCTGTGGATGCCAAGCGGCAAGGTGAACATCTCCGGCGATTTCAGGAAGATCAGCGGTTGATAATATTGATCCCAGATCATGAAAAAGCTGAGAATCCCGAGCGTGAGCATCGGCGACTGCGCGAGCGGCAGGGCGATCCGGACAAACGATCTCACCACACCGCTGCCCTCCATATAAGCCGCATGAATAAAATCGCGCGGGAAGGTCAGGAAGAATTGCCGCATCAGGAAGATCGACAGGATGTCCACGATATTCGGCACGATCAACGCCCAGAGGGTATCGAGAAAACCGATATAGCGGAAAGCGATAAACTGCGGCAGCAGACTGAGCTGGTACGGGATGAACAGTGCCGCCAGATAGATCAGGAAGATCGTGTTTGCATATCTGAACCTGAGGTACCCGAATGCGTAACCGGTCACCGCAGCAAACAACAGACGGCACAGGACGGATACGACCACGACGATCAGCGAATTGGATAGCCACGTCAAGACCGGGGACTCTGTCAGCAGATACCTGTAGTTGCCGAAGTTGATGTCATCCCAGTGCACGAGAACAAAAGGCTTTTCGAAGACCTGATTCTCATACTTGAACGAGGTGGACAGCATCCAGATGAGCGGAGTGACAAAAATCAGTCCAACCAGTGAGAAGACGATCGTACGAAGAATCTTCATTGATAGAACACCCACTTTTTCTGGCCAAACCAGTTGATGAGCACCAAGACGAGCGTAATCAGGAACAGGATGACGCCCACTGCTGATGCGTAGGAGAAATCATAGTATTCGAACGCCGTTCTGTAGATATGGTAGGTTAACGTGGTTGTGCTGAACGCCGGACCGCCTTTGGTAAGCAAGGCCATCTGGTAGAATGCCTGCAAACCTCCGATGATCGTGATGAGAAGCAGGAAGAAGCTGGTCGGAGATATCAACGGGAGCGTGACATGCCGAAAACGCGCCAGGCCATTCGCCCCGTCGATCGACGATGCCTCATACAGATCCCTGGGCACACCTTGCAAGGCGGCCAGAAACAGCAGGCAGTGAAACCCGACATCCTTCCATGAACCGATGACAGCCAGAACAGGCAGCGCCCATCGGGTATCCACCATATAATGCGGAGGATTCAGCCCCCAGGACATCAACAGGCTGTTGACGGGCCCCTCGGTCGGATGCAGGAAGACATTCCACACAACCAGGGTTGCTATATAAGTCGTGATATAAGGAATGATAAAGAAGGCCCGGATCATTCCTCTCAGATACACCCTGCTGTTCAGGATCAATGCCATGACAAGGCCCAGCAACAGTGTGAGCGGCACATAGATGACCAGATACTTGAACGTATTGGCAAAGGCTTTCCAGAAGTCATCGTCATGCAGAAGCTTGTCAAAGTACGACATGCCTTGAAAAGTAATCGTATTGCTCATCAGATCGATCTTGAACACGCTGAGCACAAACACAAACAGCATCGGAAGCGCAACGAACAGGGAATAACCGATGAAGCTCGGGATCGCGAATATGAGGCCCATTCTCCGTTCCGCACGTTCCAGCGAATGGCTGTTAGACGCCCGGCGCTTCCTGGTTTCCACCACAGTTACCTCTGTCAAATCCATTCACCGCCATTTTCAGACTAGACTTGATGATCACTGTCATTATCCTTGATTTGATGCGGAGGTAACATGGATTTTGTTATGTATCCTTTTGTAATATTTTCTGATCGCTGTGGGGAGACAAAAGGCAAGCGCTGCGCGGTCAATCAAAAAGCGGGCATCCTGTATCCTGTCGGATCCTTCGGATGCCCGCTTCTCAGATATGACTGGAGCGAAAATTACGCTTCGCATCGGAAATATTCCATCTCTGAACCTGGTGCGGTCATTGGATGCCTTGCCGCGACTGCAGCGCTTGGCCAAGCGCATGCGCGGTCTTGTAAATATCGCCTGCCCCCATCGTCAGCACGAGATCGCCGGGTCTCACATGCGCGGTCAGGAAGCTCAGCACCTCGTCCTTGTCCGGGATGTAGCGCACGTTCGGATTGCTGTTCTTCGCGATCAACTCCGCCAGGCGAGCGGAGCTCACCCCTTCGATGCGCTTCTCGCCGCTTGGCGAGTAAATATCCGTCAGGATCACCTCATCCGCTTCGCCGAAGGCGCGGCTGAACTGCTCCAGCAGGAAATAGGTCCTCGTATACCGCTGAGGCTGGAATACGGCGATGATGCGCTTGCCCGTGGACTTGGCTGCGGCGATCGTCGCCTCGATCTCGGTAGGATGATGCGCGTAATCGTCGATGACAAGAATATCGTCGTATTCGCCGATCACCTGGAAGCGCCGCTTCGCCCCGCGGAACTTGGCCAGCGAGGAGGCGATCTGCTGGAAGCTGAGGCCCGCCTCCAGGCCGACGATCAGCGCCGCAAGCGCATTGTATACGTTATGAATGCCTGGCACCGACAGCTCGATCGTGCCCAGCCCCTCACCCTCGCGTTCGACGGCGAACCTCACCCGCCGATCGCCAAGCTCGACATTCCTGGCCTTGAAGGCGGCATCCGAATGAATGCCATAGGTGAGGATGTCGCACCTTAGGCCGGGCACGAGCTCCTGCACATAGGGGTCGTCCAGACACAGCACCGCCTTGCCTCCCGGCTTGACCTGGCTGAGAAACTGGACATAGGCATTCTTCAGATTCTCGAACTTGCCGTCATAGTTCTCCAGATGATCGGCCTCGATGTTCGTGACAACCGCGTATTGCGGATGGTACTGCAGGAAGGAGCCGTCGCTCTCGTCGGCTTCGGCCACCACGAATTCTCCCTTGCCTGCCTTGGCATTGCTGCCGACATTCATGATCTCGCCGCCGATGATATAGGTTGGATCCAGATCGCCCGCTTCCATGATCAGCGCGATCATCGATGAAGTCGTCGTTTTCCCGTGAGCACCTGCTACTGCGACGCCCCGACGCGCATTGAGCAGCCTCGCCAGCATCTGCGCGCGGTGGATGATCGGGATGTTCAGCTTCTCCGCTTCGACGATCTCCACATTGTCCTTCGGCAATGCGGAGGAATAGACGACAAGATCAGCGCCGCGCACATGCTCGGCCTGATGTCCGATGTAAACTAACGCACCTCTTGCTGCCAGCTTCTCCGTCATTTCCTGACGCACCTCGTCCGAACCGCTGACCCGATACCCCATGTCTAACAACACGCGAGCTATGGCGCTCATGCCATAACCGCCGATCCCAATGAAGTGGACGTGCTCCTGGGTATTCAAACGCTTCACCAACCTTTTTCGGATTCAGTTTGATAGAACAGCATGGAACGAACATCAGAAACGAGGTATAACGATCCGGTGACGATCGAGAGATCCTGGGGACCGCTCACACTCTTCAGACGTTCAAGCGCATGCCGCCAATCAGGTTCGAGCACGACTTCCAGGCGATCCAGCCCCATGTCCCGCTTCAGGTCGATGATCACATCGTACAGTTCACCGGCATCCTTCGCACCCCATATATTCGGCTGTGTCACGATGACCGTATCTGCCAGAGGTAGTATATGCCTGCAGTAGTCGCGATGCTCCTTGCTCGCAAGCATCCCTGCCATAATATGCAGACGTTCGTAACGATATGACTGCCTCAGCGCATGGGCCAGCACCTCCGCTCCTTCCGGGTTGTGCGCGCCGTCCACCACGATGCGCGGCTCACTCGACACCTGCTCCAGCCTGCCCGGCCACCTGACCTGGGCCAGGGCGGCGCGAAGATCCTCTTCCTCCAGGATCAACGCATAGTACTGGCGGAGGATCTCCAGCGTCATGACGGCTACCGCCGCATTTTTGAGCTGATGCGCGCCCTGGAGCGCCACCTCCAGCCCTATGTACTCCCTGAACGGACCGACGAAGTCCATCGCCTGCATCTGCTCAGGCGACTCAGCCGACGGCACGGAGAAGTCATATTGCTTCTTGAACCGGTATACCGTCGATTTCTTCACCGACGCGATCTCCTCGATGACCCTGAGCGCCTCCGGCTGTTCCACAGCCGTGACCACCGGCACGCCGGGCTTGATGATGCCGGCTTTCTCATAGGCGATCCTCTCCGGCGTGTCGCCGAGCAGTTCCGTATGGTCCATCCCGATATTCGTGATGACAGATACGAGCGGGATGACGATGTTCGTGCTGTCCAGCCTGCCGCCAAGGCCCGTTTCCCATACGACATAATAAGGATAGGAAACTTCCGCGAAATATAGTATCGCCAATGTGGTGCAGATTTCAAACATCGTGGGATGTCCAAGTTCCGTTTGGGCCAGCTCCTCGGCGAGCGGCTTGATCCGGTTCGTCAGCCGGAGCACTTCCTCCTCGGGAATCGGCTCTCCGTTAAAGGTGATGCGGTCCGTAAACTTCTCCAGATAAGGAGAGGTGAATCTCCCCACATCATATCCTGCGCTGCGCAGAGCCTGATCCAGCATGGCGCAGGTGGAGCCCTTGCCGTTCGTGCCCGCCACATGGATGAATTTTAATCTTCTGTGCGGATGGTCCAACCTGTCCATCATATATTCCATCCGCATAAGTCCCGGCTTGATGCCGTTGGCACGAAGCCCTGTGATCCAATCTACGGCTTCTTGATACGTTTGGAAGCTCATGAGCGATTACCTTCTTTACGATATGATGGTGTACAGCGGATTGTCAGAGATATTATAATCTTTTTGGTCACGGATTTGTATATCCCGGTAAGAGGATCTATGAACAGAGGGATTCCTCTGCGTCTGAGACCCCCCCTTTCCCACCGCAACGGAACGTCGATCCGCTATTTGCAGCCATATCTCCATGTTGACACAGCGAACGGAACGTCGGTTCGTTATGGGATGATTCCGGGCGAGATACCCGCCTGAAAATATACCATAACGCATCCTCGTTCCGTCAGCAATTGAAGCAAGCTGCTTTTCGTCATAATAACGGATCCATGTTCCATTGGCTCCAGGCCATCCGATCAGAAGCAACAACCGACCGAATGAAACATAGCCCAAGACCTTCCCGGCGACAGATTCCGTTTCTCTGATGACTCCTATATTCCTATATGATGATCTGCTCCCAGCCTGGAAGGGCGAAGAAATCCGCAACCTTGAACCTGGTGGTACTGTAGATGCAATCGGGCATGATGACCGTTTTGCGACAATCGGCCGTGCTGACAATATCGCACAATCCCGAGCGCAACCCGACGAAATGTCCGGCATATTCCACCGCCCTGATCATCTGGTTGATGGGCAAGGTCAAGGGGATGGTGCCTGGCAAGGGCGCTTCATCACCGACCACATTGGTGTAAACCTGGAATCCCTGCTGCCGATATCCCTTCACCAGTTCATCCCAGAAGCTACGGGGCGGTTGAACCACACTCTTGGCATAGGGGGCGATGATGACGCTCCTGCCTCTGGCAAGGTTTGCCCGATTGTCAAAGGGGGCGATCCTGGAGGGTCGGACCGGTTCCGCGTCCTTGCCCAATCCATAAACGGCGTATTTGTAATAGTCCGTAAAACTCATAAAATGGCGATCCAGATACCTGATCAGATTGTCCGTGTACGGGCGGTCATGATGAGCGATCAGGCAGTTGTCCTCATGATGGAAGATGATCGCTTGCACCAGCTCATCCATCTGTACAGGATCAAGGACGACCACCCGGTCCATGCCGAACATCTCGGCCACCTGACGGCAACCATGGCCGACCACCGCAACCACCGTCTCCCCGATCTCCTGCCTGGCACTGTAAGCAGGCAGATAGGAGCAGGCCGCGTACACATCCCCCAGGGCATCATGGGGACAGACGACCAGGTGATGCTGCCGATATTGCTCCCGGATCGCCTTCAGGATGTCCGTTCCGCGAAGCATCCTCTCCGTCTTGCGTCTGATCGCATCGTCGGACACCGAATATTCGGCAAAGGTGTTATAATCAACCACCTTCACGATGTCGCCGGCGAACCCGAGCTCCCTCAACTGTGCCACCATGGGCTCATAATAGCGGGTGGCGATGAGGACAATCGCCTCTTCACCGGCCAATCGCCTGACCGCTTGCGGCGGAACGATCGGGATCCCCTGATATGCGCTGCCCTGCTTGCTTCGGTTGTTGTCCAGGATGCCGTTCACCCTGACTCCCCTGTCCAGGAGATGGTCGATCATGACTTCCGTCGCATGGCAATGTCCAAAAGCCAGCACATGGCGGTTGCCCAGCTGATCAGCCGCCATCAGGCTGCCGATGGTCCGGATCATTTCCTCCTGATATCGAATCTCCATCATAACGCTCCCAGTATCACGTCATCTATCAGTGTGTCTGCATCCGCCATCCCGGTGTCCAGCAGATTGCGGAGCTTGCGGCCCCAAGGCTGGTCGAAGGAGCCGATGATCACCTTGCCGCTGTATTCATACAGCTCATACAGCTTCAGCAGATCACGCGCCGCTTCCCCTTCGACGACCGCGCCCTTACGTCCCTGAAGCTTCCGCTCGAAGGCCGCCTTGATCCGTCCGTTCAGCTGATCATCATGAGAGGGAAGCAGCAGGACATAATCGCATTCATCCAGCCCCTGGGCCATCCATCTGTTCCTGCAAGCAACCATGTCCTTCATCAAAGCATCCATTTGCCGCCATCCATTCAATGAACTCACGGACCGCTCCGTCCCCCCCGTTTCTCGACGATATGAAATGGGCGATGCCCTTGATCCTTTCGGAAGCATCATTCGGACAGCCGATCAGGCCGCATCTCCCCATGATCTGCAGGTCGTTGTCATCATCGCCTATACACGCGACTTCCTCGTAGGACAGCCTCATCTCTTCCACGAATTTCGCAAGGCATGCGGCCTTGTCCTTCACTCCCTGGTACAGATAATGAATGCCCAGCTCGTCGCAACGCTTCCTGACGATCTCCGAGGTTCGTCCGGTGATCACGACCGGCTGCACGCGATAGGCGGGCAACAGATCCCTGATGCCATATCCATCCTTGACATGGAAGGCCTTCATCACTTCTCCGTTCTCGCCGATATAGAGTTTGCCGTCCGTAAGGGTTCCGTCAACGTCCATCACAAGCACTTTAATGGGTCTCATTGGTCCGTCACCGCAGTTATTCATTGGCTTCCATCTTCTTCATGAAGTTAAAAATGACAGACGTGTTGTATACTTCCCTGTCCATCAGACGGAAGCCAAGCTGATCCATGTGATCGGTAATCTCCGCTTCGGCGATCGAAGTCACCCAGATCGAATCGCGAACCGGCGCAGCTTCCGTCGTTGAATAGCTCATCACGATCTGGCTGCAGTATTCGGCGGACTTCTTCAGGACATCCTTCCAGTTGACCAGATATTCCAATACCCCGGCGATAAAGATGGTGTCGGCATGAACATCCGGGAATTCTCCGGTGGCCAGGTCGCACACGATGGTCTCATCGTCGCGTTTCTTGTAATCACAGCCATAATATTGGATGGTCGGGTTCAGATACCGCCTGATGTGCATCTCGCCGCAGCCCAGGTCGACAAGAGAACGACAGTCAGGCGAGATATATTTGCTCATCGCCTTTGACCGCCCTTCCCAATTGCCGAAATATTCCACGCCCTCCCACACGTTGAAGCTTTCATGCTTCAGCAATCTATCCTGCACCTGAAGGATATGTTCTTTCTGATTCCGGATCTTGGCATTCTTGGCGTCAATCACCTGTTTAAGTTGCACGACTTTCCTCTGCAGGATCTCGATCATGGCCTCCGCTCTCTGCCGCTCCGTGAACGGTGCTTTCCTGGTCACGCGCCCCTGCTCGCAATCCCGGATGAAATCCTTGCACCTTTTTTCCAGGATTTCCTTGTACACGAGATAGTCATCGGAATTGCATGGAGGATGGACAAAATCATAATCCACCTGATCAAGCAGAAAATCATCGTAATAGCAATGATGCACCAGAGGGAAGAAGTCTTTCAGACGACTTTCCATATCGTTGACGCCAACCGAGCGTTCCCTGGTGGTGGCCAGAAGAACGGGCGTATCCTGTGTCAGACATGGCAGAGCCGCGTGAAGTCTGCTGGTGATCACGCAATGGGCGCTGGCATAGATCTCGATGCAGTTCCTGACGATGTCAAATCGTTCCTCAATGCTCATGTTCGCATGCTCTTCAACATTTGGAACGTCGTGGGTCATCACCCGGATCTCGAAGCGATCGCCAACCTTGCGTTTCACATACTCAACCACATGATCAGGCACATCAACACAGCAGATATACCTGTCCTTCGGCTTGTGCAGATTGGGAAGAGTCAGGGAGATACAGCCGCTGAAATAGGCATCGATTCCCATCTCCTTGAAGAGGTTAGCCTGTTCGCGGGTGCGGCAACCGATCGGTTCAAAGGCCTTCATATAAGCCCTTATGGCATCCTGTTGCAGGAACTCCCACATCGTCGGCCGGAAATAGGAGCTGACAAAGAGGGGAATCAGGTTCGCGGGCGGCATGAATGTATATTCACGGTTGTACGGTTCGACAAAGGCAGCCACGATCGTGGCCACCTCTTCATCGTCATCCGATTTGAACTTGTAAACCTCCGTGTTGTCGATCAGATAATCGATGCGCGGATAGAACAATGACTGGGCATAGGCCCATACATCGTCGCCGATATTGTGCGTATGCTTGTAATACCAAAGTCCATACTTCACGCCCTTGACTCCTTTGCTTGGATATATTGCTGATACAGCTCTTCCACGTAAGGTCTGCGGCACTTCGTCCTCATCTCAGGCGGAACGGTCTTCAGGTAAGCAGCGAAGTCCGTCAGGCTCATCTGGTGATTCTCCAGCACAAAAGCCGCGTAATTCGGATGACAACCGTTATAGGCCGTCAGGAAATAATAGGGGGTGTAGCCCCATTCTTTCTGCTCCTTGATCGGCATGATATAGTCGTTCACCAGCCGCATGATCTCCGCCAGATCGTACTTGGGCACGAAGAAATTGTTATAATAATTGGCCACGAGTTCGGTTTGCAAATTGCCGGCGCCCCGTCCCATGCCGAGCAAGGAGCAGTCAACCACCAGTCTTCTGGACGTGGAATATTCAAACACATCAACAGCAACCGGAAGGGCAAGGTTCATGTTCTGATGGGAATGAAACCCGATGATCACCTCTTCGGGAGCCAGATTGTCCAGGATCTTGAAATACTTGCGGAAATCCCCCGGCGTCATGTATCCGAAGCTGTCGACGATGGAGATGCCGGCGGGATTCAGCTTCATCAGCTCATCACACAGGGAGGAATATTCGCTCATCGAATAATCGATGGTGACCATCGGCTGCATAAACAGCTTATACCCCGACTCGTTGACAGCCTTGGCGTATCGGATGGCTTCCTGGATCTGATGCTTGTAGAACACGATCCGTATGCCATCCACCGATGTCCCGTCATAGGGAGTAAAGTCCTCCAGCCTGAATTGATCCACGTCAACCATGGCGAACAGCATCGTGTTCCTGCGATCAGCCGGAAGATACTCGGCGATGCGGGAGATGCTGTCAAAGTGCGTGGAGTTGCCGCGATAAGGCTTGGTGCTGTTCAGATATCCAACCTCCACGAAATCCAGATTCGCGTCAATCAAAGTCCGGATCATATCACGAATGGCGTGATCGGGAAACTCCCCTCCGGTGATATAGCTGCCGTCGCGAAGCGTACAATCAAGCAAGTTATACTTGTTCACCCGGATCTCCCTCCCTGAAATGCAGCAGACATTCCGCCAGCTGAAAATCCTGAGGCGTGTTGATGTCAACGGCCTCACGATAGCCAACCTCCAGGATCAGAGGTTTTCTTCCTATGCGGCGGTGGTGTTGCTCGAACACTTCCCTGTTAAATACATACACTCCTGAAGTTTCACGATAATAGACAGGCAGATCCTGACTGCGAGGGATGTTCTCTGCTTGAAAGTTCAGCGGCTCGCCCTGATGCCAGATAAAGTCCTGAAGCCGCTCGGCGCAAAAGGCCGAATCATACGCGCCTGAAGCCACGGCCTGAATGCCCTTGCGAATGGTCTCCGCCCTCACAAAGGGGGCGGTGGCATGCGCATAGACATAGATATCGGCCTTGACCAGGCTGCTGAACTCCGCAAAAATCTGCGAGAAATTGGAGGTGGGCAGATCCAGATAGTCCGGGCGCTGCAAGAAGCGGATCCCTTCGATCAGATAGTCGCACACCGATCGATCGCTGCAATAGACATATTTCTCGTCGATCTCGGCCACGGCGTTCAGCGATTCAAGGATATATTGAATGAGGGGCTTGCCCCCCAACAGTTTGGTATTTTTGCCTGGCAAGCGCTCATTGTTGAGTTTGATCGGAACGACAGCCACGATTCTCATCATTTGTCCTCAGCCGGAAACAAGCGGTCAAAATCCACGCGTTCGAATACTTCCAGCTTTCCTCCTCGTGTAGCGTTGTAGATATGAACGCCCTTTTGCTTGCAATAGTCTCTGGCGTAGGCGTACTCGGCCTCAAACATGTCCTTGTTGTACGTGGTCAGTCTCAATTTCTGATCATAGAAATGGTGTTGCACTTTCTCATCGATGATGACCGATCCGTCATGCTTGACCACGATCGGGAAATCATTGTCCATCCCGAGGAAGTAGATCTCCGTAAAGCCCATGTTCACCGCCATCTGCAGCATGATATAGCTGATGGAGCCCGCCTCGTACACAAGGGGCAGGTCCTCCGAGAAAAATAGCTTGTACGGATAATAATCGTACTGCACCCATGGTGAGGTTTCGAAGAAATAAACATTTTTAGCCTTTTTTAATATTTCATTTCTGTAACCAATACAGACCATGAAATTGATCTTGTCATCGTGTAAAAACTCTTCCGCTTGCACATCCAGAACATCCCATATAAAGTAATAGTCCGGTCTCAGAGCGGTTTTATCAAACCATCGGTAGAAGTTATTGGATACAAAAACGACTTCGTTGTTTTTCCGCAGCGTTTCCAGATCCTCGAGCGTGAGAGAAGGCCCGTTGCCGATGATGAAGCATCTGCCTCCGTTATAGTAATTCTGGAATCTCCGTGTCGACGAGTAGAGCACCCGCTTGAAAGCGAACTCCAGCTCAAAGCCCAGGATGAAATGGTAATTGTTGATCTTGCCTCGCCGCAGCATCTCCCTCTGCTTTTCCAGATAAGACGGAGCCTCGGTTGAGATCACGACAAAGGCATCCTCCGGCAGCTCGTCCAGGGGAATGCACGAAAATTGCTCTTTGCATTCCTGCGGCAGATCCTCCGACTCGATAAAGCCCTGAATGTCCGCCAGCAGGTCATATTTCAAAATATCTTTATAGAAGTTATTGATATCCACAAACCAACGATAGTCTCCCCAAAGATAGATGGGTGTCTGTTGATTATGGACAAACAGCTTGAAGGTCCTTGCAAAATGCTTGCGGATATGGAGGCTTGCGGCGCTGAACGGGTTCAATACCTGAACAGGAATGGAGGATAATTGCTTCCTGACCTCATAATAAAACCTCGAAGTTGTGATCAGCACAAGGACCTCTTCTTCAAGGCTGAGCGCCTTCAGCTGCTCGAAGCTGATGACCTTGACGCCCTGAACCTCCTTGCCCGTCATGTTGGCGGAGTTGTCACAGAAAGCATGAGGCTCAATCTCATAGGCCCGTAAGGTGTTCAAAGCTCTCAGGCCATCCTTGCCCGCCCCGAACAACACCAGTTTTTTCTTGCCTTCACGGATTTTCTCGGAGATGAAGTCCAAGGGAAGATCGAGGATCTGTCTGCCCTCAAATTGATGGAAAACCGGCCGGCTCTCCAGGAAAGCCAGGCTTTCCTCCAGAGAGAGTCCGAAGTCGAACTTCACGAATCGTTCAGGGATCGGCAGTCCGTTCTTGATCTCTTCATCCTTCAATCTCCACAAAGCTTTGGTAAATTGCGATACATTTCGATAATGAAATCTTCCATCTTTGCAATAATGAATGGCAAAATCACTGTGCCTGAAAACCAGATTCTCGATATAAAAAGTCCCGGTCCTGATCTGCGAGTGCTTGCCCAAAATGCTGAAGACCTCATCCAGATTGTTGTCAAACAGATCGTCTCGTTTCAGACCCAACCGGTCAAAAAAATCATTAAATCCAAGTAATTTGGAAACATAATCCATGTCTGTCTTGCAGTAGCAAACACCAAAGGTCCAATACGGATAAAACCGCTCAAACGCGCTGCTGTGCATGTCCAGGCTGAAGCAGTCCACATCGCTCCGGTCCGCATGCTCCTGCACCTGCCTCAGCATATCCGCGCACCTCATCGCCTCGGCGCACATCACGGTGTCGTCGGCGTCGATGTTCCAGAAGCTTCTGTAGCCCTTCTCCCTGGCATGAAGAAAAGGCGTCAGCAAAGCCGCTCCCGCGTTCAGCCAATGCGAAACCACAATATGTCTCAGCAGCCGCCTGGCCTTCACCGAACTGGGGATAAACCTGTCCTTGTTTCGCTCATGGATCACCCGGTTCTTCAGTGCCTCATTGTCGCAGACGATATAGTAATCCGCTCCGCACGCTTCCACGATCCGGGTCCAGTGCTGAAAGCATGCAACGGCGAAGTCGGTATTCAGGTTGATCTTGAGATAAAAAACAGGGGAACTTGCCATGGCGCCCGTTGCCTCCTGATTGACACTGCCAGCATCATGCTTGTTCACAGCTGTTCATCTGCCTCCTCTTCCATTCCAAACAATCATCACATTTCCCGTTCTCACACAAGGTCGAAGCTTGCTCATCCATTCAACGCTGCGATATGGCTGGATGCCAACTGCTGCTTCACTTCATGGTAAAAATTCGAGGTGGTGATGAGCACACAGGCCTCCTCCCTCATGCTTAACTCCTTTAATTGCTCGAAGCTGATGACCTTGACGCCATGGATCTCTGTCCCCACCACCTTGGGCGAGTTATCGCAAAATGCGTAAGGCTCAATCGCGCGGGACCGCAGAGTGTTCAAAGCTCTCAGGCCATCCTTGCCCGCCCCGAACAACACCAGTTTTTTCTTGCCTTCACGGATTTTCTCGGAGATGAAGTCCAAGGGAAGATCGAGGATCTGTCTGCCCTCAAATTGATGGAAAACCGGCCGGCTCTCCAGGAAAGCCAGGCTTTCCTCCAGAGAGAGTCCGAAGTCGAACTTCACGAATCGTTCAGGGATCGGCAGTCCGTTCTTGATCTCTTCATCCTTCAATCTCCACAAAGCTTTGGTAAATTGCGATACATTTCGATAATGAAATCTTCCATCTTTGCAATAATGAATGGCAAAATCACTGTGCCTGAAAACCAGATTCTCGATATAAAAAGTCCCGGTCCTGATCTGCGAGTGCTTGCCCAAAATGCTGAAGACCTCATCCAGATTGTTGTCAAACAGATCGTCTCGTTTCAGACCCAACCGGTCAAAAAAATCATTAAATCCAAGTAATTTGGAAACATAATCCATGTCTGTCTTGCAGTAGCAAACACCAAAGGTCCAATACGGATAAAACCGCTCAAACGCGCTGCTGTGCATGTCCAGGCTGAAGCAGTCCACATCGCTCCGGTCCGCATGCTCCTGCACCTGCCTCAGCATATCCGCGCACCTCATCGCCTCGGCGCACATCACGGTGTCGTCGGCGTCGATGTTCCAGAAGCTTCTGTAGCCCTTCTCCCTGGCATGAAGAAAAGGCGTCAGCAAAGCCGCTCCCGCGTTCAGCCAATGCGAAACCACAATATGTCTCAGCAGCCGCCTGGCCTTCACCGAACTGGGGATAAACCTGTCCTTGTTTCGCTCATGGATCACCCGGTTCTTCAGTGCCTCATTGTCGCAGACGATATAGTAATCCGCTCCGCACGCTTCCACGATCCGGGTCCAGTGCTGAAAGCATGCAACGGCGAAGTCGGTATTCAGGTTGATCTTGAGATAAAAAACAGGGGGACTTGCCATGGCGCCCGTTGCCTCCTGATTGACACTGCCAGCATCATGCTTGTTCACAGCTGTTCATCTACCTCCACTTCAATCCCCTCAAACCGGTCCCGTTCTATCTGCAACGCAAACGCCGTGTCCAGCCCGCTGGGCTTGCGGTCATTCACCAGGATTCTCTCTCCATAGGGCGCATTAAAGAGGATATGGTCGTAACGAACCCCATGGTCTCTGAGGAACCGTTCCGTAACTTCCCGGTATTCCTCCCTTCGTGAAGTCACGAACACCACCATGTCTCCTTCCGGGATGCTCTTCAGGAACTCCAGGGCCCCCTCGAGCCAGGTATCCTGTCCGTCCGTCCTGTAACCGTTATGCTTGACCAGGGTGCCGTCCAGATCCAGCAACCAGGTATGCCCCAGCGGGGACAGCGTTAATCTATGAGACATGGCTCAGCTTCACTCCGATCGCGCCGCCTGGATGATTGCGCTTGAAATCCTTCAGCGTGACCCCCAGTCGTTCTGCCAGATGCAAGGCCAGTCCCTGCAGCAGGATCAGATAGCAGGAAGAGGAATTGATCGGGACGATATCCCACGGGTCTCCCTCATGCTCAAGGGTCAGCAGCAGCTTTTTGTCCAGCATCCTGGCCAATTTCCCGCCATCGTTAAAGGAGATCAGCCATTTCTCCACCTTCCAGTCACGAATGTATTCGGCGAATAAACAGCTTTCCGCGGTGCTTCCGCTCTTCGACAGGATCATGACCAGATCGTTCTCCTTGATCAACCCAACATCCCCATGCATGGCGGTATTCGTATGCAAAAAGGCGCTTTCCAGTCCCAGGGAATTCATCGTCCCGACAAACTTCTCACAGATTGGCACGTTCTTGCCCAGGCCCGAGGCTACGATCTTGCCGCCGCTGCGGAGAACCTTCTCACAATCATCCAGCAAGGCGACAAACTGCCCTTCATCCAGATTGGCGAAGGTGTTGTCGATCTGTGATATGAAATTGGCAAAATAGGCTTGACTCAAGACCAACACTCCTCCAGATAATATAGGCCGTTATAAAACGCGCCGCAAATGCTGTCATAATCCTGCCAGGCATAGGTGGTCAGAGAAAGCCAGATAACCGCGTGGATCAGCTTGATCCTTCTCTCCTCCGCCTCCACCAATTGGAAGAAGTCTCTCTCCAGATGCTCCCAGCCATTGGATCCGATCTCCAGCTGAACCCCCTGGTCACCGATGGACAGCCTGAACTCCTTCAGGTTAAACGGATCGTAATTGCCCACTATGGAATAATACAGCTTCGCCCAATCATAATCCGGGTCGCCGTACAGCTCTGTATGCCCGAAGTATCCCCGCGGATCGATGAAGACAGGATCTCCGTTCTTTCTCAGCATCAGATTGGAGAAGGTGCAGTCGCCATGGATGAACGTGAAATGCTCACAATGCAGCCCGTCAAGCAGCCTTTCAAACTCTCTTCGATAGAAGAAAACGTTGCGGCATTCACGTCCGTTCACCGTGATGATCCGCTGATCGGCGAAGGGCACAAGGTCACGGATCTTGTCCAGGCGTTTCATGGTTTTGCCGTAATAGGCATCCTTCGTGCTGAAGGCATCCGCAGGCACGGTCTTCACGCGATGCAGTTCCTTCAGCGCATCCACGATTCTCCCCAGCACCTCTCTGTCCGCTTCCATTTCATAGATGTTGTGCCCGTCGATACGCTCCATGGTGAGCGGCTCATAGCTGACGATCCTCGGGATCGCCTGAATGCCGTTTTCGGACGCATACTTGTACCATTGGACTTCCCGCTTGGCCAGTTCATGGCCCTGCTTGTCCACAGGCTCTTTAATAACAATATCGTCATTCATGGTCATTTTGTTAAATGGCCGCGTCTTTATGGCATTGACCCTGGCATATTCGCTCAGCGTTCCGAATTCTCTCGTGCCGGCCAGCCCCAGGGGTTCGAAGCGAATGTTCCTCCCTTTCAGCCAGCGCACGAATTCCCCGCTTGGCGGAAGCTCCTTCAGGCACTCCTTGTTGCGGAACACGAACAGGCCCGCCACCCCGTACTCTTCGCTCCGCTCCTCCACAAACTCGCCATTCTCATACTTCCAACGGCACGGGAACGTCTGGGAGATGCCAATATAATGCCGGTCCTCCTCGGGCATTTGAAACTGATCGGACAGGATCAGATCTGACCATATCAGCATGAAGGGTTCGCCCTCCGGCACAAGATCCACCGCCTGTTTCACCCCGCTGCAGGTGCCTGTGCCTTCGGCGTCCACGACCTGATATTTCACATCGGCGAAACTTTCCAGATAGGCTCTCAACACCTCTTTTTTGTAGTCTGCGATGATGATATATCTCTTCTCCGGAAACTTTCGGAACAGATGAAAGATCATCGGCAGGTTTTCAACAGGAACAATCGCCTTGGGCTTATTGGCTGTGAGGTGCTCCAGTCTGGTTCCTTTACCCCCTGCCTGGACGATGATATGGTCAACTTTCATATCCAATCTTCCTTCCCTAGATTCTCCTGGGTAATGCGTTCTTCAATACCCTGTCCTTGGCATGCTTGTAGATCCGGGCGCCGGCCTGGCCATCGCGCAATTTGTCTCTGTCATTTGCGCTAACGTGTGGACTCTGGCCTTTGGCCATGCGGTCGATGAAGCTTTGGTTCATCGCGCTGCAATACTCCGAAGTCCATTCAGGCCTGATCTCGCATACCGGCTCGATCGCGCGTGTCTCGAAATCATAGCGATACAGAACATCATTTTTGTGCGCAAAATAGAAAAACTTGTCCGATAGATAATTGCACGTGGAAAACGAGTAATCCGCGTATTGCTCCGCATTGGGGCTGCGGTTCAGGATGGCATCGAACTCTTCCATCTTTCTGTATTCGCAGGTGTCCAGATCAAACTCCAGCACCATATTGGTGAACCCGCCGATCAGGATCAGCTTGTTCTTGTAAGGTTTGAGATTGTTCACCAGGAAGACCCAATCTTGCTTTCTGGTTACCTTGAAGCCCTTGGGCAGCTTATCGTAAGCGGTCACTTCTCCCGTTTCATGGTTCCACTTCAACAAGAAGCCCTGTCTGGCGATGAGGAAGAAACAGTCGCCATATTTGAAGATGCATTGATAGGACATCTGTTTGCTTCCCACGGTATGGACCTTGTACTCGCGGGTATCCAGACAAAACTCCAGAACCTCATTCGTATACAGGCTGGCCAGCAAAACGGTGTTTTCATTGAGCCAGGTCCAACCGTGGAACAGACTGTGCGTTCTGCCTTGCGGAAACATGCCCGACAAGTCCAGACAATGTTCGGTTTCCTTCGTATCCAGATCAAAGGCCACGATGCCGCGATAACCGCACGGCACAAGGAAAATCCGGTTCTGATAGGGGATGCCATGGAAGAAGTTCCTGTTGGACCCGTTGACCGGTGCCATAAGCTCTTGTCTCAGTTCAAGAGGATAGCGGTTGTACTCGCGGGTTGCAGGGTGATAAACGACCATCTCATTGCAATTGTGAGGAATAAACACAACCTGGTCCTGAATCACCAGCTTCGAGTAGAAATTACGGTTGCGAGGCGCCCCGGCTTCCAACTCGATCTGACTGTCGTATGTCAGACGATCGCCTGCCAGCCTGAACAGGTGTTCGGACAAGGTGACCGCATAGAGCTGGCCGCCTGCTTCGAACATGTCGGCAACATGAAAGGGGAACTGCTCCAGAAGCTCTGCAGGATGTTCTTCCGTAATTTCCGTATTCTGATAGTAGATGGGCTTCCCGGCCGCCTTGAACAGCTCCGTGACGCTGGAACCGTCCCCGTAATAGGCGTCGCTCCAGGCGATGGCCCGGTGAAGGTCCGGTGAATCGTCATAGATCCCCCAGGCTTCTTGCTTGTAGGCTTCAATGGTGCTTGCATATTCGCCGAGCAGATCCGGCCTGAAGATCCGGAAGTTAAGCTCCGTGTTCGGGTGAGGTCTCCACCATAGAACCACATCCTCCCGGTTCCTGAAGGCCTCAAACACCGATGACAGCTTCCTGAAATACGCCTTGCCTCCGTTGACCCATTTGAACACATGGGTGTTGTAGAAGATGATTTTTTTCTTCTCCCCGTTGTCCTTGTACAGGAGCCGCTGCCATTCAGGCGGAATCTCATGGTCCTCAGGCCTGGCATGAATGGCCTTGTCGTACTTCGGCGACCCGATGGCTACGAACTTGTCCTCCGCTCTTCCGTACGAGGGTTGGGCCGGATTGGCTTTGCAATATTTCTTATATTGACTGATATAGGATTGCCTGACCTCTTCAGACTGCAACATCACGTAATCGGCATTCAGAACGCCCGGCAGATAACCGTAATAGTCCTCGACCTTGTTGTCAGGAGCAACAAAATAAGGAACATAGATCAAGCATTCGCAGTGATCTTTCAATTCCTTGCTATAAAAGTCGGGATGGACAGTGGCATTCCTCACCATATGATCGTAGGCATAATGGATAAAAATCACATCCGGGTGCCGTGCTGCGATATCGTAGTTCAGCCAATGGGTGACTTCGACATCATCGCCATAGAAGCCAGCGCCCTCGTAGTGCATGGTGCCCAATGTTCCATCAGAATTCAATTCGAAATAGGGGATCGGCACGCAGTATGCGTCGCAATCGGGATCTTGCCTGGCCGCCAGCCAGATGGATTCCAACGAATCCCACATGCTTGCCTTATAGGGCATGAACACCACCTCAAGCCTGTCCGGCTTGAGCTCCGATCTCACGCTGTTTTCAATCCTCACCACATGCTGGTGCAGCTTTTTCTTGGGAATCTCGCCCGCCTGGTATTGCCCCAGCAGCTGCACATACTCGTTCAGCAATTCACTGGTGGTGGTTCCCCTTCCCGTCAGGCTGTCCACATAATTCCGGATCTCCCTGGCAAACTCGGCGCATTCGGATACCAGGCCAGAAGCGACCCTTGGTTCCAGTTGCTTGTCCAGCTCACTCAACACTTCATACAGCGTTTTCACCGTCTCCAGAATCTGACGTTTATGGTATGGCCGCATCGATCAACTTCAACTCCTGTATTCAGCCAGTCTGCGATTAGTCTGCATGCATCCCACTATGATTTACATCGGCGGCTGCGCGTTCTTTTTTAATGCCGCCCGTCACAAAACTACATCTGTATGTCTGTCAATATACCTCCTGACCGGACCTGAAGACAACACCTTTGCCAGCAGCACAATCTTCCAGTCCATGAACGCGGACGGTCCCATGGCTTGCGCATCCATCCGGACCTGCCTGGACAGAGAACGGCCGCAGCGGCTCCATATCTGGGCAAGAGCCGCTGCGGCCGTTCTGACAGCCAGATCAGCTCAATTGTTGAAGCTCCTGGATGCGCGCTTTCACCTTGTCGCGCTTCTCCATGTAGTCCTTCTGCTTCGCTCTCTCCTCTTCAACCACCTTGGCCGGCGCCTTCTTCACGAAGCCCTCGTTGGCCAGCTTCTTCTCGACGCGCTCAACCTCGCTCTCCAGCACCGCCAGCTCCCTGTTGAGCCGCTCGATCTCCTGGGCGATGTCGATCAGCCCGGCCAGCGGCAGGAACAGCTCGGCGCCGCTTACGACGGCCGTCATCGCCTGCTCTGGAGGCGCCGCATCGAGGCTCATGGTGAACCCGGAGGTGCCGCAGAAGCGCTCGATATAGATGGTGTTGTCCTGCAGGATGCGAAGCGTGTCTTCATCCGCAGGCTTGATGATCAGCTCGACCTTCTTGCTCATCGGCACGTTGACTTCGGCGCGTACGTTGCGCACGGCGCGGATGATATTCATCAGCAGCTCCATCCGATGGACTGCCTCCGGCGCTTCGCGCGACGCATCGTAAGTCGGCCACGCGGCGAGCATGATCGTCTCGCCCTCATGAGGCAGATGCTGCCAGATCTCCTCCGTCAGGAACGGCATGAACGGATGGAGCAGGCGCAGCGTCTGGTCGAGCACATGGGCGAGCACGGACTGGGTGGTCTTCTTCGCGGCTGCATCCTGTCCATACAGGCTCAGCTTGGCGAACTCGATGTACCAGTCGCACAGATCGTCCCAGATGAAGTTGTAGAGCAACCGCCCCACTTCGCCGAAATCATACTGATCCATGAGGCGGGTCACATCGCGCACCGTTTCGTTCAGGCGATGCAGGATCCACTGATCGGAGACCGTCAGCTGGCCGCCCAGATCGATGTCGCCGGCCGTAAAGCCCTCCAGGTTCATCAGGGCGAAGCGCGATGCGTTCCAGATCTTGTTCGCGAAGTTGCGCGCCTGCTCAACCCGCTCCCAGCGGAAGCGCAGGTCCTGACCCGGCGTGCTGCCGGTCGAGATCATGAAGCGCATCGCATCGGCGCCGTACTTCTCGATAACCTCCAGCGGATCGACGCCGTTGCCGAGCGACTTGGACATCTTGCGCCCTTCCGCGTCGCGCACCAGGCCGTGGATGAGCACGTCCCTGAACGGGATCTGCCCCGTGAACTCCAGCGCCGTGAAGATCATGCGGGCCACCCAGAAGTAGATGATATCGTAACCGGTGACGAGCACGTCGGTCGGATAGTAGCGCTTGATATCCGCCGTCTCCTCCGGCCAGCCGAGCGTCGAGAACGGCCAGAGGGCGGAGCTGAACCAGGTGTCCAGCACATCCTCGTCCTGGCGGATGTTGGCCGAGCCGCAGTGCGCGCAGGCCGCGGCATCCTCTCTCGACACGGTCACCTCGCCGCAGTCCGCGCAATACCATGCCGGGATGCGATGGCCCCACCACAGCTGACGGGAGATGCACCAGTCGCGGACGTTCTCGATCCAGTTCAGGTAGATCTTCTCGAACCGCTCCGGCACGAAATTGACGCCCTTGCCGCTGCGCTGCGCCTCGATCGCCGCTTCGGCGAGCGGCTTCATCTTCACGAACCATTGGGTCGACAGATACGGCTCGATGACGACGCCGGTCCGTTCGCTGTGTCCGACCTGGTGGACGTGTTCCTCGATCTTGATGAGCACGCCCTGCTCCTCCAGGTCCCTCACCAGCTGCTTGCGGCATTCGAAGCGGTCCAGGCCCTGATATTTGCCGGCGTTCTCATTCATCCTGCCGCTCTCGTCCATGACGAGCACCTGCGGGAGATGGTGGCGGTTGCCGACCTCGAAGTCGTTCGGATCATGCGCCGGCGTGATCTTCACCGCGCCGCTGCCGAACTCCGGATCGACGTATTCGTCGCCGATGATCGGGATCTCGCGGCCGATGACCGGCAGGATCAGCGTCTTGCCGATCAGATGCTTGTAGCGCGGATCCTCAGGATGGACGGCCACCGCGGTATCCCCGAGCATCGTCTCCGGTCTCGTCGTCGCGACGACCAGGCCGCCCTCGCCGTCCTTCAGCGGATAGCGCAGATGATACAGCTTGCCCTGCACTTCCTTGTATTCGACCTCGATATCCGAGAGCGCCGTGCGCGCCGCAGGGTCCCAGTTGATGATGTATTTGCCCCGGTAGATGAGGCCTTTCTCATAGAGGCGGACGAACACTTCGCGAACGGCGCGGGACAGGCCTTCATCCAGCGTGAACCGCTCCCGCGAATAATCGAGCGAGAAGCCCATCTTCGCCCATTGCTGGCGGATCGTATCCGCATAATGCTCCTTCCATTCCCAGACCTTCTCCAGGAACTTCTCGCGGCCAAGGTCGTAGCGAGTGAGCCCATCTTCCTCGCGCAGCCTCTGCTCAACCTTGGTCTGCGTCGCGATGCCGGCATGGTCGGTGCCGGGCAGCCAGAGCGTGTCATAGCCCTGCATGCGCTTCGTGCGGATCAGGATGTCCTGCAGCGTGAAGTCCAGCGCATGGCCGATGTGCAGCATGCCGGTGACGTTAGGCGGCGGGATGACGATCGTATATTTCTCCGCGTCTTTTCGGACACCCGCTGCGAAGAAGTTGTTTTCTCTCCAATATTGGTACCATTTGGCCTCCGCCTCGTGCGGATTGTACGTGGTCGGCATCGAGACCGACCTGTCCTGGGTGGATTGTTCATATTGACCCATCGATGCTACCTCCCTGTCATGATTACCCTTATAAATACAAAAACCTTCCGTCTCAAAGGACGAAAGGATGCTTCCGCGGTACCACCTTTGTTTCGCGCCTGTCGGGTTGAAGCAGACGCGACACTCTTACAGATAACGGCTGTACAACCGGCTGTGACCAGCAACTCCCGGGCGACTTCAGCAGCTCCAATCCTGCGGACCTCTCAGCATCTGGTTCCGCTCTCTGTAGGGTTCGCACGCCTACTATTCCCGTTCACCATCGTTGTGCTTATGATATCACACATTATGATAACTGCCTTTGCAGGCATAGTCAATAATTAGCATAACCATTCCGGCTGCTCTCATAAACTTATAGCAGCAAACTTTTTTCGCCTGTACGGGATTCCTTGCGCTGGCCGGCACCCGGCCCATGTCGCTGCATCACGCGGGAGGTGGCACGATTGCAGAAGTTCTGGTTTCGCATCCGCTATACGCTCAAGACCATCTGTTTCCCCCTGATCTGTATCCAGTTTGTCCGCACGCTGATTCTGCCCACGCCTTTTGATGTATTTTTGCTGTTTCTTCTCTTTCTCGCGTATCTTGGATTTCTCCTGGAGCTTTATTGAGAGCGATGCTTTTCAGATAACGCACAAAGGCGATGCTGGAGGAAGTTTCCCCCGCATCGCCATTTTGCCTGGCTGTTTCGCCACCTGTATGCTGGCAGATGATGCGCCAACAGGCGCACGCAGCCTGTGGGCGCGCATGGTGCCTGCGGCATAGCCATGGTTATTTCGGGATATAGATGATCTGGCCTTCATAGACCCGGTCGGACTCCAGTCGGTTGTACAGGAGGAGTTCCTTGGGATGAAGCGAATATCGCGAGGCGATCGTGTCCAACGTCTCCTCTTTCTGCACGATGCACATCCGCATCTTGCGGAATCGCTGCTCCTCATGCTCCGAGGACAGCAGCAGATTCTTCCACTGGAGCTGTTCCTCGCCGCGCTTGGCCTGCTTCTTCTCGGCAGCCTCAGGCTCGGCCTTGTCTTCTTCAGCCTGCGGGACAAGCTTCTCGGCGGCTTGCTGCAACAGGGACTTCACCCCGGCCACGGCTCCCGCCCAACCGGAGGTATCCTGCTTGTTGCTGCCGAACGCGATCTTCATCTCCTGCGGTTCCGACTTCACCGGCGCCGCTTCCGGCTGCTCGTTCGCCGCCTGGGCGTCGAGCGTCTTGGCAGCGTTATCCGAAGCTTCCGCAGCGATCGGTTTGACGGCGTTGCTCGTTGCCGTCGGCGCCTGGATATTGGCCGCGTTGTCGGCAGCGCCGGCGTTGGCCTGCTGCGGGACGTTCTCCGCTGCGCCGACGTTGGCGACGTTGGCGTTCGGGACGTTCTCCGCCGCGCCGACGTTGGCCGGCTTCGGAGCCCCCCCGGCAGCCTGGTTGTCCTTGGCTCCGCCTGTCTGGCCGACCTGTTCCTCCGCCGCGGCTGCAATCGCCTTGCCCGCCTCTTCCTTCACCACCACCTCGATGATCTCCGCCTGCTTCTGAGGAACCGGCTTTTCTGCAGGCGGCGCCTGTTTGGGCATCTCCTGCGCGGCGGGCTGCGGCTCCACGCGATCCTCGGCGTATGAGGAATCCCCGCCCGTTGATCCGAACGCATAGGTGCTGGCGGCTTGCCCGCTTGCATCCTGCGATGCTGAAGTCGGCTCAGGTCGTGCGTGCATGGCCGGCGCCTGGGCTTCTTCCCGGGTTGCGCCCTGCGCAGGCGATTCTTCCTCATCCTGCCGGGCGGCAGCCGGAGTCTCTGCGCTCAGCCCGACTTCCTGACCTTGCTGACCGGCAAGCCTGGCAGCCTCATGCACGAACCAGGCCTCCCCCTGTTCTCTCCATGCCTGCTGTTGTGAGGTCTGCTCCGATGTCGTGTCTACGCCCGTGAGCGAGATGACGCCGGTGATGTTCAGGGTTCTGGCGGACAGGAGCTCAACGTCGAAGTTGTCGATCTCGATGCCGACGCTGTCCATTCGCCGGATCCTCCTGAGCGGCAGCGTGATCTCCACCGGTATGCGATGACGCAATTGCCTGATCCCGCTGTCCGGCTCCACTCCCACGTATGTACCCACCAGCATCAGATCGCCGCTGAGTACCGCCTGATCCTCGTGCGTCTGCATCGTGATGCGCGGCAGGAGCTCGATATCCTCCAGCTCCCCTATGCCCACAACCTCCTCGGGTAGCGTGATCCGTTCATAAATATCGAATCTGAGTCCCTTCGGATAATCAGACACGGGCACACTCCTCCCTTCCCCTCTCAAGTGATGGCCGGCATCCGACCGTGCGCGGGCGCATCAGCCGGCTCGCAAGCACAGGCTCCGCTTCCGCGCAGTTTCAGACAGGAATCGATCGGATCACCGGCGCGATACTGACGGTTTTAATCTATATATATGGGCGTTGAATGTGGACCATGCCTATCTTTTGCATTTTCCCTAGCCCGGCCTGACGCGGCGCCCATCGGCGAGTGACTCGCGCGCGTGACACGCCTCGTTGCGCAGAGCGGCAGATTCGGCTAACATAGGATTGATCCGGGATAACGGCATGTATCAAGCGCTTGGTTAAAGTTGGTGAACGGAGCAAGTGAAGCCTCAACGAATCAACAGTATCGAAGTCAAAAAGATGAACCGCAATGCCATCTACAAATATCTCTATCGCAGGGAACCTCTCTCCATACAGGAGATTGCCGCTTCGCTCGGCCTGAGCCTGCCCACTGTCACGCATAATATCAAGGAGCTGCAGGAACGCGGGCTCGTCATGGAGACTGGCCAGTTCGAATCGACAGGCGGGCGCAAAGCCAGGGCGATCGCCTACAATCCGCGAGCGAGGTATGCGATCGGCCTGGACATAACGCGCAATCATGTGGCGATCGTGATGATCGACCTGAGCGCGACGGTGGTCCACCATGTCCGGACAAACTTCAGCTTCCGGAACGATCCTGCATACTTCGCCGGCGTGGGCCGGCTCGTCGAGCGATTCATCCATGATACGGAGATCGCAAGAGACAGCATCCTCGGTGTCGGCATCGCCCTGCCCGCCATCCTGTCGCACGATAACCGCAAGGTGGAGTTCGCTGTGGTCATCGACTTCATGGGCGGGACGATCGAGCATTTCAGCGAGCATATTCCCTATCCGTGCGTTTTCGTCAATGATGCCAATGCCGGGGGCATGGCCGAGTTCTGGGGAGACGAGCAGATCCGGAACGTCGTCTACCTGTCGCTCAACAACAGCGTGGGCGGCTCGATCATCATCAACGGCAATCTGTATCCCGGACTCAACCAGCGCAGCGGAGAATTCGGACACATGACGATCGTGCCGGGAGGAAGACGATGCTATTGCGGCCAGCTGGGGTGCGTGGACGCCTACTGCAACGCGAAGATCCTGAGCGACAGCGCAGACGGCAGCATCCGGAAGTTCTTCGACCTGCTCAGACAAGGGTCTGCCCGTCACCTGCAGATCTGGGAGGAGTATGTCAGCCACCTGGTCACGACGGTCAACAACCTGCGCATGCTCTACGACTGCAATGTGATCGTCGGCGGCTACGTTGGCGCTTATCTGGATGAACATCTGGACGAGCTGAGACATTTGCTGGCGGCGAGGAATACCTTTGAACGGGACGGCACCTACCTGCAGGCATGCCGTTACAAGCTGGAGGCAACGGCTGTTGGCGCCGCCCTGCAGTTCGTCAAACCGTTCATCGACCAGGTCTAGCGCATAACGAACAAGGGCTGTTCTCCAAGGTCACTGGCAAGTGATCCTGGAGAACAGCCCTTGATGTTTGTTCACATTTTAATGATCGCCTTGACAACTTCCTGCTTGTGCTCGATCACATATTCGAATGCCCGATGGCTGTCGGTGAAATCAAACTCATGCGTGACCATGTCCTTGACGTTGATTCGCCCGTCGGCGATGGCCTCAATCGCGGTCGGGAACAGGTTGCGATAACGGAAAACGGACTTGATGCTCGCTTCCTTCGACATGATCTGCATGAAATGATAGGGAATGATGTCCTTGCCCGCCAGACCTACCAGGACGATCGTTCCGCCTCTGCTGACGAGATGGGGAGTGTCCTGGATCGTGGCTTCGCTTCCTGCCGTTTCAAACACCACATCGAGCCCCCTGCCGTTCGTCCATTCCATGACCGTATCGATGACGTTGTGCCGCCTTGCATGGATCACCTTCGTCGCACCGAGCCGTTTCGCATATTCCAGCCGGTTGTCGAAGATGTCAACGGCGATGATCTCGGTCGCCCCGTAGGCCTTGCATGCCTGGATCGTCATGAGGCCGATCGGCCCCGACCCGAGGATGATCACGCGGGAGCCCAAAGTAACCTGACCTTGCACGGCCGCGTGCAACCCGACGGACAGCGGTTCCACCAATGCGCCTTCCAGACTGGAAACCTGGTCCGGAAGCTTGAAAGCCATGTCCGCCGGATACGCGAGATAATCCACCAGACATCCGTCGATTGGCGGTGTCGCGAGGAATCGGACATCCGGGCACAGGTTATAAAAAAAGAACCGCCATCCGAAATGGCGATTCCTGCGAAATGGAACGGCTACATGTCGTATTGTCCGGGAGCCTTGGTCGTCAGCTCCCATACGATCTCGCGGAGCAGTCCGATATATCGCGGATCCTGGTTGAGCGAGCGAATGCGCTCGAAGCGGATGCCAAGCTCGGCTGCCAGCTGCCTGGCCTCAATATCGAGATCATACAGAATCTCCAGATGATCGGAGACGAATCCGATCGGACAGGACAGGATCTGCTTCACGCCTTCGCGCTGCAGATTCCGCATCACATCCAGAATGTCCGGTCCAAGCCAGGGCTCGGCAGTCCGGCCGGCGCTCTGCCAGACGAATTGCCATTCGGGCAGTCCGACCTTGTCTGCGATGAGCTTCGAAGTGGCAAGCAGCTGCTCGACATACGGGTCGCCCATCTCGAGGATCTTCTCCGGCAGGCTGTGCGCGGAGAACAGGACGCGAATCGCGTCCGCCCCTCCCTCGAACCTGTCCAGTCCTTCCCGGACGCGCTCCGCAAACGCATCCACCAGCTCCGGCCGAACATAATAGCTCTTCGCGAAGCGGAAGCGGACTCCAAGCTCCGAGGCGGCTTCTTCCGCACGCTTGATGTAGGAGCCGACGCTCATCAGCGAATAATGCGGAGCCAGCACGATGCCAACCGCATCCCGGATGCCGGCTTCCGCGATCTGCCGCACGCCGTCCTCGATAAACGGGCTCGCATGCTTCAAGCCCTGGAAGCATACGTACTCCGCCTCTCCGCCGCCTGCATCCAGCGCCAGCTGCAGCGCCTCCACCTGCTTGTTCGTGTTCTCCCGGAGCGGGAACACGCCGCCCACGATCGCCGCATACCGATCCTTCAGCTCCTGGAGCTGCTCGGCCGTCGGCGGGCGTCCATGCCGGATATGGGTGTAGTAGGCTTCGACTCCTTCCATGCTCTCCGGAGTGCCATAGGACATGACGAGCACGCCGATTCGTTTGTTCTTCGTCATCGAGACCCCTTCCTTTCACGCTCATGTTGCACAGCCGGCTTGCTCCTGCTTATCGCCTCCGCCGAGTACTCGTGCACATACTCGGTCAGTCGGCGCAGCGCGTCGAGCGAAGCCTCGGGGAACAGGCCGTGTCCGAGGTTGAAGATATGCCCGGTGCCCGCCGACAGCCCCTGGTCGATGATCTCCCTGGCCGCCGCCTGCAGCACCTCGGCCGGAGCCGTCAGCGCATAGGGATCGAGATTGCCCTGAAGGGCAAAGGATCCGCCCGTTCGCTTCGCCCCCTCGACGATCGACACGCGCCAATCCAGCCCGATCACGTCCGCCTTCAGATCTCCAAGCAGGGGCAACAGCTCGCCTGAAGCGACGCCCGGAAAGTAGATCTTCGGCTGCGGCAGATCGCTCAGCGAGGCGAAGATGCGCTTCACGACCGGCAGCACGTACTTCGCGAAATCCTGCGGAGCAAGCGCGCCCACCCAGCTGTCGAACAGCTGGAACGCCTTCGCTCCGGCCCTAAACTGCTCCCGCACGTAGGTGCTCACCATATCGCCGAGCTTGTCCATGAGCGCGAACCAGACCTCGGGCTCGCTGTACATCATCTGTTTCGTGCGCATGTACGTCCTGGATGGTCTGCCTTCGATCAGGTAGCTGGCGATCGTGAACGGAGCGCCGGCGAAGGTGATCAGCGGCACCTTCAGCTCCCGGTCAAGGATGCGGATCGTCTCCAGGATGTGCCCCAGATCGTCCGCCACATCGATCGGCTTCAGCCGCTCCACATCGCGCGCGGTGCGAATGGGCTCCTCGATCACCGGACCGACATTCTTGACGATATCGAATCTGACGCCCAGCGAGGCGACCGGATTCATGATATCCGAATACAGGATGGCCGCGTCGACGCCCAGCTTGCGCACCGGCATCATCGTCACTTCCGCAGCCAGTTCCGGCTGCGCGCAGATCTCGAGCAGCGTGTAACGCTCCTTGATCTTGCGGTATTCCGGATCGTAGCGGCCCGCCTGACGCATGTACCAGACCGGCGTATAGTCCACCTGCTCTCCCCTGCATGCACGCAGGAAAGTATCATTGTAAGCGGAGTTCGTCTGCATAACCGTTCCTCTTTCTCCTGTGATAAGGCCGTGCCAGCCAGGATGAGCCCGGCCGCGCCGGAACCCGGCTACAGCCTGCGGAGCGCTTCCCGATGGGCTTCGATCGTCCGCTCGATCAGCTCATCCGTATGGGCGGTGGAGATAAACATGCCCTCGAACTGCGACGGAGCGACGCTTACGCCCAGATCGAGCATATGGCCGAAGTACTTCGCGAACCTCTGCAGGTCGGAAGTGCGCGCTGTTTCATAATTCACCACTTTCCTGTCGGTGAAGAACGGACAGATCATCGAGCCCACGCGATTGATCGTGCATGGAATGCCGAGCTCTTCCGCATTGCGCCGGAAGCCTTCCTCAAGCCGCGCCCCCATCCGCTCCAGACGCTCGTATACCCCCGGCTCGCCGAGCAGCTGCAGCGTCTTGAGACCGGCCGCCATCGCCAGCGGATTGCCGGACAAGGTGCCTGCCTGATAGATCGGGCCGCTGGGCGCGACATGCTCCATGATCTCCCTGCGTCCGCCATATGCGCCGACGGGCAAGCCGCCGCCGATCACCTTGCCGAGGCAGGTCAGGTCAGGCGTGACGCCGAACAGGCCTTGCGCGCTGTGCAATCCGACGCGGAAGCCGGTCATCACCTCGTCGAAGATGAGCAGGCTGTCGTAACGGTTCGTCACCTCGCGCAAGCCTTCCAGGAATCCCGGCAGCGGAGGAACCACGCCCATGTTGCCCGCCACAGGCTCCACGATCACGCAGGCGATCTGTTCGCCATACCGCTCGAATGCCAGCTTCACCGCTTCCAGGTCGTTGTACGGCACGGTGATCGTGTTGACCGCCGTGCTCTGAGGCACGCCGGGGCTGTCAGGCAAGCCGAGGGTGGCGACGCCGGAGCCAGCCTTGATCAGCAGGGAATCGGCATGGCCGTGATAGCTGCCTTCAAACTTGACGATCTTGTCGCGCTTCGTATACCCCCTTGCCAATCGCAGGGCGCTCATCGTCGCCTCCGTGCCGGAGTTCACCATTCGCACCACCTCGATGGAAGGCACCCGCTCACAGACCAGCTTCGCCATCTCCGTCTCGATCAGCGTCGGCGCGCCGAAGCTCGTCCCCTTGGCCGCAGTGCGCTGGATGATGTCCACCACCTCGGGATGGGCGTGCCCGACGATCAGCGGTCCCCAGGAGGCGACGTAATCGATGAAGCGATTGCCGTCGATGTCGTAGATATACGCTCCTTCCCCGCGTTCCACGTAGACCGGTGTCAGACCCACGGATTTGAACGCGCGGACCGGACTGTTGACGCCCCCAACCATGTATTGCTTCGCTTCCGCGAAGGCGGCTGCTGAACGATCGCTTCTGCGGCCTTGGCTGTTGGTCATATGTATCCCACCTTATTCGACATATTATGGACATATATGGTCAAATTTTCTCAGCATAACATCCCATTTTATGTTACATTAGAGACAAACCATCATTTTCTACCGGGATAAGGGGATAGTTCGATGCGATTCTTGCGACAGGTTGCCTTGTTCAGACATCTAAACGACTACCAGTTAGCCATCATTAACAATATGTGCACCAGGGAGAGCTACTTCGCCGGTCACGTGCTGTTTCGCGAAGGCGATCCCGGTTCCGTGTTCTATATGGTCATCAGCGGCTCCGTCAAGATCTATACCTCCAATGCCGAAGGCCAGGAGAAGATCCTGTCCATCATGAAGGCTGGAGACAGCTTCGGAGAGCTTGCGCTGATCGACCAGGAGCCGCGCTCGGCCTCCGCGCAGGTCATGGAGGATGCCGTGCTGTACGCCCTGCGCAGGGACCATTTCCTCAGCCTGCTGAAGGCCAACTTCGAGATCACGGTCGGCATCATGAAGGAGCTGAGCGCCAGACTGCGCGAAACGAACCGTCAGGTCCATGACCTCGTGTTCCTCGATGAGCGCAGCAGGATCACCAAGAGCCTCGTGAAGATCGCGGCGCGTGACGGACAGCGCGATGGCCAGCAGATCTACTTCAGGGTGGGCCTGAACTATGACGAGCTCGCCCAGCTGGCCGGTGTGAAGAAAGACACGCTGCTGCAGGTGCTCCGCGAGTTCCAGGATCGCAAGGTGCTGCAAATCTCAAGCGACCATTTCGTCCTGGATCTGTCCCGGATCCTGTAAGTTCGCTCTAGCGCCAGCCCTCCTGCAGCCATCTGGCGGCGTCCACAGCGTGGTAGGTGATGATCAGATCCGCGCCGGCACGCTTCATGCCGAGCAGCGTCTCCAGCACGATCTCCCGTTCGTTCAGCCACCCTTGCTGCGCAGCCGCCTTCACCATCGAATACTCGGCGCTGACATTATAGGCGACGATCGGCAGATGAAAATGCTGGCGAAGCTCCTTCAGCACGTCGAGATAGGCGAGGGCAGGCTTCACCATCAGGAAGTCCGCGCCTTCGCGCACATCCTCCCCAGCCTCCCTTAGCGCCTCCCTGACATTGGCCGGGTCCATCTGATAGGACTTGCGGTCTCCGAACTGCGGCGCCGAATGCGCCGCGTCGCGGAACGGACCATAGAACGCCGAGGCGTACTTGACCGAGTACGACATGATCGACACATGCTCATATCCGGCTTCATCGAGCGCCCGGCGGATCGCCTGGACGAAGCCGTCCATCATGTTGGACGGAGCGATGATATCCGCGCCGGCCTTCGCCTGCGATACCGCGGTGCGCGCCAGAAGCTCGAGCGAGCGGTCGTTGTCGATGACCGCCGATCGTCCGTCCGCATCTGGCACCACGATCCCGCAGTGGCCATGATCCGTGTACTGGCACAGGCAAGTATCCGCGATCACGAGCATATCCGGCAGCTTCTGCTTGATCATGCGCGCCGCCTTCTGCACGATGCCTTCCTCATCGTAGGCGGAGGAACCGACGCTGTCCTTGCTGTCCGGCACGCCGAACAGGAGAACGGCCCGGATCCCGGCCTCATAGGCACTCCTCAGTTCTTCCTCGAGAAGGTCGAGCGACAGGTGATGGACGCCCGGCATCGATGCGATCGGCTCCTTCACATTGGTTCCTTCCACGGCAAATACCGGATAGATCAGATCATCGGTCGCAAGCCGCGTCTCCCTGACGAGGCTGCGCAAGGTGCCGTTCGCGCGCAGCCTGCGCAGGCGCACTGTTGGAAATCCCATCTGTTTCACTTCCTTTCATACTGGATTGCAGATCAGTTGATAGGTAACAGGTGTATAAATGCATTTGCAGGTAATCATAAGTCCCATCCGCTCTTGCCTCATATCGTGCACAGCAGCTCAATCATCGCCTCGATCGTCGATTCCCCGGCGGTGGCGGTGACAGCCAGTCCCCTCTCGCGCGCGGCGGCTTCGGTGATCGGGCCGATGCAGACGATCTTGCAGCGATTCACCAGCTCTTCGGGATGCCGGACACCATAACCTTCTAACGCCTCTATCAAATGATGCACGGACGACGAGCTGGCGAAGGTCACGATATGGATATCTTCGGCCTCAAGCAGATCGACCACCCAGCGCGCGCCCGATCGGACAGGCTTGTTGTCATAGACATCCACGGCCGTCACTTCATAACCCGCCGCCTGCAGGGCCTCCGGCAGCACATCGCGGGCGATCGATGATCTTGGGATGAGCACCCGATCGCCCGGCTTCAGCCTCGCCAGCAGATAATCGGCGAGCCCCTCGGCCTGGAAGCGGCCGGGCAGCTCCTCGGGAACGATCCCCCGATCCAGCAGGGCGGACGCGGTAGCGGGCCCCACCGCGGCGAATCTCGCGCCTTGGGCCTGGCGGACATCGATGCGCCGCTCGCGCATCCGCCTGAAGAAATGCTCGACCCCATTCACGCTGGTGAACACGATCCAGCTATACCCGGCGAGTTGCGCCAGAGCCTGATCCAGCCGGGCGAGCCTTGCTTCGTCCTGAACCGGCTCGATCTCCAGCACCGGCAGAGCGACCGCCTCCCCGCCCAGCTCCTCGATCCGCCTGATCATCTCGCTCGCCTGCGCGCGCGCTCGCGTGACCAGCACCCGCTTGCCGAACAGCGGCCGCTTCTCGATCCAGCTCAGCTTGTCGCGCAGGGCCACCACATCGCCAACGACGATGACCGCAGGCGAACTGAAGCCGCTCTCGCGGACCTTGGCCACGATATCCGCAAGGGTGCCCACCAGCGTCTGCTGCTCAGGCCTGGTCCCCCAGCGGATCAGCGCCACGGGGGTGGCCGGACTTCGCCCGTGCTTCATCAGCTGTTCGCAGATGATCTCCAGCCTGCCGACTCCCATCAGGAAGATGAGCGTGTCGGCAGCATGGGCGAGATGCTCCCAATTCAGCGAGGTCGCCAGCTTCTCGGGCTTCTCGTGTCCGGTCAGGACGCAGAACGAGGAAGCATGATCGCGATGGGTGATGGGGATGCCCGCATAGGCCGGAACGGCATGCACGGAGCTGACGCCCGGGATGATCTCATATTCGATGCCGCGCTCGGCGAGCGCTTCCGCTTCCTCCCCGACCCGTCCGAAGATCGTCGGATCTCCGCCCTTGAGGCGCATCACGGTCAGACCTTGCGACGCATACTCGACGAGCAGACGATTGATCTCCTCCTGCCTCATCGTGTGCCGTTCCGGCTGCTTGCCCGCATAGATCAGCTTCGCCGTCGGCCTGGCGTACATGAACAGCTGCGGGCTGACGAGTCGGTCGTAGATGATCACGTCAGACCGCTGGAGAGCCTCGATGGCCCGGAGCGTGATCAGCTTCGGATCTCCTGGCCCGGCTCCTGTAAGATATACCTTTCCCGGCACTGTCTCTAACCCCTAACTTCCCGCAAGATTTCATCCGCGCCTTGCGCGATCAGTTGCTCCGCCGTTTCCAGGCCGACCTGAACGGGATCCGTTCCCTGTCGCTCCGCCCGCAGCATGCGGCTTCCGTCGTCCGTACCGACGAAGCCTCGCATCCGCACCACCGGCTGGCCATGCTCCTCGCCCGCGATCTCGGCGAAGCCGCCGATCGGGATCTGGCAACCGCCATTGAGGCGGCGGAGGAAGGCCCGTTCAGCCGTTACCGCAAGCTCCGTCGGTTCATCGTTGCAGAGGCTGAGCAGCGCGCGCACGTCGGCGTCATCCCGCCGGCATTCGATCGCCAGCGCTCCCTGCCCGACCGCCGGGATGCAGACTTCCGGCGGCAGGATATCGCTGATGCGCGCCTCCCATCCCATCCGCTTGAGTCCGGCAGCCGCAAGCACGATCGCATCGAACCCTTCCTCCTCCAGCTTGCGGATGCGCGTATCGATGTTGCCGCGTATCCATTCGATCATCAGATCCGGACGAGCGGCTCGCAGCTGCGAGCTGCGGCGCAGGCTGCTCGTGCCGATCTTCGCGCCGCGCGGCAGGTCCTCGAACTTCACATGATCTCTGGAGATCAGGACATCCCGCGGGTCCTCGCGCAGCGGCACAGCGCCGATCACCAGTCCTTCCGGCAGCTCGGAGGGCATGTCCTTCATGCTGTGGACGGCGATATCGATCTCCCCGTCCAGCATCGCCTGTTCAATCTCCTTGACAAACAGTCCCTTGCCGCCAACCTTGGACAAGGTGACATCGACGATCCGGTCACCCCTGGTGACGATCTTCCGCACCGCAAATTCATATGCCAGCCCGTTGTCCGCGCAGATGCGCTTCAGCTGCTCGATCACTTGTCCGGTCTGCGTCAAGGCCAGGGCACTTTGTCTGGTGCCGACGATTATGGTTCTCATCTATCAGGACCCCCGTCATACTGTTATGGTCGTGCTTCCCAGTCGCCGTCATGCAAGCTCTCGCCCAACGTCCTGAGCACCAGCTCATCCAGTTCCCGAGCCGTGCTGATTCGCTCCAGCAGCTCCATGAACCGCTTACTGTCGTCGATGACCCGCTCATACACCCTGCGCCGCTCCTCCGCCGTCATATCCAGGCTCCCCAGATGCTGGCGCAGCATGCCGATGAACTGCACGTACCGCGCATAGTTCTCGCCGTATGTGAGCGCCAGCTCATCCCGGATGCGGCGCGACAAGAGCGGACCGGCTCCTCCGGTCGACACGGCGATCTGCAGCTCGCCGCGACTGAGCACGGCCGGTATATGAAACGTCGAGCGCTCCGGGCTCATCGCATCGTTCACCCAGATGCCCCGCCTCTCCGCTTCCCTGCATACCTGGAGATTGACATGCTCGCTGTCTGTTGCGGCAAACGCGAGCTCCGCGCGCTCCAGATCGCCATCCGCATAAGGGCGCAGCAGCACGTCGATGCGCCCCTGTTCCGCCAGCTCCGCCAGATGGTCCGTCAGCTGCGGGCTGATCACCAGGACGCGGGCGCCTGCGGCCAGCAGGCTGATCACCTTGCGCTCCGCGACGCGCCCTCCGCCAACCACGCTGCAGCGTCTGCCGCCGAGGCGAAGGGAGATCGGATACATGGCCATATGGCAAGAATCACCGCTTTCGCTTATGAGATCTGATCGCCAGTTCCCTGCTGCTTCTATCCTGCTGCCTTCCGTTTATGTTCTGTTCCCGACCGCTCATACGCAAACACCCTGCGCTGCCTGGCCCGACAGATGTCAACCATCCATTCGGAACCTGTTGCGGCAGCTCAGGGCGTTGTATGCATATGATCCTGGTGTTATGAACCTGCTACCAGTTCCTCCAGCCTGTGGGATGCCTGTTCCGTCTCGACCGCTTCCGGCTGATGGCGCTTCTCACGCCGTTCCGGCTGCTCCGGCTGCTTGCTGCCCGGCTCCTCGGCCTGGCTCTTCGGTTCCGGGTCGCTGCGCTCAGCCTGTCCATATGGGCCGTATGGAAGCGGAAGCGCAGAATCCAATGCGAAGAACCTGACGAACGCCTCCACCATCTCATCTCCGTTACTCCCGGCCGCCATCTCCTTGATGCGCGCGATCGGATCCTGCAGCAGCCGGGTGACGATGCTTCTCGTCAGCTTGTCGATCACCTTGCGCGCATGTCCGTCCAGATCGGGCAGCTTGTTGTACAGGCTGGCCAGCGTGTCTTCGTGGATCGACCTCGCCTTGTCCTGCAAGGCGCGGATCACCGGACCCACATGCATCGTCCTGAACCAGTATTCATGTGCGGCTATCTCCTGCTCGATCATTGACTCGATCTTCCCGGCTTCCCTGCGGCGATGCTCCAGGTTCTCCTCGACGATGCCTTCCAGGTCGTCGATATCGTACAGATGGATATTCGGCAACTCGCCGATCGCCGGATCCAGATTGCGCGGCACGGAGATATCGATCATGAAGAGCGGGCGATCCGACCGCTTCGGCAGAACAGCCGCCAGCTGCTCTTTGGTAAGCAGCCATCCCTGCGCACCGGTGGAGCTGATGAGCACATCCGTCTCCAGGATGCGCGACGGAATGTCTTCCAGCAGACACGGTTCCGCAGCGAACTTGTCCGAGAGCTGCGCCGCACGCTGCAGCGTCCGGTTGGCGACGATGATCTTCCCGACTCCGTAAGACAACAGATGCTTGCCGGTCAACTCCCCCATCTTGCCGGCCCCTACGATCATGACCGTCTTGCCCTCGAAGCTGCCGAAGATCCGCTTGCCGAGCTCGACCGCCGCATAGCTGACGGATACCGCGCTTTCGCTGATCGAGGTTTCGGTATGCGCCCGCTTGGCGAAGGTGATCGTCTGCTGGAACAGGTGGTTGAAGATCGTGCTCGTGGTACCCAGACGCTGCGCCTCGAAGAACGCGTCCCGCACCTGACCGAGGATCTGCGTCTCACCGATGACCATCGAATCCAGGCCGCTGGCCACCCGCATCAGATGCTTCAGACAATCCCTGTCTTCGTAAATGTACAGATACCTGGCAAACTCCCTGCGCGGGATCTCAAACCATTCTTCCATGAAGCAGCGTATGTCATGCCCGCAGATGTGCAGACGATCCACAACGGCGTAGATTTCGGTCCGATTGCAGGTAGCCACGATTACACATTCCAGGATGCTCTTCGTTGCCTTCAAACGCTTCAGCGCCTCCGCCAATTGTCCGTCGGGTATCGCAAATTTCTCACGAATCTCAACCGGAGCTGTTCGATAATTCAAACCGACTACAACGGTGTGCAATGGGCTCACCTGCCTCCTTATTTAGAATTAATTTAATCTAGCTCATGAGTCATATTATAGCATAATAATCCCTACTAAGTAGCCTGCAAATATTGAAAAATATTTGACGTCATTCCTATCGTTAACCTGTTCTACCATCGTTATACATCAGAATGCGCTTCTTGTCGCAGCATGTTCATGGTTGCTCGAGCACGGCCAGCAGACGATCATCCAGCTCTCGGATCAGGCCGCTCTCATACCGGTTCAGTCTGCCGCCGTCCGTCATGAGCCTGGCGTAAGCTGCGGCAAGCTCCGCGAAGATCGGCTCCAGCCGCTGCAGCCTGGCCAGCTCCTCCTCCTTCAGCCGCCGGTCGCCGCCGATCTGCAGCTGCAGCACATACTGCATGATCTTCTCCAGCGATTCCAGCCTGTCAACCTGTCCCTCAGGGAATGCCCTGGCGAATCGCTCATGCACATAGGAGGCGGAATAGACGGCATTGGTGAGCGCCTGAAGCTGCGAGCTGGACTGAATCCCCTTCGCCTCGCTCAGGAATCTGGACAAAAGCTCGATCTGAAAGCTGGACGCCTCGAAGAGCATGCGCGCGGCATCCTGATGCGCCGCCTTGCTGGCGCGCAGATCGGCAATCTGGTACGTGCCCCAGATGATCACGATAAGCGGGATGAGCCAGGCGATGTAGCGCCCTGCGGCCTTTCGATTCCATCTCCTCATCCGATGCGTGCCCCCTTCCATCACCTTGAGCCTCGGCGCGAGCCCGCGCCAGACAAGGCCCGCCTAAGGTCATTGTATGGAAGATCAGCATCAGAAATGATGAACATGCTGATGATTGATGAAAAGGCTGTTTCGAGTCGCTTCGGACGACTTCGCAAACAGCCTCATTGGATGCCTATTGGCCTGTCATATGCATGGCTTTCCCATGCCTTACTTGATGAGCTCAACCGTGCGAATAACCGGTTCTTCCACCGTCATCTCGCCCACACCGCGAATGAGCTTCTTCGCGTAGGTCTTCGTTGGTTGAAGGACCGCAACCAGGTGATCAATCGCCACCTGCGGATCAACCGTTTGACCGCAAGTGTAACAATCAATCGCCGCGAAACCTCTCTCAGGATACGTATGAATCGAGAGATGACTTTCCGACAGCATCACAAGCACTGTGGCGCCTTGTGGTTCAAACTGCCTGGCCTGAACGGACAGGACGGTCGCGCCGGAAGCTTCCGCCGCTTCAACCATCTGTGCCTGAAGCCAGTCAGGATCGTTCAACTTCTCAAACTGAATTCCCCAAGTATCAACAGCAACATGCCTTCCGAAAGTTGAATATTCCACTCTCGGTTCCCCCTTCCTAGGAATAAAATGTTTGGAATTTCATCCGCTAGGACCTACGTCATTCACTTCTCGAGGGAATAATCTCTCGCAACATAATTGTCCTGAGTGAATCCTGGTTCCTAATTGTCAACGAAAATAAAAATAACATCTATCACACATAAATGCAACAGTTTTTTTTCCAGTCCGACGGAGCTGGTTTCTGCGGGTCAGCCGGGCTTCCGGGCTGCCGCGCACACCTGGACACGCTCTTGCGATTGCCTGAGAAGGGAAATCCTGAGAGAGGCGGAGGACGGCATGCCAGCCTCCCCGATCCCCTCGCCATAACCTGCCGCTTGAGGCCACAGAAAAAGCCGCACAGGCTGAATCTCAGCCCATGCGGCTCTCCATGTATCCTGTCAGGCTTCCAGTGCGAACAAACGGCGGGATAACATCGCCAGTCGATCGTCCAGTTCCTTCAATCGGCTGCGGTCGATGCTTCTTCGGATATCCAGCAGCTGATTGATCTCTTCCCTGACCTGGGCGATGCTCTCTTCAATGTCCGTCCGCTCGAAGACTTCCTGCAGCTCGGCAAGCCTGTTGCGGTACCGGTATACGAACCGTTCGGAGCCGTCCGGTCTGAATTCCGTGATGCTGTCGACCGCCCCGTTCTCGTACCGGTATTCCATATAGAAGCTGCCATAATGGCGACGTGCAATCGCGGAACCCCGGAACATCGAGATCGCCTTGCGCATCGCGTTGGCCGGCGCCAGCTCGAAGAAGCTGCACGCCCCTTCAAACACATAATCATCATCGAGATGTTCAAAGTTCAACGTCACTTCCGGCTCATCGCCGTATTCCAGCACAACCTCCTGATTGCCATTGTCGAACACTCGGACCTGGATGTGAATATCATGCTCTCTGAACAACTCAACAAACTTGATCATTTCGGCTTCCTTCAGACGGATGTGGGTTTTGACATATTCTGTCGCTAACCGCTTAGCCATAAATATCCCTCGATTCTATTGTCTGAAACAGCAACAGCAAGCGCATCCAATCATACGCTGCAATTTTAGTATACAATACCTGCCAGACATATTTCCTGCCGTCCGATCTCGATATTTCAGCAAATTACGGGATATTCCGTCTTATTGAAGCGTTTTGATCACAGAATTATGAGGAATGCTCCTGATTTGATTCGAAGGTATCAGACTTAGACGCATGAGGAATGAATTGCTGAATGAGGCCCCAGAGCTCATCCCTGCCCAAACCTGTCTCGGATGAGAACGTGACCAGGGCAGAGGACTCCCCGTTCAGCTCCAGCCTCTCCCGGACCGCCTTCAGATGGCGTGGAATATGCGTTTTCGGCACTTTGTCAGCCTTGGTGGCGACGACGATGGTCGGAATGTCATAATGCCTCAGCCATTCAAACATGGCGCAGTCGTCAGCGGTTGGCGGATGCCTCAGATCGACGATCTGCAGCACCAGCTTCAGATGCTCGCGGCCAAGCAGATAGCTTTCGATCAGCTTGCCCCAGGAAGCGCGCTGCGCCTTGGATACCTTGGCATAACCATAGCCCGGAAGGTCAACGAAATACAGCTCCCCGTTGACCCGGTAGTAATTGAGCGTCTGCGTCTTGCCGGGCACCGAGCTGGTGCGGGCCAGATTCTTGCGGCCCAGCATGCGATTGATGAGCGAGGACTTGCCGACATTGGAGCGCCCCGCCAGCGCTATCTCCGGCAGGGCATCGGCGGGCAGCTGTTTCTGATGGGCTGCGCTGATGATAAATTCCGCACTGGTAATCTTCATGATACATCCACACTTTCCTTGAGCGCGGGCAGCCTGACCAGCGCGTGCTCCAGCACCTCGTCCATGTGGCTGACGGTGACGAACTCCATGTCCTGCTTCACGCTGTCCGGGATATCGGCCAGGTCCTTCTCATTGTCCTTGGGCAGCAGCACTTTCCGGATGCCGGCCCGATGGGCGGCCAGCGACTTCTCCTTGAGTCCGCCGATCGGCAGCACCCGGCCGCGCAGCGTGATCTCTCCGGTCATCGCCACCTCGCCGCGCGCCGGGATATTCGTCAGGGCGGAGATGAGCGCCGTGGCGATCGTGATGCCGGCGGACGGTCCGTCCTTCGGAATGGCGCCTTCCGGGATATGGATATGAATGTCGTTCTTCTCATGGAAGTCGGGCTCGATGCCCAGCTCCTTCACGCGTGATCTCGTGTAGCTGAAGGCGGCCTGCGCCGACTCCTTCATCACGTCGCCGAGCTTGCCGGTGAGCGTCAGATTGCCTTTGCCCGGCACGATCGACACTTCGATGACCAGCGTGTCGCCGCCGACCTCCGTCCAGGCGAGACCTGTCACCGCGCCGACCTGATCCTGATCCTCGGCGAGTCCGTAGCGGTATTTGACCGGACCGAGATAATCCGGCAGCTGATCAGCGGTGATCGTGATCGACTTCACTTCACCCGAGACGATCTGCCTTGCCGTCTTGCGGCAGAGAGCGGCGATCTGCTGCTCCAGATTGCGCACGCCGGCTTCCCTCGTGTATTCCCGGATGACCTTGGTCAGACAAGCCTCATCGATCTCCAGCACGCCCGGTTCCAGGCCATGCTCCTTCATCTGTTTGGGCACCAGGTAACGCTTCGCGATCTGCAGCTTCTCCAGTTCGGTATAGCCGGAGATATACAGCACCTCCATGCGATCGAGCAAGGGGCGCGGGATATTGTGAACCGCGTTGGCCGTCGTGATGAACATCACCTTCGACAGGTCAAACGGCACTTCGATATAGTGATCGCTGAAGGCATTGTTCTGCTCGGGATCCAGCACCTCCAGCAGGGCGGATGCCGGATCGCCCCGGAAATCCATCGACATCTTGTCAATCTCATCTAATAAAAGAACGGGATTATTGCTGCCGGCGTTCTTGATCCCCTGGATGATGCGACCTGGCATCGCTCCGACGTATGTTCTGCGGTGACCGCGAATCTCCGCTTCGTCACGCACGCCGCCCAGCGAGATGCGGACGAACTTGCGGCCGAGAGAGCGGGCGATCGAGCGGGCGATCGAGGTCTTGCCGACGCCTGGCGGTCCGACCAGGCAGAGGATCGGTCCCTTGAGCTTCTTGACCAACTGCTGCACGGCCAGATACTCAAGCACCCGCTCCTTGGGTTTGTCCAGACCGTAGTGATCCTCGTTCAACACTTCCTCCGCTTTCTTCAGATCCAGATCATCCTCGGTCGATTTGTTCCAGGGCAGATGAAGCAGCCAATCGATATAAGTCCGAATGACGCTGCCTTCAGCCGAAGCATTCGGCATTTTCTCCAGACGGTCGATCTCCTTCTCAACCTTCTCGTGCACCTTCTCAGGCAGCGCCGCTTCCTTCAGCTGATTGCGCAGCTCCTCGATCTCGTGAACGCGCCCTTCCTTCTCCCCGAGCTCCTTCTGGATGGCTTTCATCTGCTCGCGCAGGTAGTATTCCTTCTGCGTCTTCTCCATCTGCTTCTTGACGCGCTGGCCGATCTTCCGTTCCAGCTCGAGCACTTCCTGCTCGTTGTTCAGCAGGGTGAGCAGCTTCTCGAGACGCTCCCGCACATCGATCGTCTCCAGGATCTCCTGTTTGTCCCTGAGCTTCAGCGACAGATGGCTGCAGATCACGTCAGCCAGACGGCCCGGCTCCTCGATATCCGCAACGGTCGTCAGCGTCTCCGGGGTGATCTTCTTGGAGAGACTGATATAATTCTCGAATTGGGTCAGAACCGAGCGCATGAGCGCGTCAACCTCCGGCGCATGCGTCTGGGTCTCCGGCAGCTCCTGCACGACAACTTCATAATAATCCGAGTTGTCGATGAAGCTGAGGATGCGCGCCCTGACGACACCCTCGACGAGCACCCTGATCGTGCCGTTCGGAAGCTTCAGCATCTGGCGCACCTTGGAGATCGTGCCGACCTTGTAGATGTCATCCTCCTTGGGCTCCTCGATATTCACCTCAGACTGCGAGGCCAGCAGAATCAGGTTCTCGTCGACCATGGCCTTCTCCAACGCCTTGACCGATCTTTCTCTCCCTACGTCAAGATGAAGAACCATCGTCGGATAGACCAACAACCCCCTCAACGGCAGCAGAGGCAATCGTTTCTCTTTGCTTCTCAATAGTCCCATCCTCCAGCACCTCCCTGTCTGCCTCTCCATACGAAAAAATGTCTACTCCGCCAAGTTTCCTTCTGTCCTTAAGGACGCCAACAGTTCCTGCTCTGGCACCTGGTCCAAAAGTTGCAGGCCACAGCCTGGCATGGCCTGCGTATCCTGATGCACATAATGACAATCAAACGGATGCAAGTGGTATTAACCATTCTATCAGATGTGCGGGCAAATACCAAATTCCTGCGCAGGGCCCTAGTCCTGCCTGATGTGCAGCAGCGGAACAGCCGGCGCTATCATCAGATCCCCGCTGGCCGCAGGGAGCTCCGCCGTCTTCTCCACGCGCTCGAAACCGAGAGCCATGCCCAAGACCTCCTCGATGGTCTCCACCGGATGAATCTGGAGCGACTCGTACTCGCCGAACAGCTCCTGCCAGTTGTCCTTCGGGATGATGACCTTGCGCGCGCCTGCCTGCAGGGCGGCCTCCACCTTGGCCACGATGCCGCCGACGGGCTTCACCTTGCCATGGATGCTGACCTCCCCGGTCATCGCCAGCTCATTGTCGATCGGTCTGTTGGTGATGGCCGAAGCGATGGCAGTGGCGAGCGCGATGCCTGCGGAAGGTCCGTCGATCGGCGCGCCCCCCGGGAAATTGATGTGAAGATCATAATCCTGAGGCCTCAGCCCCATCCTGCGCAGCACGGTCATCACGTTCTCCACCGAACTTTTGGCCATGCTCTTGCGGCGAATCGTGCGCGCGCCGCCGCCCATCTCCTCCTCATCCACGATCCCGGTCAGGTTCACCTTGCCTTGCCCGGGCTCCGCCGGCATCGCCGTCACCTCAATCTCCAGCAGCGTGCCGAGGTTCGGACCGTAGACCGCCAGGCCATTGATCAGCCCGACCCGTGGTTCCGGATGGATCTTCCTGTCCGGCCGCGGCGAGAGCTGGCTGCTGTGCACCACCCACTCGATGTCCGCCTGGGTGATCTCGGACCGGTTGTCGGTCAGGGCGAGCCCGCCAGCGAGCTGCACGATATTGACCGCCTCCCGACCGTTCTTCGCATAGCGCTTGACGACGTTGATCGCCTCCTCGCTGGGCGGGAAGCCGATCTTGTCGAATGCCTTCAGCGCGATCTCCCCGATCTCGTCCGGCGTCAGCGGACGGAAGAAAATCTCCATGCAGCGCGAACGAATCGCCGGCGGTATCTCCTCCGGCGTGCGCGTCGTTGCTCCCACGAGCCGGAAATCAGCGGGCAGCCCGTTCTGGAAAATATCGTGGATATGTCTCGGGATATTCGGATCCTCCGAGTTATAATAAGCGCTCTCGAGGAACACCTTGCGGTCCTCGAGAACTTTTAATAATTTATTCATCTGAACCGGATGCAATTCACCGATCTCATCGATAAACAGCACCCCTCCGTGCGCCTTGGATACGGCTCCCTGCTTCGGCTGCGGGATGCCGGCCACACCCATCGCGCCCGCTCCCTGATAGATCGGATCGTGGACCGAGCCGATCAGCGGATCGGCGATGCCGCGTTCGTCGAAGCGCACGGTCGTCGCATCGACCTCGACGAATTTCGCGTCCTTCTGGAACGGGGACCTTGGCGATTTCTTGGCCTCCTCCAGCACGACGCGGGCAGCGGCGGTCTTGCCGACGCCCGGAGGCCCGTATATGATCACATGCTGCGGATTCGGCCCGCACAGGGCAGCCTTCAGGGCGCGTAGCCCCTCCTTCTGCCCGACGATATCATCAAGCGTGCTTGGCCTCGTTTTCTCGGCAAGCGGCTTCGTCAGCTGGATCTGCCGCATCTTGTGCAGGCGCTCCATCTCCTTGCGCGATTCGCGATCGATCGCCATCCGGTTGGTCTTCTGGTTGCGAAGCAGGTTCCAGAAGTACAGGCCGATCACGATGCCGAAGAAAAGCTGAATCAACATCAATATGGTCGTCACACTCATCCATCATCTACCTCCTATAGCCGCGTAAGGGCGCCTATAGTTGGTAGTATTGCCTTCTATCTGCGCGGATAGTCGAGCGAACGGATGATTTTTCCCCGACGCCTGGCATCAATGCCTTCTTCCGGGTATGACTCCGGTGCGTTCGTACTCGGCAACGATCGCGTCGATCTCCTTCTTGAGCTCGTCCACCATCGTCGCCTCCGGCACCTTGCGGATCATCTCGCCGTGGCGGAACAGGAGACCCTCGCCCCTGCCTCCGGCGATGCCGATGTCCGCTTCGCGCGCCTCGCCCGGTCCGTTGACGGCGCACCCAAGCACCGACACCTTGATCGGGGCCTTGATCTTCGAGATGTATTCCTCCACCTCATTGGCGATGCGGAACAGGTCAATGTCGAGACGTCCGCAGGTCGGGCAGGAGATGAGCGTGGCCGCATTTGAGATGAGCCCGAACGACTTGAGCAGCTCGCGGGCCACCTTCACTTCCTCCACCGGATCGGCGCTCAGGCTGATGCGCATCGTGTTCCCGAGACCGCGCGCCAGCAGCGCGCCCAGCCCGGCAGCGCTCTTGACGGTGCCGGCGAACAGCGTGCCCGCCTCCGTGATCCCGAGGTGCAGCGGATAGCGGAATTTCTCCGCAGCGAGCGTATACGCGTCGATGGCCATCGGCACGTTGGATGCTTTGAGAGACACGATGATATCGTGGAAGTCGAGATCCTCCAGGATCCGGATATGATACAAGGCGCTTTCCACCATCGCTTCCGCCGTCGGATAACCGTATTTCTCCAGCAGATGATTCTCCAGCGAGCCGGCATTGACGCCGATGCGGATCGGGATGCCGCGTTCCTTGCACGCCTTGACCACGGCTTCCACCTTGTCGCGCTTGCCGATGTTGCCAGGGTTGATCCGCACCTTGTCGATGCCGTTCTCGATCGCCATCAGCGCCAGCTTGTAGTTAAAATGAATGTCCGCCACCAGAGGAATATGAATCTGCTTCTTGATCTCCTTGATGGCGTGAGCGGCTTCCTCATTGTTCACCGTAACCCGCACCAGCTGGCAACCCGCTTCCTCCAGCCTGTGAATCTCGGCGACCGTCGCCTTCACGTCCGCCGTCTTCGTCGTACACATGCTCTGAATGATCACTTCATCGCTGCCGCCGATCGTCAGATTGCCGACCTTGACTGGCACGGTGTCCTTGCGATGATACATGCCCCTTCACTCTCCCATGGCTATGTTGGCTGTTCCAACCGTTATACGTTCATTCATGCGAAATATCCATCGCCCGGCCGCCCTGCAGCCTGAAGCGATGGATAAGTCGTCATGTCTATGCGGAAAGCGCCGGTTCTTATGCGCTCTCTTCTTTTTTCTTGCCGCGCGTGCTGCTGCCATCCCTTAAGGTCAGGATAGGCGGCAGCTTCTCCTTGACCACCTTCTCGGTGATGACGCATTTCTGCACATCGGAGCGGGACGGAACCTCGAACATCACGTCGAGCATGATGCTCTCGATGATGGCTCTCAGGCCGCGAGCGCCGGTATTGCGCTTGATCGCTTCCCTGGCGATCGCCTCGAGCGCCGCGTCCTCAAACTCCAGCTCGACATTGTCCATCTCGAGCAGCTTCTGGTATTGCTTGACGAGCGCGTTCTTCGGCTCCTTGAGAATGCGCACAAGCGCAGCCTCATCAAGCGGCTCCAGCGTGGAGATGATCGGCAGACGGCCGACGAATTCGGGGATGAGCCCGTACTTCAGCAGGTCCTCCGGCAACACCATCGACAGATATTCGCCCGGCTTCAGATCGGCCTTCGTGCCGTCGCTGTTGAAGCCGATGACCTTCTTGCCGATGCGGCGCTTGATGATCTGCTCCAGGCCATCGAACGCGCCGCCGCAGATGAACAGGATGTTCGTCGTGTCGATCTGGATGAACTCCTGATGCGGATGCTTGCGCCCGCCTTGCGGAGGCACGGATGCCACCGTACCTTCCAGGATCTTGAGCAGCGCCTGCTGCACGCCTTCGCCCGACACGTCGCGGGTGATCGAAGGGTTCTCCGACTTGCGGGCCACCTTGTCGATCTCGTCGATGTAGATGATGCCGCGTTCGGCCTTCTCCACATCGTAATCGGCTGCCTGGATCAGCTTGAGCAGGATGTTCTCCACGTCCTCGCCGACATAGCCCGCTTCCGTGAGCGAGGTGGCGTCGGCGATGGCGAACGGCACGTTCAGGATGCGCGCCAGCGTCTGTGCGAGCAACGTCTTCCCGCTGCCCGTCGGTCCGAGCAGACAGATGTTGCTCTTCTGCAGCTCGACGTCATCATTTCTGGTCTTCGAATTGATGCGTTTGTAATGGTTGTATACGGCAACGGAGAGCGTCTTCTTCGCCTGCTCCTGTCCAATCACGTATTGATCGAGGACCGCCCGGATCTCCTGAGGTTTCGGAACCTCCTTCAGATCGAGCTCCTCTTCGTTGTTGAGCTCCTCTTCCACGATCTCCGTGCACAGCTCGATGCATTCGTCACAGATATATACTCCAGGGCCAGCCACAAGCTTGCGCACCTGTTCCTGGGCTTTCCCGCAGAACGAACATTTCAGCTGTCCCTTTTCGTCGTTAAACTTAAACATTTACTCACCCCTTCATTTGATCCAGATCACGCCTTGTGATGACTTCATCGATCAACCCGTATGCCTTGGCCTCTTCTGCTGTCATGAAGAAGTCCCGGTCCGTGTCTCTCTCGATTCGTTCGTATGGCTGACCCGTCTGTTTCACATAAAATTCGTTGATCTTGTGCTTCGTCTTCAGGATCCAGTCGGCGTGAATCTTGATATCCGAAGCTTGACCGCGAACGCCGCCAAGCGGCTGATGGATCATGACTTCCGCGTTGGGCAGGGCGAAGCGTTTGCCCTTGGCGCCTGCGGTAAGCAGGAGCGAGCCCATGCTGGCGGCCATTCCGACGCAGATGGTCGAGACGTCCGGCTTGATGTAGTTCATCGTGTCCAGTATCCCGAATCCTGCCGTGACGGAGCCGCCCGGTGAATTGATATAGAGATGAATATCCTTTTCAGGATCTTCTGCAGCCAGGAACAACAGCTGGGCGATGACGACGTTCGCGACATCATCATCGATCTCGCTGCCCAGGAATATGATCCTGTCCTTGAGCAGCCGTGAATATATATCGTAAGAGCGTTCTCCTCGGTTCGTCTGTTCTACGACCATTGGCACCAGATTCATCGTTCTCAACCCTTTCTCCTTCGGCCTCTTCCGACTTATTATCGCCTTATATTGTAGCATTAACTCACCAAACTGTCATGGTGGATTGCGTCCAAATTCCAGCATGCCTAGATCGTGTTCTACATGTATATGTATATCTCTTTATATCTATGTTTGGTACCATTTGTTGCTGTTATGTGTGATGGATTTTTCGTGCGGGCTTTAGCGCAAGGGTATAAAGAAGGCACGCGCGGTTAATGCCTGACGTGCCTTCATCTCGCGATTTATGCAATTATGTGATTGGCATGGTGAGCGTATGGCCAGCTTACAATCAGGCAACCTCGCTGACCGTCTTGCTGTTGTCCACGAGGAACTGCACGCTCTTGCGAGTGAGCAGATCGGCGCGAAGATCATCGATCGTCCCGTTGGCGGTGAAGATCGCGCGGATCTCGTCCACCGAACGTTGGTACATCTCGGCCAGCTTGGCCAGCTCCGCCTCGAATTCCTCATCGCTGACGGTCAGGTTCTCCGCCTTGGCGATCGCTTCGAGCACGAGGAAGTTGCGCACGCGAGTCTCGGCATCAGCCTTCATCTGCTCGCGCAGATCTTCCTCCGTTTGTCCGGTGAACTGATAATACAGTTCCAGGTTCAGCCCTTGCTGACGGAGGCGCAGGTCGTAGTCGCGCAGCATGTTGTCGACCTCGGCGCGGATCATGCCTTGCGGAATGTCGACCTGTGCCGCTTCAGCCGCCTTCGTGACGACCGTGTTCTCGATGTAGCGCTTGCGTTCTTCTTCCTTGCGCTTCAGCAGGGTGGCTTCGATGTCCTTCTTCAGCTCGTCCAGCGTGTCGAACTCACTCACATCCTTGGCGAACTCGTCATCCAGCTCAGGCAGGACCTTGCGCTTGATGTCGTTCACCTTCACCTTGAATACGGCGGGCTGGCCGGCCAGCTCTTCGCTGTGATACTCTTCCGGGAAGGTGACGTTGATCTCCTTCTCTTCGCCCTTCTTCATGCCCACCAGCTGCTCTTCGAAGCCAGGGATGAAAGTGCCGGAACCAAGCACGAGCGAGTGGTTCTCGCCTTTGCCGCCCGGGAATGCGACCCCGTCCCTGAAGCCTTCAAAGTCGATGATCACCGTATCGCCTTCTTGCGCCGGTTCGCCTTCCTCAAGCACGACCAGTTCAGCATGGCGGTCCTGCATCTTCTTCAATTCGGCATTCACGTCATCCTCGGAGACGTATACCGCCTGGTCTTCGACCTCGATGCCCTTGTACACGCCGAGTTCCACTTCCGGCTTCACGTCTACCGTGGCGGTGAACTTGAACGGTTGCCCCTTCTCGATCTGCTCGATGTTGATCTCAGGTGTATCTACAGGCGTGATGCCGGACTCCTTGACAGCCTCGGAATAGGCTTCCGGGAGCAGGATGTCGACGGCGTCCTGATACAGGCTTTCCACGCCAAAACGCTTTTCAAAAATCGCTCTTGGTACCTTTCCCTTGCGGAAGCCCGGAACGGTTACCTTGGCAACCACTTTTTTGAACGCCTTATCCAGCGCTGCCGAGAATTTCTCCGCTTCCACCTCAACGGTCAGAACACCGCGGTTCTTCTCTATTTTTTCCCAACTAACGTTCATTTTATGCCTTCCCCTCCAACAACTTTTCCGTTAACATTTTCGGTCAAATGCCAGTATAACCACTATATTATATCACAAAACGTTCATGATTCAATAAAATAGTGACCCGAGCTCCCGCAGATCGACGCTCAGTCATCCGTGCGGCTCCAGCTGTCCATGGAATAAACGGCTTTCTCGAACTGCTTCAGGTCGTCTTCTTCCGACAGGCCGTACATCTCCAGGATCGCGTCGCGATTCGCGCCGCCGAGCATTCTGTCGGCCACGATAAAGTGGAGCGCCGCCGCCCATGCATCAACATGGAAATGCTCATTCAGCAGATACTCATACCGCTCGGTGGCATAGATGCCGTACAGCCACTCCAGCCAGAACGGCTCCGCAAAATAGGCCAGCGATGGCAGCTCGGACTCGCTCACGTCGCGCACCCTGGCCAGCACTTTCTGCAGCTTCTCGGGAAACGCCTCGATGCCGGTCGGCGTATCCTCCACCCGCACATACAGCGGCGCGCCATCGCTCAGGATCGCCACTTCGCCGACCACCCCGCGCTTCTTCAGCGCCTGCAGCACGGTGTATTGGAGCGTTGGCGGGATGTCGGCATTCTCCAGCCAGCGGATCAAAGAGTCATTGATGAGCGGATGGTCCAGGTAAGTCAGCTGCTCGATCGCCATCAGCTTCTCGTCGATTCCTGGCGAATATTGAAGGAGCTCCAGCAGATGCTCGACGAACCGTTCGTCTTTCTCCGCGCGGGAGAGAAGCGCCTTGCGCAGCATGTCGCTCTCGGTCTCCTCCTCGGGCTCCTCGTGCTGCGGAAACTCCTGATCCAGCCACTCCAGCAGGGTGCGCCATTCTTCCATCGCGGCCGTGTCGTTCGTCTGACACTCGAGCAAGAAGCGCAGCAGCTCCTTCGCTTCGCCGAAACGCTCTCTCTCCAGGAGCTCCGTGATCTGGAACTGGTAGTAGTCGATCGTCTTCGGCAGCAGGAAGATGTTGCCCCCGTCATCCTCATCGCGGTAATCCCCATCGTCGTATGCCATTATGTATTCACCACCCTCATCTGGAATCGGATTGCCGGTTAGTTGTCGCACAGCCTCTCGAGAATCTTCCCGTGGCGGACGCGCATGATGAATCCCACTAGCCGTGAGTGTATCAAACGTGCCGCGTGAAAGCAAACGATCATTTTCACTTTCTTCACCAGCAATCATAAGATATCCTGCGTCAGACTGTCGAATCGGCCTGAAATGCGTACATCCGTGCAGGTGAAAGCGTCGCTGTCGGGGTGTCGGCTGCTTCGGATCGTTCGGGTCACCTGTAAGCAGATTTTATCTGTTCTTCCAAATGCAAAATACCAATTGTTGTGGATTGATTTCTGAACTCGGCTATGCTATTATAATCGATGTTTCTGTCCCAGTAGCTCAGCAGGATAGAGCATGCGCCTTCTAAGCGCACGGTCGGGGGTTCGAATCCCTCCTGGGACGTAGACAGTCGCCTCTGGGGCGACTTTTTTCGTTCCAGGAGGGTGAGAACCCACGACGGGGGTTCGTCGGAGCTGCGCTTCGGCAGCCTCCGCTTCGCAGTCTCGACCGCAGGGAGAGTATCCCTCCTGGGACGTAGACAGTCGCCTCTGGGGCGACTTTTTTCGTTCCAGGAGGGTGAGAACCCACGACGGGGGTTCGTCGGAGCTGCGCTTCGGCAGCTTCCGCTTCGCAGTCTCGACCGCAGGGAGAGTATCCCTCCTGGGACGTAGACAGTCGCCTTTTGGGCGACTTTTTTCGTTCCAGGAGGGTGAGAACCCACGACGGGGGTTCGTCGGAGCTGCGCTTCGGCAGCTTCCGCTTCGCAGTCTCGACCGCAGGGAGAGTATCCCTCCTGGGACGTAGACAGTCGCCTTTTGGGCGACTTTTTTCGTTCCAGGAGGGTGAGAACCCACGACGGGGGTTCGTCGGAGCTGCGCTTCGGCAGCTTCCGCTTCGCAGTCTCGACCGCAGGGAGAGTATCCCTCCTGGGACGTAGACAGTCGCCTTTGGGGCGACTTTTTTTGTTTCACTGAAAAATGCATGTTTTCCTGTTCAAACGCCCATCCCATCCGCACGTTCCCATCATACACTGTACCGTCCACTAGTGTCCACGGAGGTGGGATCCATGCCGTCCAGGAGCCGAACCGGAACATACAGGAAGCTCAAGATTTCTGTCAGATGCACTTGCCATACCGCTCATTCCTCCAGACGCAGACCCAGCTGCAAATGCAAGATCAGCACCCTTCCGGCATCTCGCCCGGGTCATCATCGTCCAAAACACTCAGATCGCGCATCACGTGCAAGAAGCACGAACAGGAAAGGCCGCATCCTTCGCATCTATTATATCGTGAGGCCGATATGTCCGGGATGCTCCCCTTTCAGGATCCGTCCCGTGGTAAGGAGATATTTCTACCAAGCTCCCGAAGATATCCGACTGGCCGAAGATCCACTGGTTCTGCGGCCGCACCAGTTTGTGAACGATGCGGGTGAACCGGCCGTGAGGTTTATGGACTTTGGACGGGAAGGCTATTTCAATCTGTATATCAACGGCGTCATGCAGGAGGGGAACCTGTATCAGGCGACAGCCGACAAGCTGACGATTGCCACCACAGGTCAGACCATCATCAAGGGCACCCCCATCATCCTGGAGTCCGTCGGATTCCGTGTGGAGTCCGCGGGATCGCCGGTCGCACGGGGGCATGAACAGGACATGGAGCGGAGCAAGGGAAGGGGCGCTGCACGCAGCGCTGCAAAAAGCTTGTCACGGAGAACCGCAAACGGCGTTACGCGCAGAAGATAGATAGTTGCATCAGATACTTTGTCCAAACCTTCGGTATGCAGGGCGAATACGATACTTATGGATTCGATCACTTGCATAAAGGAGGTACGGATATGGCACTGCAACTGATGAAAATACAGGTCGAGGCCACATCAACGGTGGAGACAGGGCCTCAGCCGCAAAAATTTTTCCATGTCACCGCTGCTGAAACCCCGGCAGGTTCGACATTGACCATCGACGTCGCCCAATTCTTCGATGATACCGGTACAGCGGCGGTCGAGCTGCCCGACCTGGCGGTCAATAACAGCATGTATAACGTGTACGTCAACGGTGTGCTGCAGATGCAGGGAATCACCAGCTATACGCCCGGCACCACAGGAAACGGATCACTGGAAATCGACGTGCCCGCCGGCGGCCCGCCGATCCTCGCCAACTCTCCTGTTGTGCTGGAAGTCATCAATTATGTTCCATCCTCCACGATTACGGTCGAAACATAACGATCCGGACAGAGGTGCGCTTCGCGCACCTTTGGCATATCCGGCGAGGCAACCATGCGCCTGGATGCGGCAGGCCGGTCAACGCCATCGAAGCCGTGCCCATAACAGGGACTGTCTAAAAAGTCCCTAAAATGAAAAGTGGACGGAAAGCCAATATGGTTTTCCGTCCATTCTTATTCCATAGTGTCTCCAGGAAGGCAGCGAGGCGGATGCTCGCCACCTTCAGTAGATTGTGGGCCATCGCCACGATCCCGAACTCGGTATGCACCTTATCCAGTCCCCTCAACGAGAACCGGCGGAACGACCGATTGCCCTTGATGTGACCAAATACGCTCTCGACCTCCACCTTGCGGCGAGCATAGATCGCGGATTTTTCGTCATCTTCAAGGGCTGCATGGGCTTTCGCCTTTCGTTCTTCCCACACCGTATTCCAGTGTACCTGGCGGTTACCTCTCACTGTGGTACAGGCGGACTTCAACGGGCATTCCCTGCAATCCTCACATCATTTTTGGGTGGTAGGAACTACGGCCTCCCCCTGTATAGTGAGCGTACAACTGCTCGTCTGGAATGGCTTCCACCATCTCGTCAATCACTCGGGCTACATGGTGGGCAGGGATGTACATTTCGAGATCCAGAATCATCTGAACTTGCTTGTTGTCGTAGGGTTTAAAAGTTGGGGCAAGCGTCCGTTTGGAAATGGCTATTGTCTCGATTGCCTCTAGTGGAAGTGTCAATTGAGTGGTATACTGTTCATCAGTAGTCGAAAGATTACGCACAAAAACCGTCCTTTCGTAGATGTGGTGTGGTAACTTCATTCTACAGGAAAAGACGGTTTTTGTGATTTTATTTTTATTCAACTAAGTACCTATCCGAAAACCTCTGCGCAGCGGAAACAAATCCAGGCGCAGGCAAAATGGAGCATGGCCTCGTAGTTCTCCACTTTCTTTTCCCAACGAATGAGCAAGCGGCGAAAGCGATTCATCCAGGAGTG
>Ga0207747_1000384_pt1 | contig 53466 bp, 75 predicted proteins | sample HigsolmetaGSP11D_FD_184839 | JGI IMG/M metagenome (GOLD analysis project Ga0207747, IMG submission 184839) | High solid enriched microbial communities from the Joint BioEnergy Institute, USA - SP1-1-D (SPAdes) | ecosystem: Engineered > Bioreactor > SSF (Solid state fermentation) > Aerobic >...
TGACGATCCTCTTTTCCGCCTCTTTCCCCGGCTCCTTGACGACAATCAACACGTTTTTCATTTGGTTTATCCTCCTTTCAATTATATTATAGCATAGGCAGCCCTCTAAGGCACGGCGAGTGACCAAACTTCCAGGGTTAGCCCTCGAAACAAGATCAAAATACGAGGAATTAAGCCCCCGCATTAAATAGAAGAAGGGTGCAACTCTTACGAGTTACACCCTTCTTGCTTACTTGCTGTTTTCTTCCTGGCTGAGGCGTTCCATGAGCTGTGCGAACTGCTCGTCGGTGAGGTATATGTTGTGATATTCGAGGTAGCGGCGGATTGTGACCCCAATCACATCTCCATATTTTTCGCCTACCTCACCTTCGAAAGTTGGTGCGATTTCCATGAACGAGCGATATAATTCTCTTGCCAATTCGATCGCCTCTTCCACCTCGTATCTCACCTCCTTTCAATTATATTATAGCATAGGCAGCCCTCTAAGGCACGGCGAGTGACCAACCTTCCAGGGTTAGCCCTCAAAACAAGATCAAAATACGAGGAATTAAGCCCCTTCATACACAGAAAAAGAGCAGCGCCTGCGGGGTGGGTGTGGCGCTGCTCTTTTTTGTTATGCGCTTGCCTGGCTATGTAACTGCCTGTGGAAGCTGTCCATCAGCTCTTCGAAGGCCTCATCCGATTGGACAGGCATGCCGTGTTCCGCGAGAAACTGCCTGATCACGGCGCGCATGATGCGATCATAAGAGCCGTTGTTGACTTCCTCTTCAAAACGATCCGTGTTGTCGATGAAGGACCGGAAAACCAGATAAGCTTCATTTACAGCGTGTTGAAGTTGCTTCGCCATGATTGGTTCACCTCCTATACTACTATTATAAATGAGCGCAAGCGCAAAATCAAGAGGGTTTAACTAGCTTACAGCTTTAACGGGTTAACTTGCAGCAGCCGCAGATCTCAACAGAGTATTGCGTACTTGTTGATATCGAATTTTCAGCAGGTTGGCGATTTCGTTGCGAGCTAAGCCCATAGTTGTTAAAATACGGATTTTGGTCGCGTTGCTGAGCGTCTCGCTGTGAATAATGCGATAGAGTTGGATCTGGTTCGCAATCATTTGTTCCAGCTGTGCGAGCGGTTGTTCGCAGCCAATCAATTCGGCTACTGCCTTTACATCTTCAAATGTAACTCCTTTGGTGTTGCCCAGAACTTGCAGCCTTGCATCTATGCTGTCGACCAGGTTGTTTGCTCCAAGGCCGTTTGCGATTACTTTGATTCCTTCCCAGCTAATCTTCAAAAACAGCATTTTCCTTTACACCTTCCTCAAATTTGTACTTACAACAATAATTATAGCCGGGTTGGCTTGGTTTGTCAACCCGGCTTGTCAAACTTTTAAGCAGTTTTTTCAGTTGCTCTCATTTGAACGTTTCTGACGAATTGATAGCGAACACCGAGCAACTGTGCGATTTCTTTGCGCGACATCCCAGCGGCGGTCAAGCGGCGGATTTTCTCGCTTGTGCTCAAACCTTCCTCCAGAGCGGGGCGATTGACTTCTGCATTCGCCCGTTCGAATTCAACGAGTGCTGCGATCAGGGCTTCCTTGGTAACTCCGATGAATTTGATCTTACGAGCGGCAGCTTCCTTCCTCAGTTCTGCGTAGTTCATGCTTTCGAATTTCGTCATTTGAATGACCTCCTTAATATTGTTTGACTTAATTATAACACAGGTCTACGATAGAGGCACCCCCTTATTTCAAATAAAAAATAAAACCCTTATATAATAAGGGTTCATTTTGATATAAGATTGATATAATTACTACGAAGTTTGAAATAGTATATAATCGTTTTTCTGAAGAGAGAGAGAGAGAGAGTTAGGTATTGAATTTCAGGCCGAGGATTACGTATCCAGGCTTGCAGTACTGCGTGTCGTAAAGCATATAGGAAATGGTGACGATCTCTGCTCGTCCTGTATAGCCTGTTTCTTCAGACCATTCCTCAAGAACCAGGATATCGTTGACTGCGAAATCTCGATCGAAGCGTCTTACTTCGAAAGGCTTGATGCGTGCGCGTACGGCTTGAAAGTATTGAGGAAGTGTTTTCAGTCGATGTATCTTCTGCCACGGGCGCAGCTTACCTCTGTAATAATGGAGCAAGGTCATAAGTCTCACCCAAATATTTACCATCTTTGAGCCCAAGAATCCGATCACCAGCGTCAAAGGGAATACTGTGGTGATCTTCATAATCAATAATCGCTTGCTTTGCGAGTTCATCTGCCAATTCGTTCCATTGATCACCATTGTGCCCCTTCACCTTCTCGAATGTTACCTCATGCTTGTCTGCCAGGTGAATGACTTGCATCCAGAGCTCCTGGTTAGCTACAGGATCTCCAGAGGAATTCCGCCAGCCGTTGCGAAGCCACTTTTTATACCATCCTTGCTGCATGCAGTTGACAATGTACGCCGAATCCGAGCAAATAGTAAACTTCGCCGGCTTAGTGAAGTTCTTCAAAGCGGAGAGCACCGCCATCAGCTCGGCTTTCTGATTGGTCATATTAGCGCCGGCATTTCGGTAAGCGCGGAGATCTCTTTTGATAACACCTTTGTTCTTGTACTCGCAGATCAAAATGTAAGCCCAGCCACCGATTTTCTTAGCCGTACATGCTCCATCCGTATACACACGGAGATCCAGGATTTCCACTTTTTTCCTCCTTTCTATTTTCAGAGTTAGCCTCACAGTGATGTTGTCTCTATTATAATTGAGGCTAACTCTGAATTCAACCGTTTAGTTACAGTAGTTCGCCTGCGGCAATAATCTTCTTGGTGTCGCCGCGGAATTTTCGGAAGGTGTCCAGCGAACATTTCACCTTTTTCTTGCTGCCATCTTCTTGCTTGGCTTCCCAGCTCACAGTTTGACTTTGGTAATCATAGCTACACAGGCTACCCCAACGATAGCCGATTTCAAAGTCTGCTTCGAACGGGATATCGGCGTTGATCAGATCTTTGGGCACAGACGTCATAACTTTCTTTTTCAGCTCCGCGATTTGCGGCAAGAAATTAGCGCGAACTTGCGTGATGATTGAGTCGTGAACAGAGTTCATGACGTAAGCTATAGGTATTTCTTTGTTTCCACGTTTCACGTGCATGGTCTCGAGCGTATTAACGATGGTAATGGTCGACAAAAGCGTGCAGTCAGAAGCAGTGCTTTGGATTGGGAAGTTGCCTGCTTCATTCATGATCGCCCGTTTGTTGTCCTCCGTAATCAAGCCATAGAAACGTTGACGACCAGTCGGCGTAGTGTAGACGATACCTTGTAACGGTTCATTTCGACGAGCATCCATAAATGCTTTGGTCTCAGGTTGCGGACGGAACCATTTTAGGATCATCTCACGTGCTTCCTTGATCGAGATCTTGAACTCCTGAGCCAGAGTATATTCGGTTCTACCATAGGGGATGCCGAAGTTGACAGCCTTGGCTCGAACCCTCTGCTCTTTAGTGAAATCGGGACCATACAGCTCAATAGATACTTCATCATGCAGATCGCGTCCGTCGGTATAGATCTGCTTCAGCCATGGTGATCCACCAAGAACAGCGAGTACGCGGAGTTCCGCTTGCGAGTAGTCGGCTTGCAGAATCACCCATTCGCCGAACTCTTCCGAATATTCATCATCCGGCTCGGCAACGAAGATGTTCTTGATCATCGAGTCACGCGGAATGTTGTGCACATTCGGATCCGAGGACGAGAGGCGGCCGGTTTCTGTGCCATGCAGATTGAATGTCGAATGAATCTTGCCGTCTTCTTCCCAAACGAGCTGATCCAGGCCGAGAACGTAAGTCGAGTAAGCTTTGCTGTCTTTCTTGAACGCATCCAACGTGCTGATAAACCGTTGAACGCGTTCGTCGTCGATGTTATCCAAGTACCACTTTCGAGCATCTTTGTCTGCCGACATTTCTTTCTTCTTGTACAGAGGAAGCTTCAGTAAGTGATACATGACATACTTCAGCTGTTGATGGCTGTTCGGATTGAAGATACGCCCATTGGTCGGTTTCGGTGGCTTTGTTGGATTCGGCGGCTTCTTACCCTTGCGTCGCCCTTCTTTGTTCCATTTATCCATAGCGATCTGAGTCCACCACGTGCAATATTCCTGCACGTCGAATCCGAATTCCAAAGCCATCTGATTCATATCGTCCAGGCGCTGCTCGAGCAGCGGCTCGAAATGCTCTTTCAGCTCGGCCGTGTATTCTTTGTCAGCAGGCATACCTGCAATCTCAATCTTTGCATAGGCATTGGCACCGCCGATCAACAGCTTTTTATACAGAAGATCGACATTCCGTCCTTTAGCGCGTTCGGCGTCCAGCATTTCATCCAGAACGCGGCTTACACCCATACCATAGCCAACGTCTCGAGCCAGATACTTATGCAGAACCGGCTTCGGGATATCTTCATAATCCTGGAAGCCAGGCATGGCTTTGTACTTGTTGATTTCGTGTTCCCACGGCTCGACATACAGCAGCTCGACGGCAACTTGCTCCAGGTCGTGAGTACCACGCCGTTCATTGATGACGTAGTGCTTCAGCATAGTGTCCTGGTCAACGCGTGCTTTGATACCGTGCTGCCAATGAAGGAATTTTATGTCGAATTTACCGTTGTGCCATTCCCATTCGATGTTGTCATCTTCCATTAAGGCTTTCCAGTAAGGGTAAACCTTTTGAGAATGGATAATGTTCTTATCAAAGATGATTGCCAAGTCCGGTTGCCAAGAGAAGCCTTGACAAATGATCTGATGCTTCTTGAAGTTGAAGCCCTTAGTTTCGATGTCCGTGTAGATGTGGTTGAAATCACGACGCATGTGTTCGATCGCCATAATCGCTTTGTCCTCGTCCGTGATGACATAGTGTGTTACATCCGGAGGCTTCACTTCTTTACCAGGCGCCCAATTCAGTACAGAAGGAATTTTCTGGAAGTCCGCAGCGAACTCATGGAAAGCACTAGGCTGTTCCATGGCGTATCGAGGGTGATGTGTGAAGATGACGTAAGCTTGCAGCTCCGCGTCCCAGTAAGGCATTCCGCGACGCGTAGACAATCTGCCAGCGTTTGTTCTGCTCATAGCGCGCAGTGCGACTTCGCCGAGGACCATTATGACCTTTGGTCGCACGGATTTCACCTGCGCGATGAGTCTGTCGCGGCAGGCGGATAGTTCGAGCATCGTCGGTTGTTGTCCGTCAACGGGTGTGCACAAAACAGCGTATGTGCCCATCCATTGGTCTCGGCTGAATCCGAGATTTTCGAGGGTGAGGCGGACGAGCTGTCCGCCCCGAGAATCAAAAGCGTCATTGGCCAAAACATCGGCCATGATAGGTGCTTGCGAAACTACTACAATCGGCCGATGTTCCTGCGGTACGGCCTGTCCGAGACAAGGCCTACCGTTCAGTGTACACTGTTCGCACTTAGCCAGTGCTTTGAACTGGTTTACGACCACCAATTCGCCCACCTCAACATACAAAGGATGTTGTGCCCAACAATATCGTCGTCCAACTTGACATCGTCGTCCAAGATGATATTGCGTCCATTACGCCGCTCCAAGAGGCCTTTCTCCGGATGGAATCGGATTCCGTTCGCTGCCGCCCAGAAGGGCAATTGCGAATCAACTCCTCTTATCCAATCATACGCTGAAAGCACCTTAATTTCAACGGGGTTATCATAGATGCCTAACAGATGATGTACCCGGCGAGTATCAATGAGGTCGTGCGTGCACAGATAATACAGGACGTGTGCACGTCCGATGGCTTGCTCTTTTTTGTCGGAGGTCCGGTAAAGACGACCCAAACGTTTCGGAATGCCGATAGACCAGACTCCAAGGTCTTTCAGGTCGTTGTACGATTCGATCCATTCTTGCAAGGTCTTTCCTTGCGGTACGACCATGAAACGGAATTTGCTCGTCAGACCCTCGTGCTTGGCGTAGTACAGGCATTCCTTGGCTCGCTTAAGAGTTGCGGCGGAATCATCCAGAACATCTGGAAGAATGATTTCCTTGGCTTCGATGAGCTTAGCCGCACTCACCAACGTATTGAATTCGACCGACGCGCCGAGCTCGATGACGCTGTTGTCCAGGATCACATAATGACCTGACCTCGATTTGTGCCAGTAGAAATGCCGATATGCTTGATTCGACAGCACCAGATGGGTCAGTGCCATATGGTAGTCCGTAATACCGCCCCAATAGGTCAGGGCGTTCACCGGCGCAATGAAGGCGACTTTCATACGTCCAGCTCCTTCAGCAAACGCTTGAATGCCGTCTTAGACGTGACATCCGTAGTGTCGAGCTCGATGACGTTTTCCAGCAAACCGTTGGCCTTGAACAGACTGATGACGATCTGGTATTCGCGCTTGATGCGCTCCAGGTCATGCTTGGTGACGTAGGTCTCGTCGCCGCGTTTGAACAAACGTTCCCACAGCACATCCGTTTTGGCATGCACATAGATCAGATAGAACTTGTCCGTGCTCTGCTCCAACAAACGGTGCGCATTGATCATCCGTCGGATTTCGTTGATAGAGAACTTGAGACCCTCGATGACGCGACCGTAAACGATATGGTCGATCGTCTTGAAGCGGTCGAGTACGCAGTCACGGTAGTTCACATCGTTTGCCAGGTCCTTGGCGACCTGTACGACCTCGTCGACGGACTTGCTTTGCGAAAACTTGGCATACGGAAGGTCCAGGTGCTGGTGCAGAGCTTCTGCGAGAGTGGTCTTGTACGCACCATCGGGCCCCACAAACAAATATTTTGCCATTAGTTGTCCCACTCCTTTTTCATGTTATCCTGCACAGAAAAACCGCGCTGTTGATATCGAGCAAACCGCTGTTCCAGCTCAGCTTCTTTCTTGACAAAGTAGGCATCGAAGTCCATGCCAGTCATTTCGATCAGCATAGCGATGTAGATCTGGTTGTCCACGATCTCTTCGAACAAATTCTGTCGCAGTTCTTCACTGACACCGTCCCGAAGCATCTTTTTAACGCAATTGGCAATTTCGCCGGTCTCACCCGTCAAAGCGTTTGCCAAATACGACAGATTCCACATCGTCGGAGGATTCTGGATGTTGTGTTTGACATTGAATTGAGTGACGCGTTCGACGAGTTCCCCTACCAACTGACTCTTCATTGATTACCTCCGTATCTGGTTACGACTTCTTCGATTACGTCTTCAACCTTGTCCAATTCTTCAGCGGTGTGTCCACAGTAGTTGCAGGTAAACAGCGTATCGCTATGGCGGAAGAAACTGTCCTTCCCGCATTGGGCACACGCTTTGATCCTGCGATCACCGTTCCTGATCACAATAAACCTAGCCATAGCGTTTTAACCCTCTCTTTCCGTAAACTCAGCTTTTCATATCGCGCGAATTAGCGCGGAAACAAGATAGAAGCGTATAGATCATCGCTTCGATATCTTGTTCCGCGTTTGAAATTAGGACCGAATCAGATCAAGAACTTCTTTACGGGCCGCACTATTATTACGAAAAGCACCCCTCATATACGAGGTTACTGTGGCTGCGCCCGGCTTCATCACACCGCGTCCACACATGCAGTAGTGCTGAGCTTCGATTACCACAGCCGTGCCGATCGGTTGCAGCTCTTGTTGGATGGCATCGCCGATCTGATTTGTCAGACGCTCTTGTACCTGAAACCGCTTGGCATAGCCATCGACCAGGCGGGCGAATTTCGAAAGTCCCGTGATCCGTCCGTTCGGAATGTACGCGATGTGCGCCTTGCCGAAGAACGGTGCGAAATGATGTTCACAGAGCGAATTGAACGTGATGTCCTTGACCAACACCAGCTCATCGTGATCCACATCGAAGGTCTTGCGCAGATGCAGCGCCGGATCTTCTTCGTAACCCTTCGTGTACTCCAGAAAGGCTTTGATCACACGGAACGGCGTTTCTTGCAAACCATCACGAGCAGGATCATCCCCGCAGGCGACAATCAATTTGCGAAGAGCACCTGCGGCAGGTTCGAGGAGCTCGTAAATCTCGGTGTTGTCGATGTAAACGGGGCGCAGTGCTTTGAGTTTCTGGATTTGTTCTTCGGTGAATTCGAATTCGTGCTGCATATTATACTCCTCTCTTGTTGCCCCATACCAGCGTGTGTAATTGCGGCAGGGGACGAACATTGTTCATGATCGGGTCATTGATGACTTTGTCAAACAGCCAGTTCAAACTGTTCAGCAAAGCATTGCGGTGTTCAACTTCCGTATAATCCGGGTCATCAGGCGATTTCAGGTTGGCGTTGCCGACAGACAAGTACATATTCACGTGCGGATATTTGATCCGCACCATGCGGGCAAAGTTCCAGTCCTCTTCGTTGCCTTCGAACACCACGACTTTCAGAGTTGCATAGCACTCGCCAGTAGTGGCGGTCAGTCGGTTGATGATTTGATCCAGAATGTGCCAATCCGTATTCATGCCGGAGCTTGGAGGCTTCGGACTGATGGTGAGGTCATCAACCAGACGGAACCAATCTTGCCAGCGAGAACCTTGTGTTTCCAGACCGACCTTGACATCGTATTGGTGCAGCTTGTGAATGAGATCGAACATTGGCTGGCCGATTAGCGCCGGATTGCCACCAGAGATGGTGACATGATCGAAGTTGCGACCGCGCAGACCATTGTGATCTCTTCCAAGGTCGAACAGCCTTTCGATGATTTCGGGGACGGACATCATTTTGATTTGGTCTTTGGCACTTCCATCCCACGTAAAGGACGAATCACACCAACTGCACCGGTAGTCGCAACCTGCCGTGCGGATGAACATGGTTTTGCGACCGATGACAGAACCTTCGCCCTGAATAGTGGGGCCGAAGATTTCAAGTACGGGAATCAGGTTGGACATTCTCGAGCTCTCCTTCGTCATCATCATCGAACATAATGGCACTGGATGTCGTGGTTTGCTGAATGTTCCGTACCACTTCTTCGAGTTCGTGAATCCGTTTGTAAGCCTGGTCCAGGTCTTGCAGCAGTTTGAGCATAGTTTGTGCACTTTTGCCCAAGAAAGGATGACTCAACATTATCTCCGTTTCTTCGAGGAGGAGCTGAAGATCGAAATCGTCGAAATTCCTATGATAAGGATGTCGGTTAATCAGGCTATTAGCCATTGAACATCAACCCCTCAAACATGCGGCCGAAGATCATCGTCGTCGAGATCGCAAGCGCCGGAAGATGCGTAGTCCGGTCCGTTTTCGAGATCGATGTCTTCTGCGTACACTTCTGCCCAACCGGTGGGCGTTTCCCACATACGCACAGCGTACATCGGAAGGCCAGCTTTCATGAGACGCCAGCAGATGTAGCGCGCCATGTTCTCGACGGTTGTGCGGAATCCGAGTACGACGTGTTTGGCACCGCTTTCTTTGATTACTTGCAGTGCTGGCTCGTCTCCGCGCGCAATGAATGCATGATCCAGCTTGTCCACGATCAGCTCGTTCACCGTTTTCTTCAGATCGTAGAAATCGATGACGAAGCCTTCGTTCGATTTGGCGCGGTAATACGAGTCGACATGCACGCCCTCACCTTGCGGTTCAGGGGTTTGCGGAGTAAAATGCCGCGGCACGCCTTTCAACAGAACTTCCAGCTTGTACGTGTGTCCATGCAAATTGGCACACTTTCCGAAGTGACCGGTCAGCTGATGCGCCGCATCGAAGCTGAAGATTTTGCCTACCACAACTTCATTTTTGGCCATTGTATTCCCTCCTTACAATTCGCAGCGTCCCGAAGGACAATCGTTACCGAAAGCGGACGCTTCTGTTGTGATCCAGATTACATCACTACCACATTCGGCATGAGTTTCTTCGAAAGTTACCTCTTTAGGAGGTACCTCGCATTTGCATTCAGCACACCACCACATATTACATCTTCCTTCGCTCTTTGTCCAGCTTGGCTCTGATTTCTTCTGCTTTAGCCGCGGCGAATTCGCCGAAGTGCATCAGATAAGCTTCTCTGAAGCGAGCCAAGCGCTGTTCACCGAAACCGAACTCTTCGCGCAGAGCTTTTTCTGCTGACTGCAGGCTTACGGCCTCGAGGAAGTCGTAAGCTTTGTGGACTTCCTCGATGACCCTATTTACGCCGAAACGTTTGTCTTTGCGTTGCTTAGACATCATCAGCCGTCCTATTTTGACTTCTCCATTCGGAAAAGCCTTCCGGGAAGCGTGCAGCCAGTTTGCTGATATTCGCCTGCGCGATTTCGTTGAGGTCGAGGCCGAGCAGATCGGCGATTTCTGCTACGTACCAGAGAACGTCGCCGAGCTCTTTCTTGACCTTGTCGACGTCCAGTTGGTGTCCGTGACCGGAGAATTTTTTGATGTGCTCACTGACCTCGCCACTTTCGCCGCAGAGGCCGAGAGCAGCAACCATCAGTCGCTTTTCGAAAGGAAGAGAGGTGTTAGCAGTACGTTGTGCAAGGTCTTGGTACTCCGACAGTTGCAAGGTTAACACCCCCAATATTACTTGGTAGGGAACGGAACGCAGTTACCCCAATCAATGTCGATCGCGTACGGAACCGGATCGATGAAGCCAGCCTTCTTGAACGCTTCGATCCGAAGCTGACAGGTCGGACAGGTACCGCAAGCCGGCTTCGCACCTCTGTAGCAAGAATGAGTGAGGTGCAGCGGAGCTCGCAGTTTGGCAGCGTGTTTCACGATATCCGATTTGCTGTCCAGGATGAACGGAGCTTCGACCTGGATTCCGTTGCGCGTGCCGAGCGACAAAGCTTTCGAGATGGCCTCGTAATATTCCGGACGGCAATCCGGGTAGCCAGCATGATCTTCCGCGTGAGCGCCGTAGTACACGAATTGCGCCCCGATGCTGTCTGCGTAACCAGCGGCGATCGACAGCAGCACGCTGTTACGTGCCGGTACGTAGGTTGCGCCGACCGTGTTCTTGTCTTGGTTGTCATCGATGTCCGGGCCATTCTTCAGAAGCGAACTGTTTTGGAAGCAGCCCTCGATGTTCCTTTCGAGCAAGCTGTTCAACTTCAGGTAAACCGCAACAGCCCTAGCGGATTCGATCTCAACCGCATGACGTTGACCGTAGTACACGTTCAGCGCATGTACTTCATCGAACTTCGACCTGGCCAGAGCCGCCAAGGTGGTCGAGTCCATGCCGCCGGACAACAACACAACTGCCTTAGTCTTCATTTGGTTTCCTCCTCATAATTTTTATCAGGTGAAGGCCATTAGGCGTAAGCGCCCACTGACCGTTCCCTTTCACGTAGATGATGTTGTTCTGCGCCAAGTAATGAACATGGTCGCGCAGGATTTCCGGCTCGTAGCCAGTCAGCTGTTGCAGCTGTGTGAATGAGAACACCTTCATCAATTTGAAGCCATCGAGCAGTTCCGGATAAGATTGCAGGTATACCTTAACCTTCTCGAAAGCTTCGGAGCTGAGGAAGCGCTCTTCTCGAACCTTCTCGGAATACTGCTTGTAACCCATAGAAGGTTTGTCGTACGCTTCTTGTTGTACTTCGGCTACGAAATGAACGTGCTCCGGCTTAACGATGACTTTTTCGCAGGTCTCGTCCGTGCTGAACACTCGAGCTGCTGCGGCAACTGCCATCTTAGCCAACTTGATGCGGTGATTCGCACCTTCAACCAGAGGGATCTTCGAAGTGTATTTCTTGCTGAACTCTGTAGCGTATTTCAGGATCAGTTCCTCAGCTTCCTTCTCGAAGATCACCTGATTGTTCTTATGGATGTTACCCAGGTTACGCGACCAAGCCCACAGTACCAAAGTATTGCAGAGCTCGGAAGTATAGCGGTGTGGTACCGGATCGCGTTCACTGATGTCCTTGTTTATTTCGCTTTCAGGCACCTCACCGGACGCTGCTGTGACGGCGTGATCAAAACGGGCGATGTCTTCGTTGGCACCGATCAGTTCTTGAATTCCTTCAACACCGTACTCCATATCATCCAACGACTTACCTTTGCGAAGGTTAGAGATCCAGATCAGCCGCGTACGCGCATTTGTCTTTTCCTGCCTGATCTTGGTTAGCTCAGCTACACCCAGTGAACGAATACCGGACAGTTGACCAATCTGCTCGTGAGTCAAGCCAGAGACCTCGTCGATAATAAACAAACCGCGATCGTTCAACGGAATTTTACCCCAGGTAAGCATCCAGTTGTTGCCGCCTGCACCTTGCTGTAGACCTCCGAGCAAACCGGCAAATGTTGTGCCTTCACCTGCGCCGTATTCGCCGAGCTGGTAGTGGTAAGCCATCCACTGTGCTGTCTCGGATTTGCCTGTACGAGTATCGCCCAGGACCAAAACTTCTAACCAGCCTTTATGTTCGACTTTGTGCTGGAAGATGAAGCGCAAGACGGAATGGTAGCACAAGTCATAGGCAATCATCAGGTCTCGACGTCCGAAGATACGAGAAACATTGTATTCCAGGTCGGCATGAATCTCGTTGAATTTTTCTCGGATGGTCTGTCCCGGTGCAACTTGGAATATCTTTAAGCGCTCTTTCATCTCATCCGTTAGCCTGAATGTTTCGATGCTAGACTGGATCGGATCAGCCTCGAGCACCAAGAAAGTCGCGCCTTGTTGCCAAGGATCAGTTGTCCGAATCGCCTTCATCTCGTATGTGCGGTTAGTGTCGATTCGCGTTGTTTTGGTCGGGTAAATATGAAAAGCCGACTGATGGAAGTGCGAATCAGACTGTACCGCGCCCGGGGCTTTAGCCGTTTGCACCTGCGGCGATATGAGAAGCTCTTCGATGTTTTGCCATTCGTCGACGCTCAGGTCGAAGAGGTCGCAGTTGCGCGGGATTTTCCCGAGCTGCTTGATGGCATGGTTCTTCTGGTTGTTGTGTGCTTTGATGAACAACAATGTTTCGTTTGAAGTCGGCTTAAGCTCAATGGTCATTTTGCCGTTCATAGCGAAGATGCCGCATGCCTGGCATTTTTGTGCCTCGGGATTCATCTTCTTACAGGTGAACTTCAGTTTGCGTTCAATTGTAAACGGCTGTTTGCCTTTACCGACGACCAAAGCGTTGAATTTTACAGGTTTGTTCTGGTATCCCGGGTCAAGAGACTGTGCCAAAGATATGGGTTGGAAAAGTTCGTCTGGCACATCTTCTCCAGTGCTGATGGTTTCATCCTTGGGAACATAAAGCGAAGCCTCTCGCAGAACCATGTCTGCAAAATCTTCTCGAGTGTTTCCCTGGAGGATGAAGTCAGTGAAGTCAGCGTTCTTGGGTTCAGGAATTGGAAGTCGAGGACACATCCAAATCTCTTTGGCGATTCCGTGAAGTCGCCGAGCGACACGTTCCATCCCTTCGCGTCCCTGTGGATCATTATCATAGCACAAATAGACGACCTTTCCCCAAAAGTAATTTTCAGCACCTTTCGGAAAAACGCTGGCTCCGCCTGTAGAAGAAATTGCCCTAATTCCGAGTTGAAGAGCAAGTAGGGCGTCATGCTCTCCTTCAAAGATGACAATGCGGTCGGATTTGAAGAGCTGCCGGATGGGGAATAAACGTGCGTTACCATAACCGCCTTCACCTTTCTTTCGGGAGTGGTTGATCATCTTTTGCTTGGAGTCCGTCAAAGAATACTTACGGATGTTAACCCAATGCCCATAAGGCCCCATGATCGGGATGGTGTAGCGCTTAAGTTTGTCATCCCACCCGATAAAGTACTTCTTAATAGTATCGATCGTGAAGCCGCGCTTTTTCATGTAAGCCTGTAGGGCTTCTTCGTTGTTGAGCAGAGCCTCGTGAAGCTCCATGACGTACTCGTGCTTGATCGGCAGAATCGGTTCTTTACCTGCCAGGATTTCATCAACGACCATCTTTGCGACCGGGTACGGCACATCGTACAGCGTTTCGATGAAGCGGATAGCATCCCCGCCACCTTCCGACATCGTACCGTCTTCGCGTTCTTTGGCGCCGATCGAGCTGTCGCCGAAGTCCTTCCAAAAGCCGGTATTCAAGTTGATGGACATCGAGGGCGTCTTTTCGTCGCGGAAGATGGAGTTGACCATCACTTCTCCGGAAATCCCTGGTGAGTCAAGACCTTTGAAAAAGTGCATCCAGAAGTGCTTATATGTGGCCAACTTCGAACCTCCTATCACACGATTGTCGGGGGCCTATCAGGGAAGTACTCGCCAGATGCAGTACATTCATTGCACACCCATCTGCCTTTGCTAGGGTTCGTACTGCATTGTACGTTGGTCTTCACCACATTGCCGTTTTCATACTCGAATCGCTGAATACCACAGTTTGGACAAGAATCAGGTGCCCCGTAATTGATGTTCTCCTCCGATGTATGAACGCGGTTGCCCCTCGGATTCACGTGCTCCAAAAAATCATCTGGTTCATCAACGATTGTCGGCGTTTGACGAATAGGCGAAGGTGGTGTAGGATCGATCATGATTTGAGGAGGACTAATCACAGTTTGTGAAGGAGCCGCCTCATCAGGAAAGTGCTTTGCGTACACCTGCGGGAATTTCTGTCGTGCGAGTTCTTTGGCGCATTGGCGCAGGTATCCGCTTCTGGACGTGGACATGATGCGGGCCATCTCGTCCAGGAAATCGATGAAGCTGGGTTCTGCGGAGAACGGGATCGGCTTGGCCCTTACATCGGACATGTCGCATCTCCTTTCTATAAGTATTGGGTCCGGCACGTCTCTCTCTCCAACATATACTCTTCTCCTTATTATATTATATTCTCATTAGTATTATAAAAGAATTATATAATAAGGATATAATTATTATCTGTTGAAGAGATTGGACCGTACCTGCACTGGGTACAGGCGGGTCTTGACGTTCTACCCTCTACCTATATTATAACACAAAGAATTATATAAGACAACAACAATTTTGATATAATTTCTAATCAGATTTAAGTATATAGATTCGATTTGAAAAAGCGAGGGAGAGAGAAAACAGGGACCTGAAGAGGTCAGGTCCCTGTCGCCAGATGCTTATACGTACGGAAGGTCCGCACCGGGTTTGCTGCTGTTCGTGTCCGCGTTCGGAACACCGCGGGACTTCTGGACCTGCTTGACATCGTTCTGGATCTGCCCCTCGTATTCGCGCTGGCGAACCACAACGCGACACGGCAGTCCGATGAGGTCTTCCGTATCGATTTGGACTTCACCGTCCAGCTGCTCGGCAGAGATGCCGAGTGCGATGAGGAATTGCTTGACAGCCCACATGGAGTTGGGCACCAGCGTGAAGTTGCGGAAGACGCGCCGATTGTCGTACGGGCCGCCGTTGATCGCGAATTGCACAGCCCACATCGGAGCGCCGGCATTCTCGCCGCTCTTCACTTCGCGGAGTTCGATGTCGTGCACGAACGCCTCGTACACACCATTCGGGATGGGGTCGAAGTCGCGATTTTCCACACCCGAGAAATTGAGAGTTACTCCTGCCATACTTGTGTACCTCCTGTGTAATATGGTTAGATTTATATTATAACGCTTTGACTTCGGACAAATCAAGCTTTAGCTTGTTCGCCCTTCATCTTAGCATTATAATCCCGGATCATTTGCATCAGGATCGGGATGGTCGGATTGACAACAAACTTGCCGAGAGCCGAAGTTCTGTCCTTTGCCATGTACTTGCCCGTGTTCTGCAGAAGCAGAATCCGGACCGTCTCTTCGGACTCGTTGACGTACGAATAATAGTAGCCGACGATGTCCACGAGACCCGGTACTTGATACATCAGCTTACCAGGAAGATCCGGACCGACCGTGACTTCTTTGGTCTTCTCGTCCGTCTTCTCAGCAGGCAAAGCAGCCCAAATCTTGTGAATCGGCAGAGCACGGAAATCGCGAATGAGTTCCTTGATGTGGCTCTGATTCTTGCCCCACTCACGCGGAGACGGCACGTCGGGGTCCCGGGTCGGATCGTCCTTGACGACCTGCTCCATGATTTCGCGCATGTCATATTGCTGGATCTCCGTCAAGGAGTCGATCGCAACCGTGCGATAGATCGGCACGACGAAATCTTTGCGCTCTTCTTCAGGAATGCGGAAGAGGATACAAGCGTTCGTATGCCACCGCTCGATTTCCTTTTGATCGTTGTTGCGTTGTGCCTTGAGATACTGGTCGCGGATATGGCAGTATTGCTCCAGCCAACCTTTGAACTCTTCGACGGTCGAGAACTTGTAGACCTTGACCCGCTTGATACCTTTCTTGAAGCGGATCGTGGCCTTACCGGATTCGGCGTCCAACAAGATGACAGAAGCCGTCTCCGGATCGTCTTGAGCCGTACCTATCAAGTACGTCTTCCCGACCCCGGAAGGTCCATAGATCAAGATATTAAGCCAATCTTCCGTGTCTTCGTCGCCGATGTCCTCCATCTCGAAGCCCAACGGAGGCAAAGCAGCAGGCACAGCCTTTACCGGCTCCGCTTTGTTTTGCGCAGGCGCCTCTTCTTCCTGCTTCTGGATCTGGGGTTTAGGTGCCGCACCGCTTGATGCGCCGGGCTTGACCACACCAGCGTTTCCGCCTGCGGGGGTGATTTTGACGGTTGCTGCGGACTTGGGCGCGGTTCGTACTCCGCCGAGGCCAGGTGGCAAATTGTTTTCTTTGCCGGGCAGCGGACTGCTGGTTTTCGGCGGCTCCTCTTCTTGAGGCGGTTGCTGTTGAACCTTTGCTTCTTGCTCCTCTTCAGGAGTCGGCTTCTTCTTCTTCGGTTCTTCTTTCGACATACGGGTTTACCTCCTCATTGTATTGAGACATGCACTCCAACAAATCGTCTGCTTTGCTTGAAATAGAGAGCATGGCTTCTCTTGAAATTCTGCCCATACCGTACAACCGGGCTACACGGTTTCTGACTGCTTGCACTTCTTCGATTGCTTTGTCGAGTCCTTTCATCTTGGGTCATCCTTCTTCCGTTTCACTTCACCTTCCAAACGCTTAATGACCCGTCCCATTTCACAGTCTTTTGCGTGGATACTGAATCCGTAGGTTCCATATCCACACACAGGGCACTCATTTCCATGACCCCATTCGAGTTTCTTAAGAAGATTGAGCGCCTCCTTCAAAACGGGCTTCATAAGATCCTCCTCCTGGTCTTGAGAATTACACCTCCTGTTCCCAAGCGAATACTGCGGAAGTGTCTTCCTCAGCACGCCTTTCGTATAAAGTCTCAAGCATCCAGTCGACGTCTTCGTTGTTGTTCATGCCAACACAGACATCGTAGAAATCGCAGTCCCAACTGCAATCACGTGTAGGATTGTGGTAGAAGAACTGCGTTTGGATCATGTCAATTGCTTCATAATAAATGGTCAGCCCGATGTTCTCGATCTCGGCCGGCGATCTTTTGACCTTCTGCCGCTTGAAGAACTTGTTGGTGATGCTGTTCTCGGTGATCTCGGTCTGCTCTTTCAGGTGCTCGAGAATGTCTTGGTACTTGGCAGGATCTTCACCGTGTTCGAGTAGCGTGGCGAGGTACACCTCATATGTTGTAGACTGGTTCTTGTTCTTGGAGAAGCCACCACGAACTAACGGCTCCGGTGGTTTCGGTACAGCCTTCTTCAGACCATTATAAATGACTCCGCGCACGTGCTTGTTGAGATCTGGTACCAGCTTCTTCAGAGCCCAGATATACGAGCCAACCTGTGTGTCAAGTTGGAGTTTCGACCAGTCACCGAATGTCTTGCAGGTCTTATGGTCGAAGATCCACAGATCACCGTAAATGTCCTCGACAATCAAATCGATGCGCCCTCTGTAATACACTGGAACTGCCGCAATGCCGTCTGCTTCGAGATCGCTGAGCTGTTCTTCGTCCATACCTTCGACTGGTTGATCGAAATATGCATGCAAATGATTGCCTTGAGGGTCGAGAATTGGGACTTCGAACAGAATCTCCACAGCAGGGCGTCCATCAGGGAAGACGTAGACATTGAAGTCGTCGTACTGCTGGGCAAATTGTTTGTAGTGCTCCAACATACCACGGCCGAGCTCCATCATCTCGTCATACTTCGCCTTCTCCTCGTGCAGTAACCCTTCTGTTTGGCGAATCCGTTCAAGGCCTTCCGCAGCCCATTCGTTAAACACCTGCACGGGGTCTTGCCTGTAGCCGTAGAACATTTCGATGCCTTTGTGAACGCCCGAGCCGAGCCACAGCGTAGAGTTCGGTTTGACAGGTTGCAGCCCAAGCCAGAGCCGTGACGCCAAGTAAGCTTTGCGCTTACACCGCCGATACATGATGCGGTCAGACGTGTGGATGCAGATCTTCCCGTCGCGGACCTGAATCACATATAACCACCCCTTGGATTAAATGTCAGGCAGGTACGGTCATCTCGACCTTACCTCTCCTACATCTCTTATTATAAAGCAGGTCCAAATCGACTTTCAACAACTTTTTTGAAGAAAGTTGAGAAAAGTTGAAAAAAGATAGAAAAAGACGCACGTAATGGGCGTGCGTCTCAGTCTACCACCTTGCAACGGGTCAGGACCGTTTTGTTGTAACCGTTCCTTGCCTGATGGTCTTTGATCGTACCTCTGATCTTGTGCCATCCGAGTTCCAGGTCAGCATTGCTTGCAAACCACACAAACTCGTAACCCTCTTTGCTCCGCATGTGGTGGATGGTCGTGATGCCATAATCACCGGCGATCTCGTGCTTGTTGATTACTTCGAGTTCCAGCTCGATCTTGTCACCCTTTTCACCGTAGAATTTGTTGTAGCCGGGTTGTGCTGCATAGAACGCTTGTGCTTCTTCTTTACGCTTACGTTCTTCCTCCGTTTCCAGATGCCGCTGATATGCTCCAATCAGGCTTGCCAGCAGTCCAGTTTCACGCCACGAGATAGCTGCCATGCGAGTTACTACTCCGAGATTGTGCAGATAATCGTTGAGGTCTTCGTTGTCGCGCCAGGTCTCAGCCCAAGCCATCGCGTCACGTGCCAACCGCTCAGCCTCAGGCGAAATTTTAATGTTGCGGTACTCCTCGGGAGTGTATTTCGTCGGGAAAAGGATTTCGCCAGCTACGTGCGCGGTGGTGTTGATCGATTTGTGTTGTTCTTCATAAACTGCTTGGGCTTTCGTGCGGCTTACGAATCCGAATCGCAGTGTAGCTTCGGCACAGGCTTCCAAGAACCGCTCTGCCGAGATTAAGGCTGCCTTTTCTCCACGCGATTCACTTGCCCGTGCAAGTTCGTCAGCCTCTTGAAGCACTTCCAGCCAAGCTGCATATTCTTGCGGTTGAACGCCGTTCTCGAAAAAGTCTGCGAGGCAGTTGCGGCCGACTTGTTTGTATTCGCCTGTTTCAATGTGCTGAATCACGTAGGTTTCCTTGCGATAGCGAAGCGTCTTACAATGATCGCAAACCGGTTTGGCTTCACGGAACTTCAGATCGACTGTTTCACCGGGAACAGTGCGCACGATGTTTTGGCCTTCGACGTATTGGAGCGTGGCAACGAATTTCCAACCCTTGATTGCGGGGCGCTCTCCTTCAACTACCAGCTCGATGTAACGTTGTGCGGTGCCTTCCTTCTTGTTGATCACATCGAACGCGCCTACCATGTACACCTCCACTTGAGGGCATCCAATTTTGGTTGCCTTCCGGTTGATTTTGCTCAGCTTCTTCAGCAGCTCCGGGACGTTCTCGATCGGGATGTTATACATCACTCATCTCTCCCTTCCTTCTAATATAATTATAACACGGGTTGACCTAAAAGGCAACCCGTGTTTTGATCTTAATTATGATCTTTGAGTGCATTGCGCCGTACTTCGAATTGTTGACCTTCTTCTACGCCTGCGGCAAAGGCTGCGGCGCGGAGCAATTCGTTGGCGGTGGCGTTCTTATGTGCGGTGAACTGGCTCTGCCTGGGCTTGACTTTGTTATCGATATAATCGACCACTGCCGGGTGCTTTTCGATAACGGCGAGCCAGTTGTTTTCGGCAACCTGCTTTTCGAACTTTTCTTTCAGGCCGGTAAGAAACCCTTCCGTGAACGCATCGCGCAAGCCGTGCATTGGGTGTCCTTTCGAATACATCCACCGAGCATATTTATCCGCATGATACTTGATGGCATCGAGTGCGAACTGATAGACTTCAACCGCGAGCTCGACGTCTTCTTGTAGACCGACGAAAATGATTTGCTGCGGGGTTCCGGGCTTATTGCGTTGCTTTGAAGGCCTGACGCCTACCAAATAGACGACCCGGAAATTATCAGCAATGATGCGCGCCAGGGAGCGATACCACCAGGGCATGTTACGTGACGAGTATGATGCGTATCTTTCCACCACCTCCGGCTTGCGGTCAACGTCGACGGCATCTACTTGACTCATAGAAATGTTGTGCTCAGCCATCAGCTTCTGTGCCATCAGAAGTGCGTTCTCAGATTCATTGATGTTCGACTTATCGACGGCCAGTGCCAACAGCTTCTTCACGCGCGCCAATACTTTTTCTTGATTCAAAATAATCCCTCCTAGGTTAACTCTATTTGAATTATAACCCAGGAGGGATTAAGATGGCAATCCCTTATTTAACGTAGACAGCTTTGAGCTCATCTACAATATATTGGAAGGCTTCGATGGCATTGATGTTCTCTTGCTTACGGGCCAGTGCATTTTCGATCAGCTCATCAATGGTATTCCGAGCTACGACGCTATAGATGACTGGCACGTTCTTCTGGCCTGGGCGAAGAATACGCCCCCTAGCTTGATGATTATCCTTCGGCACATAAGACTTGTCCATCATGATCATCGCCTGGGCGTTTTGGAAGTTGAAGCCCTCGCCCATCTTGGCGATGGTGCCGTGAATTACTTTGACTTCGCCTTGCTGGAAGGCTTTTTCGCGTCGACGGATTTCTTCGGCATCGATGTCGCCATCAATGCGCAGCGCACTGATTCCGAGTCGTCTAAAGAGTTCCTCGAGGTAGCGCGTGTATTGCTTGAAATTGGTAAACACCACTACTTGTCCAGGTATTGAGTCGATAAGGTCAAGCAAAGCCGAAGTCTTGGCACTTTCATCTTCCTTGCCCCCGACCAAAGCAGGATTGAGCAACAGCATGCGCAGGCGAATATCGCGATCCAGTGTGTTCTTGGCCACCAACCAATTGTCTTCTGCTAGCTTAGCCAACATTTCCTTCATAAGATCGTCGTAGATCTTCCGTTCGTAGGCACTAAGCTCTACTTTGATTGCTTGATCGATGGCTTTAGGTAAGTTGTTGTGAACACCTTCATCGCCAATCTTGCGCTTGAACATATAAGGAACGAGCAGGCGGTGTAGAACTGGTTTGGCGTCTTCACGAATGCCTTGCACGCGTTGCACTGTTTTGATTCCCTGACGAGTCCAAATGTCCTCCTCTACAATATCCCCATAACGTTCAACGAAAGCCCATTTGGAAGTAAAACGTTGAGGATCGATACAGGACAACATACCGAAAAGTTCTTCCAGGTTACCATTGGGATCAGGAGTTGCAGTCAACAGCCAAAGATATTCGGACTTCAGCTTCATAAAATTTTTGGTCTGCTTGGTTTCCGGGTTTTTCAGTTTGTGCGCTTCATCACAAATGATGACGTCCCAAGGCTTATCAAAGAGCTGCGGCCACTTTTCATGATCCAGCAGGCTGTAAGAAATCACTTTTACGCGTGATTCGGTCTCGATCTTCGCAAGCAATTTCTCGCGTCTTTTATAGGAACTTTTTTCTTCGCATACAACTACATTGCCAAAACTATGTTCCATGAACTCATCGCGCCACATGTACATGAGGGACTTAGGGGCGATCACTAAAATTCGCTGCCCTGGTTTATAAACCTCATCTGCCGCCGCGATAGCTTCGATGGTCTTACCTACACCAACGTCATTAGCATTGATGCATCTTTTGGCTTCCACCATAAAGGTTACATCGCAAGTTTGAAACTTATACAGCCATGCTTCATAACCGGTGGATAACTTAAAGCCCTCGTGCACGTTAGACGTCACAAAAGAAAGTCGCTCACGCTGATGCTTGAGTTCATATAGCCAAGACAGGACTTCCTGATCAGGTTGGTAGCCGCTGAACTTCATGATGTAATAACAGGACATCTCGTCCCTAGCACAACGGAGGTACCTCTTGTCCCGAGAGAGGTTCACTCCAGAGACGTTAGCCGCGACCCTCTTCAAGACCGAATACGGAGCCACAAGCTTAAGGTACCTCTTGTCCCTGCCATCGAACGTTATAACCGGCTCACCCAATAATGATCGCCTCCCACAGTCATATAGTACAAAGCATGCCGGCAGGCGTCACGTGCATGTTTACTCAGACCCGTCCAAAAACCCAGTCGACGTAGTTTGTTGTCATCGAAAAGCTGCTTGTGGTCGGGGCCTTGTTCGATCAGAGCAATTCCTTTCAGGTAACAGGTATGTTTGATTGCTCCGATAACCTCGACTTCGGGAAAGCTAGACCAGGTCTTGTGCTTTGCCTTCCAGGGATATAGACGAAACGCCTCTACTACAATTATATTAGGTTCGACTTCAGTTATCAAGCGGTCCACCAAATCGAAGTAGTTGAAGTCGCCTGCGGCAATGTCGTGGGGTGAGTTGCTGAATACTGCGTACCCGGTGGTTCCTCCGGGGTCGAATGCTATGCCTCTCATGGGTCCTCCTTATAGATAACGAAAGCCCTGACCGACTTGGTCAGAGCTCCCGTTGAGATGGTATTGGAATCAGGACACTGTCGCTTCGTCCCGTATTCCGTGAATGGATTATTCGGCCGCTTCTTCGGAAGCTTCAGCTTCGCCAGCTTCGTCAGCCGGCGCCTCGGTCGCGGAATCTTCCGCCGATGTCTTTGCAGCCGCTTTTGCAGCGGCCCTGGCTGCGCGCTCTTCCGCTTTGCGAGCTTTTTCAGCGGCCTTGCGTTCCGCTTCGAGCCGGCGTTCTTCGGCTTTGCGTGCCTTCTCAGCTTCCTTGGCCGCCTTTTCTTCAGCTTTGCGCTGTTCAGCGTACTGCCCCACGTATTCGTGGTACACTTCCTTGAACAGTGCGCGGCCGTCGAAGATCGTTTGCCGGTAACCGGTGCCTTCCTGTTCGCGAACGACTTCGCCGTTCACCGTGGCGGTCACCGTGTACCGCTTCGTTTCCATCGTAGCGCCTTCCTTGCCCGGAACCGGCACCACAACGACTTCTTGCTTGGCTTGGACGTGGACACCGTCCTGTTCACGTTCGTACAGAACGGTCGTCTTCTTGACGTTTTCCGACATTGACTTGCTCCTCCTTTGGATTGATTGATGTCTTAATTATAGTACAGGAGAATCGCAAAGTCAACGCGGTCAGTTAAAATTATTTCGTCAAATTGTGTTGCTTGAGGACTTCTTTCTGCTTCAGTCCTTTGCTGCTGATGTAGTTGTTCTTCCACCAAGTCCAGAGGGACACCACGATGGTGAAAATCGTGCTAATGGCAGTCTCGACGAGTTCATCCTCCAGCGGAAGTGGAGAAAGCCCGAATGCCGTCAGGACTTGGTTGACAAGAGCGATCAGCAGCAGGATCGTACGGATCAAAGAACCTTTGTCGAACTTCATTTCTTTAACACCTCCTTTCGAAGACGGGCAAGCATTGCGGCTACTTCATAGCGTGTGACAGGCTGGTCTCCACGGAAAGTACCATCCGCGAAGCCTCCGATGATACCGGCTTCCTTCAGCTCCTTGACAGAAGCTTCCGCCCAATGACCTTTCGGAATATCCTTGAATACTTCGCTCATTTCCTGACCCTCCTCTCTGTACGGAATGCCGAAGTACTTGAGGATCCCTTTAGCATGCTCTATACCGACTTCGCGTTGGAAGTCTTTGTTCAGCATAAGCATAGCTTCGCGTTCGTTGTCCATGAAGCCATTTTCGCTGAGAACAGCCGGCATCAGCGTTTCGCGCGTCACGTAAAGGTCTTGTTCAACAATACCACGATTCACTTGTTTGGTGCCATTTTTCAGTTCATCGAGAATCGCCTGCGCGAGTTTGCCGGCTTCTTTGTTGCGCGTTCCGGGTTGGATGTGGACGGAAAAGCCACTTGGGTCCTTGCCTTCGCCATCGAACTTGCCATCGGACGCGTTGAAGTGAATGGAAACATATACACACTTGACATTGTCTTTGCCGTACTTGGCAATATACTCCTTGTATTTGGAATTCGCAATATTGACGCGCGAAGCCAATGGAGCATCATAATCCCCAGGTGCATCGTCAATGACGTCTACTCCGTGGCGACGCAGCTCTTCGGCCATAAAGTCGAAGGTCGGTTGGTTGAATTCATGCTCGCGGATTTCCCGCCCCAAACTCTTAATGTACGGCGTACGTTTTCCAGGAGTAGTGGCACCATGTCCACCGCTCCCGACTACCAAGTACTTCATAGGATCACCTCAGCTGTTTTGATTAAAGAGAAGTCCAAGAGCTCCCAAAATAATACCCCCGATAATAGTAGTTGCCGCCCAGAAGAAAATCTTGTGTATGGCAGCAAATCGGCTATTGACCTCTTTATAGAAATTACGCCAGTCCTGCTCGTGTTCATTGAGTCTATGGTGTGCAGATCGGACTGATTGAAGCGCCTCATTTGCTTTTTCCTTAATGGAGTCCACCTCATGCTGCAAATCCTTGATAACGTCCATCTTGCCTTCGAGCCGCGCGATATCTATACGTACGTTGGTCAGGACATCCATCAATTGTTTGTTTTCGTTTGTGCCGCTCATTAACGCACCTCGTTATGTTGCTTTATTCAAACTTCGAATACACGGTCTTTGTAGGTCTCGACTTGTAGCCGCTCAAAATTTCGGCAAATATCTCAATATATTTGGCAAAATTCGGGGTTCCCCGTAGCGGCATTTCACTCTATGGTATAGCTCAGACCACCCCCAACAAATCAGGCCTGCCTATTCAGCAGAGCCTTACGCTTCATAATCAAATCCGGCGATTTGTTTATATTGCTCGGCTTGACCGCCGGTGCGATCTGTATAATGAAGTCCTCTCTCGTCATCACGATTTCACTCCCATGAAACATACCGCAAACCCGTTGTAAAGCTATCTGTGCTGATATTGGTAAACAACGCTTTAGGACTAGCTGAAGACGGGTTACCAATCTGTAGTTGAATAATGCCAGTGCTACTTGTATAAATGGCGCTGATTTGTATTTCTGCATTAACGGTCGGGTCGCCAATGTACAAACCATAGCCATAGGTTAGGTTTGTCGGATATCCGACCGTGATGCTGTTAAACGGGTCTCCTTTATATTCAATGTTCCCGATTGTGAACGTAACGGGTATTTGGAACGACCCCAAAAAGTTTGTCTTGGGCGGTGTGTAATTCGCTCGATAGATAATCGACGAAACATTGTTACCGGAGCCGGATCGGTTAAATGTCAGGGTTGTACTACCTGTGGAAATCGGCGCATACGTACCGGTTATTCCGAACATCGTAACCCCAGACTTGATATTGGCCGGCGTGAAATTACCATCATCCGTATAGACCCTTACAGTCCCGTCATGGTATCCTGCTTCCGGTGTCACATACAGACGCCCAGGTTGGCCTGTACGCGGTGCGCCATAATCATTTGTTTTGACTGGCATCGTGCCGGTTACCTTCGAGCCGTTAACATACGCCGTCCGGCCAGACATGATTTGTGCGGCTGTTGCGGTTGCGTCGCTTGTGAATGTTCCAGATACGCCGCCGACCGTCGTACCAGCCTTGATATTGGCCGCCGTCAAGTTGGTGATATTGGCCGTGACTGTGCCGCTGCCATTGTGATAACCTGCCGGGATTGTGTACGACGCCCCCTGCGTGGTCAAGGTTTGACTGACGGCTCCATTGTTGATCATGCTGCCGGTTACCTTCGAGCCGTTAACATACGCCGTCTGGCCAGACAAGATTTGACCAGCCGTGGCTGTTGCGTCGCTAGTGAACGTACCATCAACGCCGCCTACCGTCGCACCGGCTCGGATATTTCCTGCGGACAGATTCACGATGTCAGTCGTGACCGTGCCGGTGCCGTCGTGGTATCCCTCCGGGATCGTGTATTCTTCGCCTTGTGATGTCAGCGTTTGGGAAACCGATCCGTTATTGGGCATCGTGCCGGTGCGCTTTACTCCGCCCTGATAAAACGTCTTACCGGTCAAAACATCCCCAACAGCCGCGTTCGCGTCCTTGGAGATGTCCCGAATTTTGCTTGACAGCTGCGCAAACGTGTCGCTTCCTGAAGCAGACTGTCCCATGTCAGTGATGGCGGAAGCGATCTGATTTTTCCCATCACTGACAGATTGCTTTACCTCATCAAGATCGACCTTTCGCGCCACATGATTGTCGGCCGTCGGCGCGCCGACTTCGAATTGTCCGCTCCCGTCCCGCTGGACGATGGTGTTCGGCGTGGCCTCACTCGTGGCGCCGTGGACGCCAGTAGTAGCGTTAGCGTGGTCTGTGAGCAACGACAGCAGTTCTACCAAAGCGGCAGATACATTAGTCGCCGTAAACCCGGGTGCGGAAAACGAAACATCACCGGCTTGTGCACTGGAAACTTTCGTAAAGTTGGTCCATACAGGCGGATCGCCAGGGATCAGAGAACGTCTGTAAATTTCCTTATCATTGGCTGGGGTAGCGAAGAACAGTTGCTGCATATAAGAGTTATTGTCCTCGACATCATAGCGCAGAGTCAAAACTACACCTGCGGAAGCGGGCCAGCCAGTGGCGTCGTTGAGGCGCATTATGGACAACACTGCCTTGGGCCAATCGTTGACGTTGCTGACATCGGTGATGGCATTGTTTTCGGCGACATACGGAACCAACTTATCCAGTTTTCGCCAGTTGTCGTTCAGTGCATCTTCGATGTTAAAGTAGAGATCATGATCCGTGTCGGGATCGTACATGAACAACTTCAACAAATTTGTCATGTTGGGCATTTATTATACCTCCTCTGTGGGTAAGGGTGTGACTACAGGTTCGAACAGTCCAAGTTTTTTGGTTTGCAGCTCACTGATGGTCATACCGCTGATTTCAGATATTTTCAGATACTGCCATTCATATACAACGACCAGATGCGCTGGTTTAATTTCCTCAATGGCTCGTTGTACGGCAGTGAAGTACTCAGGCACACCGAGCGATTCTACGAATATGACACGGAACCCGAAAATAGATGGATCTTCGACAACGTCAACCGCCTGTCCCTGCGAGAATGAGCTAGCTACGGCGCGAATGGTGTCTACGTTTACGATGCCTACACCTCTGATTTTGGTCTTGATGACGCCGCGGCGTAGTTCATATGTTTGATCATGGTTCGTCGGAATACCACACATGCGCTCCCAAACATCTAAGCCCCAGGTTGCGGTATCAATGAACAATTGATTGCGGACGTCCAGGATATCATTGTACAGCTGTTCAAGAGCGTCACCTTCGCGTTCCATCAAATTGTTGACGATCCGTGAACCATTATAATAAATGGGCAAATCGTCCATCATGACTTGTGCACGCGTTTTGCTCATTCGTCCATCAACCCCACATTGACGGTACCCAGCACGGCTACTTGTCCAGGTTGAACTTCCAGGTTCACAGTGTCATTGTTCATGGTCAGGTTCTGATAGTCCACAATCCGAGGAATGTCCAGAATAATACTGGCAATCCGGGTAATACGCACTAGCGGATCGGTAAATGCCAGTGCAGCCAAATACTCGCGAACAGCGTTCTCAATGTCTTCCTTGACTTGTTGCAAGGTAGTATCAGATGCCAGAGCAACATCGACACTAATGTCGATAGGGACTTCTTCAGCCCCTTCTACTGTTACAATAGCCCCTATAGGACGTTGTTCTTCGATGTAATCCGTAACATCCTGCAAAAGCTCAGGAGTAGGGGCGCGTTTATTTCCATCAATGACGATGACTTTGACCGTAAGAGGACCGTCCCACAAAGGATATACCTGCGCATCACTGATGCCAGGTACTTCTTTAGCCCATTGCAGGTAGTGGTTTTTGTTACCACTCGTACCGGGTTGGCGAACACGCTGATAATATCGTGCGAGCAGTTCTTCGTCCGATTCACGGTCTACGCCGCCGTTAAACGAATCTTCGTTTATGACATTGACAATACCGGCCAGATTGCCGACCACCACTGTAACGGCGCCTGCGGAGATGTTGCCTTGAACTCCGCCTTCGACTGCTCTGGCGTTGACGATTACGAAGCCATCCGGTCCGATAGTACCGTTCTGAGTAGTTTCAAAGAGGACGGGTTCGATGGAGGTGGTGGACGCTCTTGTACCAACTGGGATAAAGGTTCCTACTGGCCCGGTGAACTTGAGTTGCCCAACAGCGCGAAGTGCGGGTTTGCGCTCAACACCCAATTCTGCGGTACGCATTTCCAGGAACTCACCGTTAGAGGTCTCAGCGAAGACCAACTCCAGTACATTGTCCAGCTCAATATATGCCTGCGCCATCTGAACAGCAGCTGGTGAAAGCATGTCCCACGTAATCGAGCCCTCACGTTTGTCAATCCCCGCAGGCGTAGCATCCAGCATCTGTTGGAGGATGGCTTGTTTGGTTTTGTCCTCGTATTTCCTCGCCATTACAACGTCACCACCAATTCCAGAATGCCCTGATTTGTAATTGCCTCAAATGTGACGTATACTGCATCTCCTTTGAAATCGAATGTGAAGTTCGTACAGTCCGTCACAATACCATCATAGATAGTGGTCAGAGCTTCTTTAATAAACCGCTCAATTTCCGTCTGGAGGAGTTCTTGTGTGTGATCTCCTCCTATCAACGACTCCAGTTCCGAACCATAGTTTGCCGAGTATATGATGTGCCGGAATCTGGGCGTGTAAAGCGCCTTCAAAATCATCTGGCGGACCGCATTTTTACCGTCCACCATCGTGCCGGCGAATTCACCAGTATCGAAGTTGAATTCATAGGTTTTGAGTGGCTGAATAACAGGCTCTACGATCGTTATCCGGGGCAAATTTGGTGTAAGTGGCGCCAAAGCCATTATTCTTTCACCACCCTATCTAGTACTACGAAAAGCTGACCTTCCATGATTTCCATCAGAATTACTCGGTCGCCTTCTTTCAGTTCATCCATGAACTCCAGTTCAACGTACTGCGCCTCGTTATTGGGAGTAGAGGCTTGTCCTTCTCCAGAGAACTGCAAGCTGTTGAAGGTTATTCCGTGCGTGTGCGAAGGGTCTCCAGCACTAGACATAGTTACTCCGATAGTAGGAGCTCCGGAAGACTGGAAGTTAGTCAAAGTCAGCTTGGGAATAGACAACTTGACTTTCCGTTTGTGATTCGTCAAGTGTTCCAATATAATTAAATCTTCGGCTTCCAGTTCGTCCTGCATATTGTCCAACTTAATCTTGATTTCAGGAGGTGCCGAAGTCACTGTTCCGAACTCTAGTCCTATATCTTTATTATACCCGAACTTCTGCATCAATTGCACGAACAAACTTGCACCAGTGCCTTCCAGTTGCTCTTCCATGATAGACCACCTCCTCAGTTCTCGGAGTATTCGAGAGTGGGAAGTTCATCGGTGGCTGACAATTGCAGCGTCATGGTGTGAACACCATTTTCGTAAGTATGCGTGTCCGCCAGAACATAAAAGCCACCCCGAATCCCCGTCATCTTTTGTACGACATAAACTGACGAGCCCGCAACCACTTCATCCAGGCCAATAGTAACGATTTCTGCACGGTCTTCGATGACGTTCATTTGGGCGAGCAATTCCTTTGCTGTTTGTTTGGCTTGGGATTGCTTAACCTTACCCGAGAGAGATTCCAGATGTTGCATCATGCCATACTTCTGGATGGATGCATCGTTCTTCTCCGTGATGTCAATGGCTGGATTCCCATTCTTGTCTTCGTTGGCCGTAACCCGAATGCGGTTGCGCATGTTCTCGATTGTCCTACTGTACGAAGCATCCAAAAGATTCACGCCGTCTTCGAACACGATCTTGCACAGACGGGATTTTCGTTCGCGGAGGCAGAGTTTGCCAACTTCATTCGTGATGACAAATTTCTTTCCCGTCTGTTTGCGGGTAGTAGTAAGTGCTGTGATCATCATATCCCACAGCGACATATTGCGAGAAATTTGTTTTGGAATCACATAACCAGTATCTTCTATAACTCCCATTTCGATTCCGAACTTCGTGCAGATAGTTCTGACAATGTCCGAGGCCTTCTTCTTTCGGAAAACCTGCGTATCAGTGTTCTTGGTCAGGTAAATATTTCCGTCAAAAGCCGTGATGTTCATTTCGCCTGCGGCATTGATGTCGGTGGCGAAGATGATGCCGCGGAATTGTTCGGTGCCTTTGTTGAGGAAGCGGATTTCTTTGCCTTCCTCAAATTGCATATGCTGCTTCTTACCGTCCAGTGTGTTGATAATACGAAGGGACAACGTGCGGCTTGCTTGCATGATGTCCCCCGAATGTTGTATGCTGATGACAAGTGGACTAATGTCCACAATGTTTCCTGGGCCTTTCACGTACAGGACGGTTGCTTGAAATTTACCTTCATTCATACCGACAACACCTGTCCTGGATAAATGGTGTACGGTGCTTTGATGCCATTCTTGTTAGCAATCTCTGTGTACCGGGAACCATTGCCGTAGATCTTTTCTGCGATGCGCCACAGAGAATCACCAGAGACTACGGTGTATGTTTTCGGTTGCTGTCTGGTGTCCGGTCGCTGAGTAGCCTGACTGGTTGCCACTGTGCTTTGACTAACCTCTTCTACGTTGCGGAGTTTGATGAACTTGTACTCCTTGAACGAGATCTCGAAGTATATGTCCCCGGGACTACCAGCAACCTCGTCATAGTTGAAATCCCGAATAGTGCACGCCAAGTTGATGGGAGTTCCCGTGATAGTAAGACGCATCGGATTTCCCGAATCCTTCCAACGTTTCAGGGTGTAAACGGCTGTCCAAGGATTCGGAAGCGGCGAATATTCACAGAATGCCGGATTATAGATGGCTGGGAACTGTGAAGCGAAGGATATCTCATCCAGAGTACCATCGCCAATGACAGTGAATTCGCCCAAATCTACGACACTGATATCCTGATAAGAGTGCCCAGACGAGATACTGAGCCTCTCAGGATTCACAGGCAGGCGCAGACGCTCTGCCTGATTGTTAAAGGACAACCAGAACTGAAGAGTACTCTCAGCCATGAGCCATCTGACCTCCTGCCTGTTGAATTTTACGAGCCATGATCCGGAGAAGAGCTTCAGCATCGGCCTCCAGATTGCTCGTACCCTGATAATTCAAGTGGAAGTGGTATTCCGTCTTACCTCCGCTACCAGCACCTGCGGAAGAATTGCCTCCTCTGTTGCGCGCACGGTTTTCCTCGGGCGTCAGAATAGCCTCGCCACGGTGCAGGCGTGCTGCGTAGCCATCATACGGAACGAAATCCAAGCCGCCGGCGTGCGAGCGCCAGCTAGCGTAACCTGAGCCTGGCGGATTGTACGGAGGAGAAGCTGTTACAGTAGTTTGCGTTGTCTTAGTGTCCGTTTCTTCCGCGGACACTTCGACTTGAGCTTTCTTCTTCTTGCCGAAAATTCCCGTTACGGAATCCCAGATTTTCTTTGCTGTATTTTTCAGTTTGTCCCAAACAGACAGGAAACCTTCGACAATGTTGTCGATGAAGTTCTTGCCGATCCGGATGGCTCCTTGTACGAATTCATCAATGAGCTCCCACACTGCGTTAAAGGTTTCCACGACCGTGTTCTTGAAGGACTCCCAAGCACCGGCAAAGTCTCCGGTGATCAGTTTCAGGAACGTCTCAAAGATACCCGAGATAAAGTTCCAGATGGTCTTGATTACGTTCCAGACTGTGTTCATCGCCCAGGAGACGATATCCAGAACGAACGTAAACGCAGTTTTGATGGTATTCCAGATGAAAGTCGCAGCGAATTCGACAATCGGGATGATGATGCTCATAGCAAACGCAATGATCTTCGCAATGTAAGGAAATACCCTTTGGATGAACTGGAAGATCTTCTGCGCCGCGTCCACAATCGCCATAAACGCCGGAATCAAGTAATTCTGGATTATCGGCCAGATGAAGTTGACAGCTTCTTTGATGACGGTAACTGCGGTGTTGAATACCCACTTAAAGACCGGAACAATGTACGGAAGCAAAGTCTGCACAACGGATACGATCGTCGAGATAATTGTCCTGATCAGATTAAACACAGGAGGAAGGACAGTCATAACGACCGTTTTGACTTTGCCAAAGATGTCCATGAAAATCGGAGCCACTTCTGGAATCTTGCTGATGATGAATCCAACGAGTTGCTGAACGACATCCCAGGCGGTTTTCAGCACAGGTTTGATTCCTGCGACTGTGTCGCGGATTCCGTCAACAATGGGTGTCAGGAATGCTTTACCTTCAGTATTCATCCAACCTCTGACACGGTCAATAACATTGCGGACATTGTTGACAATAGGATCCAACAAGGCTTTGCCATCAGTGGACATCCATTCCTTGATCCGGTTAAAAGTGTTTGTGATGAATTGTACGCCCTTATCAATGTACGGCTTAACCCATTCAATAAAGGCTTTGACATGGTCACGCATGCCGAACCAGTTTTGTTGCCAAGCTGTGGCTAACAACGCAATTGCAACCACAACCCAAGCCAAAGGATTGGTCAGCAACATCAATCCAGCAGAGATAGTGCTGAACACTTTGTTGACCACAAACAGTCCGCCAATTGCCAGAACCAAGTTTTTAATGAATGGCAACAAAGGTTTGATCTGGTTGTAGAACTGTTTGACCTTGGCAATCCACTTAGGTGCATTCTTGATAATATAGTCACCGAAAGCAATTACCTTTTCAGCCAGTTTGGTCATCAAGTCAGCGCCTTTGCCAACCCAATCCTCAAAGGTCTTGCTGTTGACGAAGTCGGCGATCACTTGGAGTTGCGGTTTCAGCTTTTCCATGGCGCCAATACCCATATCCGTAAAAGACGAACTGATCGAGCCTGTGATCGTGGAAATGACGCCTGCGGCTGATTTGCCGAGCTTTGCTGCGCCGCCTTCGAATGTTTTGGCGATGTCAGTGGTCATGAGCTTCATTGCGCCCTTCTCCACATCGCCGCCGCCGAGTTGCTTCAGGGTTTCCTGAGATATCTTGAAGCCGAACTCCTTCATCCGTTCGGTTTCGCCGACTTTCAAGTCTGCCAATGCTTCCATGGCGTCCATGATGGACTTACCGGGGTTCAAGGCAGCCATGTCTTCAGCGATGGTCAGCAATTGCTTCGCCAAATCTACATCGCCCGTAGAGATGTTAATTGCACGACGACCGGCCGCGATGACCTCGTCAGTTTCGAACGGCGTAATGTTAGCGTTCTTCCGCAGATAATCAATGAAATCCTGGGCGAGCTGTGATACTTGTTCTTTCGCGTTGTTCAGCCCCAAGAAGTGTTCGATTGCAATCTGCTCTTGTTCAAGCTTCATTGCTCCGCCCAAGGATTGCTTCAAAAAGCCAGCGGCAGCGGAAACTCCTCCAACTGCCGCTGCAAGGGCTGTAAGGCGGGATATCAAGTTGTTAACTGGGCTGGTACTCATAGACTGCCGAACGGAGCTGCCGAGATTGTGGAAGGCGTTGGACAAGCGGCTGATTCGAGAGGACTGATTTGCCATTTGCTCTACAGCATTTTTGGCCTTGTCAGTATTCTGCTTGAACTTTTGCACTTGCCCAATTGCCTTCTGCATCTTGGCGCTCATTTTATTTCTGAAGTTCAGCACAGCAGTCAAGTTGTAGTCTGTAGCCACAGTTTATCACCGCCCTTTCCGTGACGTCGGCTTGTCATACATCTTCTTCTCTTCCTCGACGGCGAGTAAGTCCGAAGCGTACATAAAAAGCTTGACCTTGCGAGGCTTTTTATAAACCTCGTCGGGCGGTATTCCGTGGCGCTGGTATGCTAGATGAACCAGGAACGGCTCACCGCCCGACTTGATCAGTTTTTTATGTCTTCGAGGACTTCTTCGTCGTCCTCATCGAAGCCGGACAGCGACAGGATTTCCATCGAGAGCTTCGCCAGCTCGCCGGCCAGCAGCACCTTCTTCACAGCATCCGCAGGCGTAGCTGCCTGGAATTTCTCGAGGATTTCCGGCGAGTTCCACTTCGGTTCGACGCAGGATTCTACGATGATCAGAGAGCTGAATTTCTGCTCGTCGACGACTTTTCGGCGCTTGTTGCCTTTGCCTTCATAGAACGTGCATTGTTCTTGCATACGATCGATGACATCGCCGGCAAGTGCGCGGATGGTAAAATCGACGCCGAAGCGCTTCATGTAAACTTTCTTCTCGACCACCGTATCTGCGTTCAGAATGGCTTTCAACACATCGGACATTTTGATCTCCCCTTTGGAATTATTGATCCGACGATTAGTTCGCCGGACCGAACGTATCGAGCAGGTCGAATTCAGAGAATGTGAACGGGATTTCTTCTTCCACCAGCGAGCCGACTTCGTAGTTCACCAGCGGGATGTTATCGAACTGGACGTTCTTCAGGCGAACGCGGTATGCGCCCCAAGCCTCAGGATCGTCCAGCTTCACGATCAGCTCCGTAACATACGGAACGCCGCGGTTGTTTGCGACTTGGCCGATCATTTGCACCCAGCGCGAAGTAACCTTGTAGCCGTTGATCGTGCCCGTTCCCGTGAGCGAAGTGGTCTTGTGACCAACCCAGCGCGTACCAGAGCGGTTGACTTCTTCTTTGCTGATTTCAACGGTGGCCTCAACGGAGATGACATTGGTTTGCCATTGGCCGTCATGCCACAGCTCCCCGTAGGAACCGTTGATGATTCTGCGTGCGTCCAACATTGAATGTCACCTCCATTAAGCGTGTTCGATCGTGAGGTAGATCTCTTCCATGCTGTCGACTTCGACAACGCTGATGTAGAGATATACCTTGTCGCCGACCGAAGGGAAGTTCGGATCGAGATCGACCCTGATGGCATTCGTGATGACGTTCGATGCGGCCAGCGTTTCGAGATACGCTTTGATTGCCGCGATGAGTGCCTTCTGACCGTCCTCATTGTTGTCCACTTTGCCAATGTAGTTGTTGGCGATGGAAGTGTTGAGGTCGGTCGCAATAGCTTGCCGCGCCCGGATTTTCCGAATCTTCGACAAGTCCGTACAGATGCCGCGTTCGACTTTGACTTGCGTGCCGTCATTCACCAGCACCAGAGAGCCGGCTTGCAGTGCCGTTTTCACTTCGGCGTTCGTGAGGCGCCGGTTGACGTCGCCAAGAGGCACAGGGGCGTACGTGATCGAACGGTTGATTGCCGTTCCCGCAATCAGCCCAGCAATATAGGGTGCGAATTGGCCGGACGTGTACGTGTTACCGCTCAGCTCGCCGCCGACAATCAGGTTCACTGCGTATTCATCTTTCAGACGGGTGGAACGAGCATTACCGTGGGTGGGGTCCAGATCGTCTTCGCCGGTCGCGTTGCCGAATACGATCATGAAATGCTTGCCTTCATCACGGTTCGCTTCCACCCATGCGAGTGCGCTGTCTTGCTCAGTAGGTGCGACAACTTTGTCGTACACGAACACATTGAACGGATAAGCATCGAACGCATCACGCATGTCCGCGTAGTCCGAAGATTGCGGGTCCTCCGGCAAGGTGTAAACCAAGATTTCCTTGGCGCCACCCATACGAACCAAATTGATCGGGCCGATGTGTGCATCTCCGAACAAATCTGCGGCTTGCTTCTCCGTCTCGATGCGGTAGACTTTCTTTTCTTCCGCATTGCCGTCATAGGTGTGGAGAGGCATGGCGACCACACCACGAGCGCCGCCCGTAATCTGAGCCGTTGCTGCGCTTACGAAGTTGATGTACAACCCCGGGCGCACTTCGTCTTGAGTCGGATCCCAGCTACCGCCCATTTAGCAAACCTCCTTTATTTGCTCTAATCTTCTCTGATAAATACCTGCAAGATCTTGTCGACGGCAGGTACATCGATCATGTAGTTACTGTCCCACGTAATATCCAACGCTGCGACTCGATTGTCTACGAGACGGAACGCAACGTCTTCGATACGAATCTTCTCCGTCGATACGCTTCCATCTTCATTGCGCAGCGGAATAATGTAGCGGTTGCGCTTGATGCTTTCCGCGATCTCTTGCGCCTTGGAATACGCCTGCGCAGAGTCGCTGGCGAAGATGCGCGTCGGTGCGAAGTAGGTGTTTTGGTATACAGCGGAGGTAATCATTCGTCCGGTGGTTACGGGATCAGGTACGAACAGTGCCTGTTTCGGTACGGGCTCGGGTATGTGATGACGCACTAGCTCTACTGGATACTTTTCATAGCAGTACGCAATGATCGATCCAAACTCCTGTGCGAACATCTACATCACCTCAATCTCTTCATCCACTCGGACATTTTTCGTTCCAGGGACTTCTCAAAGAGCTTCTTGAAAATGGCGAAGGCTACGTCGAAGTACGGTCTACCTTCGACCCAGGAAGTTTGTGCCACAGTCCAGTGACCATCGTTAACCCATCGAGCGTATTCCACGTTGGTACCGATTCTCAGTTCGAGCTTCTGGCGGGTGAGCTCCCATACAGAATCTTCGCCGCCCTTATCGAAGCTGTTCAGCAAACGTCGAGTGTCGACCACGCCCATCTCAACAATCTGGTTCTGGATTTCTTGAAGGAACTCCATACCGAGTGCTTCCAGCCAAACGATGATTTCTCGATCAAGTTCTTCGCTGATGGTACGCATGTCGTTCAGGAACTTGTCGAACCCTTTGACATAGAAGCTACCTTTCTTGCTCATAGGTAGTCATCCCTTTCAACCGTGACTTCGATGTGATGGTCGCGGATGTTCACAGGGGTGTACAGCTTGTATTTGATCCCGTTGAACACCATCTTGTCGTTGACTCGAACATCTGCTGTCGGCAGAAACTGGACCTGCATAGTCTCGACGAATTTGCTTCCTGGTGTGCCTTGAACCGTCCTCAGCGACCCTTTGTACACATAACAGGGAACACCAGTCAGATCAGGCTCTTCAGGGTAGTAATACGTCTTTTCCCCGGGAACACCATATCCTCCGCCGCTCGTACTTTCCCGCAGGTGGTATATGTCGCAGGTATGAACGAGGAGTGCTTCGTACGACATGTCAAACACTCCTCATCCTGAACAAGATACCTGCTTTACCTTTGCCAGGATTTACATGTTCGCTCAGCAGGGAGCCGAGCGAAATGCGCTGTACTTCATCAGAGCCTGCGACCGTGTACGAATAGTCGCCAATCGATTCCGATTTGTATCCCTTCAAGCGAGCCGCGTCCGAGTTGATGAGTGCATAGTACTCCGTCAGCTTGATCGCAGCAAGTTTCACTTTGGCAGGGATCGGATCATACCCCGGATCGGAAAAATTGTGACCGCAGTAATTGAAGATTTCGTTCTCAGCCTGGAGAATGTCGAACTCCAGCTGTTCATCGGTACGATTTTTGACAACGGCAAACGCGGTATAGTCTCTGACTTCTTGAGGTGTTACAAGCGCTCCCATACCAACTCACCCCTTACGCCTGCGGGGGAGTGGTTGCTCCTTCGTTGCCTTTGCTTGCCGGCTTTGTGGAAGCAGCCGGTGCTGCGGGCGCCGCAGGTTTCTTGTCTTCTTCGACTTCGGTCTTCGAAGGCGCCGGCGGTTTTTCTTCCTCTTTCAGCGGTTTCGGAGGTGCCGGCGGCTCGGCCGTCGTTGCTTCTTTGCCCACGCTCACCTTGAATTGAGGATTGCGCGACAGGTACTTGTACAACGGTTCCGGCACTTCTTTCTTCACACCGTTTTTGAAGTTGATGCCGTCAACCATGAAGTCGACGCCTTTGACCAGCGTTGCATAGAACTTGGATGCCAACTGCATCACCCCTTATACCTTTGGATAACTGCAAAGGGACGTCCGAAGACGTCCTTTGGCAGCTTAGTGTGGATTACTCCTTGGCGTTGATGAACTTGGCTACCGCGTCTTCTTCTTCGAACTTGATGTCGATCTTCGTCGTCAGGACGATGATGAACACGCGCGAACGAATGTCTTTGTCGACCTCGACGCGGATGTTGCGGCTGATGCCCCAAATGATGTTCTTCGGATGCGTCAGCAGGCCGGGCGCAACGACACGTTCGTCGGAGCCGTCCTGAGCTTCGCTGAAATCCACCGTAGCGTTCGGAATCATGGCGCAGCCTTGAACCGGAATGCCGAAGGCCGTTGCCAGACCGCCCTGAACCGCAGCATCACCGAGGGCCGTTTGCCGGTTGGCGATGGAGTCTTTCCATTCGATGGCTGCGTTGTGCGATACGAAGTACCGCCATGCGAGCGGGTCGCGAATGTACTTCTGCGGGACCTTCTTGAGCGTCTCTTTGAAGAGTTCCTTCGCGACGTCTGCTCCCTTGTGGTCGTAGACATGCGAAGTGGCTTGCTTCAGGAGGCCGTCGATCAGCTTCAGGTACGAGTCCGAGCTGTTGGACGTGTCGCCTTGAAGTGCCAGCTCTTCGAGGTCCAGCGCAGCGCGCTCAGCGATCATTTGCATGATCGTGTTCTGCAGGTTCTGGCCTTCGATGTTGTTCTCCAGCGTGTCGTACGAAATGTTGACTTCCGCGATGACTTCCTTCGCGTTCAGTTCGACCTTGTCGGTCGTCGGTACGGCGCGTTGGTTGTCTTGCAGCGCCGTAGCTTCGGTGCCCGGACGCAGAATACGCTGGCCAAAGCCGATCTTTTCGACCTTCATAGCGTCGGACGTCATTTGCACTGTCCGCGCCTGCCGGAGAACAGTCGGTTGGTCGAGGACCATACGCAGGAACGTGTTGAACTGCATCGGGTTCATCAGGCCGCCGCTTGCCAGATCGGACAGCGTCATGGCGGCTTTCTCGATGATTTGCTTGTTGCTCATCGACATTGGTTGTTTCCCTCCTTGTTATGACCGGCCCACTGATTACAGAAGGCCCTGCCAGATGTTTTCGTTCTTCTGCAGGTTCGGATCGTCCTGCGTGGTGTTCGTGCCGTCAGCGGACTTGGAGATGCCGCGGGCTTGCTCCACGACAGCCAGGCGCTGTTCGATCGGAGACAGTGCCGATTTGAGCACTTCCGCGACAGCTTCCTTCGTGAGCGGCTCCGGTTCAGCAGCCGGCTCTTGCGGTTCGGCGGCCTTCTCGAGCTTCTCGAGGCGTTCGTTGATCGGGTTGAGCGCTTCCTTCAGGATCTCTTGCAGTTCTTCCTTCTTCACTTCGATTTCACCTTCCTCTTCTTCTTCGTTGACTTCGTCCAGCACACGCTTCAAGGCGTCGTGCGCCGTCTGGATTTCCTTCAAGCGAGCGGCCGAGATTTTCTTGCCGGCTTTCGTCACCGTGAACGCCTTCAGTACATCATCGGAATTGGCGATCTCGTTCAGCAGGTCCGCGAAATCTGCGGCGGCTTCCTTGATACGCGTGATATCCGGCTCCTGGCTCCAGATCTCCGAATAGAACACGTCTTCAAAGATGTACAGCGCGTCCCAGTATTCGCGAACTTTCTTCCCGCCGTAGAAGCGGTCTTTGACTTCGCCTTTGATCAAGCCGGTGAGCGCCTTGACGAGCTTCGACAGCAGCTTGTTGTCTTCCTCTTCGGCTTTGGTTACTTCTTCGGCTTCAGCGGTGCCAGCCATCGAATATCCCGTGATTTCGCCTTTTTGGATCTTCTCCCAGATCTCGTCGCTGGCTTTGGTGACCAACACCCACGAGCCTTTCGTGATGGTGTGTTCGCCGACCGTGAAATCAGCCGGAGCAACATACGATTCTACCACTTCGCCGACTCCAGGATTGAAGTCGTGCTGAGTGTCAATCACTTCGCCTTGGGCTTTGGCGAGATTCTGCATGAAGCCGTGAGCGGCTTTCTCGATCTCTTTGGCGGTCATGAAGTCGCCGTGAGCATCGATTACGTCAGGCTCATACACCACGCCGTACACCAGTTTCTCAGCATCGTCAGCTTTCGTGATGAGTTTGACGGTCTTCTCGAAAACGGGCTTCCCTGCGGATTTGGTGAGAAAGAATTGCCGTTGATTCGCCGCCTTGTCCACGTAGCTGATCAGCGTAATGTTAGCGTTTTTCAACGCGCGAGGCATCTTTTCCCACCTCCTTTCAAGGCAGTGTTTAAGGGATTCCCGGAGTTATTGTGTAATGCAGAAATATCCTATACTCCTATTATAAAGCAAGTTCACTCACTTGTCACCAGGTAATTTGAACAAAATAAAAGACCCTCATCAGAGGGTCTGGGGATCAAATTTCCTTGATCATGGTGTATAGATATTCTAGCTCTTTGCTGTTCAAGGAACTGAAATGTTCGCCGCCACGGAAGGCTACAAACGCTGCAGGACCATAGATCTGAGTAAAGCCTATTTTGAAGTTGGGCTGCAAGCCAGCTGCTCTGCCATTCTCGTGACATATGCAAAGGATTTGACCGAAGATGGCTACTGTGTGAACGGGGCCGCGCGAAATACCTTGAAAGAACTTGAGCTCTTGCTCCAGCGTTCGAGGGGTAATGAAAAGCTCAATCGGATTTGCTTTGGGAAACTTGATCAAGATGTGTTTCGGAGGAGTGAATACCGTTGCATAGTAGTTCATTTAAGTACCTCCTTATCGGATGGTGAACGGTATGCACTTGACGTCACTGTACGGCCAGATAGGCTGAAGCGCCGATTCCGAAATGGTAACACGGTTAGCGGCCTTCTTACTGGCCTCCATATGCTGGCTGATCCATTGTCGTGCTTCTTGTTTGGTGGTGCCAGTGAACCGGATACCGAGGTTGTTCTCAATATACCAGATCACCTGACGTTGGCGGTTGGTAACGGGTTCCATGTCCTCACCTCTTGTAGTGATTGTTCTTCGCGGATGCGTTGTTCGTATTCGCCGGACTTGACGCGCTCGATAAATTCACGGGCTTTTTGCAGACATTCTTTGTAGCCTTCCAACCAGCATTGAAAACTAAGAACCGGGGTATGCCGCCGTTTGTAGGAATGATAGTGTTCCATGAAGTAGCGATACTGAATAGGCTCATACCACGAATGCACGAGCAGAGCACCAAGGTGGCATTGCTTGTTTTTGACGAGTGTATATAGCTCCTCGGTCACTTGTTGAAATTCGTCCACAACCTTCCGGAATTCTGAATACAGCGCGCGTTTGGTCACTCGCATTGCTCACCCTCCCCTTCTCTCACTCGAACCTGATCACCAGTCCGTCTGCCCACTCATTCAAGATGTAAGGGTCTTCCATGAACCTTTCCTTAGCTGCTTTAACTCTTGCTTTGATGGTTTCTTTTCCGAAAACTTCCTCTGCTTTTTTCTTGCTAACTTTCTTGCCATCGATAAAAAATTTGATTTTCATTTTCATTACCTCCATTTGGTTGTTTTGTTCTTTCCCTTCCTTCTAATATAATTATAACACGGATCGCCAACTAAGGCAACCCGTGTTTTTGAGGAGACTCCGTTTTCGGCACTACAGGTCATCCGCTTTCTGTGAATCGCCTGCGGCTAGGTGTTTTGTGAGAGGCCTGCTTTCTCGAGTGCTTGCCAAACTGCGGCGCCGTCTTGGTAGCCGACGGCCTGAAGACCTTCGTCACAAGGTTCGCCGCCATCGAACCCCGAAGTGAATCCTTGCACATATTCCAGCGGAAGTCCAAGCTCGTCGGCAACGTACTGATGTTTCCTATAAGGAGGTTCCTGCAGGAGTTCCTTGAACTTCGCCGGGTCTTTTTGATGGATCAGAGTTGCCAAGGCGCAGCCGCACAGAACCATCTTCTGCTTTCCAGATACATCAGCGGTCATGTAAGCGTTCATCCACTGTCTACGCACCGGTTTCATGTTATTCTTCTTGTATGCCTCCAACACCGGCTCAGGCGTAACCCGTGTGAAGGTTACTTGTTCCATTTGGATGTCCTCCTTCACCCTGCTCGCCCTCCTTCGAGAACCGGGCGATAATATCGTCGAACAAGATAGGCTCGTATCCGATAACCTCCACGCTAACATTCACGTACTGTTCGCTTTGGTACAACTGGCCGTGAATATGTCCGTGAATGTTTACATATGGCATGTTGGCGTTCAGATGCATCGGTTCATGTGACAGCCAAAAGAATTCTCTGTAGCATATAGGGAACTCGTACACGTCATCAAAACCTACTTCGCGCCACCACTTTACAGACCGCCCGCGATCATGGTTACCCAAGATTAGGGACTTTCTTCCTTTCAGTCGGCTGATGATTTCAGCAGTCTTCTCCTTGCTGTAGAAGGAAACATCTCCGAGGACGAATACCCTGTCTTCCTTCTTGACCTTGTTGTTCCATCTTTGGATGAGAGACTCGTCCATATCTTGAATGTCTCGGAAGGGCCTGTTCTCGTATCCGATGATGTTCTTGTGGCCGAAGTGCGGGTCAGAATAAACGAATACCCGGCTCATAGCTTCACCTCCTTCATCTTTAATTATAATGGTGGAAAGCAAAACTGTCAACCCGCAAAATAAAACCGAGCTGTTCAAGGGCTCGGCAATTTGAAAGGAACTTCTTTGAATGTCAACGGGCAGATATAGTAGAGGCCGTGTTTGGAGGCGTAGATCCATTCGCGATCGTGGTTCCAGCCACAGGATTGACAGCCAGTGATGTTAAGTTCGACTAGCTTTGGGTCGCGGGGGTTTCTTATACTTTGCATAGTCGAACTCTGCCATGGCTTGACGTCGCAGCTCTTCTTTTTCTTCTGCGCTCAAACCCAGGATCTTGGAATTGACAACAGGCTGAAGAACACACCGACAATAAACACGTTCCTTAGCTGGAAGTTGAGGATCTCGCGGATACATAGCACTATAACCTCCTACATCGAAAGCCTCGTCAACGGGGATTTCTGTGCCACTCAAATCAACGTGGTTTTCTCTCGGCTTGATTTTGCGCGGCCCAGAATGACGCCAACGCTTCATTTCAACAGCTGGGCTTTGCAAATACGCTTCTTGCTGAGATGCTGCGTTAGCTGTGAGGATTTCTGTGATGGCTGTGGCGCGAGCTCGGTTCCGGCTAAACTCCGGCAAATCCTTCAGCGCTTTGACAGCATCCGGAATTCCTTTGCCTTCATTTATAGTATCTACCAAAACTCGCTCAATTGCACGGTGCGAAGTTAATCTCATCAGCTCAGCCAGATCAATCGACCAATCCTCAATCCACGCAACTGTTCTTCCGGACAAAGTGTTGAAGGACAAATCTTTGTCCAACTCTTCCATGATGCGCGATACCACCTGCGGAATGGTGGCGTTGAAGAATTCGTATGCCGCCTCTGCCATTTCTTCTTCGAAGGTGTCGGAGGCAAGCAGCTCCGGGAATACGGTTTCATAGAAGCGCTGGAGCGTCAGAGGATCATCCTCTTTGAAGATGTACCCTTCCAGGCCGTCAACAAAGTGCTTGCGCTCGTTGCGGAGAAGTTTGGCAATCCGCTTTTCGAACTTGTTGATCTGGTCGACTAGAAAGTCCACGTCCTCGAATGCTTCCAGTTCGTCCTTGAGATCGTCATCCTCGGCTTTGGTAATCAGCTCGACCAGATCAAGAACTCTTTGCACGGCCTGCATGTGCAGACACCTCTTCCAGCGCGTCGCGGATGTCTTTCAGCAGATCGACCAGGTTGACGTTGACGTCCTTGGACTTCAGAATGCTGAACGAATCGAGCGGATTGGATTGTTGTTCGTTCAGGCCGATAGGCATGTCTGCTTCCGGGATATCGAACGGCTCCAGATCTTTGCCCAACATAGTGCCAGCCAGTTCGCGAAGGTCGTTAGGCGTCACTGCATGACCCTCGATGAACGTTCTGATTACATTGGTGAGATCCTCCGTGTTCGAGATGTCTGGCTTCTTGAAGCTCATGACTACGTACTTGAGCTCGTAGGGGCGGAGCAGTTTGTTGTTGACAATCCACTCGATGTTGTTGCGCTCCGGCTCGAATACCTGCTCTTCTGTGATCAGCCGGGCAGTCTCGGCCGTAGCTCGGTTGAAGTCCGTGGACCGTCCAATGTAAATGTCAGGCAACCCAAACGCGGATTGGACTTTCTTCCGAGACGCTTCATCATATTCCAGGAACAGCGCATCCTTCTGCAGTAGCTCTGCCAGTGGTTTGATCTCGACGCTCGCCTTCGGCTTCTGGTCCATCAGCAAGTCGTCGACGTCCTTCGCAGTGGTTTCGATGACCAGGAACTTGTGCGCCTTCTCGACGCCTTCGATGCTGCTGGCATAATCTTCCAGTTGCGCGATGCTCTCTGGCGACATTTCGGCATTCGTCAGGATGATAGCCATCGGAATGTGGCGTCCCTGGTAGAAGTAGCGGTAGTTCAGCTCCTCCGCTTTCCGTGCACCATACATGTGGATGACTTGACCAATCCAGCGCGGAACACCGTACGCCTTGTTGCCGATTTTGAAGTGCAACAGCTCCGTAGCGAGCCTGTCCTCCGAAATGACAGCGCCGTCCGGGATGTATTGGCCAGTGGTGCAATCCATGCGACGTGGATCGCCGAACTCTTTGAACCAAACCGTCGAAGTGCCGATTTGCTGGCAGAACTTGCGGAAGCGTGCCTTGCGCGTGAGCTTGATGCCATTTTGAACGTACTCCACATCGACGGGACTGCCGAGTGGCGTCATTTTGATGTACTCTGGCTCGATGTTGTTCGCACCGACAGGTAAGCCGCGGCCATCCCGAATGATTTCCAGATACGCGTTGCCGCACTCTTCTCGGTGTTCGATCACCTGCGCAAAGAGCTCTTCAGGTGACTTGTCGAAGTGCAGGTTCTTCAGGATGGCTTTGACCATGTCCCACTCGCGCTTCATTTCCGGCGTCTCTTCTTTGCCCGTCAGATCTTCCGTGTACTGCAGTCCAACACCGAAACCCGTGATGTTGCGACGGTATGCCGTAATACACTGACGCAAGATGGTGGACAGCTCCGTCAGCTTTCGAAGCTCAGCTAACGGATAAGGTGGCTCGATCAGCTGGTCCGGAGTGTACTTAGTTTGCTCGGCTTCTGCGCCGCGAGAGTCTGCAATGGAAGCCTTGCGCACATCACCACGGATACCGTGAACCTTTGCTACTCTTGTAGCGGCCATTGTACTCACCTCCTAAGGTTGCGCCTTTGCTCTCTAGCTAGGCGGTTTTGCAGATACAGCTCATAATTGTGAATGGCGTACCGTATTGCGTCCATTGCGTGGTTGTCCAAGTCCAGTGGGAGGTCACGAGGATTGACCACATCGTCTGGATCGGGGTATCGATATCGTCCGAACTCGCGGTGCAGGTTGACGGCGGCATCCGTTTGGAAGTAGCGGCCGTTCTTCATCACCGTCATAACGGAGTTCAGGCCGGCGTTGATGCGTTTGTCTGCACCTTTGGCGAACAGCTTGAACATGCGCAGGATCTTGATGCGATCGGGTTCGGCAGAGTCGCAGAAGATGGCATGGACTTTCGTTTTCAGGAAGCGCTCCCAGGCCAGGAACCATTGTGCCAGGTCTTCGGTGAGGTAGCCGGTCTTGTAGTACTCGGCTATGACATAGTACTTGTTGTCCGCCGTGACACCGATGATGTAAGCAGCCATCGGATGTGTGTAACCCCAGTCAACGCCGGCAACGTAATCTACGAACTTGCCTTCGCGGCACATCTCCAAGATAGTGCTGTGTGGGACTCGCATCGCTTCGGCATCGTAGTAATCCTTGTAGACCACGCCGCTCGCCAATACCCAACGGCCGCGAATCATGCGTTCGTAGAATACGCCTGTAAAGCTGTTCTCCAAAAGGCGAAGATAATCTGGACTCAGCGTCTTGTTGTCCTTCATTAAAAAGTGCCAGCTCTTGACCTGGCCTTCCATTATCAAGGACTCGTTCTTAATAAAATCAGTCCGGATGTGGTGCTCCGGATGATCAGGGTTTGTGGTCCAGAAAATCTGGGCGCCAGGAACAGAGCAACGAGCAACAGCTGTCTTGACGAACTCCTTATGCTGGATGGTGATCTCGTCACCGTACCAACCAGCGTACGTACGACCACGGATGACTTTCTCCGCGTCGATCTTTTCCGCGCCGCGTACTTCGATCTCTCGCCCATAGATGACGAGCTTACCTTGGCGTTCGCGGTACTCGTAATTGCCTTGCCCTACGATTTCGAATATGTCGTTCAGGACGTTTTCGCGCAGGGATTCCTTTGTGCGCCCAGACATCAACAATCGTCCCGGTGGACCTGTCCTGATGTAGTCCAACCAGCGAAGGTTGACGATGAACGTTTTGCCTGAGCGGACAGCTCCATGGGCTATGTTGATGGGGGCCGTCGAATAGTTGTAGAAATGCCTTTGCTTGTCGCCCAGGATCAGAGGCATCCACTGCACCACCCATCAAGCTGGAAAATTTTTCGACGGACATGCGATAGCACGCATTTTGTTTGTCTTTGTCTTTGTTTCGCAGCCTTATGACCTTATTGGTCGCTCTCAGCCATCTCAGCTTCAATGCGGGCTTTGTCCTCTTCAGACAGTTGAGTGTTTTGGCGCATACCCTCGAGGAATTCATCCAGTTTGGAAGGGGTCCGTTCTTTCTCTTCGACATACACGCGGCCCCAGCGGCTGCGGTACTTGCGCTCCAGGTACCAGGCGGCAGCCTTCCAGTCAGTCATCGCGTTGACCTGGATGAGTTGCACTGCTTTCTGTTCAGCTTCCGCCTGGCCTTTCTCGAGCATCAAGTACAGGCGAGCCATCAAGCGCTTCATTTCTTCAGTGTACGGCTTGTCGGGCTCGTAGTTCTCATCCTCGAGGAGGCGTTGACCCTCCCTCAGCCAACGATACCAAGCACTTTGACTGACTCCGAGGAGCGCCATGATGACGTTGTTATACTGGCCTTCCCGAGCTAGCTCATAAGCTTTATCAATCAGCTCATCGTTCAGCTTAGCAACGTAACCCAGGCCAGTACGCGGGTTCACCATGTCTTCGCGTTTCGGCGGCATAACCATTACCTCCTAGGTCCTTTGGAAATGAAAATAAGCACAGGGACTCTCCCTATGCTTATAATTATACCTTATCCCGTTACTTGGAGACAACAACAATCGAGATCAAAATAAGCGCGAGCACGGCGACCATTGCGATAAACATCGCTTGTGTTCGCTCCTTCTGTGCGCGCGAATCAAGTCCGCAAACCAACAACAGAAAGGCGAACAGAAAGCCAATAATTTGAAATGCGATCAACATCGAGCATCACCCTTCAGAATAAAATATAGGTGACCCGTTGTTCGGTGGGTCAGACCGCCGCCGTCCGCTCCTTACTGCCCTGCGGTCAAGCAGTCCAAAGGGTGGGTGGGGTATATGCAGGAGCGGCATGCATTTATTATACCCTTGCCCTTTATTTCGCTGCACTAAGTTTTTCGGTCAACTCCATAAACCATTGTTTGTCGCCTGCGGCGAGGGCTATGTCTGCGAGGGCCATGATCTCTTCGCGTGTGTTCGCTCTTCGGCTGCGCATGGGGCGTACGTTGCGCAGCGGGAATGTCTTTTGGTGGCCGACCAGCGCGGGAACGTCTTCGCATTGAGTGATATGCACGAGCACTTCGGAAAAGAAGTGGTCGAGCTTCAATACGAAGCCTACGCATTGGTAATCCACATCGGAGCCTGTGGCCATGACCCATGCGCCCGGTTCGATTTCAGCTTTGCTGGTTATCATTAGCTTGCGACCCCCTAATAGCCGCAAGCAGGTTGTTTATGCCGCGGCCGCGTTTTCGCGTTTTGCGCTGGATAAACAAGCCCGTGGTCGCCCAGAAGTCGTATTCGTCGTTGATGATGAAATGACCATTAGGCTTCTCGACCAAAGAGGTGATGATGTCCTTGTTTACGTAGAGCAGTTCACGAGCGCGTTCGTAGTTTTCCCAACGCTTCTGCCTACGCATTTCTTTGAACGCGCGATAATCATCTCCGACATCGCCCATTCAGATTGCCTCCTCTTCTTTGAGAATATAGCCATACAACTGTCGCCGGCCGAACTTGCGTGCTTCTTTTAGCGAAGGTATGTATAAGTCAAGCTTTCCCTCGGTGATGGCTCCTCCGCGATCTTCGCACACCCTGACGCCGATGTCTTCAATGTAAATTTTAGTCCCGAACGGTATACTTTTCGGGCATGCAATGGTGTGATTTTCTTTGACGCGTTTGCCACTGGCAGTAATGCCATATTCGGGATGATCAGGCGTCTTGCCGGTTGACTCTGGTCCTGCCGTGTATGCGGTCACTTCGAATAAAACTTTCTCGCCCCGGGGTTCAGAAGGTTGCGCCTTCTTTTGCTTCAGTTGTTGTTCAGCTTGATCCAGGATATCCTGAATCCGCTGATCGTGTATTGCGTTTTGTTGCTCCATCTGGCTGATCATCTTCTCGTAGCGCTCGTTGAGGCTTTTTCGTTCCTGGATGACTTGATCGAGCAGGTACTGGTTTCTGAGTCCCCACAGACAGACCGCAATTAGTAGCAGGAGGGCAGAGATGTCCAGCACTTTTCGTATCAAATAGTCTCACCTACCTTTTGATTTAATTATACTACACCTGTGTATGACCGTTCAACAATTATTTAAGGACCCAAATAAATCTCTCTCTCTCAGCAATATGTTGTTTTTACTTATTATTTATTTTCTTATTAGTAATATAACAAAATTATATAATATAGATATAAGATATATACAAAGATAGAGAAATTTGCGGGTGTACACATAAGGAAAGCCGTCTTTGACGGCTCTTTTGGCTTACGTTTAGGGTTATTCGCCATCCTTGCTTTTCCCTTTGCCGACGAGATATCCTATGAAAAAGGAGTTTGCGTAAAGGAGAAGGATAACGACAGTTCTAAACACGTATTCCATGATCTCCTCGTTCAAAGCTCACACCTCCCACACGGGCAATCGTTGACGTAGACGGCGGATTCTTCGGGAATTTCGCCACGTAGCATGTTTACAGCTTTGAGTGCATCCTGAATGCGCTGGATGTTTTCCAGCCGTTTCAAAACATCATCCAGATGGTTCCGCAGATCGATCGTATCCCCGGCGTAGTATCGCAATTGCTGCTCTTCCCAATAGAGGTGGGTGAGGAGCTGACCTCTTGTCAGCCCCTCCAAGTTTTCAGGCAGTTTCAATTGCTCCATCTTCGTCCTCCTCTTCTTCCGAAGTTTCTTTTTCGCCTGCGGGGACTTCGCGTTCTTCGAGCATGTCGGCTTCGGCTTGCGGGTCCGTGATTTGCTTGAGTTGCATCAGCAGCCCGAGCTCTTGGTCGTGCTTGTCAGGACCGAGGTGTTCGAAGTGCGCAATCAGAAGGTCGATTATGATGTGCGGGTTCACCAGTACGAGTTCGCCGTTTTTAAGTTTCTCGGCCAGCGATTCCCATTTCATAGGGATGGCGTGCCAAATGCCCTTACCGTGTGAGGTTTCACCCCAAGCCAGGTAATCCGAGATCTTGTTGACCTGAGTGATTACCACACCTTTGCGAGCGTTGTGCATGAGTAGTGCGCCTTTCTTAACGCCAGTCGTACGTTGGACCACTTGCGCACGGGTTGTGCCTTTACCTTCAGCTTTACGCTGATCTTTCTCAGCCCGCCAGGCATCCATTTCAGACACACTGATCATGCGCTTACCGTTCACTTCATGGTACGGGGCGCCTTGCTTGCGACACCAACCATTCACGACTTGCACGGCTCCGAGGTTGCGCATTTCGGTGTATTGGGCTACGGTAACCAGGTCATCCGGTAATTTGGTTGACATGCGGTCTTCCTCCTTATGGGGTTGTCAATGTACTTTCTACTTTAATTATAACCCAGCTGGAAGCAAATGGCAACCCGAAGATGGAAACTCAGCGCATTTTCTTGGCGATCTGATATACTGTCTGATAACGGATTCCGAGTTGCTTGGCTACTTCTTTGACCGGATGTCCTTCGGCAAGCAGCGCGCGTATAGCCTGCGTAGAATTGCTTCTAACGCGCGTTTGGGTTTCCGGCAATACATTTCCATTGGCTGATTCTTCTTGCGCGTTAGAAGCGCGATTTTGCGCGTTATACGCTGCCAGAAGGGATGTTTCTTCTTCAGTCAATCGAGAAAGCGAATCTTGGTGAACGCGGTCAAGCAGTTCTTCGCTGAGAATAATGCGGCGATGGCTGTAGGTAAACAAGTTGCGATGAACTCGGCGCAGCGTTCCTGGGTTAAGTTTAAGCGGACCGGGATGACGGATGATGTCGACGAGTTCTTGATGAATTTCCTCGAGCATATCGGCAGCTAATTCCTCGTATTTTTCGATGTATTGGTGCATTTGATTTCCTCCTTTAGTGGATTAAAAGATTAAAAGAGGTGCCAGTTGGCACCTCATTTCAGTTCGTCCAGTATCAGCCTCGCTTTGAACAGTTCATATAGTTGTTCGAGGTGGCTTCGCAAATCAGTCTGTTCTGCTTCGCTGATTTCCTTATACAATTGGTCGTAAAGCTCCTGCACGACTTGTTGTACGTATTGGATGTCTTTGCGAGTGGGTGTTTCTGATTTGAAGGCTTCGAATAGGTGCTTGGTTTCTCTGGCTACTGTCATTTCTCCAAAATGCATTGCTTCTCGGTAAGACTCTTGCAGAAATTGCAGGGTGTGTTTGTATTTCATTTTGTTGTTGTGGGGAAGTCGTCGTCGACTTCCCCTTGCCTCCTTTCACTCTTCCTCAAACCAACCAGCGTCTTTTGCTTCTTTCTCGGAAACCTGTTCGAATTCAATGCGCCCGTAATTAACTGAGTCGCGCCACACTTGAGCTGCATCCATGTTGAGCACTGCGTCTTGGATTTTGTCGTGGATTTGTTCTTTGAGGCTGTTTTGGATTGCTTGCTCAACGGGGATGCGTACATACACCGGCTCGGGCGTTACTTTGTAATATACGTACTTACCTGCGCTCATCTTATCACCTCCTTTCTATTTATATTATAACCCAGAGTACCGCATAAGGCAACCCCCTGGACCAAACTTACAGGGTTACCCGTTTCCCCGCTGAAAGGACGCCCGTCTTTGGGCTTTATCGTAGGCGATCTTGTTTTTAAGGGCTTCGAGCATAAAATCGAATTCGTAGTCGACCGCCTCCTCCTCATTGCCTTGTATGTCATCGATGAAGCGATCGATGTAATAATCATCGACCACAATTACAATCTCCAGCATTCCATTAAGGTATTTGCGAAAATATACCGAGCAATCATGCTCGGAAAACGCTTGCTTGACCAGATTCAAATACTTCAATTCGATTCCCTCCTTTACAATATGGCGCGGAAAACGTTGAAGAACCCCTTATTTGGGGTTCTTCTTGTTTTTCATTTGCTTTTCGACTTGGAAGACTTGTTGGTACCGGACCTCGAGCGCTTTTGCGATGGCTGCGCGTTCGAAGCCCGCTTGCAGTGCGGCGCGAATTTTCGCTGCCTTGGATGCATCTGCTTCAACATTTTCTTCGAGGAACTCGAGCACTTTCACTGCAGCCATTGCTTTCTCCGTGCTGTTCGCCCGTTGTTTCTTGTTTTTGATGTCGTTGACTGCTTCCTCAGCTTGCCGATCGCTTTCGGCTTGCGCCTGCGCGGCTTCGCTTTGCTCGAGCTTTTCTTTGCCGGACAGCTCGTCTTCTTCGAAAGCTTCTCCTTCGTCTTGTTGCGGGGAGGATTCGGTGCTCGATTCCTCGTTCATGCGTGCAGCCTCTGCTTCTTCGCGTTGACGCAGGAAATCCACGATGGCGTTCTTTGCTTCTTTCGGCTTCACTTCCAGGCCGAGTTCTCTCGCAATTCGCTGCAGTTCCTTTTGATCCCGGATGTGTACCACTTGATCGCTGGTCAGTTTTTCCACTTTCATTACCTCCATTAGGGTTCGTCTTTTCGTGGTGCCGCTCAGATTGGCATCCCATTTCAATTATGTATGGCACCTCCTTCCTTATGATTTAATTATAACCCAGGCCAACAGAAAAGGCAACCCGGAAATTGGATTGCCTTTTCGCGTTCGATTCATTTGTCGCGCTGTTCGTCCATCATGCGCTGTTCCACCTGATATACTTGCTGATAGCGGACGTTCAACAGCTTGGCGATCTTTCCTTTCGGAATGCCTGCTTGCAGCAAAGTGCGGATCTTGTCAGCTTTGATGTCTTCAGTGTTCAGCACAGCCGTGATTACCATATGTTGTTCCGGTGTGAGATCATCAGCGTCCACCGCTGCAGCTTGCGAACGCGGAAGAATTTTGCTGTTTCCGTTGTTGTTCTGCGAAGCAATTGCGCCGCCGAACATGGCACGCTCAACCGCTTCGATAAGCTGTTCTTGATTCAGCCCCTCCATATCGATGTTGAGTTCCTCAGCCAGTGTGACCAAATCTTTAAGATTGGTCACGTTGAGTTTGATACCGGCCATTCAAACGCACACCTTTCCTTTAAGATTTGGTGACTGATTGGTTACCACGTTCTGATTTGATTATAAACGGGGTTGATCCAATTAGTCAACCCGTTTGGTAAAACAAATTTTGTATACGGGCGAAAGGAGACCATCTTTCGATGATCTCCTTTCTTGGCTTACCTTCTGAGCTGATAGAAACCATGTTTGCCTGCTGGCATCAGGATATCGAGGCGTTTCAGATACTCGTAAGCTGATGTTCGGCGTGACCATATGTAGCCGAAGCGTTCGAGTTGGTCAATGATCTCGCCGATTTGGATTGGCCTGCCCGCCGATAACATGATGTTTTTGACGATGTCCTCGATGTTGAGGCGGTCGTGCTGAGCTCTTCGAGTGGTGGTGGTTGTTTGAGTGACCGTAGTGACGGTTTCAATTCGGCCTTGGTCATCATAAGATTCGTGGATGCTGTACTCGATTTCGATCTCAGTCAGCCTGCGGTAAATCTCTTGCTTGCGAGCTTCCAACGCCTGGAGTTCCCTGCGCAGCTCTTGTGCCTCATCAATCAGCTCTGCCTGGCGCTTTTTGATGACTTGCTGTGCAGTTACGATCTCCGACATTCTTCTCTCACCTCCTTTCTGATTTAATTATAACACAGGTCGACCTCGAAGGCACGCCCGTCGACCAAATTTCCACGGCTAAACTGTTTAGTCTGCCCAGAATACGAGGAATTAGGCCCCTGCATTAAATAGAAGAAGGGTGCAACTCGTAAGAGTTGCACCCTTCTTGCTGCTACCGGATTTTGATGCCCATCTTATTCAACGCAACTATCGCCGCGTCCGCTTGCTCCTCCGTCAATCCAATGCTTTCTCCTTCTTCGCAATGAGCGCAGACAAAAATGGTTCCACAAATCGCGTCGATGATCTCACCTTTCTTGTTGGAGATTTTCAGGTTCGGCTCCAATCCTTGAAGCTTTCCTTCTTCGTTGAGAAACATGTCCAGAACTTCGCCGTTGGGGAGATCGAGCGGGAAAAGCTCGATATACCCTCCGACGATCTTCTGCATCGTTTTCAGTTCCAAATCTTTGACGATCCTCTTTTCCGCCTCTTTCCCCGGCTCCTTGACGACAATCAACACGTTTTTCATTTGGTTTATCCTCCTTTCAATTATATTATAGCATAGGCAGCCCTCTAAGGCACGGCGAGTGACCAA
>Ga0207747_1000386_pt1 | contig 53124 bp, 54 predicted proteins | sample HigsolmetaGSP11D_FD_184839 | JGI IMG/M metagenome (GOLD analysis project Ga0207747, IMG submission 184839) | High solid enriched microbial communities from the Joint BioEnergy Institute, USA - SP1-1-D (SPAdes) | ecosystem: Engineered > Bioreactor > SSF (Solid state fermentation) > Aerobic >...
GGTGCCGGCGGGGGAGTCGGCGGCTGGGGACACCGCCGGGGTGGCCGGTTCGGTGGTGGGTGGTGCGGTGTCGAGCGGACGGTCCGAGCACGCCCCGGTCGCCAGGGCGACGGCGAGCACCGCGGCGGTCCACCGGCGGCGGCGCGCGGTCGGGTTCACGGACGGCGGCAAGGGGCGGCTCTCGGTCGTGCGGATGGGATGTCGGTCGCCCGCCAAGTGTAGGCAACGCGGCCGCGACACCCGGCCGAGGTTGACTGACGCATATGTCAATAACAAACGGTATGGTCGAGCCATGACGGTCGCCACACCGCGTACCGACGACGGCTTCCACATCGAGGAGTGCTGGACCGGGCTGCACGCCGGCGGCTACGGGCAGGTCGGCGACGGCCGCACCTTCTCGTTCCATCTCGAGCGGGACGGCACCCTGGTGGTGCGGATCTACCGGCCGGGCCACGCCGACCCGGTGCCGACCGACGACGACGTGGTGGCCACCGCCACCCGCCGGCTCACCCACATCGACCTCGACTGCGAGCGCAGCCTGGCCGCCGCCGTGCGCGACGCGGTCGCCGGGGCGCGGCCCACCCGCTGACCGGACCCCGGGCCCGCCCCACGGTACGGTCGTCGTCGTGACTGACGCGCCGGCCATGTCGTGGGTGCAGGTGGTGGTGCTGGCGGTGCTGCAGGGGCTCACCGAGTTCCTGCCGGTGTCCTCCAGCGGGCACCTGGCCATCGCCTCCCGGGTGTTCTTCGCCGGCGACGCCGGCGCCTCGTTCACCGCGGTCACCCAGCTCGGTACCGAGGTGGCGGTGCTGGTGTACTTCGCTCGCGACATCGTCCGGCTCGTGCGAGCCTGGTGTGTGGGGCTTTTCGACGCCGCCCGGCGGGACGCCGACTACCGGCTGGCCTGGTTCGTCATCATCGGGACGATCCCGATCGGGGTGTTCGGGCTGTTGTTCACCGACGAGATCCGCACCGGCGCGCGCAACCTGTGGCTGATCGCCTCGGCGCTGGTGCTGTTCTCGTTCGTCATCGCCGCCGCCGAGCGGGTGGGCCGGCGTACCCGCGGACCGGCCGACCTGACCTGGCGCGACGCCGTCGTCGTCGGGCTGGCCCAGTGCCTGGCGCTGGTGCCGGGGGTGTCCCGGTCCGGCGCCACCATCAGCGCCGGGCTGTTCCTCGGCATGGACCGCGCACTGGCCGCCCGGTTCGGCTTCCTGCTGGCCATCCCGGCGGTGTTCGCCTCCGGGCTGTTCTCGCTGCCCGACGCGTTCGAGCCGGCCGGCACCGGGATGGCCGCGACCGGCCCGCAGCTGCTGGTCGCGACGCTGATCGCGTTCGTGGTCGGCTACGCCGCGGTGGCCTGGTTCCTGCGATTCCTGGTGCGGCACAGCATGTACTGGTTCGTCGGCTACCGCATCGCGCTCGGCGCGGTGGTGCTCGCGCTGCTCGGCGCCGGGGTGGTGAGCGCGGTATGACGGTGATCCTGCTGCGGCACGGCCGCTCCACCTCCAACACCGCCCGCACCCTGGCCGGCCGCTCGGCCGGCGTCGACCTCGACGAGCGCGGGCTGCAGCAGGCCCGCGCCCTGGTCGACCGGGTCGCCGGGCTGCCGATCCGGGCCATCGTGCGCTCGCCGCTGCTGCGCTGCCGGCGCACCGTCGAACCGCTGGCCGCCGCGCTCGGGCTGGAACCGGTCGTCGACGAACGCATCTCGGAGGTCGACTACGGCGAGTGGACCGGCCGCCCGCTCGCCGAGCTGGTGACCGAGCCGCTGTGGACGGTGGTGCAGCAGCATCCCAGCGCGGCGGTGTTCCCCGGCGGGGAGGGCCTGGCGCAGGTGCAGGCCCGGGCGGTGGCCGCGGTGCGCGAACACGACCGGCGGCTGGCCGCCGAGCACGGCGGGGACGCGCTGTGGATCGCCTGCACCCACGGCGACGTGATCAAGGCGGTGCTGGCCGACGCGCTCGGCGTGCACCTCGACGCATTCCAGCGCATCACCGCCGACCCGGCCTCGATGAGCGTGATCCGCTACACCGAGCACCGGCCGTTCGTCATCCACGTCAACCACACCGGGCCCGAGCTCACCACCGCCCTGGTGACCGTGCCGGAGACCGGCGGCGACGCCGTGGTCGGCGGGTCGACCGGGTGACGCCCCGGTATTTTGGAGGGTGCCATGGCCCGCGCAATCCACGTCTTCCGCGAACCCGACCGTTTCGTCGCCGGGACCGTCGGAGAGCCGGGGAACCGCACGTTCTACCTGCAGGCGGTGGACGACCACCGGGTCGTGTCGGTGGTGCTGGAGAAGCAGCAGGTCGCGGTGCTGGCCGACCGGATCTCCGCGCTGCTGGTCGAGATCAACCGCCGGTTCGGCACGCCGATCCCGCCGGAGACCGACGAGGTCGAGGACCTCTCGCCGCTGGTCACCCCGATCGACGCCGAGTTCCGGGTGGGCACCATGGGCCTGGGCTGGGACGCCGAGGCGCAGGCGGTGGTGGTCGAGCTGCTGGCGATGTCGGACGCCGAGTTCGACGCCTCGGTGGTGCTCGACGACGCCGAGGAGGGGCCCGACGCGCTGCGGGTGTTCCTCACCCCGCAGTCGGCACGGCAGTTCGCCGCCCGCTCGCAGCGGGTGATCGCCGCGGGCCGGCCGCCGTGCCCGCTGTGCGACGAGCCGCTGGACCCGGAGGGGCATCTGTGCGTGCGGCTCAACGGATATCGGCGCATCGCACCGGCCGGGCCCGACGATGACGCCGACCTGTGAGCCGCCCGCCCCGGACGCGCTGCACGAGGTGCTGGCGCACGGCGAGCTGACCGTCGTCGGGCGCATCCGCTCGGCGAGCAACGCCACGTTCCTGTGCGAGGCCGACCTGCACGGCCGCACCGTGCACTGCGTCTACAAACCGGTGGCGGGGGAGGCCCCGCTGTGGGACTTCCCGGACGGCACGCTGGCCGACCGCGAGTTCAGCGCCTATCTGGTGTCGGCCGAGCTGGGCTGGAACCTGGTGCCTTACACCATCATTCGTGACGACGCCCCGGCCGGGCGGGGGATGCTGCAGTGCTGGGTGGACCAGCCCGGCGACGCCGCGGGCGAGGCCCCGCCGCCCGGGCCGGACCTGGTCGACGTGGTGCCGGCCGGGCAGGTGCCGGCCGGCTACCTGGCGGTGCTGCAGGCCTACGACTACGCCGGCAACGAGGTGGTGCTGGTGCACGCCGACGACCCGCGGCTGCGCCGGCTGGCGGTGTTCGACGTGGTGATCAACAACGCCGACCGCAAGGGCGGGCACATCCTGGCCGGCACCGACGGCCGGGTCTACGGCGTCGACCACGGGGTGACCCTGCACGCCGAGGACAAGTTGCGCACCGTGCTGTGGGGCTGGGCCGGCAAACCCGTCGACGACGAGCACCTGCACGACCTGGCCCGGCTGGCCGAGCGGCTGCGCGACGGGTTCGCCGACCGGCTGCGCGCCCACCTCACCGAGCGCGAGGTGACCGCGCTGCGCGACCGGGTCGCCGCGCTGCTGGACAACCCGGTGATGCCCACCCCGGACCGGCCGCGCCCGATCCCGTGGCCCGCGTTCTGAGCCGCTCGGGGATACTTTCCCGGTGAGCCTCTCCGACGCGGCGCTGGCCGCCGAGGTGGCCGCCGAGGCCGGCCGGATGCTGCTGGCGCTGCGGTCCAAAGTCGGCTTCTGGGACCCCTACGACCTCGGCGATCTCGGCGACAAGCGCGCCAATGCCCTGATCCTGGACCGGCTGCGGGCCGCCCGGCCGCACGACGCGGTGCTGAGCGAGGAGGCCGTCGACGACCCGGCCCGGGTGGACGCCGACCGGGTGTGGATCGTCGACCCGGTCGACGGCACCTACGAGTTCTCCATCCCCGGCCGGCCGGACTGGGCGGTGCACATCGCGCTGTGGCAGCGCGGCGCCGACGGGCGCGGCGCGATCACCGACGCGGCGGTGGCGCTGCCGGCCCGCGGCGAGGTGTACCGCACCGACACCGTGGTGGGCCCGCCGCCGCGGCGGGAGGGGCCGATCCTGATCACCGCGAGCACCAGCCGCCCGCCGGCGGTGCTGTGGCGGCTGGCCGAGCTGCTCGACGTCCGGCTGGTGCGCATCGGCTCGGCCGGGGCCAAGGCGATGGCGGTGGTGCGCGGCGAGGTCGACGCCTACCTGCACGCCGGCGGGCAGTGGGAGTGGGACTCGGCCGCCCCGGCCGGCGTGGTGCTGGCCGCCGGGCTGCACGCCTCCCGCATCGACGGCTCGCCGCTGGTCTACAACCGGCCCGACCCGTACCTGCCGGACCTGCTCATGTGCCGTCCGGAGCTGGCCGACACCCTGCTGGAGGCGATCCGCCAGGCCTGACCGGGCGCCCGCACCGGCGACCATGGCGAGGCCGATCGCGGCGCACACCTTAAAGTCGAGGGCATGCAAGCGTGGTCGGCGCCAGACGTCCCGAAACTCGCCGGAACCGGGCCCGCGTTGCGGCTGTACGACAGCGCCGACCGCCAGGTGCGGCCGGTCGCGCCGGGGCCCACCGCGAGGATGTACGTCTGCGGCATCACCCCCTACGACGCCACCCACCTCGGGCACGCGGCCACCTACCTGACGTTCGACCTGGTGCACCGGCTGTGGCTGGACGCCGGGCACGACGTGCACTACGTGCAGAACGTCACCGACGTCGACGACCCGTTGTTCGAGCGCGCCGAGCGCGACGGGGTGGACTGGCGCGAGCTGGGCACCCGGGAGACCGAGCTGTTCCGCACCGACATGGCCGCGCTGCGGGTGCTGCCGCCGCGCGACTACGTCGCGGCCACCGAGGCCATCGCCGAGGTGATCGAGCTGGTCGAGAAGCTGCTGGCCGCCGGTGCGGCCTACGTCGTCGACGATCCGCAGTACCCCGACGTCTACTTCCGCGCCGACGCCACCGCGCAGTTCGGCTACGAGTCCGGCTACGACCGCGCCACCATGGACCGGCTGTTCGCCGAGCGCGGCGGCGACCCGCAGCGCCCCGGCAAGCACGACCGGCTCGACGCGTTGCTGTGGCGGGCACAGCGGCCGGGGGAGCCGAGCTGGCCGTCGCCGTTCGGCCCGGGCCGGCCCGGCTGGCACATCGAGTGCGCGGCGATCGCGCTGAGCCGGCTCGGTGCCGAGATCGACATCCAGGGCGGCGGCAGCGACCTGATCTTCCCGCACCACGAGTTCTCCGCCGCGCACGCCGAGTGCGTGACCGGGGAGCGCCGGTTCGCCCGGCACTACGTGCACGCCGGGATGATCGGCTGGGACGGCCACAAGATGAGCAAGAGCCGCGGCAACCTGGTGCTGGTGTCGCGGTTGCGCACCGACGGCGTGGACCCGGCGGCGATCCGGCTCGGCCTGCTCGCCGGGCACTACCGCGCCGACCGGTTCTGGAGCGACGAGGTGCTCGAGGCCGCCAACGCCCGGCTGCACCGCTGGCGCAGCGCCGTCGCGCTGCCGTCCGGACCGGACCCGGCCGACCTGGTGGCCCGGGTGCGCACCTACCTGGCCGACGACCTGGACACCCCGAAGGCGCTCGCCGCCATCGACGCCTGGTGCGCCGATGCGCTGGCGCACGGCGGCGACGTCGCCGACGCGGGTGCCACCGTCGCCACGATGACCGACGCACTGCTGGGGGTGGAACTGCGACATGCGTGACCGGGTCGTGCTGATCACCGGCGCCGCCGGCGGCGTCGGCGCCGAACTCACCCGCCGGCTGCACGCCCGCGGCGCCCGGCTGGTGCTGACCGATCTCACCGCGGCGTCGCTGGCGGAGCTGGCCGGGCCGCTCGACGCCGACCGCGTGCTGACCCGCGCCGCCGACGTGCGCGACCCGGCCGCCGTGCAGGCCGTCGCCGACGCGGCGGTCGAGCGGTTCGGCGGGATCGACGTGGTGGTCGCCAACGCCGGCATCGCCACCTACGGCTCGGTGCTGCGGGTGGACCCGGACGCCTTCAAACAGCTCGTCGACGTGAACGTGGTCGGGGTGTTCAACACGGTGCGGGCCGCGCTGCCCGCGGTGATCGAACGACGCGGCTACGTGCTGATCGTCTCGTCGCTGGCCGCGTTCGCCGCCGCGCCCGGCATGGCGCCCTACGACGCGGCCAAGGCCGCCGTGGAGCACTTCGCCAACGCGCTGCGCATGGAGGTGGCCCACCTCGGGGTGGCCGTCGGCTCGGCGCACATGTCCTGGATCGACACCCCGATGGTGCGCGACGCCAAGGACGATCTGCCGGCCTTCCGCCGGATGCTGGCCACGCTGCCGGGCCCGCTGTCGCGCACCACCTCGGTGTCGGCGTGCGGGGCGGCGTTCGTGAAGGGCATCGAGGGGCGCAAGGCGCGGATCTACTGCCCGCGCTGGGTGGGGCTGATGCGCTGGCTCAAGCCGCTGCTGTCCACCCGGGTGGGGATGGCGCCGGTGCTGCGCACCGCCCCGGAGCTGATCGCCCAGATGGACGAGCAGGTGGCCGCGCTCGGCCGGTCCACCAGCGCCCGGTTCACCGACTAGCGGCCGAAGTTCGGCCCGCCCGGGCCGCGGCGGCGCAGGTAGCGCTCGAACTCGGCGGCCAGCGCGTCGCCGTCGATCTTGCCGAGCAGTTCGTGCATGTCCAGCTCGGCGTCGCCGCGCTGCTCCAGCGCCGCGACGTACTCGGCGAGCTCCTCGTCCTCGGCGGTCATCTCGCTGACCGCCTGCTCCCACTCCTCGGCCTGCTCGGGCAGGTCGTCGAGGGGCACCTCGATGTCGAGCACGTCCTCGACGCGGCGCAGCAGCGCCACGGTGGCCTTCGGGTTCGGCGGCTGCGACACGTAGTGCGGCACCGCCGCCCAGAACGTCACGGCCGGGATCCCGGCCTGCACGCAGGCGTCCTGGAACACCCCGGCGATCCCGGTCGGGCCCTCGTAGCGGGTCTGCTCCAGGCCGAACAGCCGGGCCGACTCCGGCGAGTAGGCCGCCCCGGACACCGGCACCGGCCGGGTGTGCGGGGTGTCGGCCAGCAGCGCCCCGAGGATCACCACGTGCTGCACGTTGAGCTTGTCGGCGATGGCCAGCAGCTCGGCGCAGAAGCTGCGCCAGCGCATGTTGGGCTCCACCCCGTGCATCAGCACCACGTCGCGGTTGCTGCCCGGTGGCCGGCAGTGGCTGATGTGCATCGACGGCCACACCAACTCCCGGGTCACCCCGTCGACCTGGCGGATCACCGGCCGGTTGACCTGGTAGTCGTAGTACGACTCGTCGTCGATCTCCATGAGCGGCTCGGCCTCCCAGATCGCGTCGAGGTGCTCGAGCGCATCACTGGCGGCATCGCCCGCGTCGTTCCAGCCCTCGAACGCCGCCACGAGGACGGTGTCGCGCAGTTCGGGCAGGCGGGCGCCGCTGGGGTCGGACGGTCTCACGTAGCCAGCGTAGAACCTCTTCGGGACCAATGGCCCTGTTGGTCGTCCGGAGCGGCGGACCCGCCGACTACCCTGGGACCGTGACCTCTGCTTCCGCCCGAACCACCTATGACACCGACCTGCTGGACGTGCTCTCGCGGCGTGTGCTGGTGGCGGACGGTGCAATGGGCACCCAGCTGCAGGCCGCCGAGCTCACCCTCGATGACTTCAACCAGCTCGAGGGCTGCAACGAGATCCTGAACGTGACCCGGCCGGACGTCATCGAGGGGATCCACCGCGCCTACCTCGAGGCCGGTGCCGACGCGGTGGAGACCAACACCTTCGGCTGCAACCTGTCCAACCTCGGCGACTACGACATCGCCGACCGGATCCGCGAGCTGTCGCTGGCCGCCACCCGCATCGCCCGCCGGGTGGCCGACGAGATGAGCACCCCGGACCGGCGCCGCTACGTGCTCGGCTCGATGGGCCCGGGCACCAAGCTGCCCACCCTGGGCCACATCGGCTACGCCGAGATCCGCGACGCCTACCTCGAGGCCGCGCTCGGCATGCTCGACGGCGGCGCCGACGCCATCCTGGTGGAGACCTGCCAGGACCTGCTGCAGCTCAAGGCCGCCGTGGTGGGCTCGCGCCGGGCGATGCGGCGGGCCGGCCGGTTCGTGCCGGTGATCGCGCACGTCACCGTCGAGACCACCGGCACCATGCTGCTGGGCAGCGAGATCGGCGCCGCGCTGGCCGCGGTGGAACCGCTCGGCGTGGACGTGATCGGGCTGAACTGCGCGACCGGCCCGGCCGAGATGAGCGAGCACCTGCGCTACCTGTCCCGGCACGCGCGCATCCCGGTGTCGGTGATGCCCAACGCCGGGCTGCCCGAACTCGGGCCCGACGGGGCGGTCTACCCGCTGCAGCCCGACGAGCTCGCCGAGGCGCTGTCCGGCTTCGTCAGCGAGTACGGACTGTCGCTGGTCGGCGGCTGCTGCGGCACCACGCCCGAACACATCCGCAGGGTGGTCGAGGCGATCGGACGGCGCGCCCCGGCCCCGCGGCAGGTCAGCTCCGAGCCGGCCCTGTCGTCGCTGTACACCGCGGTGCCGTTCCACCAGGACGCCTCGGTGCTGATGATCGGCGAGCGCACCAACGCCAACGGCTCCAAGGCGTTCCGCGAGGCGATGATCGCCGAGGACTGGCAGCGCTGCCTGGACATCGCAAAGGAGCAGACCCGCTCCGGCGCGCACGTGCTGGATCTGTGCGTGGACTACGTGGGCCGCGACGGCGCCGCCGACATGGCCGAGCTGGCGAGCCGGCTGGCCACCTCCTCGACGCTGCCGATCATGCTGGACTCCACCGAGACCGAGGTGCTCCGAACGGGTCTGGAGCACCTCGGCGGCCGGTGCGCGGTGAACTCGGTGAACTACGAGGACGGCGACGGGCCGGACTCGCGGTTCCACAAGACGATGGAGCTGGTGGCCGAGCACGGCGCGGCCGTGGTGGCGCTGACCATCGACGAGGAGGGCCAGGCCCGCACCGCCGAGAAGAAGGTCGCCATCGCCGAGCGGCTCATCGACGACATCACCAACAACTGGGGGCTGGAGAAGTCGGCGATCCTCGTCGACACGCTGACCTTCACCATCTGCACCGGGCAGGAGGAGTCCCGCCGCGACGGGCTGGAGACCATCGAGGCGATCCGCGAGCTCAAGCGCCGCCACCCGGACGTGCAGACCACGCTCGGGCTGTCGAACATCTCGTTCGGCCTCAACCCCGCGGCCCGCCAGGTGCTCAACTCGGTGTTCCTGCACGAGTGCCGGCAGGCCGGGCTGGACTCGGCGATCGTGCACGCCAGCAAGATCCTGCCGATCAGCCGGATCCCCGAGGAGCAGCGCCGGGTCGCGCTCGACCTCATCTACGACCGCCGCCGGGAGGACTACGACCCGCTGGCCGAGCTGATGCGGATGTTCGAGGGCGTGTCGACCGCGTCGTCGCGGCAGACCCGCGCCGAGGAACTGGCCAAACTGCCGGTGCTGGAACGGCTCGCGCAGCGCATCGTCGACGGCGAGCGCAACGGGCTGGAGGCCGACCTCGACGAGGCCATGCAGCTCAAGCCGCCGCTGGACATCATCAACGACAACCTGCTGGCGGGCATGAAGACCGTCGGCGAGCTGTTCGGCTCCGGCCAGATGCAGCTGCCGTTCGTGCTGCAGTCGGCCGAGGTGATGAAGGCCGCGGTGGCCTACCTCGAGCCGCACATGGAGCGCAGCGCCGACGACGCCGGCAAGGGCCGCATCGTGTTGGCCACCGTCAAGGGCGACGTGCATGACATCGGCAAGAACCTCGTCGACATCATCCTGAGCAACAACGGCTACGAGGTCGTCAACATCGGCATCAAGCAGCCGATCAACACCATCCTCGAGGTGGCCGAGGACAAGCGCGCCGACGTGATCGGCATGTCCGGGCTGCTGGTGAAGTCCACCGTGGTGATGAAGGAGAACCTCGAGGAGATGAACGCGCGCGGGGTGGCGCAGAAGTACCCCGTGCTGCTCGGCGGGGCGGCGCTCACCCGCACCTACGTCGAGAACGATCTCGCCGAGATCTACGAGGGCGAGGTGTATTACGCGCGCGACGCGTTCGAGGGCCTGAAGCTGATGGACACCATCATGGCCGCCAAGCGCGGTGAGGCGCCGGACCCGGACAGCCCGGAGGCGGTCGCCGCGCGGGCCAAGGAGGCCGAACGGCGGGCCCGCCACGAGCGCTCGAAACGCATTGCGGCCGAACGCAAGGCCAACCAGCAGCCGGTCGAGGTGCCGGAGCGCTCGGACGTCGCCGTCGATGTCGAGGTGCCCACACCGCCGTTCTGGGGCACCCGGGTGGTCAAGGGCATCCCGGTGGCCGAGTACACCGGCCTGATCGACGAGCGCGCGCTGTTCCTGGGCCAGTGGGGGCTGCGCGGGGTGCGCGGCGGCGAGGGCCCGAGCTACGAGGAGCTCGTCGAGACCGAGGGCCGGCCGCGGCTGCGGTACTGGCTGGACCGGCTGGCCACCGACGGGGTGCTGGCCCACGCCGCGGTGGTCTACGGCTACTTCCCGGCGGTGTCGGAGCGCGACGACGTCGTCATCCTGACCGAGCCGCGCCCGGACGCCCCGGAGCGGTTCCGGTTCACCTTCCCGCGCCAGCAGCGCGGCCGGTTCCTGTGCATCGCCGACTTCGTGCGCTCGCGTGAGCTGGCGGTGCGCCACGACCAGGTCGACGTGCTGCCGTTCCAGCTGGTCACCATGGGCCAGCCGATCGCCGACTACGCCAACGAGCTGTTCGCAGCCAACGCCTACCGCGACTACCTCGAGGTGCACGGGCTCGGGGTGCAGCTCACCGAGGCGCTGGCCGAGTACTGGCACCGGCGGGTGCGCGAGGAGCTGCGGTTCGCCGACCGGCAGATGGCGGACGAGGACCCGGAACGGGTGGAGGACTACTTCAAGCTCGGCTACCGCGGGGCGCGGTTCTCGTTCGGCTACGGCGCCTGCCCGAACCTCGAGGACCGGGTCAAGATGATGCAGCTGCTCGAGCCGGAGCGGATCGGGGTGACCCTGTCCGAGGAGCTGCAGCTGCACCCGGAGCAGTCCACCGACGCGTTCGTGCTGCACCACCCGGAGGCCAAGTACTTCAACGTGTGACGCCGTGACACAATGACGGCATGCGAGCGGTGCTGTGGGACATGGACGGCACCCTCGTCGACTCCGAGAAGCTCTGGGACGTCGCCATGCACGCGCTCTACGAGCGGCTCGGCGGCGTGCTCACCCCCGAGGTCCGCGAGACGACCGTCGGCGGCTCCTCGGAGTCGGTGATGCGCATCGTCTACGCCGACCTCGGCCTGGACCCGCACCCGGAGGCGATGGCCGCCGACGCCGACTGGCTGCACGACCATGTCGGTGACCTGTTCGCGTCGGGGCTGCCCTGGTGCGACGGCGCCCGCGAGCTGCTCGACGCGCTGGCCGGCGCCGGGGTGCCGATGGCGCTGGTCACCAACACCCGCCGCGACCTCACCGAGCGCGCGCTGGAAAGCATTGGCCGGCACTACTTCTCGATCACCGTGTGCGCCGACGAGGTGCCCGAGGGCAAGCCCGCGCCGCACCTGTACCGGCGGGCCGCCGACCTGCTCGGGCTGGCCCCGCACGAGTGCCTGGCGGTGGAGGACTCGCCGGTCGGCACCCTGGCCGCCGAACGGGCCGGCTGCCCGGTGCTGGTGGTGCCCAACGACGTCGAGGTGCCCGCCGGCCCGCGCCGCCGGCACATCGGTTCGCTGGCCGAGCTGGACCCGGCCCGGATGCGGGCCCTGCACGCCGAACTCACCGGGATTTCCGTCGACCCGGCCCGCTGACCGCTAGTGTGGTTCGGGTCACACGATCCGGCGGAAGGGCGTCAGATGGACGACGAATCCGGCCGTAGGAACCGGGTGGTCCGCATCGCCGCCGTTGCCGCGCTGGGCGGGCTGCTGTTCGGCTACGACAGTGCGGTGATCAACGGGGCGGTCGCCGCGGTGCAGGACGAGTTCGGTATCGGCAACTACACCCTGGGCTTCGCGGTGGCCTCCGCGCTGCTCGGGGCGGCGGCCGGGGCGCTGACCGCCGGACGGCTGGCCGACCGGATCGGCCGGTTGTGGGTGATGAAGATCGCCGCGGTGCTGTTTTTCATCAGCGCGTTCGGCACCGGCCTGGCCACCGGGGTGTGGATGGTGGTGCTGTTCCGCGTCGTCGGCGGCATCGGGGTCGGGGTGGCCTCGGTCATCGCGCCGGCCTACATCGCCGAGACCTCCCCGGCCCACATCCGCGGCCGGCTCGGTTCGCTGCAGCAGCTGGCCATCGTCACCGGCATCTTCCTGTCGCTGGCCGTCGACTACCTGCTCGCCGAGCTCGCCGGCGGGTCCCGGGAACAGCTCTGGCTGGGGCTGGCCGCCTGGCGGTGGATGTTCATCGTGATGGCGGTGCCCGCGGTGGTCTACGGGGCGCTGGCGTTCACCATCCCGGAGTCCCCGCGTTACCTGGTGGCCAGCTACCGGATCCCGGAGGCGCGGCGGGTGCTGTCGGCGCTGCTCGGGCAGAAGAACCTGGAGCTGACGATCACCCGGATCCAGGAGTCGCTGCGGTCGGAGAAGCCGCCGTCCTAGCGGGATCTGCGGAAACCCACCGGGGGCCTGTACGGGATCGTGTGGGTGGGCCTGTTCCTGTCGATCTTCCAGCAGTTCGTCGGGATCAACGTGATCTTCTACTACTCGAACGTGCTGTGGGAGGCGGTCGGGTTCGACGAGAGCCAGGCCTTCGTCATCACGGTGATCACCTCGGTGACCAACATCGTCACCACGCTCATCGCGATCGCGCTCATCGACCGGGTGGGGCGGCGGCCGCTGCTGCTGGTCGGTTCCGCCGGGATGGCCGTCACCCTGGGCACCATGGCGGTGATCTTCGGCACCGCGCCGCAGGTGGACGGGCAGCCGCAGCTCGGACCGCTGGCCGGGCCGGTCGCCCTGGTGGCGGCCAACCTGTTCGTGGTGGCCTTCGGCATGTCGTGGGGCCCGGTGGTGTGGGTGCTGCTGGGGGAGATGTTCCCGAACCGGATCCGGGCCGCCGCGCTGGGGCTGGCCGCGGCCGGGCAGTGGGTGGCGAACTGGGCGATCACCGTGACCTTCCCGGAGCTGCGTAACGTGCTCGGCTTCGCCTACGGCTTCTACGCGCTGTGCGCGGTGCTGTCGCTGGTGTTCGTGGCGACCTGGGTGCGGGAGACCAAGGGCCGCACGCTGGAGGACATGCACGCCGAGGTGCCCCGGCACTGACCACGGCGGGCATGAAACAATGGCCGGTTGTGAAGACCTTCGACGCGCTGTTCGCCGAACTCAGCGAGAAGGCGCGTACCCGACCGGCCGGCAGCGGCACCGTCGCCGCCCTCGACCGCGGTGTGCACGGGCTGGGCAAGAAGATCCTCGAGGAGGCCGGTGAGGTCTGGCTGGCGGCCGAGCACGAGTCCGACGACGCGCTGGCCGAGGAGATCAGCCAGTTGCTGTACTGGACCCAGGTGCTCATGCTGGCGCGGGGCCTGACCCTCGACGACATCTACCGGAAGCTGTGATGAACGCTGACCGCCCGCTGCGGGTCGCGGTGCCGAACAAGGGCACGCTCAGCGAGCCCGCCGCCGCGATCCTGGCCGAGGCCGGTTACCGCCGCCGCTCCGACTCCAAGGATCTGACCGTCATCGACCCGGTCAACAACGTCGAGTTCTTCTTCCTGCGGCCCAAGGACATCGCCATCTACGTCGGCTCCGGGCAGCTCGACTTCGGCATCACCGGCCGGGACCTGGCCGCCGAGTCGAACGCGCCGGTGCGCGAGCGGCTCGCGCTCGGGTTCGGCGGCTCGACGTTCCGCTACGCGGCCCCGGCCGGGCGGGACTGGAAGGTCGAGGACCTGGAGGGCAAGCGGATCGCCACCGCGTTCCCGAACCTGGTCCGCAAGGACCTCGCCGCCCGCGGCGTGACCGCCACCGTGATCCGGCTGGACGGGGCGGTGGAGATCTCCATCCAGCTCGGCGTGGCCGACGCGATCGCCGACGTGGTGGGTTCCGGGCGCACCCTGAGCCTGCACGGGCTGGTGCCGTTCGGCGACCCGCTGTGTGTCTCGGAGGCGGTGCTCATCGAGCGCGTGGAACCGGACCCGGCCAGTGCCGCCGCCCGCGACCAGCTCGCCGCCCGGGTGCAGGGCGTGGTGTTCGGCCAGCAGTACCTGATGCTCGACTACGACTGCCCGCGCAGCGTGCTGGACCGGGCCACCGCCGTCACCCCGGGCCTGGAGTCGCCGACCATCGCACCGCTGGCCGACCCGGACTGGGTGGCGGTGCGGGCCATGGTGCCGCGCCGCGACGTCAACGCGATCATGGACGAGCTCGCCGCCATCGGCGCAAAGGCCATCCTGGCCACCGAGATCCGGTTCTGCCGCTTCTAGCCGCGGCCGGGTGCTAGCGTGCGGCAATGACCCACGTCGTCGTGCTGCTGCTGGCCCTGTTGATCGGCGTGGTGGCCGGGCTGCGGTCGCTGCTCGCGCCCGCCGTGCTGAGCTGGGCCGCCGCGCTGGGCTGGATCGTCCTCGACGGGACCTGGGTGCGGTGGCTGGCCCATCCCGCCGCGGTCGCGGTGCTGACCGTGCTGGCCGTGGTGGAGCTGGTGTTCGACCAGCTGCCCGGCACCCCGGACCGCACCACCCCGGTGCCCTTTCTGGGCCGGCTGGTCTGCGGCGGGTTCGCGGGCGCGGTGGTCGGCACCGCGTGGGGCTATCCGTTCGGCGGACTGGGCACGGGTCTGATCGGCGCGGTGCTCGGCACCCTCGGCGGGGCCGCCTTCCGCGCCGGCCTGACCGCCCGCGCCGGCCGCCCGGCGCTGGTCGCGCTGGCCGAGGATCTGCTCGCCGTGGCCGGCGGTGTGGTGGTGGCCGCACTGGTCTCGGCGGTGTGAGACCCGCCCCCGCAACCGGATTCAGACGCTGCCGGCGGTGACGGCCCGGCCCGCCACCAGCTGGGCGGCGACCGTGGCCACCCGTGCCCCGAGCTGCCGGCAGGTGCGCAGGTCGGCGTCGGGCACCGCCCCGGGCCCGGCGTCGACATCGGTCTGGGTGCCGGCGCCGAGGAAGAACCCCGGCCGGTTCAGGTCGTGTTCGCTTGCGTCCGAACGGTTCCAGCCGGCCACCAGACCCAGGCTCACCCAGTGCATGTGGTGCTGGGCGGCGAACACCGCCAGCGAGGTCAGGGTGTGCAGCTTGTCGCCGCTCCTGGCGCCGGAGTTGGTGAACCCGGCGGCCACTGCTCGGCCAGCACGGCGGTGTGGCCAAACCGGGAGCCGACGTGGTAGGCCATGCGATCACGGGGTGGATCATGTTGTGCGACATCAGGATTCCCTTCCGTACTGGGCGGCAACCTCGGCGTAGCGCCGGGTCCGGCTGGGCAGTGGCTCGCCGGCCAGGTGCGCGGCGAGCCGGCCCAGTAGGCGTGGGTACCGGGGCCGGAGCCGTGGGCGTCGTCGACGCCGAGCCCGCGGTGGGTGAAGCGCAGCAGGGTGCCGTCCCCGTCGGGGGTGAGTTCGTAGCGCACCACCGACGGTCCGACGACGGCGCGGCGGGTCCCACACCGGGATCCGGCCGGTCACGGTCTTGACCTCGGGCGGGGGTCGATGGTGGTCGGGCCGAACCAGCGGCCCCGGTGGGCCGGGTCGGTGATCGCCGCCCAGACGGTCTCGACGGGGTAGGGCAGCCGCCGCTCGAACACCAGCGCCGCGCGGTCCCCGGTGATGCGGATCCGCCCCGCCCCGCCGCTCATTCGGTGCCGCCGTGGGTGTCGTGCAGGTGCCGCTCCAGGGCGTCGGGGTGGGCGCTCCAGAACCGCAGGTAGCGCTCCAGCCAGGTGTCGACGGCGGCCAGGCCGTCGGCGCGCAGCGCGTAGATGCGCCGCCCGGCGTCCGGGCGGACCTCGACCAGCCCCACCTCGCGCAGCACCCGCAGGTGCCGCGACACGGTGGGCTGGGTCAGCCCGGGCAGCGTGGCGACCAGCCCCCCGGCGGTCCGCTCACCCTCGGTGAGCGCGTCGAGCAGCGCGTGGTCACCCCATCCGCTGCACCAGCAGGGTCTGCGCGCTGCTGCCCACGCAGCCGTCCCGGTCGTACACCTCGGCGGTGGTCACCCCGATCCCGTCCGGGCCGATCGAGGCCCGCGCCCGCACCGCGAAGTCGGTGCCCCGCGGCAGCCGGTGCAGGTGCACCACCGTGTCGGTGTTCATGAACACGAACCGGCGCGGATCCAGCACCGCGCCGATGCCGTTGGCCGAGTCCACCACCGCGGCCAGCCGCTGCAGCGGGGTCGGTTCCGCACCCTCGACCACCGCCGACCGCGGGGTCAGCCAGCTCACCGCGTCGGCACCCGGCTCGCTGCGCTGCGCCCGCCAGTCCACCGTCTCCAGGTAGCCGGGCGCGCCCAGCCAGCCGTGGTCGACCGGGACCGCCGCGCCCTCGGTCAGCGGGGGATGCCGGTCGCCGGCCACGTCGGCGGTGTCGGAGGTGGCCAGCAGCCAGGCGTGCAGCCGGGCCACCGGGCGGCGGCCGCCGTCCGGCCGCTGCGCCAGCAGTTCGGCGGCGTGCAACGCGATCCGCGTCCCGGGCCGTTCCACCCAGGTCCGGGCCCACAGCGGTGCCACCGGGACCGGGCCGAGGATGTCCATCGCCAGCCGGCCGATGCGCTGCCCGGAGCCGGCGGTGGCGTCCTCGACCAGCTTGGTCATCAGCGCCAGCGGGGGAGAGCCGTGCTGGATGTTCGGGTCCCAGTTGCTGCGGGTGTCCGGGGTGGACTCGAACACGGCGAACGCGTCGTCACCGCGCCCGCGCCGGTAGTAGTAGCCGATCATTCAGGAGTAGCCGATCGTTCCGATGGTTCCGGTGGCCAGCCCGGGTACGGCGGCGGGGCGCCGCCGAAGCTCGGGCAGTGGGTTCGGTGGGCACACCAGTCGCACAGTCGCGACGGGTTGGGCCGGAAGTCGCCGGTCCGGCCGGCCGCGCGGATCGCCCGCCACATCGCCATCAGCGTGCGCTCGAACCGCAGCAGCTCGTCGTGGTCGGGGGTGTAGTCGAGCACCTCGCCGTCGGCCAGGTACAGCAGCCGCAGCCGGGCGGGCACCACGTCGCGCGACCGCAGCAGCGCGACCGCGTAGAACTTCATCTGGAACAGCGCCTTGGCCTCGGCCTGCGCCCGGGCCTGCGGCGGGGCCTTGCCGGTCTTGTAGTCCACCACCCGCACCTCGCCGGTGGGGGCGACGTCGATGCGGTCGAGGTAGCCGCGCAGCAGCGTGCCGTCGGCGAGTTCGACCTCCACGTACTGCTCGCAGGCCTGCGGGTCGAAGCGGCGCGGGTCCTCCAGTCGGTAGTAGCCGGCCAGCAGCGCGCGGGCCTGCTCCAGCAGCTGCGCCCGGGCCGCGGCGTCGAACTGCCCGGCCAGCTCCGGCCGCTCGGCCGCCAGCCGCTGCCAGGCCGGATCCAGCAGCGCCAGCGCCGCTTCCGGGCCGCGCTCCGGGGCCGGCAGGGCGAACAGCGCCTCGAGCGCGGCGTGCACCAGCGATCCCCGCAGCTGGGCCGGGGTGGACGGCTCGGGCAGCCGGTCGATGGCGCGGAACCGGTACAGCAGCGGGCACTGCTTGAAGTCCGCCGCCCGCGACGGCGACAGCGCGGGCCGCCGCAGGGTCGCCGCGCCGTCGTCCATGCCGGTGAGCCTAGGGCGGGGCCCCGACACGAAAACCCCAACCCCCGGCACACGCCCGCCGGGCGGGCTGGCAGGCTGGATAACCATGCCCAGAACCGGTCCGTTCGCCGTCGGCGATCGCGTGCAACTCACCGACGCCAAGGGCCGCCGCTACACGATGGTGCTGACCCCCGGCGGTGAGTTCCACACCCACCGCGGCGTGATCAAACTCGACAGCGTCATCGGGCTGCCCGAGGGCAGCGTGGTGCGGTCCACCAACGGCGACCAGTTCCTGGTGATGCGGCCGCTGCTGGTCGACTACGTGCTGTCCATGCCGCGCGGCGCCCAGGTGATCTACCCCAAGGACGCCGCCCAGATCGTGCACGAGGGCGACATCTTCCCCGGGGCGCGGGTGCTGGAGGCCGGCGCCGGCTCCGGCGCGCTGACCTGCTCGCTGCTGCGCGCGGTCGGCCCGGCCGGGCGGGTGGTGTCCTACGAGGTCCGCGAGGACCACGCCGAGCACGCCGAGCGCAACGTCACCCGGTTCTTCGGCGAGCGGCCGGACAACTGGGACCTGGTCATCGCCGACCTGGCCGACTACGACGGCGGCGAGGTGGACCGGGTGGTGCTGGACATGCTCGCGCCGTGGGAGGTGCTCGACGCGGTGTCGCGCGCCCTGGTCCCGGGCGGGGTGCTGGTCGTCTACGTCGCCACGGTCACCCAGATGTCGCGGGTGGTCGAGGCGATGCGGGAGCAGAAGTGCTGGACCGAGCCGCGGGTGTGGGAGACGCTGCAGCGCGACTGGCACGTGGTCGGGCTGGCGGTGCGCCCGCAGCACAGCATGCGCGGCCACACCGCGTTCCTGATCAGCGCGCGCCGGCTGGCCCCGGGCGCGGTGGCGCCGATGCCGCTGCGCAAGAAGCGCCAGCTGGATCTGGACTGAGACGACTCGTCGGACTACTCGTCGGTGTCGCGGCGCAGCCCGCGCGCGGTGGCCAGCAGCTCCACCTCCGGGCGGGCGGCCACCAGCCGCTCGGCGGCGTCGAGCACGTCGACGACGCGGGCGCGCTCGGCGCCGGCCACCGCGATGCCGATCTCGGCCCGCCGGTACAGCTCCTGGGCGCCGGTCTCGGCCGCCGACACCGCGAACCGGCGCTGCAGCTCGGCCACGATCGGGCGCACCACCGACCGTTTCTCCTTCAGCGAACGCACGTCGCCGAGCAGCAGATCGAACCGCAGCCACCCGATCCACATGTCAGGGGGTCAGCTCCAGCAGCAGGTCGGCGGTGGCCCGGGTGAGCTGCCAGCCGTCGCCGTGCGGGACGAACGCCATGGGCAGGGTGAACCGGCCCGCCTCCGGCTTGGCCGTCTCGGCCACCACGGTGGCCACCACCACGCCCGGCTCGGCGTCCGACCAGGCAAGATCCTCGGCGGTGAAGGTCACCGGCAGGTAGCCGCCGTCGCGCAGCGCCCGGCCGAACCCGTCCAGCGCGGCGATGTCGTCGGGCGTGGCGTGCTCGACCAGGCCGATCTTGTCCCGGCCCGGCAGTTCCGGGTCGGCCAGCCGGTACAGCACGTCGGTGAGCGCCTCCGGCGGCGGCAGCGGGTCGGCCGCGGGCGGGGCGGGGGCCGACACGGCAGGCGGGGCGACGGTGGGCTCGGCCACCGGGCCGGCGTCCCGCGCGCAGGCCGACACGCCGAGTGCCGCCACGGCGATCGTGGCGGCACTCAGTGCGACGGTGTGTCGAAGCACCCGGCCCCGGGTCAGCCCACCGCGGTCAGCAGCGCCAGCGCCGAGGCCTTCGACAGCAGCCAGCCGGTCGGGCTGGGGCCGGCCACGAAGGTCAGCGGCGTGGTGGCGGTCTTGCCGTTCGCGGCGGTCGCGGTGACGTTGGCGGTCGCGATCGGGCCGTTGACGTCGATGTCGGCCACCGTGAAGCTCAGCGGCAGCAGGCCCTCGGCCGCGGCGTTGCGGAACGCCCGGTCGGCGGTCATGCTCTCGAACCGGCCGAGGCCACCCTCGATGTAGTTGCCCTTGCCGGCGAACGAGCCGCCGCCGGCCAGCGCCTGCAGGGTCTGCTGCAGCGGCGCCTCCAGCTCCGGGGCGGGCGCCGTCGGCAGCGGGATGTCCCACACCACCGGCGCCACCGCAGGGGCGGTGGCAACGGGCGCGGCGATCGCGATCGCGCCCGCGGCGGCGCCACCGACCACGGTCGCCGTCGCCAGGCCGGTCACAAGGCTCTTCAGGGTCACGGGTGTCCTTTCCGTCCGACCAGACTCTCGTCTGAGGCTAACAGTGGCGCGGGTGTGTCGAATTCCTACGCCACACACATTCGGTCAATCGCCGGTAGCGTTGACGGTGTTACTGCACCAACTTCTGGTGTGGGGAGGGGCGCAACATGGGTGAGTCAGAGCGTTCGGAAGCCTTCGGAGCATCGATGTCCGGCGACGATGCCGCCGAACTGGAGGCCCTGCGCCGCGAGGCCGCCATCCTGCGTGAGCAGCTGGCAAACGCCACCGGCGGCGCGGCGCGGGGATCGCGCGATGTTCAGATCCAGCAGTTGGAGGCGCGCATCGACTCGCTCGCGGCGCGGAACGCCAAGCTGATGGAGACCCTCAAGGAGGCCCGCCAGCAACTCCTGGCACTGCGCGAGGAGGTGGACCGGCTCGCACAGCCGCCGAGCGGCTACGGCGTGCTGCTGGGCACCCAGCCCGACGGCACCGTCGACGTGTTCACCTCGGGCCGCAAGATGCGGCTGATGTGCTCCCCCAACATCGACGTCAAGTCGCTGAAGATGGGCCAGACCGTCCGTCTCAACGAGGCGCTGACCGTCGTCGAGGCGGGCAGCTTCGAGGCGGTCGGGGAGATCAGCACGCTGCGCGAGGTGCTGGCCGACGGCAAGCGCGCGCTGGTCGTCGGGCACGCCGACGAGGAACGCGTGGTGTGGCTGGCCGAGCCGCTCATCTCGGCCGACCACCTCGCCGACGACGCCGAGCTGTCCGAGGAGCAGCGCAAGCGCAAGCTGCGCCCGGGGGACTCGCTGCTGGTCGACACCAAGGCCGGCTACGCCTTCGAGCGCATCCCGAAGGCCGAGGTCGAGGACCTCGTGCTGGAGGAGGTGCCGGACGTCACCTACGAGGACATCGGCGGCCTGACCCGCCAGATCGAGCAGATCCGCGACGCGGTGGAGCTGCCGTTCCTGCACAAGGACCTGTACAAGGAGTACGCGCTGCGGCCGCCCAAGGGCGTGCTGCTCTACGGCCCGCCCGGCTGCGGCAAGACGCTCATCGCCAAGGCGGTGGCCAACTCGCTGGCCAAGAAGATGGCCGAGCTGCGCGGCGAGGACTCCCGCGAGGCGAAGTCCTACTTCCTCAACATCAAGGGCCCGGAGCTGCTGAACAAGTTCGTCGGCGAGACCGAGCGGCACATCCGGCTGATCTTCCAGCGGGCCCGGGAGAAGGCCTCCGAGGGCACCCCGGTGATCGTGTTCTTCGACGAGATGGACTCCATCTTCCGCACCCGCGGCACCGGCGTGAGCTCGGACGTGGAGACCACGGTGGTGCCCCAGCTGCTCAGCGAGATCGACGGCGTGGAGGGGCTGGAGAACGTCATCGTCATCGGCGCGTCGAACCGCGAGGACATGATCGACCCGGCCATCCTGCGGCCCGGCCGGCTGGACGTGAAGATCAAGATCGAGCGCCCGGACGCCGAGGCGGCGATGGACATCTTCAGCAAGTACCTCACCCCGGACCTGCCGGTGCACGCCGACGACCTGGCCGAGTTCGGCGGCGACCGGGAGGCCTGCATCAAGGCGATGATCGAGAAGGTCGTCGACCGGATGTACGCCGAGATCGACGAGAACCGGTTCCTGGAGGTCACCTACGCCAACGGTGACAAGGAGGTCATGTACTTCAAGGACTTCAACTCCGGCGCCATGATCCAGAACGTGGTGGACCGGGCCAAGAAGTACGCGATCAAGTCGGTGCTCGAGACCGGCCAGCCGGGCCTGCGCATCCAGCACCTGCTGGACTCCATCGTCGACGAGTTCGCCGAGAACGAGGACCTGCCCAACACCACCAACCCCGACGACTGGGCGCGGATCTCGGGCAAGAAGGGCGAGCGGATCGTCTACATCCGCACCCTGGTCACCGGCAAGACCTCCAGCGCGTCGCGGGCCATCGACACCGAGAGCAACCTGGGTCAGTACCTGTAGCGGCCGGCCGACCCGGTCCGGCGGCGAGGAGCCGTCGGCCGGGTCGTCCCGCGTCCCCGGGTCGGTCGGGCCTACTCCAGGTGGCGGTAGCGGTTCCGGGCGACCAGGGTCAGCCGCAGGTCGTCGACCAGCGGGTCGAGGAAGTCGGCACGGTAGCGGGCGTCCTCCACGGCGCGTGCGCTGATGTACATGAACGTCAGCCCGGCCAGGAACATCGTGACGTGGATGAGCGCCTGCGGCACCGGCAGCGTCATGCCCAGCACGGTGCCGTCCGGGGACGACCGCGGAGCCCACGCCGCGAGCACCTCCGGGGACAGCAGGATCAGCCCGAGCACGAGGAACAGCGCCCCGGTCACCACCGCGACCGCCAGGATCTGGGTGAGCTGGGTGGCGGCCAGCACGAACAGCAGGTTCAGCCGCTCGGCCGGGCGCAGCGGCGCCGGCTCGTCGGCGTCGGGCAGCGCCTCGAACGGGGTGCCCCGCAGCCGGTCGCCGGCGTCGGCCTGCCCGGACCGCACCATCGGCCGGACCCGGTCCAGCAGCCCGGACACCGCGAACGCCGCCGAGATCAGCCCCAGGAAGGCCAGGGCCGCCCACAGCCGGCCGCGGTCGATCGTGGCCGCCATCGACCACACCGGGCCGTTGAAGAACACCAGGAAGGTCAGCAACAGCACCGGCAGCGCCCGGATCACCAGGAACCGGGCCGCGGCCAGGTGGGTGGCGGCCAGCCGCAGCCCCCAGCCCAGCACCGACCCCGCCCCGATCCCGGTCGCCACCAGCACACCGGCCACCATCGCGGCCGACTGCAGCAGCTCCGCGAGCCGCCCGTCCGCGGTCGGGAACAGCACGTCGGTGGCTGCCATGAACGCCACCGCGGCGGTGGCCACCCAGCGTCGGCGACGCTCGTCGGCGATGCGGCCGACCAGCCAGCAGACCGTGCCCATCACCGGCAGCGCGGCCAGCAGCAGCGCGATGAGCAGCCACTCCTGCGGGTCGGGGGTGCCCTCGATGACGACGGTGCCGCCGCCGGAGGCCAGGACGATCGCCAGGGCGACCGCGGGCACCACGGCCAGCGCGGCCAGCGCCGGCGCCGACCGGCTCCACACCCGTCGCCAGCGGGCCCGTCGGGACAGCACCGCGGGCACCCCGCGGTGCAGGAACCACGCCTCGGCGGCGGTGCGGTCCACCGGCAGCTTCGTCATGATCGGACCAGTCCATCAACGACATCGGGGCGGATCAAGCATGACCCGGACCCGGCGGGTCGGCCGCGTCACCTAGGCTGGCCGGTATGCAACGGATCATCGGAACGGAGGTCGAGTACGGCATCTCCTCGCCGTCCGACCCGACCGCCAATCCGATCCTGACGTCGACGCAGGCGGTTCTGGCGTATGCGGCGGCCGCCGGGCTGCCGCGCGGTAAGCGCACCCGCTGGGACTACGAGGTGGAGTCCCCGCTGCGGGACGCGCGCGGGTTCGACCTGTCCCGGTCTTCGGGCCCGCCGCCGATCGTCGACGCCGACGAGGTCGGCGCGGCCAACATGATCCTGACCAACGGGGCCCGGCTCTACGTCGACCACGCCCACCCGGAGTACTCCGCGCCGGAGACCACCGACCCGCTCGACGCGGTGATCTGGGACAAGGCCGGCGAGCGGGTGATGGAGGCCGCCGCCCGGCACGTGGCCAGCGTGCCCGGGGCGGTCAAGCTGCAGCTGTACAAGAACAACGTCGACGGCAAGGGGGCGTCCTACGGGGCGCACGAGAACTACCTGATGCGCCGGTCCACCCCGTTCTCGGCGGTGATCCAGGGCCTCACCCCGTTCCTGGTGTCGCGGCAGGTCGTCGCGGGCGCGGGCCGGGTCGGCATCGGGCCGCAGGGCGACGAGCCGGGCTTCCAGCTGTCCCAGCGCGCCGACTACATCGAGGTCGAGGTCGGCCTGGAGACCACGCTCAAGCGCGGCATCATCAACACCCGCGACGAACCGCACGCCGACGCCGACAAGTACCGCCGGCTGCACGTCATCATCGGCGACGCCAACCTCGCCGAGACCTCCACCTACCTGAAGCTGGGCACCACCGCCCTGGTGCTCGACCTCATCGAGGAGGGCCCGGAGTTCGGCCTGGAGCTGTCGGATCTGACCCTGGCCCGGCCGGTGCACGCGGTGCACGTGATCAGCCGCGACCCCACCCTGCGCGCCACCGTCGCGCTGGCCGACGGCCGCGAACTGACCGGCCTTGCGCTGCAACGCATCTACCTGGAGCGGGTGGCCAAGCTGGTGGAGGCCCGCGACCCCGACCCGCGCGCCACCCACATCCTTCAGACCTGGGCCGAGGTGCTCGACCTGCTCGAGCGCGACCCCATGGAGTGCGCGGAGATCCTGGACTGGCCGGCCAAGCTGCGCATCCTGGAGGGCTTCCGGCAGCGGGAGAACCTGCACTGGTCGGCGCCGCGGCTGCAGCTGATCGACCTGCAGTACTCCGATGTCCGGCTGGACAAGGGCCTGTACAACCGGCTGGTGGCGCGCGGCTCGATGCGCCGGCTGGTCACCGAGCAGCAGGTGCTCGACGCGGTGGAGAACCCGCCGCCGGACACCCGGGCCTACTTCCGCGGCGAGTGCATGCGCCGGTTCGGCAGCGAGATCGCGGCGGCCAGCTGGGACTCGGTGATCTTCGATCTGGGCGGCGAGTCGCTGGTGCGCATCCCCACCCTGGAGCCGCTGCGGGGAAGCAAGGCGCACGTCGGTGCGTTGCTGGACTCGGTGGACAGCGCGGCGGAGCTCGTCGAACAGCTGACCACCTGACCGGCCCGCACCGCGGAGTCCGCAGCTATCCCGGGCAATCCCGGTTCCGGCCGGTAGGGTGAGTGGTATGCGGCGGGGGCTGTGGACCCGCCGACGACGATTGCAGGAGGCAGCGATGGCTCAGGAGCAGACCAAGCGTGGCGGTGGTGGCGGGGAGGACGACGACCTCACCGGCAGCGCGGCCGCCGGGCAGGAGCGTCGCGAAAAGCTCGCCGAGGACACCGACGACCTGCTCGATGAGATCGACGACGTGCTCGAGGAGAACGCCGAGGACTTCGTGCGGGCGTATGTCCAAAAGGGTGGACAGTGAGCGGTTGGCCGCATAACGACCAGCTCGCCCTTCCCGATCCGATCTCCGGAGTTCTCCCCGTACCTGTGGACTCGTCGTCGTTCTCCGACCTGTTGCGCCGTCAGGCGCCCCACCTGCTGCCCGGCTTCCGCGCCGACCCGCGGAGCAATCCGCACGAGCCCGCGGCGACCGACGCGGTGCCGCACGGGACCACCATCGTCGCGCTGAAGTACCCCGGCGGGGTGCTCATCGCCGGTGACCGCCGGTCGACCCAGGGCAACATGATCGCCGGCCGCGACGTGCAGAAGGTGTACATCACCGACGACTACACCGCGACCGGCATCGCCGGCACCGCGGCCATCGCGGTGGAGTTCGCCCGGCTCTACGCGGTGGAGCTCGAGCACTACGAGAAGCTCGAGGGTGTGCCGTTGACCTTCCGCGGCAAGGTCAACCGGCTGGCCATCATGGTGCGCGGCAATCTCGGTGCGGCGCTGCAGGGCTTCGTCGCGCTGCCGTTGCTGGTGGGCTACGACCTCGACGACCCGAACCCGGAGGCGGCCGGGCGCATCGTGTCGTTCGACGCCGCCGGCGGCTGGAACATCGAGGAGCAGGGCTACCAGTCGGTGGGGTCCGGCTCGCTGTTCGCCAAGTCGTCGATGAAGAAGCTGTATTCGCAGGTGCGCGACGCGGATTCGGCGCTGAAGGTGGCCGTCGAGGCGCTCTACGACGCGGCCGACGACGACTCGGCCACCGGCGGCCCGGACCTGGTGCGCGGGATCTTCCCGACCGCGGTGTCCATCGACGTCAACGGGGCGCACGAGGTGCCCGAGGACCGGATCGCCGAGCTGTGCCGCGAGGTCATCGAGACCCGTTCCCGTTCCGAAACTTTCGGCCCGGACTCGCACCGTGGCATTGATGCGCGAGGAGATTCGTGACCTTCCCGTACTTCATCTCGCCCGAACAGGCGATGCGCGAGCGGTCCGAGCTCGCCCGCAAGGGCATCGCCCGGGGCCGCAGTGTGGTGGTGCTCGCCTACGCCGACGGGGTGCTGTTCGTCGCCGAGAACCCGTCACGGTCGCTGCAGAAGGTGTCGGAGCTCTACGACCGGGTGGGTTTCGCCGCGGTCGGCCGGTTCAACGAGTTCGACAACCTGCGCCGCGGCGGCATCCAGTTCGCCGACACCCGCGGCTACGCCTACGACCGCCGCGACGTCACCGGCCGGCAGCTGGCCAACGTCTACGCCCAGACCCTCGGCACCATCTTCACCGAGCAGGCCAAGCCCTACGAGGTGGAGCTGTGCGTGGCCGAGGTGGCGCACTACGGTGAGTCGAAACCGCCGGAGCTGTACCGCATCACCTACGACGGGTCGATCGCCGACGAGCCCCACTTCGTGGTGATGGGCGGCACCACCGAACCGATCATCAACGCGCTCAACGAGTCCTACACCGAGAACGCCAGCCTGCCCGACGCGGTGGCGATCGCGGTGAACGCGCTGCAGACCAACCCCGACGGCGGCGAGCCGCGGGTGCTCGGGCACACCAGCCTGGAGGTGGCGATCCTGGACGTGAACCGGCCGCGACGGGCGTTCCGCCGGATCACCGGGCCGGCGCTGGAGGCGCTGCTGCCGCAGCAGCCGCCGGCCGGGAGCGAACCACCGCCCGCCGCCGAGTAGCCCCGGCCCCGGTCAGCCGCGCTGGAGCAGGTCCAGCGCGGCGCGCTGTTCGGCGCGCACCGCCCGCGCCGCGGCCCGGCCGCCCGACCTGCGGGCCGCCCGGCGCAGCGCGCGGCGGCGCCGTGCGGTGGGCAGCGAGTCCAGCACCTCCGGCCGCACCCCGGCCGGCGGGGCGGTGGCGATGCGCTCGCACACCCAGCGGCGTTCGAGGCGCAGCAGCGCGAACACGATGACCAGGTAGACCACCAGGGTGCCGGTCACCTTGCCCAGCAGCAGCACCCCGGCGTGCTCGTCGGGAACCGGTGCGTTCCAGACGAAGTGCATCACCGGCCCGGCCGCGAGCAGCCCGAGCGCGGCCGCCGGCCGCTGCCGGCGCAGCAACAGCAGCAGCCCGACGGTGGTCAGCGAGGTGTAGGACCAGTGCGCCGGGATCGCGGTGAAGGCCCGCACCGCCAGCGACCCGCCGGCGCCGACGACGTCGGAGTCCAGGCTGGCGATCGCGGCGTTGCTGGCGTAGCCGAGGTCCTCCATCAGGTCGAAGCCCAGACCGACGAACATGCCGACCAGCAGCGCGTGCGCGGGGCGGGTGACCACGGCCGCGCACAGCACCAGCAGCACCGCCGCGCACATCAGCTTGGCGGCCTCCTCGATGATCGGCGCGGTCAGCGCCGGGGACCAGGCGGCCAGCACCTCCGGCGGCAGCAGCCCGGCCCACAGCGCCTGCAGCGCGGCGTTGCCCTGCATCGCCATCGCCACCGCCGCGGTGGCGCCCAGGGCGCTGCCGGCGGCCAGGATCTGCGGGTAGGGGCGCATCGCCCGGAACGGGTCGAAGCGCAGCAGCAGCCACACCAGGAACGCGGCGAACGCGGTCCACAGCGGCGCCAACGCCAGGTTGGCGTCCAGCGTCTCGCGCAGCGCGGGCCCCTGGTAGTTCAGCAGCGTGACCGCGCCGACGCCGACGGCGGCGACGAACACCCAGAACACCGCCGAGTCGGGCCGGTAGATCACGGGGGGCCGGTAGCTCACGGGGGCGGTCACGAGTCGCTCCTGGAGATGGCGCCGAGCACGTCGGACAGGTCGGGGGCGGGGGTGTCGGGGGTGCCCAGCACGTAGACCGACACCACCACGTCGTCGTCGGCCAGGAAGGCGCAGCTGCCGGACAACTCGTGGGCCACGGCGGTGCAGGGCCGGCCGTGCAGGCTGCCGTCGCCGGTGCTGACCGCGCCCTCGGTGAGCGCGGCGTTGGTGCCGCCGACCCGGTCGCGGCGGATCAGCCGCTCGGTCACCGCGTCGGGGTCGCGCCCGTCGCGGTCGACCACCTCGAGCAGCACCGCCGCCCCGTCGGCCGACCGGGCCACCACGCCGTCGCCGCCGAACTGGCGGTACACCCAGCCGGCCGGCAGTTCGATGTCGACCGCGGCGCCGTCGGCGCTGACCACCCGGACCGGCTCACCGGCCCCGACCGGGGCCCAGTCGTCGATCGGGGTGGCGCCGACCAGCACCGCCGGCAGCAGCGGCACCGCGAGCAGCCCGGCCGTGAGCAGGACCGCCGCGCGTTTGTCCTTCAGACGCACTGTGGTATCTCACCGTGGCCCCGCCGGGATGCGCAGCGATTCGACCGGTTCCGGCCTGTGATCTTGATCGCTGAGCCGGGCCGGACGCGGCTCGCGGCCTGTTGAGCGCCGATGCGGCCGGTCAACCCGTAAGCTCGATGGGGTGCAGCGTCGAATCATGGGCATCGAGACCGAGTTCGGTGTCACCTGCACGTTCCACGGCCATCGCAGGCTCAGCCCGGACGAGGTCGCCCGGTACCTGTTCCGCCGCGTGGTGTCGTGGGGCCGCAGCTCCAACGTGTTCCTGCGCAACGGCGCCCGGCTGTACCTCGACGTGGGCAGCCACCCCGAGTACGCCACCGCCGAGTGCGACAACCTGATCCAGCTCGTCACCCACGACCGGGCCGGCGAGCGGGTGCTCGAGGACCTGCTCATCGACGCCGAGCAGCGGCTGGCCGACGAGGGTATCGGCGGCGACATCTACCTGTTCAAGAACAACACCGACTCGGCCGGCAACTCCTACGGCTGCCACGAGAACTACCTCATCGTGCGGGCCGGCGAGTTCTCCCGGATCTCCGACGTGCTGCTGCCGTTCCTGGTCACCCGCCAGCTCATCTGCGGGGCGGGCAAGGTGCTGCAGACCCCGAAGGCGGCGACGTTCTGCCTGAGCCAGCGGGCCGAGCACATCTGGGAGGGCGTCTCCTCGGCGACGACCCGGTCCCGGCCCATCATCAACACCCGCGACGAGCCGCACGCCGACGCCGAGAAGTACCGGCGCCTGCACGTCATCGTCGGCGACTCCAACATGAGCGAGACCACCACCATGCTCAAGGTGGGCAGCTGCGCGCTGGTGCTGGAGATGATCGAGGCCGGGGTGTCGTTCCGGGACTTCTCGCTGGACAATCCGATCCGCGCCATCCGGGAGGTCAGCCACGACCTGACCGGCCGGCGGCCGGTGCGGCTGGCCGGCGGGCGGCAGGCCAGCGCGCTGGACATCCAGCGCGAGTACTACGCCCGCGCGGTGGAGTACCTCGCCGACCGGGAGCCCGACCCGCAGCTCGACCAGGTCGTCGACCTGTGGGGCCGCCAGCTCGACGCGGTGGAGAGCCAGGACTTCGCCAAGGTCGACACCGAGATCGACTGGGTGATCAAGCGCAAGCTGTTCCAGCGCTACCAGGACCGCTACAACATGGAGCTCTCGGACCCCAAGATCTCCCAGCTCGACCTGGCCTACCACGACATCAAGCGCGGCCGCGGCGTCTTCGACCTGCTGCAGCGCAAGGGGCTGGCCGCCCGCGTCACCACCGACGAGGAGATCGACGCCGCGGTCACCACCCCGCCGCAGACCACCCGGGCCAAGCTGCGCGGTGAGTTCATCGCCGCCGCCCAGGAGGCGGGCCGCGATTTCACCGTGGACTGGGTGCACCTCAAACTCAACGACCAGGCGCAGCGCACCGTGTTGTGCAAGGACCCGTTCCGGTCCGTCGACGAACGGGTGAAGCGCCTGATCGCGAGCATGTGACCGCCGACCGCGCCCGCGAGGAGCAAACTGCTGTGGCGACGTTCAAGACGCCCAAGGTCGAGCGGCTGATGAACCTGGTCATCGCGCTGCTCTCCACCCGCCGGTTCCTCACCGCCGAACACATCCGCCGCGTCGTCGCGGGCTACCACGAGAGCCCCAGCGACGAGGCGTTCGCGCGGATGTTCGAGCGGGACAAGAACGAACTGCGCGACCTGGGCATCCCGTTGGAGACCGGCCGGGTCTCCGCCTTCGACACCACCGAGGGCTACCGGATCAACCGGGAGGCCTACGAGCTGCCGCCGGTGGAACTCACCGCCGACGAGGCCGCCGCGGTCGCCGTGGCCACCCAGCTGTGGGAGTCCCCGGAGCTGGCCACCGCCGCCCAGCAGGCGCTGCTCAAGCTGCGCGCCGCCGGGGTGGACGTGGAGGGCCCGGACGCACCGGTGGCGATCACCTCCACCACCGGCCTGCCCGGGCTGCGCGGCTCCGAGGACGTGCTCGGGGTGCTGCTGAGCGCCATCGACACCGGCCGGGCGGTGCGGTTCCGGCACCGGCCGACCCGCTCCGAGCCGTACCGCACCCGCACCGTCGAGCCGTGGGGCGTGATCACCCACCGCCGCCGCTGGTATCTGGTCGGCCACGACCGCGACCGCGACGACACCCGCACCTTCCGGCTGTCGCGGATCAGCGACGTCGAGCCGATCGGCCCGGCCGGGGCGGTGCGCCGCCCCGACGGGGTGGACCTGCGCGAGATCGTGCAGCGCGCCGTCGACGCGTGGCCGGCCGGCGAGGGCCAGGCCCGGGTGTGGATCGCCGCCGACCGCGCCGTCGCGCTGCGCCGCCGGGGCACCGTGGTCGGCGAGCGCAACCTCGACGGCCGGGCGGGGGAGGAGATCACCCTGGAGCTCGGCGTGCCGGACCAGCTCGCCCGCGAGATCGCCGGCTACGGCGCCGACGCGGTGGTGCTGGAACCCGATTCGCTGCGGGAGGACGTGCTGGCGCGGTTGCGCGCCCAGGCGGGGGAGGATTCGTGAGCAGCGTGCGCAACCGGCTGGTCCGGCTGCTGAACATGGTGCCGTACTTCCAGGCCAATCCGCGGGTCACCTTCGCCAAGGCGGCCCGCGACCTCGGGGTGACCGAAAAGCAGCTGCGCGAGGACCTCGAACAGCTGTGGATGTGCGGTCTGCCCGGCTACAGCCCCGGCGACCTCATCGACTTCGAGTTCTCCGGCGACACCATCGAGGTGATCTTCTCCGCCGGCATGGACCGGCCGCTGCGGCTGACCTCCCCGGAGGCGACCGGCATCCTGGTGGCGCTGCGGGCGCTGCTGGACGTGCCCGGCATGGTCGACCCGCAGGCCGCGCGCAGCGCCATCGCCAAGATCGAGGCCGCCGCCGGCACGCTGCACGCCCCCGCCGACGGGACGGCCGAACCCGCCGCGGCCGAGAGCGAGAGCCCGGCCGCCGTCACCGTGCGGCAGGCCGTGCGCGACCAGCGGGCCCTGGCCATCGAGTACTACTCGGCCTCGCGCGACGCGCTGACCAGCCGGGTGGTCGACCCGATCCGGGTGGTGCTGATCGCCGAGCACAGCTATCTGGAGGCCTGGTGCCGGATGGCCGAGGGGGTGCGGTTGTTCCGGTTCGACCGGATCGTCGACGCCCAGGTGCTCGACGAGCCGGCCGCCCCGCCGGAACCGGCCGTGCAGGCCGGGCCCGACATCTCGCTGTTCGACCCGGAGCGTGCCGACAGCTCGCTGCCGTCGGCGCGGCTGTGGATCGACCGGTCCGCGGCGTGGATGTTCGAGTACTACCCGCTGCGGGTGGTGGCCGAGCTCGAGGGCGGCGCCTGCGAGGCCGAGATGACCTACGCCTCCGACGACTGGATGGCCCGGCTGGTGCTCGGCTTCGGCCCGGCGGTGCGGGTGCTGGCACCGCAGGCGCTGGTGGACCGGGTGCGCGAGTCGGCGCGGGCCGCGCTGCGCGCCTACCGGGTCGGCGCCGTCAGGGATGACGGGTAGCCGCCGGCGGGTAGACTCGGCGCAGACGTCTGGAGGTAACCAAATTGGGTGGTCTACAACCCTGGCACTGGGTCATCGTCATCGCGGTGTTCGTGCTGCTGTTCGGCGCCAAGAAGCTTCCGGACGCGGCGCGGTCGCTGGGCAAGTCCATGCGCATCTTCCGCTCCGAGCTCAAGGAGATGCAGAACGAGTCCAAGCCGGAGTCGACCCCGACCCCGATCGCCTCGGAGCGGGTGGAGCCCACCGCCCCCGTGGACGGGGCGGAGCAGTCCGACAAACGCCCTGCCTGAGCCGTTCCGCTTTTCGTCGCGCCCCGCGGTGACCCACCGCGGCGCACCGGCGCGTGATGAGGGCCGCCCGTGCATACCCCCGGAATTCTGAAGAAACTCGACCCGCGCCGCCGCCGTTCCAAGGTGAACCCGGACGGCACCATGTCGCTGGTCGAGCACCTGCAGGAGCTGCGTACCCGGCTGCTGATCTCGGTGGCGGCCGTCGTGGTCACCACCGTCGTCGGCTACATCTGGTACGGCCACGGCTTCCTCGGGCTGCCCAGCCTCGGCGACTGGCTGCGCGGACCGTACTGCTCGCTGCCGGAGTCGGCGCGCGCCACCATCGCCCCGGACGGCCAGTGCCGGCTGCTCGCCACCGCGCCGTTCGACCAGTTCATGCTGCGCCTGAAGGTGGGCCTGACCGCGGGGATCGTGCTGGCCTGCCCGGTCTGGCTGTACCAGCTCTGGGCGTTCATCACCCCGGGGCTGTACCGCAACGAGCGCCGGTTCGCGGTCGCGTTCGTCACCATCGGCGGGGCGCTGTTCGTCGCCGGGGCGCTGCTGGCCTACTTCGTGCTGGCCACCGCGCTGGGCTTCCTGCTGACCATCGGCAGCGACGTGCAGGTCACCGCGCTGTCCGGTGAGCAGTACTTCGGCTTCCTGATCAACCTGCTGCTGGTGTTCGGGTTCAGCTTCGAGTTCCCGCTGGTGATCATCATGCTGAACCTGGTCGGGGTGCTCACCTACGAGCGGCTCAAGGCCTGGCGGCGCGGGCTGATCTTCGCGCTGTTCGTGTTCGCGGCGATCTTCACCCCGGGCTCGGACCCGTTCTCCATGCTGGCGCTCGCGCTGGCCCTGACCCTGCTGCTGGAGGTCTCCATCCAGTTCGCCCGGCTGCACGACAAGCGCAAGGCCAAGCGGGCCGCGGCCGAGGCGGTGCCCGACGACGTCGCCGCACCCATCACGCCGCCGGAGCCGGTGCCCGCGCCCTCGCCGCTGACGGTTCATGACGACGTCACCTGAGGGTCGGCTCGCCGACTTCCGGGCCGGGTTGGCGTTCGACCTCGACGACTTCCAGGTGCGCGCCTGTGCGGCGCTGGAGCAGGGCCACGGCGTGCTGGTGTGCGCGCCGACCGGGGCGGGCAAGACCGTGGTCGGCGAGTTCGCCGTGCACCTGGCGCTGCAGGCCGGCCGCAAGTGCTTCTACACCACGCCGATCAAGGCGCTGAGCAACCAGAAGCACGCCGACCTGGTGGCCCGGTACGGCCCCGAGCGCATCGGCCTGCTGACCGGCGACCAGTCCATCAACGGCGACGCCCCGGTGGTGGTGATGACCACCGAGGTGCTGCGCAACATGCTCTACGCCGACTCCCCGGCGCTGCAGGGCCTGGCCTACGTCGTGATGGACGAGGTGCACTTCCTGGCCGACCGGATGCGCGGCGCGGTGTGGGAGGAGGTGATCCTGCACCTGCCGGAGGAGGTGCGGCTGGTCAGCCTCTCGGCGACGGTCAGCAACGCCGAGGAGTTCGGCGGCTGGATCCAGACCGTGCGCGGCGACACCACCGTCGTCGTCGACGAGCACCGGCCGGTGCCGCTGTGGCAGCACGTGCTGGTGGGCAAGCGGCTGTTCGACCTGTTCGACGACCGGGCCCGCGGCGGCAAACCGAAGGTCGACCCGAACCTGTTGCGCCACATCGCACACCGCCGCGAGGCCGAGCGGCTGGTGGACTTCCGGCCGCGCGGCCGGGCGCCCCGCCCGGCGCTGTACCGGCCGCCGAGCCGGCCCGAGGTGATCGCCATCCTGGACAAGGAGGGGCTGCTGCCGGCGATCACCTTCGTGTTCTCCCGGGCCGGCTGCGACGCGGCGGTCAAGCAGTGCCTGCGCTCGCCGCTGCGGCTGACCACCGACGAGGAGCGCGCCCGCATCGCCGAGATCGTCGACAGGCACTGCGCGGACCTGTCGCGCGACGACCTGATCGTGCTGGACTACCACCAGTGGCGGGAGGGCCTGCTGCGCGGGCTGGCCGCCCACCACGCCGGCATGCTGCCCACCTTCCGCCACGCGGTCGAGGAGCTGTTCACCAAGGGCCTGGTCAAGGCGGTGTTCGCCACCGAGACGCTGGCGCTGGGCATCAACATGCCGGCCCGCACCGTGGTGCTGGAGAAGCTGGTCAAGTTCAACGGCGAACAGCACCTGCCGCTCACCCCGGGCGAGTACACCCAGCTCACCGGCCGGGCCGGCCGGCGCGGCATCGACGTCGAGGGCCACGCGGTGGTGCTGTGGAACCCCAGCGACCCCACCGCCGACCCGGTGGAGATCGCCGGCCTGGCCTCCACCCGCACCTTCCCGCTGCGCAGCTCGTTCGCGCCGACCTACAACATGACCATCAACCTGGTCGCGCACATGGGCGCCGAGCAGGCCCACCGGCTGCTGGAGCGGTCGTTCGCCCAGTACCAGGCCGACCGCTCGGTGGTCGGGCTGGTGCGCGGTGTGGAGCGCGGTGAGCGGATGCTGGCCGAGCTGCGCGCCGAGCTCGGCGGGCCCGGCCCCGACGGCGGCGAGCCGCCGATCCTGGAGTACGCCCGGCTGCGCGCCAGGATCTCCGAGCGGGAGCGCGCCCTGGCCCGCGCGTCGCGGCTGCAGCGCAGGCAGGCCGTCAACGAGGCGCTGACCGAGCTGCGCCGGGGCGACATCATCAGCATCCACGGCCGCCACGGCGGGCTGGCGGTGGTGCTCGAGCCGGCCCGCGACCCCGACGATCCCCGCCCGCTGGTGCTCACCGAACACCGCTGGGCCGGGCGCATCTCGGCCGCCGACTACGCCGGGCCGGGGGCGCGGCTGGGGGCGATGGCGCTGCCGAAGCGGGTCGAGTACCGCCAGCCGCGGGTGCGCCGCGACCTGGCGTCGGCGCTGCGCTCGGCGGCGGCCGGGCTGTCGGCGACCCCGCCGCGGCGGCGCCGCAGCGGCCCGCCCGACCCGGACACCGACGCCGAGCTGATCGCCCTGCGCGAACAGCTGCGCAGCCATCCCGCGCACCGCCTGCCGGACCGGGAGACCAGGATGCGGCTGGCCGAGCGGTACCTGCGCATCGAACGCGACAACGCCCAGATCCGGCAGAAGGTGGCCGCCGCGACGAACTCGCTGGCCCGCACCTTCGACAAGATCGTGGTGCTGCTGACCGAGCGCGGGTTCATCCGCGACGCCGACGGCGACCTGCAGGTCACCGACGACGGGCGGCTGCTGGCCCGGATCTACAGCGAGAGCGACCTGCTGGTCGCCGAATGCCTGCGCTCGGGGGCCTGGGACGGCCTGGAGCCGGCCGAGCTGGCCGCCGTGGTGTCGGCGGTGCTCTACGAGTCGCGCGGCGACACGCCCGGGGCGACCGGTGTGGTGCAGGTCCCGACCGGCAACCTGCGCCGGGCGCTGAACCGGACCCGGCGGCTGTGGAGCGAGCTGCGCGGCGACGAGCAGCGCCACCGCATCACGCAGAGCCGGGAACCCGACGAGGGGTTCGTGCCCGCGGTGTACCGCTGGGCCACGACCGGCGATCTTGCGTCGTCGTTGTTGGCCTCCGACGCCACCGGCAGTGGAACCCCGCTGTCGGCGGGCGACTTCGTGCGCTGGTGCCGTCAGGTGCTCGACCTGCTCGACCAGGTGCGCAACGCCGCACCCGATCCGGAGGTGCGCGCCGCCGCGAAACGCGCCATCAGCGACATTCGTCGTGGCGTTGTGGCGGTCGATGCCGGGTAGTGTGTTGCCAGCAGAGGGCCCCACCATCCGGCCCCGACGGCCGATTTCGACTTAGGAGACAGGATGAGCGGACCGCAGGGATCCGATCCGGCGCAGCCGTGGCCCGGTTCCCAGCCGGAGTCCGGGCAGGATCAGGGATCCGGCGCCGGCGTCCCCAACCAGGGGCAGGGCCAGAATCCGTGGCAGACGCCGACGCCGGGTACCGAGCAGGCCGCCGGTGAGACCCAGCAGTGGCAGCCGCCGGCCTACCAGCAGCAGCCCTACCAGCCGTACCCGCCGGCCTACCAGCCGCCGCAGCAGTACCCCGGGGCCGAGCAGTACAACCCGGCCGCCTACGGCCAGCCCGGGCAGTACCCGCCGCCGTACGGCCAGCCCGGGCAGTACCCGCCGCCGCCGTACGGCCAGCCCGGCCAGCCGGGGCAGTTCGGCCAGTACCCGCAGCCGCAGTTCGGCGCCCCAGGCGCCCCGGAGGCCGGGTCCAAGCGCTCGGCCGCGGTGGTCGCCACCGTGGTCGGGGTGCTCGCCGCCGTGCTGGTGGCAGTGGTGCTGCTGCTCGGTTTCTGGAAGCCGGGCTTCTTCGTCACCACCAAACTCGACATCAACGCCGCCCAGGCCGGGGTGCAGCAGATCCTGACCGACGAGACCAACGGCTACGGCGCCAAGAACGTCCGCGACGTGCGCTGCAACAACGGGGAGAACCCGGTGGTGCGTAAGGGCGAGTCGTTCGAGTGCGAGGTCAGCATCGACGGCACCAAGCGCCAGGTGAAGGTCACCTTCCAGGACGACAGCGGCACCTACGAGGTCGGTCGGCCGCGCTGAGGCGTCCGAACGCCGGACGAACCTCCGGGTGGGTGTGCCACCGACCCGGAGGTTCGTGCGTTTCGGGGTTCAACAGGGCGGTGGGTCGTTGTCCCGCTGGGCTTGCCGGGCCGGGTGTTCGGCGCCGAGCGCCACGCCGGCTACCGCGAATCCAGCGCCTTGCCCAGCCGGCCCACCGCGGAGACCACCCCGTAGGCGCCCGCCAACTCGGCCACCCGCGCCGGGTCGGCCGCGGCCGGCGGCAGCCGGTCGGAGTCGGTGGAGAACGTCACCGGCGCCTGCGTGCACACCCGCACCACCGGCTCGGCGCGGCGGATGTAGTCCGCGGCGTCGAGCAGTTTGCGCCGGTATGCCTTGGACATCGGTGAGCCCGGATCGGCTGCGGCGGCCATGATCTCGGTCAGCGACCCGTAGCGGGCCAGCAGCGCCGCGGCGGTCTTCTCGCCGATGCCCGCTACCCCGGGCAGCCCGTCGGACGGGTCGCCGCGCAGCAGCGCCAGCTCGGCATAGGCCGGCCCCGCCCGGTGCACCGGCACCCCGTAGGCCTCGGCGACCTCGGCCGGGCCGAACAGCGTCGCCCTGCTCATGCCGCGGCCCAGGTAGAGCACCCGCACCGGCACCGGTTCGTCGGCCACCAGCTGCAGCAGGTCCCGGTCGCCGCTGACCACCACCACCGGATCGGTGCGTTCCCGGTGCGCCAGCGTGCCCAGCACGTCGTCGGCCTCGAACCCCGGCGCGCCGGCGGTGGCGATCCCGAACGCGTCGAGCAGCTCGAGGATCATGCCCTCCTGCGGGGTCAGGTCGTCGGGCACCTCCTCGACATCGGGTTCGCCGTCGGGGTGCTCCTCGGCCACCCGGTGCGCCTTGTACGACGGGATCGCGTCGACCCGCCACTGCGGTCGCCAGTCGTCGTCGCGGCACACCACCAGCCGGGCCGGGCGGTGCTGGGTGATCAGCGCCGCCACGGTGTCGATGAACCCGCGCACCGCGTTGACCGGCCGCCCGTCCGGGGCGGTGATCGACGACGGCAGCGCGAAGTACGAGCGGAACCACATGCTCGCCCCGTCGAGCAGCAGCAGTGGTCGTCCATCGCGGATGTCAGCCGGCACCCGCTCACAGTAGCCTCGAATCCATGAGTTCCCACCGATTCGACGCCGGGGTGTACGCCGGACGGCTGCGCGCGGCGGCCGCCGCCACCGCCGAGGCCGGGCTGGCCGGCCTGGTCATCACGCCCGGGTACGACCTGCGCTACCTGCTCGGGTCGCGGGCGCAGACCTTCGAGCGGCTCACCGCGCTGGTGCTGCCCGCCGAGGGCGAGCCCACCATCGTGGTGCCGCGGCTGGAGTTGGCCTCGCTGCGGGAGTCGGCGGTGGGCGAACTCGGTGTGGCGGTGGCCGACTGGGTCGACGGCGAGGACCCCTACCGGCTCGTCGTCGACGCGCTCGGCGGCCCGGCCCGGGTGGCGGTCACCGACGCCATGCCGGCGCTGCACCTGCTGCCGCTGGCCGAACGGCTCGGCCGGACCCCGGTGTTGGCCACCGCGGTGCTGCGCCGGCTGCGAATGATCAAGGACGACGCGGAGATCGCGGCGCTACGCCGGGCCGGTGCGGCCATCGACCGGGTGCACGCCCGGGTGCCGGAGTTCCTCGCACCCGGCCGCACCGAGGCCGAGGTCGCCGCCGACATCGCCGAAGCCATTGTGGCCGAGGGCCATACCGAGCCGGCGTTCATCATCGTCGGCTCCGGCCCGCACGGCGCCGACCCGCACCACGAGTACTCCGACCGGGTGCTGCAGGCCGGCGACATCGTCGTCGTCGACATCGGGGGACCGGTCGAGCCCGGCTACAACTCCGACTGCACCCGCACCTACAGCCTCGGCGAGCCCGACCCCGAGGTGGCCCGCCGCTACGCGGTGCTGCAGCAGGCCCAGCGCACCGCCGTCGCGGCGGTGCGGCCCGGGGTGACCGCCGCCGAGGTCGACGCCGCCGCCCGCGATGTGCTGGCCGCCGCGGGGCTGGCCGAGTACTTCGTGCACCGCACCGGCCACGGCATCGGGCTGTCGGTGCACGAGGAGCCCTACATCGTCGCCGGCAACGACCTGCCGCTGGAGCCGGGTATGGCGTTCTCGGTGGAGCCGGGCATCTACTTCCCGGGCGAGTGGGGGGCGCGCATCGAGGACATCGTCGTCGTCACCGCCGACGGGGCGCTGCCGGTCAACGAGCGCCCGCACGAACTGCTGGTGGTGTAGCGGTCAGTCGCGGTCGAGCAGCTGCGAGGAGCCCAGCACTCGTTCCACCCGCACCTCGATGACCACCCGCTTCGGGTTCGGCCGCGGGGTGCGGTAGCGCTGGGCGTAGCGCAGCTCGGCGTCGCGGATGGCGGCCGGGTCGGTGTTCACCGTCGCCTTGCCCTCCAGCGATAGCCAGCGCGCCCCGTCGACCTGGCTGAGCACCGCCACCCCCTGACGTTCGGCGTTCAGCGCCTTCTGCGACCCGCCCGAGGTGATCACCCGCGCGATGTGGGTGGCCGGGTCGAAGGTGAACCCGACCGCCACCACGTGCGGGGAGCCGTCCGAGCGCAGCGTGGTGAGCATGGCCAGGTGGCGCTCCGACAGGAACGCCAGCGCGTCGTCGTTGAGCCGGGTGGTGGTCTTGCGACCCGATGCAGCCATCGGGGTCCACGCTAGCGCAGGCGATAATCGCTGCCATGGATGACACGGCCGACACCGGTGATCGCGTCGTCGTGGTCTTCGGTGGCCGCAGCGAGATCGGCACCGAACTGGCCCGGCGGCTCGCGCCCGGGGCGACCGTGGTGCTCGCCGCCCGCCGCGCCGACGACCTCGCCGAGCAGGTCGCCGCGGTCACCGCGGCCGGTGCCCGGGCGGTGCACACCCTGGAGTTCGACGCCGACGACCTCGACGCCCACCCGGCGGTGGTGGCCGACCTCGTCGGCCGCTACGGCCGCATCGACACCGCGGTGCTGGCCTTCGGCATCCTCGGCGACCAGGCCCGCGCCGAGGCCGATCCCCGGCACGCGGTGGCCATCGTGCACACCGACTACGTCGCCCAGATCAGCCTGCTCACCGTGCTGGCCGCCACCATGCGCGCCGCCGGCACCGGGCGGATCGTGGTGTTCTCCTCGGTCGCCGGGTGGCGGGTGCGCCGTGCCAACTACGTCTACGGCTCGGCCAAGGCCGGTCTGGACGGGTTCACCGCCGGCCTCACCGACGCGCTGCACGGCACCGGGGTGCAGGTCCTGACGGTGCGGCCCGGGTTCGTCGTCGGGCGGATGACCGCCGGCATGGACCCGGCCCCGTTCTCCAGCACCCCCGCCCAGGTGGCCGACGCCGCCGCCCGCGCGCTGGCCAGGGGGCGGCGCGAGGTCTGGGTGCCGTGGGTGCTGCGGCCGGTGTTCTTCGGGATGCGGCTGCTGCCCCGGTTCGTCTGGCGGAGGCTGCCCCGGTGATCACCGTGGTCGGCATCGGCGCCGACGGGATGGCCGGGCTGGGCGCGGCCGCCCGCGCCGAACTGGCCCGCGCCATCGTCGTCTACGGCTCGCCGCGCCAGCTCGCCCTGCTCGACGACACCGTGCGCGCCGAGCGGCGGGCCTGGCCGTCGCCGCTGCTGCCGGCGCTGCGCGCGCTCGACCCCGACGCCGACATCCACATCCTGGCCAGCGGCGACCCGCTGCTGCACGGCATCGGCAACACCGCGATCCGGATCTTCGGCGCCGGGCGGGTGCGGGTGCTGCCGCACCTGTCCAGCGTCACCCTGGCCTGTGCGCGGATGGGCTGGAACGTCGCCGACACCGAGGTGATCAGCCTGGTCACCGCCGAGGTGCACACCGCGGTGCGCCGCGGCGGGCAGGCCGTGGTGCTCTCCCGCGACGCCGGCACCCCGGCCGCCCTGGCCCGGGTGCTCGCCGAGACCGGGCGCGGCGCATCGGAACTGAGCATCCTCGAGCAGCTCGGCGGCCCGGCCGAGCGCCGCGTCGACGGCACCGCCGCCGGGTGGGCGGCCGAACCGCCCACCGGCATCGACGATCTCAACGTGGTCGCGGTGCACTACCTGCCCGACGAACGGCGCGCCCACGCGCTGCCCGACGACAGCTTCGCCCACGACGGGCAGCTCACCAAGCAGGCCATGCGCGCGGTCACCCTGGCCGCGCTCGGCCCGCGGCCCGGCGAGCTGCTGTGGGACGTCGGCGCCGGCTCGGGCAGCATCGGCATCGAGTGGTGCCGCAGCCAACGCGGTTGCCGGGCAATCGCATTCGAGTCGAACGAGACGCGCCGGGCGAACATCGCCGCCAACCGTGCCGCGTTCGGGGTGGACGTGCGGGTGCTCGGGGCGGCGCCGGCGGCGTTCGCCGACGCACCCGACCCGGCCGCGGTGTTCATCGGCGGCGGGCTGACCAGCCCCGGCCTGCTCGAGGCGTGCTGGCAGCGGCTGCCCGCCGGCGGCCGGCTGGTGGCCAACGCCGTCACCGCCGAATCCGAGGCGGTGCTCATCGGATGGTTCTCACGCGAAGGCGGACAATTGCAGCGATTCCAGCACTACCGCGGTGAGCCGATCGGCGGGTTCACCGGCTGGCGGCCGGCCTACCCGGTCACCCAGTGGACGGTGGTCAAGCCGTGACGGTCTATTTCATCGGCGCCGGGCCCGGCGCGGCCGACCTCATCACCGTGCGCGGGCAGCGGCTGTTGCAGCGCTGCCCGGTCTGCCTGTACGCCGGGTCGATCATGCCCGACGACCTGCTGGCGCTGTGTCCGCCGGGCGCCCGCATCGTCGACACCGGCCCGCTCACCCTGGACCGGATCGTCGCCGAGCTGCAGGCCGCCCACGAGCAGGGCCTGGACGTCGCCCGGCTGCACTCCGGCGACCCGTCCATCTACAGCGCGGTGGCCGAGCAGTGCCGCCGGCTCGACGCGCTGGGCATCGACTACGAGATCGTGCCCGGGGTCCCGGCGTTCGCGGCCGCGGCCGCCGTGCTGGGCCGCGAACTCACCGTGCCCGGGGTGGCCCAGACCGTGACGCTGACCCGGGTGGCCACCCTGTCCACCGCGATGCCGGAGGGCGAGGACCTGGTCACCCTGTCCAAACCCGGTGCGACATTGGTGCTGCACCTGGCCGCCACGCAGATCGACAACATCGTGCCGCAGCTGATCGAGGGTGGTTACCGGCCGGAAACCCCTTGTGCGGTAGTGGCGTTCGCCAGCCGGCCGGAGCAGACCGTGCTGCGCGGCACACTGGCCGACATCGCCGCACAGATGCACGCGGCCGGGATCACCAAGACCGCGGTGATCTTCGTCGGGGACGTGCTGGCCGCCGCGGGGTTCGCCGACAGCTACCTGTACTCGGCGCACCGCCGTCGGGGGAGCCGACATTGAACACGGGCCGGGGGAGCCGACATTGAACACGGGCCGGGGGAGCCGACATTGACGACCATCCTGCTGCTCGGCGGCACCGGCGAGGCCCGCGCCCTGGCCGAGCGACTGCATCCGCGGGTACGGGTGATCAGCTCGCTGGCCGGCCGGGTGCCGGACCCGGCGCTGCCGGTGGGCGAGGTGCGAGTCGGCGGGTTCGGCGGCGCGGCGGGGCTGCACCGCTGGCTCGACGAGCACCCGGTCGACGCGGTGGTCGACGCCACCCACCCGTTCGCGGCGAGGATGACCGCCACCGCCGCGCGGGTGTGCGCCGAACGCGGCCTGCCGCACCTGGTGCTGGCCCGCCCGGCCTGGCCCACCGAGGGCGCGATCGTGGTGCGCTCCGACGCCGAGGCCGCCGAAACCATTGCCGCCCGCGGCTTCTCGCGGGTGTTTCTCACCTCGGGGCGGTCCGGGCTGGCCGCCTACACCGACGCCGGGGCGTGGTTTCTCATCCGGGTGGTCACTCCGCCGGAACCGGGGATCCTGCCGCGCCGCCACGAACTGCTGCTCTCCCGCGGCCCGTACCACTACGACGGCGAGCTCGCGCTGCTGCGCGAGCACCGCATCGACGCGCTGGTCACCAAGAACAGCGGTGGAGCCATGACCCGCGCCAAACTCGACGCCGCCGCCGACCTCGGGGTGCCGGTGATCATGGTGGACCGCCCGCCGCTGCCGGCCGGGGTCGCGGTCGCCGACTCCGTCGACGCGGCCGCCGACTGGGTCAGCCGGCTCTGACCAGCGACAGGCTGTCGAGCTCGCGGATCGCCCGGCAGCCGCGCTGCAGCATGACCAGCATCATGTCGTCGCCGCGCTCGGTGGCGGCGGCGAACGCGCAGCCCAGCACGGTCAGCAGCGGCACCTGCAGCATGCCCAACCGATAGTCGTCCCAACAGGTTTCGCGGTCGTAGCCGGTGACGCCGTGGGCGCACAGCGCTTCGTGGTAGGCGTCGACCAGGCCGCGCTCGGCGTCGGCGCGGACCTCCGGCAGCAGGCTGGTGCCGATGAAGTAGGCCAGGTCGCGGGCGGCCAGCCCGGCCCCCATGGTCTGCCAGTCCACCACCGTCACCCGGGTGCGGTCCGGGTCGAACAGCAGGTTGTCCAGCCGGTAGTCGCCGTGCATCAGCGCGTACCGGTCGGTGACGGTGCGCAGCCACGCGGTCACCAGGTCCATCGCCGCCCGGGTGGTGTCGCGGTCCTGTCCGGTCATCCGCTCGCCGAGCCGGTCCAGGGTGATGTCGGCGGCCATCCGGGCGATCTCGCCCAGCCCCTCGGCGGCCGCGTCGTCGGGTCTGGGCATCGCGATGCCCGGCACGTCGGCCCACTCCGGCCGGCACCAGCTCGGCCCGTGCAGCCCGGCCAGCGCCCGCACCGCCAGCCGCGCCTCGTCCGGGCTGCACCCGGCGATCTGGTCGCCCTGCTCGGCCGGCGCGAGGTCGGCCATCAGCATCACGAACTCCGCGCCGTCGCGGGCGATCTCGCAGTGGTAGCAGTGCGGAACCGGCACCGCCATGTGCGGGGCCACCCGGGTGTAGAAGGCGTGCTCGGCGCGGTAGCCCAGCGCCACCCGCTCGGCGACGGACTCGTCCTGGGCGGGCAGCTTCACCGCGAAACTGGCCGGCAGGTCGCCGGGGGCGTCGGCGTAGGCCACCGTCACCCGGTAGGTGGCGCCGGTCTGGCCGGTGCCGATCGGTTCGGTCTCGGCGTGCCGCACCGGCACCCCGAGCACCGCACCGAGCCACTGCGGGGTCACGTCGGCAGGAGACCGCGGGATCGACAGAGCCGCCGTCATTGAGCGTGTCCTTCCGTCCGGTGTGACGCCGGACACTATCGAGTCCCGCTGACCGCTGTCAACGAAACCGCACGGGACCGCTCAGGCCGGGTAACGGCGCGGGGTGAACACCCGGTCCCCGTGCGGGCCGGTGTACCACCGGGTCTGCGTGGAGCCGACGATGAGCAGGCAGCGCATGTCGATCAGCGCCGGGTCCAGGTCGGCCAACCGCACCACCGACACCCGCTCGGTGGGCCCGCCCACGTCGCGGCCGATCACCACCGGGGTGTCCGGGCCGCGGTGGGCCAGCAGCAGGTCGCGCATCGCCCCGACCTGCCAGGTGCGGCTCTTGGAGGCCGGGTTGTAGATCGCCAGCACCAGGTCGGCGGCCGCGGCGGCCTCGATGCGCCGGGCGATGACGTCCCACGGCTTGAGCCGGTCCGACAGCGACACCACCGCGTAGTCGTGGCCCAGCGGGGCGCCCACCCGGCTGGCCACCGCCTGTGCCGCGGTCATCGCCGGGTACACCCGCACCGGCACGTCCGGCCACCGCTGCGCCTCCTCGAGCACCGCGGTGGCCATCGCGAACACCCCCGGGTCGCCGGAGGAGATCACCGCCACCGCGCGGCCCTGCCGGGCCAGCTCGCAGGCCAGCCGGGCGCGGGCCGGTTCGTCGCGGTTGTCGCTGGGGTGACGGTGCTGGCCGGTGCGCTTGGGAATCCGGTCCAGGTAGGGGCCGTAGCCGATGAGATCGGTTGCGGCGGCGAGCTCCTCGCGCGCCTCCGGGGTGATCCAGCGCGGGTCGCCCGGGCCCAGCCCGATCACCGCGACGCTGCCGGACCGGTCCGGGCCGGGGCGGCCGTAGCGGCCCGGCAGCAGCGCCAGCGACATGTACGGCACCCGCTCGTCGTCCACCTCGGCGGCCGGGAGCACCTGCTGGTCGGCGGTGGAGGCGCGCTCCACGTAGAACGCCTCGTCGAGCCGACCGGCATCGGAGAGGGCCTGGCGCACCGCGGGATAGGAGCGGCCGAGCTTGAGGATCACCGCGGCGTCGGTGTCGGTCAGCCGGCGGGTCAGCTCGGCCGGGGGCAGCGTGCCGGGCAGCACCGACAGCACCTCGTCGCCCTGCACCAGCGGGGTGGCGGTGGCGGCCGACGCCGCGCTCACCGAGGTCACCCCGGGGATGATCACCGCGTCGAACCGCTCGGTGAGCCGGGTGTGCATGTGCATGTAGGAGCTGTAGAACAGCGGGTCGCCCTCGGCGAGCAGTGCCACGTCGCGCCCGGCGTCCAGATGGGCGGCGATGCGGGCCGCGGCCTCGGTGTAGAAGTCCTCCATCGCGCCGGTGTAGCCGCCGGGATGGTCGGTGGCCTCGGTGGTGACCGGGTAGACCAGGTGCTCCTCGATCTGGCCGGGCCGCAGGTACGGCTCGGCGATTCGCCGGGCGATGCTGTGGCCGTGCCGGGCGCTGTGGTAGGCCACCACGTCGGCCGCGCCGATCACCCGTGCGGCCTTGACCGTCACCAGTTCCGGGTCACCGGGCCCCAGCCCGACCCCGTACAGCGTGCCCCTGCTCATTCCTGTTCGCTCGCAATCGCGTTCACCGCCGCCGCGGCCATCGCGCTGCCGCCGCGCCGGCCCGTCACCACCAGGTAGGACATGCCGCGCGGGCGGGCGATGAGCTCCTCCTTGGACTGCGCCGAGCCGACGAACCCGACCGGCCCGCCGAGTACGGCGGCCGGCACCGGCGCGCCCTCGTCGATCAGTTCGAGCAGCCGGAACAGCGCGGTGGGGGCGTTGCCGATGGCCAGCACCGCGTCGGCGAGCCGGTCGGCCCACAGGTCCACCGCCGCCGCCGAGCGGGTGGTGCCCAGCTTCGCGGCCAGCTCCGGCGCGCGCGGGTCGGCGACCAGCGAGACCACCTCGTTGTCGGCCGGCAGCCGGCGGCGGGTGATGCCGGCGGCCACCATCGACGAGTCGCACAGGATCGGTGCCCCGGCGGCCAGGGCGGTGTGTGCGCGGGTCACCACGTCCGGGGTGTAGGCGATGTGGTCGGTCAGGTCGACCTGGCCGCAGGTGTGGATGAGCCGCACGACGACCCGCGCCACGTCGGCGGGGAAGCGGGACAGGTCCGCCTCGGCGCGGATCGTCGCGAACGACTGCCGGTAGATCTCGGCGGCGTCGCGGACGTAGTCGAGCATGCCCCACACCCTACGGGGCGGGCCTGGCGAGGATTTCGGCGAGCGCGTCGAGCACCGCCGGGTCCTCGATCGTCGCGGGCACGGTGTAGTCCGTCCCCGCGGCGACCTGCCGCATGGTGCGGCGCAGGATCTTGCCGGACCGGGTCTTGGGCAGCGCCGGCACCACGTGCACCTCCTTGAGCGCGGCCACCGGCCCGATCTCGCCGCGCACCGCGGCCACCACCTCGGCGGCCAGCGTCGCCGGGTCGGCCCGGGTGCCCGCCTTGAGCACCACGAACGCCACCGGACGATCACCCTTGACCTCGTCGGGCACGCCGATCACCGCGCACTCGGCGACCGCGGGGTGGGTCGCCACCACGGCCTCCATCGAGCCGGTGGTCAGCCGGTGCCCGGCGACGTTGATGACGTCGTCGCTGCGGCCGAGCACGAACACGTAGCCGTCGGCGTCGATGTAGCCGGTGTCGCCGGTGGCGTAGTGGCCGGGGAACGCGTTGAGGTAGGACGACACGAACCGGCCGTGGTCGCCCCACAGCGTGCGCAGCGCACCGGGCGGCAGCGGCAGTCGGACGGCGATGTTGCCCTCCTGGCCGGGCGGAACCTCGCGGCCCGCGCCGTCGAGCACCCGCACGTCGAACCCGGGCACCGGCACCGACGCCGAGCCGGGTTTGACCGGCAGCGGCTCCAGCCCGCGCGGGTTGGCGCAGATGGCCCAGCCGGTCTCGGTCTGCCACCAGTGGTCGATGACCGGGCGGTCCAGCAGCCGCGACGCCCAGTGGTAGGTCTGCGGGTCGAGCCGCTCGCCGGCGGCGAACAGCGTGCGCAGCGAGGTCAGCCGGTAGTTGCGCAGCTCGGCGCCCTCCGGGTCCTCCTTGCGGATGGCGCGCAGCGCGGTGGGCGCGGTGAACAGCGCCTTGACCCCGTAGTCGTCGACCACGCGCCAGAACGCCCCGGCGTCCGGGGTGCCGACCGGCTTGCCCTCGTAGAGCACCGTCGTGGCACCGGTGAGCAGCGGGGCGTAGACGATGTAGGAGTGGCCGACCACCCAGCCCACGTCGGAGGCGGTCCACAGCACCTCGCCCGGGCCGATGTCGTAGATGTTGGCCATCGACCAGGTCAGCGCGACCGCGTGGCCGCCGTGGTCGCGCACCACGCCCTTGGGCCGGCCGGTGGTGCCCGAGGTGTAGAGGATGTACAGCGGGTGGGTGGCGGGCACCGGCACCGGCTCGACCGGCGCCGCGCCGGCGAGCAGCCCGTCCCAGTCCAGCCAGCCGTCCCGCCAGGAGGCGTCGCCGGGGATCTGCGGACGGTTCTTGACCACCACGGTGCGCGGCGGATGCGCGGTCAGCTCGAGCGCCTTGGCCACGGTCGGCAGGTACGCCACGGTGCGGCCGGGCTCCAGCCCGCCGGAGGCGGTGAGCAGCACGGCGGGCCGGGCGTCGTCGATGCGGGCGGCCAGCTCGGCGGCGGCGAACCCGCCGAACACCACCGAGTGGATCGCGCCGAGCCGGGCGCAGGCCAGCATCGCCACCACCGCCTCGGGGATCGCCGGCAGGTAGATGACCACCCGGTCGCCGACGCCCACCCCGAGTCCGCGCAGCGCCCCGGCGAACCGGGCCACCGCGTCGGTGAGTTCCCGGTAGCTGAACCGGGCCCGGGTGCCGGTCATCGCCGAGTCGAAGATCAGCGCGGTCCGGTCGCCGTGACCGGCGGCGACGTGCCGGTCCAGCGCGTTGTGGCAGGTGTTGAGCTCCCCGTCGGGGAACCAGCGCCATACGTCGGGTTCGGGATGCTCGAGCGCCCCGGTGGGCCAGGTGTGCCAGTCGACGGCCTTGGCGGCCGCCAGCCAGAACTCCTCCGGATCGGTGATGCTGTCGCGATGCGCGGCGGCTGCCCGGGTGGGAGCCACGGTCCTCAACTCCTTTACGGTCTGGGCCCGGGTGTGCGCCCGCGCGCGGCGAGCAAGGATGCGCGCGGGCGCACGCCCGTGGTTGGTCAGAAGAAGCCCAGCGCTTTGGTGCTGTACGACACCAGCAAGTTCTTCGTCTGCTGGTAGTGCTCGAGCATCATCTTGTGGGTCTCACGGCCGATGCCCGACTGCTTGTAACCGCCGAAGGCGGCGTGGGCGGGGTACTGGTGGTAGCAGTTGGTCCACACCCGGCCGGCCTTGATGTCACGACCCGCCCGGTAGGCGGTGTTCCCGTTGCGGCTCCACACACCGGCACCGAGCCCGTAGAGGGTGTCGTTGGCGATGCTGATCGCGTCGTCGTAGTCGGTGAAGCTGGTGACCGCCACGACCGGCCCGAAGATCTCCTCCTGGAAGATCCGCATGTTGTTTCTGCCGGCGAAGATCGTCGGTTCCACATAGTAGCCGCCGGACAGATCGCCCCCGAGGTCGGCCCGGTTGCCGCCGGTGACCAGCCGGGCGCCCTCGCTCTTGCCGATCTCGATGTAGGACAGGATCTTCTCCAGCTGGTCGTTGGAGGCCTGTGCGCCGATCATCGTCTCGGTGTCCAGCGGGTTGCCCTGCTTGATCGCCTGCACCCGCTTGGTGCCCAGTTCCAGGAACTCCTCGTAGATGTCGGCCTGGATGAGCGCGCGGGACGGGCAGGTGCACACCTCGCCCTGGTTCAGCGCGAACAGCGCGAACCCCTCCAGCGCCTTGTCCCGGAAGTCGTCGTCGGCGGCGAGCACGTCGGCGAAGAAGATGTTCGGGCTCTTGCCGCCGAGTTCCAGGGTGACCGGGATGAGGTTCTGGCTGGCGTACTGCATGATCAGCCGGCCGGTGGTGGTCTCGCCGGTGAAGGCGACCTTGGCGATGCGGTTGCTCGAGGCCAGCGGCTTGCCGGCCTCCACGCCGAACCCGTTGACGACGTTGACCACGCCCGGCGGCAGCAGGTCGCCGATCAGGCCGAGCAGGTACATGATCGAGGCCGGGGTCTGCTCGGCCGGCTTGAGCACCACCGCGTTGCCGGCGGCCAGCGCCGGGGCGAGCTTCCAGGTGGCCATGAGCAGTGGGAAGTTCCACGGGATGATCTGGCCGACCACGCCGAGCGGCTCGTGGAAGTGGTAGGCGACGGTGTCGGCGTCGATCTCGCTGATCGAGCCCTCCTGCGCCCGGATCGCGCCGGCGAAGTAGCGGAAGTGGTCGACGGCCAGCGGGATGTCGGCGTTGAGCGTCTCGCGGATCGGCTTGCCGTTGTCCCAGGACTCGGCCAGCGCGATCGACTCGAGGTTGGCCTCGATGCGGTCGGCGATCCGGTTCAGGACGGCGGCGCGCTCGGCCGGGCTGGTCCTCCCCCAGGCCGGGGCGGCGGCGTGCGCGGCGTCCAGCGCCTTTTCGATGTCCTCGGCGGTGGAGCGGGCCACCTCGCAGAACACCTGCCCGGTGACCGGGGTGACGTTCTCGAAGTACTCACCCTTGGCCGGCGGCACCCACTCGCCGCCGATGAAGTTGTCGTAGCGCGACTCGAACGACATCAACGCCCCGGCGTCGCCGGGGCGGGCAAAAACGGTCATGGCGCCTCTCCTGCGTCGGTGACAACGTGTCGGTCGTCACGCAGCGTAGGCGGCGCAGGGTTGCATCACGGTTGCATTGACCGATCGGGGTCGAGGTCGAGGTCGATGCCGGCCAGCCGGCCGCGGGCCCGGGCGCGCAGCGCCGAGCCGGCCGGGGCGGCGCGGTACAGCATCCGCCAGCCCTCGTGGTCGTCGCGGCCGTCCGGGCCGTCGAGCCAGCGGCGCAGCAGGTCCAGGTCGCCGGCGGCCAGCACCGCCGAGCGCAGGCTGGTGCGCAGCTCGGTGCGCAGCCGGGCGATCGACGGCGCCGCCGACTGCGGCAGCACCGGTCCCGGGTAGCGGTCCAGCGCGGCGGCCGGATCGCCGGCCTCCAGCGCGTCGAGCACCGCGCCGAAGTCGGTGTGCACCGGCTGCAACAGCCGGTAGGGCCGGGAGCCGATGTGGTCGGCGCCGATCACCCGGCGCAGCCGGGACATCTCGGCGCGCACGGTCACCGTATCGAGGTCGTTCTCGTCGAGCAGCAGCGCGAGGTGGTCGGCCGACAGGCCCTGCGGGTGGCGGACCAGCAGGGTGAGGATCTCGGCGTGCCGGCCGGTCAGCGGCACCGCCCGGCGCTGGCCGGCCGCGTCGACGGTCTCCCAGCGCGGCCGGGTGGTGCCCAGCACGCTCAGCCGCGGGCCGGCGGGCGCCGGATCGGCCGGGCCGGGCCGCTGCAGCCGCAGCAGCGCCAGATGGTGCTCGACGGCCACCGCGGTGGCGCGCACCAGCGCGAGCGCCTGCGGCGAGGCGACCTGTGGGCCGCCGGTGAGGTCGATGGCGCCGAGCAGCGCCCCGGTGGCCGGGTCGTGCACCGGTGCGGCGGTGCACGACCAGCGCTGGGCGACCCGGAAATAGTGCTCGGGCCCGGCGATCTGGGTCTCCCGGTCCAGCGCCAGCGCGGTGCCGGGGGCGTTGGTGCCGGCGCCGGGCTCGCTCCAGTCCGCGCCGGGGGCGAAGTTCATCGCCTCGGCGCGCCGGCAGGCCGCCGGGTCGCCCTCCACCCACAGCAGGGTGCCGTCGGCGGCGGTCACCGCGACCACCACGCCGCTGTCGACGGCGTCCTGCACCAGCAGTCGGCGGATCAGCGGCAGGGCGGGGGCCAGCGGATGTTCGGCGCGGCGGCGCGCCAGGTCGGTGCAGGCCGGGCGGGCGGCGGCGCGGTCGGGGTCGACGCCGCGGGCCAGGCAGCGCTGCCAGCTCTCGGCGACCAGCGGGCGCACCGGCGCCGCGCCGAGTTCGGACGGGTCGACCCGGCCGGTGACAAACTGGTCGTGGACGGCCCGCAGCCGGTGCGCCGAGTCCCGGCCCGCCCACGGTTGTGCCATCGCCATCGATCCGCTCCTCGCCCCGCGTCACCGTCGACCGTTGCGCGTGCCAACACGATAGCGGCCGGACCCGGGTCACCGGGCCAGTACGCAGTCGCCGCACCACCCGCCGCCGGGCACCCGGTAGTACAGGCAGCAGCTGCGCCGGCGGAACCCACCCGGGCCGAGATCGGCGGTGCCGCAAAGTGGTTCGGTCTCCAGCAGGGCAGCGGCGAGGGCGCCGTCCGGGGCCGCGGCGTGGGCCGCCGAGGCCAGGTTGCCCCGGGCGATCCGTTCCGACAGCCCGGCGACGGCGCGCAGGGTGGCGGTCAGCGGCGCGAGGGCGGCGAGCACGGTGTCGGCGATCAGCGCGGCGGCCCGCGCCGGGGTGGGGGCATCCGCCCAGGCGAGGTCGCGGACGGCCAGCACCGGCCGGTGGCCGCCGTCGTCGCGCCGGCACACCCGGTCGGCGTCCAGCAGCGGCACCCGGCCGAACCGGGTCGCGGCGGCGACGGCGGGGGAGAGCAGCCGGCCGGCGAGGCCGAACTGCCAGGCCGAGGCGGCGGCCCGCGGCGGGACCGCGGCCGGCGCACAGCCGCTGTTGGCGGCCATCGCCGCGCGGGTGCGCGCGACGTAGTCCCGGACCAGGTCGGTGTCGGCGGCCAGCGTCGCGAACGGTTGCCACCCGGGGCCGTCGGCCGCCGGCAGCGCGGGGAGGTCGGGATCGGGCATTCAGCCGTCCGCGCGCGGCCGGTAGCCGTCCCCGGTGGCGACGAGCACCCGGGCGCCCACCGGGGTGCCGCAGGCGCGCTCGCAACCGACGAAGTGCCGGTGCCCGTCGGCGGGTTCGGCGGCGGCGGCCGCGGCGTCGGCGCGCACGTCGGCCAGCGACTTCGCGCAGCCGGGGCTGCCGGTGCAGGCGCTGACCGCCAGCCACGGCGAGTGCTCGTCGAACACCAGTCCCAGTGGGGCGAGCACCCGCACCGCGGTGTCGGCCACGCCCTCGTCGAGGTCGCACACCAGCACCGACCGCCACGGGGTGACGATCACGGGTTTGTCGATCGCGGCGAGGAACTCCGCCTGCCGGGCGGTGAGCACCCCCAGCCGTATCCCGGCCCCGAGGGCGACCAGCCCGTCGTCCTGCGGCAGCCAGCCGACCGGCGGCCGGGTCACCGCGGGCCAGCCGGCCCCGGGCTCGGCGGCCGGTTCGAGTCCGTCCAGCAGGCCCGAGGCGTCGTCGAGTTCGCCCACCCGCCAAGCGGTTCCGCGCACCTCGGCGAACCGGCCGGCCACCTCGACCAGGGTGGCCACCACCGCCCCGGGGTGCATCCGCACGCCGGTGTCGCGGCCGGCCAGCAGCAGCGCGACGGCGCCGTCGCCGAGCACGTGCGCACCGACGTCGGGCCGCAGCCCGGAGACGTCGCCGCGGCCGTCGTCGAGGCCGAACAGGAACCGGCCGGACAGCCCGGCCAGCCGCGGGTCGGCCTGCACCGCGGCGTCGAGTTCGGCGACCCAGCCGCGCACGTCGGCCAGCCCGCCGACCCGGCCGGACAGCGGGGAGGCGACGATGTTGCGCACCTTCTCGTGGCTCGCCGACGGCAGCAGCCCGGCCGCCGCCACCGCCGCGGCCACCGCCGCGGGGTCGGTGATGCCGCGGATCTGGATGTTGCCGCGGGAGGTCAACTCCATTGCCGGCGAACCGAACTCGGTTGCGATGCGGGCGAGTTCGGCGAGCTGGGCGGCGGTGATCAGCCCGCCCGGCAGCCGGATCCGGGCCAGTGCCCCGTCGGCGGCGCGGTGCACGCCGAGCGCGCCGGGGCAGGCGTCCTGCGCGCGGGTACGAGTCACCCCTCCAACCTACGACGCCGGTCCGGCGGACGGCCCGGGGGACGGGGCCGTGCGAGCGCCGCAGGACAGGTAGTCCGCTACGCGCGGAGTCGGTGCCGGGCCGCCATAGCGTTGCCGCACATCGGGGTCGCCCGATCCCGATCGGCAAGGGGGGTGTCGAGATGAGTGCAACCAAGACCGACCGCCGGGCCCCGGCGGCCGTGACGACCGGCGCCGCGGAGGTGCCGGTGCTCATCACCGAGGGGCAGGTCCGGATGGGCACGGCCGCCGTGCTCGGCGCACCGGGCCGGCACCGCACGGTGTGGCGGGCGCTGGTGGCCGCGGTGCTGGGCCGGCGGCGCCCGCGCCGGCAGCGGCGGCACTACCCGCCGCGCTACGTCTTCCTCGAGCACGCGGCGATGGCCCGCGAGATGCAGCGGCTGTGACCGCTAGTGTGACCACCGTCACTTCGCGGCGCGGGGTGTTCGGCCCC
>Ga0207747_1000388_pt1 | contig 52758 bp, 41 predicted proteins | sample HigsolmetaGSP11D_FD_184839 | JGI IMG/M metagenome (GOLD analysis project Ga0207747, IMG submission 184839) | High solid enriched microbial communities from the Joint BioEnergy Institute, USA - SP1-1-D (SPAdes) | ecosystem: Engineered > Bioreactor > SSF (Solid state fermentation) > Aerobic >...
CTTATTAAAATTGCTTATTGGTGATTTGGATAGGGATGAGATTGAGTATTACATAGAAAAGTATAAATTTGAAGAAAAAGATTTATACAGGGTTATTATAATAGAATCCCACGATGCAATTGACGATGCTTTTAAAATTGTCGGCCACATATTTGAAAAAAACAGTTATCAAACGGTAATTCTAAGCAGCAATAAGTTTGCAGTATTGCTTTTAGAGTCCGTGTCTGCTGACATAGATAAAGCCACAAAGACTTTAAAAGATACTATAGAATCCGAAGTATATATAAAGATAGATATTGGTGTTTCTAATAAAGCGTACAATTTTACAGATATCAGCAAAGGATATAGAGAAGCAAGTATTGCTTTAAAATTAGGTAAAAAGATCGACAACAATGAAAGAGGTATTTATTTTTACAGAAGTTATGCATTAGAAGAATTGCTGTTAGAGCTTCCAGAAGACGTGATAAAGAGATTTTTGGAGGCTTTGACAGATGGTGAATTAGATTATTTTAATGATGATGAGCTTGTTTCTACATTAAATTCATTTTTTAGGAATAGCCTCAATCTAAGCGAGACATCCAGAGATTTGTACATTCATAGAAATACTCTTGTTTACCGATTAGATAAGATACATAAGCTGACAGGTTTTGATCCGAAACAGTTTAACGATGCAGTGATGTTGAAAGTAATAATGACATTTGTGAAACTATTGACGTAGGTTGTAGCCAAAGCAATTTTGAAGGGGATGTAAGAGGGTATGATAAAATTTGTTGGGGTTTCAAAGAAGTATAAAAATGAAATTATTGCCGTTTCAAATATTAATTTTACAATTGACAATGGTGAATTTGTGTTTTTAGTAGGTCCCAGTGGTGCTGGTAAATCAACAATTTTAAAACTATTGCTAAGGGAAGAGATTCCTACGACAGGAAGCATATTTGTAGACAAGAAAGATATAACCAAATTAAAAAGAAGAGACGTGCCTTATTTAAGAAGAAATATCGGAGTAGTATTTCAAGATTTTAAACTTTTGCCGAATAAAACAGTATATGAAAATATTGCTTTTGCTTTACAGATAGTGGAAGCTGAGCCAAAGTATATAAGAAGGAGGGTTCCGATGGTTTTGTCTCTTGTTGGGTTAAGTGATAGGGCAAATTCATACCCACAGCAATTGTCTGGTGGTGAACAGCAAAGGGTATCAATTGCAAGAGCCATTGTAAACGAGCCTTCTATTCTTGTAGCGGATGAACCTACAGGCAACCTCGATCCTGATACGTCGTGGGAGATCGTAAAGCTATTATCTGAAATCAACAAAAGAGGAACTACTGTAATTATGTCTACACATGCTAAGGATATTGTAGATTCAATGAAAAAAAGGGTTATTGCTCTTGAAAAAGGGAACATTGTGCGAGATGAGATGAGAGGTGCTTACGGATATGAAGCTTAATACGGCTTTTTACTATATAAGAGAAGGCTTGACAAATGTTAAGAGAAACAGGGCTATGACTGTGGCATCTATTACGTCTGTGACAGCAGCACTGTTAATACTTGGACTGTTTTTGATAATTATACTTAACGTTGATTCAATGGCAAATCAAGTTGAATCACAATTGGAGCTTAAGGCATTTATAAATGATAGCTATGATATGTCAAAAGTGACAAAGGTTGGTGATGAGATAAAAGAAATTAACGGTGTCAAATCAATAACTTTTGAGTCTAAAAAGGATGCATTAAATAATTTCAAAAAGCAGTTAGGGGACAAAAGCTATTTAGTAAATGGACTGGAAAATGACAATCCAATGCCACAATCGTTTATTGTAAAAGTTACTGATGCAAATATGATGAAACAAGTGTCAGAAGAGATAAAAAAGATTGATGGAGTAACACAGGTAAGCTATGGTCAAGACGTTGTTGATAAGCTGCTTGGAATTATAAAGATAATAAGGATAGTTGGCCTTTGCGTGATACTTATTCTCTTTATAATTTCAGTTGTTATCATATCAAACACGATAAAGCTTGGTGTTTTTGCAAGGCGGAGAGAGATTAACATCATGAAGTACATCGGTGCAACAGATTGGTTCATAAGATGGCCGTTTCTCGTAGAAGGAATCGTACTAGGGCTAGTTGGAGCAATCTTGGCTATTGTAATTTTAGGCTTAATATACGGTTACGCTGCAGATTTAGTAAATAACAAATTGATAATTTTTACGCTTTTGCCTGTGGGAAATGTGTTGAGGCAATCGCTTATGTACTTTTTGGCCATGGGGTCTTTAATAGGTGCTCTTGGCAGTGGAATATCAATAAAGAGATTTTTAAATGTTTGAGGAGGTATATTATTGAAGGAAGGAAGATGTAAAAAGATAGTTTTTGTGTTTCTGGTATCAGTATCGCTTTTGACAACTTCATTTCCTAAAGCAGATCAACTGCAAGATGCAAAAAACAAACTTAATAATATTCAAAATGCCATAAGTCAAAATAAGAATAAGCAAAATCAGATTGCAAATCAAAAAGAAGATATACAAAAAGAAATTCAAGATTTAGACATGAAATTGAATGACACTACAAAGCAATTAAATGACGCACAGGCAAAATTAAATGATGCAATTGCAAAATTAAATAAGGCACAGCAGGAACTTGATGCAGCAAAAAAAGAAGAGGCTAAGCAAAAAGACATCTTAAAGGAAAGAGTTAGGGCGATGTACATAAGCGGAGGAGAGACGGGCTATCTTGATGTGCTTTTAAGCTCGAAAAGCTTCGCAGATTTTGTTACGAGGCTTGATATGATAAAAAAACTTGTTGGCTTTGATGTTAATCTTCTCAATTCTTATCAAGAGCAAAGAAAAATCGTTGAGGATAAAACGAAGCAGTTGGCTTTGGCGAAACAAGATGCAGAAAATTATAAAAATCAGGTAGAAGCAAGAAAAAGAGATATACAGGTTGCTTTGTCTTCAAGAGAAGGATTTATGAGAGATTTAGAGAGACAGCAAGCACTTTACGAGGAACAAGAAAAAGCTCTTTTAGAGCAGTCAAAGCAGCTTGAGAGTACTATAGCTAAGCTACAGTCTTCCAATACGGTTTATTCTGGTGGAAAATTGGGCTGGCCGGTTCCAAGCAGTTCAACAATAACATCGCCATTTGGGACGAGGTATCATCCTATTTTGCATGAATACATAACGCACACAGGCATTGATATAGCTGCATCTTATGGCGCTGCCATTGTAGCTGCTGCTGATGGAAAAGTTATATATGCTGGATACTATGGTGGATACGGAAATGCTGTTATAATCGATCATGGCGGTGGCATAACTACATTGTATGGACATAACTCAGAGCTTTTGGTAACTGTAGGTGAATCAGTAAAAAGAGGTCAGCAGATTGCAAAGGCCGGAAGTACAGGGTTATCAACAGGTCCTCACTGCCATTTTGAAGTGCGAAAAAATGGCGTACCTGTAAATCCTATGGACTGGTTAAAATAACCGGTCTATTTTTTTTATCAGTATATTATTGTATAATAAGATGTAACATCATATAATTTAAAGAACTGTTTTTATAAGTTGACAGTTTAATATCTGACTTATCTTAGTAGAAAGGAATGAAATCTATAATTATGAAAAAAAGAAAGATAATTGCTGGTGCGGTTTTGTTAGTGTTAATAACGAGTATATTGACATTTTATTTGACAAGGCTTATACCGCTTGCTTACGGAGGAGCTGTCATTGTACCAAGAGAAGAATATGAGCTAATGCAGCAGTACAGCAAACTTTTTCAAGTTAAGAACATATTGACAAATGATTATGTCGATAAAATAGATCAATCAAAACTGGTAGATGGCTCTATAAAAGGTCTTGCAAGCTCTCTGGGAGATCCATATACAGTTTACATGGATAAAAAAGACTATCAAGACTTTACGACACAGACGACAGGTTCTTATGCAGGTGTCGGCATTGTAGTTTCAGTTGATAATGATGGACACATAGTTGTTGTATCTCCAATGAAAGGCACACCTGGTGAGAAAGCTGGAATAAAATCTGGTGATATAATAGTTTCTGTTAACAATGTGAAAGTCAGTGGAAATAACCTTGATCAGGCGGTATCTTTAATGAAGGGGCCTCAAGGTACAAAGGTTTCACTTGTGTTAATGAGGGACAACAAACTTATAAATAAGACATTGACGAGAGAGATAATCAAGTTGCAGACAGTAAGCAGCACGATGCTGCCAAACAAAATAGGCTATATCAAAATGACGATGTTTGATGAAAATACATCGGCAGATTTTACTAAAGCATTGAATAATCTAAAAACTCAGGGTTTGAATGGATTGATAATAGATTTGAGGGATAATCCTGGAGGAATTTTAGAGCAGTGTGTCAATGTGGCTAATGAGCTTTTGCCGAAAGGGCTTATTGTATCGACTAAAGGCAGAAACAAGAAAGATAATCAGGTTATATATGCAAAAGGTCCGGGATTACAAAAGCCAATTGCCGTACTTGTAAATGGTGGAAGTGCCAGTGCATCTGAAATCCTTTCTGGCGCCATAAAAGACAGAAAAGTTGGAGTGCTGGTTGGAACCAAGACATTCGGAAAGGGTCTAGTGCAATCAGTTATAGATTTTGGCGATGGTACAGCACTTAAATACACTTCTGCAAGGTATTATACTCCAAGTGGAGTAAATATTCAGGGAAAAGGCATTGAGCCCAATTACGTTGTTGAGCTTCCTAAAAATTATGTTGTGACAGATACACCTGATTTAAAAGGTGATACGCAGCTTATAAAAGCATATGACATAATAAAATCGGAAATCAAATAAGGTGTTTATATGGTATATTTAAAGTTAATCTGGCTGATAGTAAAGTCTATTGCTATAATGATTTTAAATCCATTTATGTGGTTAGTCGTGGCTTTTATATATTTTCAGTACAAAAAAAATATAGATGCAGAAAGACAGATGGTGGGTAAAGAGCAGACTTCTCTTAAAGATCAAGTTTTGGATTCCACCATATACGGGTTTTTGACGGGAATTTTAGGCAGCATAATTATAGTTTTGTTGGGGATAACAATTGACAATATAGGCATAGAGTATGTCTTTCCTCTTGCAATACTCCTGATGCTTATAAACCCCAGATATATATGTTTCTCTTATGCAGGAGGCATTGTATCAATCATAAGTTTAATAACGGGTTTTCCTAATGTTAATGTAGCTGGCCTTATGGCTATAGTCGGCATACTTCACCTTATGGAAAGCATACTTATATACATTGATGGTTCTGTAAATAGCATCCCGGTTTTTGTAAAGCTAAAAGATGATAAGGTAGTTGGTGGATATACCATGCAAAAGTTCTGGCCAATTCCTTTTGTGGCATTATCTACGACAACAGCTATACTAGGTGGAGCATCATCTGTAAATATGCCTGATTGGTGGCCTCTTTTAGGTCCTTCATCGAACTTAAAAAACATAGTTTTTATTATGATGCCTGTGATAGCAGCACTGGGTTATGGAGATATTGCACTTACAGAGATGCCACAGAAGAGGGCCAAAAAATCTTCAAAGAGGCTTTTTGCGTTTAGCTTAATTCTTATAACATTTTCCTTACTAGGCAGTAAAATTTATATTTTTAAGTGGATTGCTGCAATTTTTGGGCCATTAGCACATGAGGCACTTATAATTATTGGCCAAAAGGAAGAAAGGAACAGAAAGCCGTTGTTTGAATCACAAGACAATGGATTGATGGTTCTATCTGTAATGAAAAATTCTCCTGCTGAGCATATTGGCTTAAAACCCGGCGATATCATATTGAAAATAAACGACATCCCTATAGATAGTGAGGAAGATATAAAAAGGCTGCTTTATAATAGCCCAACAATATTGTTTATTATTGTAAAGGAACCTGATGGCAATTATGTGAAATATGAATACAGAAATTGCAAAGGTGCAAATTGGCTTGGTGTTTTGGTAGTACCACGCTATCCAGAAAATATGTATCATATAGATGAAATGGAAAATGGAGGTTTGTTAAGGAGTCTAATCCGAAAATTCAGGAAGAAAAACTAGGAGGTCATGCAAGTGTTTGTAGAAACTTATGAGACATATAATGCAGTTTATGACAAAATTCTGAAAGGTAAAGTAGTAGTTGTAATAGATACATTGAGAGCTACAAGCGTTATTACTACTGCCCTTGTCAATGGTGCAAAAGAAGTAATTCCTGTTGCAGATATTGAAGATGCAATAAATATGTCTGGCCATTTAGAAAGAGATACGATATTATTAGGTGGTGAAAGAAATGCTGTTAAGATTGAAGGATTTGACCTTTCAAATTCGCCTCTGGAGTATTCAGAAGATGTTGTGAAGGGCAAAACTATTATAATCACAACCACAAATGGTACAAGGGCATTAAAGAAAGCCTCATCATCAGATGATGTAGTTGTTGGATGTCTCTTAAATGTGACGTCTGTAGCAGATTATATTCACAGAGAAAATAAGGATGTAGTAATTATTTGCGCCGGAACAGAAGGAAAATTTTCTATCGATGATATTATTACAGCCGGTGCTATATTGGATAGGCTTGAGAAACTTTCTCCGTATGAAAGTGATGATTTGTCTAAAGCGTCGTATTTTTTATATAAATCATTTCAGGACAATATTTTAAACATAATGAAGTATGGGTATCATTTAAACAGAATTGAAAAGTTAGGTTTTCATGAAGATGTGGAGTTCTGTACGACTATAGATAAATTTTCAGTAGTTCCTAAATACATAAACGGTGTAGTAAGATTGGTATAAAGCCGGCATTTGCCGGCTAAAAACATATGTTTGTGTTGATTTTTTATATATGGTATAATATTATAAAATGTTCGGAATGGATTTATAGAAGGTGTTAATCATGAGTGAATTCAAACTTGTCTCTGACTACAGGCCAACAGGTGATCAACCAGAAGCAATAAAAAAATTGACGGAAGGCGTCAATATGGGGCTTAAGTGCCAGACATTACTTGGTGTTACTGGATCTGGAAAAACATACACAATGGCAAATATTATTAAAAATGTTAATAAACCTACACTTGTCATAGCCCATAATAAGACTTTAGCGGCGCAGCTTTGCTCAGAATTTAAAGAATTCTTTCCGGAAAATGCCGTTGAATACTTTGTAAGTTACTATGACTATTACCAGCCTGAAGCGTATGTTCCACAGACTGATACGTATATAGAGAAAGATGCATCTATCAATGAGGAAATTGATAAACTAAGGCACTCCGCAACGGCGGCTCTTTTTGAAAGGAGAGACGTCATAATTGTTGCCAGTGTTTCGTGCATATACGGCCTTGGCGATCCAGAAGATTATGAAGACTTGATGCTTTCATTGAGACCAGGCATGGTAAAAGACAGAGACGAAATCTTGAAAAAATTGGTTGATATACATTACGAGAGAAATGACATCAATTTTGTCAGAGGTAAGTTTAGAGTCAGAGGAGATGTCATTGAAGTTTTTCCTGCATCATCATCAGAAAAAGCTATTAGGATAGAGCTTTTTGGAGATGAGATAGATAGGATTACCGAAATAGATGTATTGACTGGAGAAATAGTTGGAGAGAGGAATCATGTGGCTATTTTTCCAGCATCTCATTATGCAACGTCAAAAGAGAAATTAAAAAAGGCAATAGAAGGCATAGAAAAAGAATTGGAAGAAAGGTATAAAGAACTAAAAGATCAGGGTAAAATTTTGGAAGCAGAGAGACTTAAACAGAGGACGAATTATGACATAGAAATGCTTCAAGAAGTAGGCTATTGTTCTGGAATTGAGAATTATTCAAGGCACATTTCAGGAAGGCCTGCTGGAAGCCCCCCATATACGTTACTAGATTATTTTCCTGATGATTTTTTGATGTTTATTGATGAATCACATGTCACAATACCTCAGATTAGAGGGATGTACAATGGGGATAGAGCGAGAAAGGAATCTCTTGTGGATTTTGGATTTAGGTTGCCGTCAGCATTTGACAACAGGCCTTTAAAATTTGAAGAATTTGAAGAGAGGATAAATCAGCTTATATGTGTATCTGCAACACCTGGACCTTATGAGCTGGAGCATTCTGAAAGGGTTGTTGAGCAAATCATACGTCCTACAGGATTAGTAGATCCTGAAGTTAAAGTTAAGCCTGTTAAAGGACAGGTAGATGATCTTTTAGGTGAGATAAAGATGACAGTAGAGAAAGGCTATCGTGTATTAGTGACGACGTTGACCAAGAAAATGGCAGAAGACTTGACAGACTATTTCAATGACATGGGTGTGAAAGTGAAGTATCTCCATTCAGATATTGAGACGATTGAGAGAATGGAGATAATAAGGGATTTGAGGTTAGGAAAATTTGATGTCCTGATAGGGATAAATTTGTTGAGAGAAGGATTAGACATACCGGAAGTCGCTTTAGTAGCTATTCTTGATGCAGATAAAGAAGGATTTTTGCGTTCTGAAACTTCGCTTATACAAACTATAGGTCGAGCTGCTAGAAACGCAGAAGGAAGAGTTATCATGTACGCTGATACAGTGACAGAATCTATGAAAAACGCAATAAACGAAACCAATAGAAGAAGAGCCATACAGATGGATTACAATAAAAAGCACGGTATCACCCCAAAGACAATTGTAAAAGGGATAAGAGATGTAATAGAAGCAACAAAGGTAGCTGAGGATAAAGTTCCATATAGTATAAAGGAGGCAGAAGTAGTAGACAGGGTATCTATTGAAAAAATGATAAGTGAACTTGAAAAAGAAATGAGAAAAGCTGCCAAGGAACTGGAATTTGAAAAAGCTGCTAAACTCAGGGACAGAATATTTGAACTTCAAAAGATGATTAAAAATGCTATATAATTATCTAAGAAATTATTTATACCACTTTGTTTCAATTGAAAGGAAGAAAGTAAATTGGCAATAGATAAAATCGTCATCAAAGGTGCAAAAGTTCATAATTTAAAAAATATAGATGTGGAGATACCACGAGATAAATTTGTAGTTATTACTGGTCTATCTGGTTCTGGCAAATCATCACTGGCATTTGACACCATCTACGCTGAGGGTCAAAGAAGGTACGTTGAATCTCTCTCTGCGTATGCAAGGCAGTTTTTAGGGCAGATGGATAAACCTGATGTTGAGTATATTGAGGGTTTGTCACCGGCAATATCGATAGACCAGAAGACTACCAATCGAAATCCTCGCTCAACAGTTGGGACAGTTACAGAAATATACGATTATTTGAGATTACTGTATGCCAGAATAGGTATACCTCATTGCCCCAAGTGCGGCAAAGAGATTTCAATGCAGACGGTAGACCAGATGGTGGACAGGATAATGAAATTAAATGAAGGCACGAGGATACAGGTTCTTTCGCCAATCATAAGAGGGCGGAAAGGCGAATACCAGAAGCTTATGGAAGACATCAAGAAAAGTGGATACGTTAGAGTGAGAATAGATGGAATAATGTACGATTTAAGCGAAGAAATAAAATTAGAAAAGAATAAGAAACATACAATTGAAGTTGTCATAGATAGAATCATTATAAAACCACATATCGAATCAAGACTTACAGACTCAATAGAATCTGCTTTGAAATTATCCGACGGCGTTGTTACAATCGATGTCATAGATGGAGAAGGATTTACAATGTCTGAAAAGTATTCATGCCCTGACTGCAATATAGGTATAGAAGAACTATCTCCAAGGATGTTTTCTTTCAATAGTCCATACGGGGCTTGCCCAACTTGTGCAGGATTGGGAGAATTTATGAGAATAGATCCTGATTTACTTATAAGAGATAAAAGTAAATCCTTAAAAGATGGAGTATTTTCAGGCTTTATAGTTTCACAAGAAAGCTACACATATCAAAATATATTGAATCTTGTAGAAAGCTTTGGATATACAGAAAATACTCCATTAGAAGATTACAGCGATGATTTAATAAATATATTGTTGTACGGGAAAGATAAAAACGGTAAAAGGCATGGATTTGAAGGAATTGTAAATAATTTAGAGAGACGGTATAATTCAACTAATTCAAGCTTTATGAGGGAAGAAATAGAAAAGTACATGAGACCAATTGTTTGTCCTGATTGCCATGGTGCTCGTCTAAAACCTGAAGTGCTGGCTGTTACAGTAGGCGGTATGTCAATAAATAAGATAACTGATCTATCTGTTGTAGAGCTTTTAAAATTCATGGATGAGCTTAAATTGACAGAGAGAGAAGAGTTTATAGCGCATCAGATAATAAAGGAGATTAAAGCAAGGCTTAACTTCCTTAAAGACGTAGGACTTGATTACCTTACTCTTTCAAGAAATGCTGGCACATTATCAGGAGGAGAGTCCCAGAGGATAAGGCTTGCAAGCCAGATAGGCTCAGGACTGGTTGGCGTAACTTATATACTTGATGAGCCAAGCATCGGGCTTCATCAAAGGGACAACGAAAGGCTTCTTAATTCACTGAAAAAGTTGAAAGATCAAGGAAATACGTTGATTGTGGTTGAGCACGACGAGGATACAATGTTTGCAGCTGATTACATTGTAGATGTAGGTCCAGGGCCCGGAGAACACGGTGGGAAAATCGTGGCAGCAGGCACAGTAGAAGATATTATGGCATGTGAAGAATCTCTAACTGGTCAATATTTAAGTGGAAAGAAAAAAATAGATGTTCCTAAAACGAGGAGAAAACCTAATGGTCACTATTTGACAGTGCGTGGTGCCAGTGAAAATAACTTAAAAAACATCGATGTGACATTTCCTCTTGGGATCTTAATATGCATAACAGGTGTGTCTGGGTCAGGTAAAAGTACACTCATAAATGAAATACTTTATAAAGCGCTTGCACAAAAATTGTACAAAGCAAAAGACTTGCCTGGCAAATACTCATCTATAGAAGGGATTGAATTTATCGATAAAGTGATAAACATCGACCAGTCACCTATAGGCAGAACACCTAGATCAAATCCAGCCACATATACAGGTGTATTTGATCCAATAAGAGAGTTGTTTTCAAATACGCCGGATGCCAAGATGAGAGGTTATAAACCTGGTCGTTTTAGCTTCAATGTTAAAGGCGGAAGGTGTGAGGCTTGCAGTGGCGATGGCATAATAAAGATAGAGATGAATTTCCTTCCGGATGTATATGTACCGTGTGAAGTCTGCAAAGGCAACAGGTATAATAGGGAAACTTTGGATATAAAATACAAAGGCAAAAATATTTCAGATGTTTTGAATATGACGGTTGAAGAAGCATTGGATTTTTTTAAGAATATACCAAGGATAAAAAGCAAACTTGAAACATTAAATGATGTAGGATTGGGATATATTAAGCTGGGGCAGCCGTCTACACAGCTTTCTGGCGGCGAAGCCCAAAGGGTTAAGCTTGCAACAGAATTGTCTCGTCGTTCAACAGGTAAGACTGTATATATACTTGACGAGCCGACTACAGGACTTCATTTTGCTGATGTAGACAGGCTTTTAGATGTCTTAAACAGGCTTGTGGATGGCGGCAATACGGTTATTGTAATAGAGCACAACTTAGATGTCATCAAATCAGCCGATTATATCATTGATATGGGACCTGAAGGCGGTGACAGAGGAGGAAGAGTTGTGGCTACCGGTACACCGGAAGAAGTGGCACAAAACAGTTTGTCGTATACTGGGCAGTTTTTGAAAAAAATTCTTGCCAGACAATGAGGTGTTTTTATGTATCAACTGGCAGCAAATATATTAAAATATGTATTATTACTGCTTATATATCTATTTTTATACAGAGTTTTTAAAATTATATATCTTGATATAAAAGGCGTAAGAAGAGAGAGGGAAGTGACAAAGGCAAAACTGGTGTCACTTTCTGGCATGGGCAGCTTTAACTTGTTTGAGGTGACTACGATAGGAAGAGCTGATGACTGTGACATTGTCGTTGAGAATCCTTACGTTTCCAGTAAACATGCTATGATAAGGAAGAAAGGTAAAAAATTCGTCATACAAGATTTGAATAGCACCAATGGCACATATGTAAATGGAAAGCGTGTCAAAAATATAGCTAGGATTAAAAACAATGATGTAATAAAATTTGGCAATGAAGAGTACAGATTTTTGATTTAAGGTGGTATTTTAATGGAAGAATATGTTAAGACAGGCTCAAAGGCTATGAAAGATATCTTTTTGATATTCGTAATAGCGTTTATGCTGCTCTTTATATATCATAAGCCAAAAGGCTTTGACACCATATACTTTACATTAGCTTTTTTGCCGTTAATTTACATTGTATATTATTTACATGTCAGGTTATTTCCAATGGGAGAAATTCAGCTTATAATTTTAAGCTCTTTTCTGGCAGAGATGGGCTTGATAATGATATACAGAGTAGCACCGGATTTGATTTTAAAACAGATTGCGTGGATTTTTATTGGTTTCATCCTGTATTTTGTTTCATCTTACGTTTCTAAATACTATGACTTCTTCTACAATGTAAAATATGGAAATTATGTGTACTTGGCAATATCATTTATATTGCTATTTTCTACGTTCGTATTAGGTAAAGAAATTGGAGGTTCTAAAAACTGGCTTACTTTTGGCTCCATTTCAGTGCAGCCGTCGGAAATTGTAAAGATAATATATATAATTTTTCTTGCAAGATATTTAAAGGATAATAAAACTACAAAAGACATAATTAAAGTTGGCGCAATAACAATCGTTATTGTTGGGATTTTAGTCATAGAAAAAGATCTCGGCACCGCACTTTTGTTTTATCTTACCACAACATTTATGATATTTGCCGCAACGTCAAGCCTTTTGTACACTACAGCAAGCGTTGCTTTTCTTGGATTTGGTGGAGGTATTTCATATTTTCTTTTCAACCATGTTCGTGTGAGGATTCAGGCATGGCTAAATCCTTGGATGGATGTTCCTGGAAAGACGTATCAGATAGCTCAATCTCTTTTTGCAATTGGTGCAGGAGGATTTTTCGGTACCGGTCTTGGAATGGGGCATCCTGAATATATCCCTGTTGTCGCCAGTGACTTTATTTTTTCTGCCATCAGCGAAGAATTTGGGATGCTGGGATCTGTTGCAATAATTCTAGTGTATTTCGTAATCATGTATAGGGGCATAAAAGTTGCACTTGATGCCAAAGACGACTTCGGCGCATTAATTGCGGTAGGACTTACAAGCATGTTTAGCTTGCAGGTTTTTACTATTATAGGCGGCGTTATTAAATTCATACCACTTACAGGTGTAACACTGCCTTTTGTAAGCTATGGAGGCAGTTCAATGGTAATGAGTTTTATCACATTGGGTATGTTGAATGGTATCGCGGTAAGAGAGGATGAGGATGTTGAACAGTATGAGCCGCAACATTAAAATACTTTTTGCGGTCTTTTCAATTCTATTTTTAAGCCTTATTGCATATCTATCATATTTCCAACTGTATGAAAAAAACAAGCTTATAACTAGTTCATATAGTGTATACAACAAAAGACTCATTGAACAGGAAAAGAAAATTCTACGAGGCAGTATTTATGATAGAAATGGGAATGTGCTGGCAAAAAGCACTATTGTAAATGGTGAGCAGATAAGGCAGTATCTTGATGGTGTTCCATTTGCAAATATAATTGGCTACAGCCGGAGGATATATCAACAGGGCAGTACAGGGATAGAAAACACATATGATAGAGAGCTTCTTGGAATGATAAATACAGATCCGATGACATTTTTGAGGGAGACTGTTTTAGGGAAAAGCCAAACTGGTGATGATGTTGTGTTGACTGTGGATAAGAGATTGCAGGATTTGGCTTACAATTTACTAGGCGGCAGAAAAGGTGCTGTGGTTGCGCTAAATCCTAAGACAGGTGAAGTTCTTGCTTTGGTATCATCACCGTCATACGATCCAAACACGCTTGGAGAAAAGTGGAATAGTACCATGAATAGTCCTGATCATCTAGTGCTTAACAGAGCGACACAGGGACTGTATCCGCCTGGTTCAATATTCAAAATTGTAACTGCATCTGCAGCTTTGACATATAAGCCTGACATTTATAATCAAGTGTTTAATGATACAGGCTATGTAATTGTCGATGGAAATAAAATAACCAATTATAAAAGCATAGCATATGGAACGATAGGCTTTCAAAAGGCTTTTTACGTTTCTTCAAATACATCATTTGTAAAGATTGGGCTGCAAATAGGAAGAAACGATCTTGAGTCCATGGCAGACAAGTATGGATTGAATGAAAGTGTGCCTTTTGACATATCTGTTGCAAAAAATCAATTTCCTTCTATACCTTTAATCGGAGGAAAAGTTCAATTGGCAGAGAGCTCCATAGGGCAAGGCAAAATACTAGTGACGCCATTGACAATGGCATTAATGGCATCTGCACCTGCCAACGGAGGAGTAATAATGAAGCCGTATTTGATGGATTACGTTAAAAACCCAGTTACGGGAGAGATACTTGAAAAGACGACGCCAGAAAAATATTTGAATCCGATAAGTAAAGATGTGGCAGATAAGATAAAGCAGCTTATGATAGGCGTTGTGCAACAAGGCACGGGCACAGCGGCACAGATACCGGGTATAACAGTTGCAGGAAAGACCGGCACTGCTGAAAATCCACAAGGACAGGCACATGCTTGGTTTGTAGGATTTGCGCCTGCAGAAAATCCTAAAATTGTTGTTGCTGTCATAGTCGAAAATGGAGGTTCTGGCGGAGCTGTTGCAGCACCTATTGCTAGGGAAATAATAAGAGCATATTTGGGCTATTGAGATTATACTTTTTCAGCATACATTAATGAGTCTCATAAGGTGATGATATGGTTAATATTGAGGAAAAATTGAAGTTGCTGCCGGAAAAACCCGGCGTTTATATAATGAAGGATTCAAGCGGAAAGATTATTTATGTAGGGAAAGCTGTAATATTAAAAAATCGCGTAAGGCAGTATTTTCAAAATCAGGCAAACCAGATTCCAAAGGTCAGAACAATGGTGAAGCATATTGCTGATTTTGAATACATTGTAACAGATACAGAGCTTGAAGCACTCATATTGGAATGTAATTTGATAAAAAAATATAAGCCTAAGTACAATATATTATTGAAAGATGACAAAAATTATCCGTATATAAAGATAACCGTAAATGAAGATTATCCGAGAATACTCTTTACAAGAAGAGTTGAAATGGATGGTGCCAAATATTTTGGACCCTACAGCAGTGCCTTTGCAGTTCGTGAGACTATAAAACTTTTGAGGCACATGTTTCCACTTAGATCGTGCAATAGAAATATAGAAAAAGATATTGGTAAATGCAGAGAGTGTTTATATTATCACATTGGATTGTGTTCTGCTCCGTGTACAGGACAAATATCAAAGGATGACTATATGAGATTGGTAGATGATGCTTTAATGTTTCTAGAGGGCAAACACGATGTCTTAATTAAAAAATTGAAAGAAGAAATGGAAAAGGCCTCGCAAAACATGGAATTCGAAAAAGCCGCAAAGCTTAGAGATCAGATATACGGCATTGAAAAGACGTCTGAAAAACAGAAGATAATTTCTACATCAGGTGAGGATCAGGACGTCATATCGATGGCTAGAAGCGCAGATGACGCTTGCATTCAGGTGTTTTTCATAAGGGGTGGAAAAGTAAGCGGAAGAGAGCACTACTTCATGAAAAATACTGATGAGATGAATAGAAGTGATATAATGTCATCGTTTATCAAACAATTTTACGACGGTGCACCTTATATACCAAAGGAAATAATAACAGACGTAGATATGGATGAAAAACATGTCTTAGCAGAGTGGTTGTCAAATAAAAGAGGAAACAAAGTTGTAATTTCGATTCCATCAAAGGGAAAGAAAAAAGAACTTGTTGATATGGTTTATGAAAATGCTCTTGAATCATTGAAAAATGACATCAATTTAAAGATGAAAAGGCAAAAGAATGATGCCGTATCAGAGCTATCCAAATTGCTTGGTCTGGAATATGCAGAGAGAATTGAAGCTTTTGACATCTCAAATATAAGAGGGACTGATAATGTTGCATCTATGGTTGTATTTGTTGACGGGAAACCCCACAAATCATCATATAGGAAATTCAATATAAAGACTGTTGAAGGTCAAGATGATTATGGAAGCATGAGGGAAGTCATCTCAAGAAGGATAAAACATGGACTAGAAGAGCAAACATTAATTGATGATGGAGAGCTTCAAGAGGATAAAGCTAAGTTCCATATAATGCCTGACCTGATACTTGTTGATGGTGGACTTGGCCATGTCAATACGGCAAAAGAGGTGTTACGTGAGTTAAATGTGGATATACCTGTATATGGAATGGTGAAGGACTCAAGACACAGAACAAGAGGCTTAGTATCTACTGATGGTGAAATAGATATGCCTATGACAGGAAGAGCTTTTAGACTTGTTGCAGAAATACAAGACGAAGCACATAGATTTGCTATAACATTTCATAAGGAAACGAAAAGTAAAAAATTAAGAAGTGATCTTTTAAATATCCCAGGCATTGGAGAAAAACGCATGAAAGCTTTATTTGAGGCGTTTAAGACGATAGATGACATTAAAAATGCTACAGTTGAAGAACTTAAAAAAGTTGAAGGGATGAATGAAAAAGCAGCCAATGCCGTCTATGATTATTTTAGGAAATAGAGGTATCATTAGTTTGATACCTCTTCACGAAGGTTAGACCAAATATCTTGGAATATATTTACGTATTGAGGTTCAGAGCGTATATTGTCAATAACTCTGGGCCTTTTTATGTTTATATCGTAGATGTTTTTTATTTTACCAGGGTGCCTTGTCATAAGCATTATTTTATCAGAAAGAAATATTGCTTCATCTATGCTGTGGGTTACAAATATGACCGTTTTTTTGCTTTCCTCCCATATTTTTAAAAGTTCTTGCTGAAGAAGAACTCTGTTTTGCTCATCGAGATTTGCAAATGGTTCATCCATAAGCAATATTTCTGGATCATTTGCAAATGCTCTGGCGATTGAAACTCTTTGCTTCATGCCACCTGATAACTGGTGTGGATAGGCATTTTTAAAAGGTGTAAGGCCCATCTTTTCTATATAGAAATCCACAATTTCGTCTATCAAATTGGGTTTAAGCTTCCGCATTTTAAGTCCATATGCGATGTTGTTTTTTACGTCCATCCATGGAAATATCGCATGTTCTTGAAACACCATGGAATTCAGAGGCTTACTGATATTCATATGCTTAATATACATAGTTCCATCAGTGGGATTTTCAAGTCCTGCCAGTACTCGCAATAGTGTTGTCTTACCGCAGCCGCTAGGGCCTACAAAACACCAGAATTCTCCATCTTTTATTTTTAATGAGATGTCTTCAAATGCAGTGATGATGTTTTTCTTTATTCTAAACATTTTAGTTAAATTTTTCAATTCTACTTTTATATCATCCATATATACCACCATTCCAATTTCAAAATAGTGTTAAAAGCTAACTGTGTTTCCAAGGTATGATTACTCTTTCAATTAAATCAAGAAGTATTGTGAATATATATCCCAATATCGACATGATTATAAATGAGACGAACATGGCAGGAATGTCGAAAATATTATAGGATTCCCATATCCTATAACCTATTCCCGAACTTGCGCCATTCATTTCTGCAGCTACAATAAGGAGAAGTGCCATACCCATTCCAAGTTTTAATCCTGTAAATATCATTGGAAGCGCGCCAGGTAAAGCAACTGTTAAATAGTAATCCTTCTTTGAAGCGCCATAATTTCTGGCCACATCCATGTATATTTTATCTAAATTTATCACGCCTGCTGCTGTATTCATGAGGACGATGAAGAAAGTTCCGATGGCTATAACTATTATTTTTTCCAGGTCATTTAAGCCAAATATTATCATGATTAATGGCATTAAAGCTAATTTCGGAATAGGATATGTGGCTGCTACTAGTGGATCAAGTATATTTCTGATTAAAGGGAAAAGTCCCATAGTAAGACCGATTATAAGCCCCGGTACAGCGCCAACTATGAATCCACCTATTATTCTGTATAGGCTTATAGATAAGTCATTCAGCAGTATACCTGATGTCAAAAGGCTTAAGAATGAGTGGAAAATCGTAGATGGTGCCGGGAAAAATCTGGTGTCAATCAAATTAAAATCAGCTAAAACCTCCCAGATGATTATAATAGTTATTGGAGATATGATTTGCTCAAGAAGTTTATTTGATTTTGTTTCATCTTTAAGTTTTTTGTCGCTTTTACTTGCTGTTTTTATACTTACATTGCTTTTTTTTAAGATATTTGCATTATTCAAGTAAATCCCTCCTTAAGCAAAATTACGGATTTTTATAATTTCCTAAAACTTTCAATGCATTTTCTACGTATGAATCATCCACAAATTTGTTGATATCTGGAGCTTTTTTTACCATGCCTTTACTCATATACCACTTAAGGTCATTTATTACGCCATGTTTTAAAACGTACCCGTTTGGATCAAGTCCTGGTGGTTTCATCTTTTTAAATGCCTCAGGTGTGTTTACAAAAGTATATTTTGTCAGTATATTTATAATCTTATCTTGGTCTTTATTTCCTGTTATAAATGCATCATTGTATGCTCTGACGCCTTGGAGATATGCTATCATAAATCTATTTCCCAGCTCTTTGTTCTTAGAGAAATTTGGGCTGTACATCAAGACTGATATTTCTTCACCTTTAATGTATTCATCGGGGTCTTTCCACCATTCTAGTATGTTTTCTTCGACGCCTTTTGTTATTAATGGTTCTATTTCCATCGCTGCATCGGCGCTTCCATTTGCAACTGCAGTAAGCATATCTGGGAATGAATCGACAACGACAAATGTAATATCTTTATCCGTTAGACCGCCTTTTTCTAATGCTTTTTGCACAAAAAGCTCATTTATTGAACCTGTAGATGCTATTGCAATTCTCAATCCCTTTAAATCTTTAAAATCTTTAACTTTTGCTCCCAATCCTTTCTTTAATGCAATTTGGAAGTAACCATTTCCAGGTATGTTGTGACCACCGTCAGCTACAAGTTTAATATTTATTCCGCTGTTCCATGCATTAAAAAGCCCGGCGTTTATTATTCCTCTGCTTACATCTACTTGGTTTGATGCCATTGCAGAAAGCTCATCGGCACCGGAATTAAATTTAACATATTCAATCTTTATACCTTGTTTGCTAAAATAGCCAAGTTTATCAGCCAAAATTATACCTGATTCAGATGGGGAATCATCAAATGCAACTTTGACTGTTTCTAACTTATTTTCAGCTATATTTTTTGAATTTTTCTTACAGCCGCTAAAAGAAATGATTGTTATAAGTATTAAAAGAAGTGAAAGAATTTTTTTCATAGTACGCCTCCTTTTATTTATTTGGAATAACTTTTACTTTATGTTATTCAACAAATAAATAAAAGGTTCTATCAAATGCTAATTGTCATGATAAAAAAGCATAAATCTATAAGCATGATAAATTTATATTTGATAATATGATAGGCATACAGGATATCAAATGTAACCAAGCAAACCTCTAACGGAGACGTCGCCGGATGCAATAGTTTTTTTCTCACCATTTTTAAATACAACAATTAGATTACCGTCATCGTCGATATCAACAGCACGTCCTATGCATTCATTGCTGTTTATTATTACTTTTACATCTTTGTTTAGCGTCAATGAATATTCTTTGCATAAATTTCGTATAGATGAAAATCCATCTTTTAAAAACACACTATAATATTTTTCAAAGTTATTAAGTATCGATGCTGTAAGAGGCTTTCTATCTAAAACTTTACCTGTTTCAATAGAGAGGGATGTTGCCTTGCCACATAAATCTTCTGGGAAATTTTGTGCATTTACATTTATACCGATTCCAACTGCTATGAAATTTACTCGATCTATTTCACCATTCATTTCTGTAAGTATTCCGCAAACCTTTTTGTTGTTTATTATTATATCATTTGGCCATTTTATGCCAGATCTTATATCCGTTATTTCTTTGATGGAGTCTACGACAGCCACTGCTACAACTTGCGTCAGCTTGACTGCTTCGTTAGGACTTAAGTTCGGCTTAAGAACCATAGACAGCCATATTCCTTGTCCTTTATTTGAAACCCAGTGCCTGCCCATGCGGCCTCTTCCCGATATTTGTTCTTCTGCAACAATCGCTGTACCGTCTGTGGCGCTTGGTGCAATTTCTTTTGCATAATCATTTGTGGATGATATGCTTTCAAAGTGTAAATAATTCCTGCCTATGAATTCTGTTTTTAAATATGGAGAAATTTCCATATAATCTATAATATCGGGTTCTTCCATCAAAAGATACCCAGATTTGTGCTTCGACTCTATGATGTAACCATCCGATTTCAATTCATTTATGCATTTCCATACGGCTGTTCGCGACACGTTTAGCATTTCGCATAATTCTTGACCTGATATGTGTTTGTCTTTATTTGCCTTTAAAATTGATAAGATATCATTTTTTAACAAAGCCCACTCACCTTCAACTATAGATTGCAAGTTTATTATTATTATACAGTAAAAATAATTTTCGACAAATAGTTTTGTTAAACAAAGAGACAATTTTAACTTTTCAGGATTAACATTAACTGAAATAAATGTTCAGATAATTTTTGAATTACAATGAATAAAAATGTATTGACAACATATATAGAAGATGATAAAATAATTACAAAAATACGTTATAAAATTTAGGGTTGTTACTGATTCGATCAGGCGATACCTTAGCTAATCTAGGATATTTGATTAATATTCTGGATTGACTAAGGTTTTTATTTCTTTAATGAGCATATATGTGAGGTGGGAGTGGACACAAATGATAATAGAAAAGATATTTAATAACAATGCCATAGTAGCCAAGGATTCAGATAATCGTGAATTAGTTGTTATGGGGCGTGGAATTGGATTTAAAAAGAGTGTTGGCGAGAAAGTAGACGAAACTTTAATTGAAAAAACATTCATACTTAAACAAAAGGATGCTTCAGAAAAATTTAAATTATTATTAGAGGATGTTCCCACTGAATACGTTTCGATATGCTATGACATTATTGAATATGCAAAAAATATGTTAAATACAAAACTAAATGATTATATATACGTTACCCTCACTGATCATATTTACAATGCTATTAAAATGTTTGATGAAGGTTTAGAAAATCCTAACCCATTGATTTGGGAGATTAAAAAATTTTACCCTAAGGAATTTCAAGTTGGATTAAAAGCATTGGAGTTTATTGAAGATGAGTTAAATAAAAAGCTTCCAGATGATGAGGCTGGCAATATAGCTCTTCATTTAATAAATGCACAGATAAACAGCTCATTCAATAAAGTGGAAAATGTAGCTGAACAAACAAAAAAAATACATGACATTTTAAATATTGTTATGTATACCTATGGCATCACACTAGACGAAAAATCTATCAGCTATGAAAGATTTATTACTCATTTAAGATTTTTCTTCCAAAGGCTGAATAAAAAAGAACAGTTGAAGGAAGTGGATGATTATCTATTTAAAAAAGTTAAGACAAAGTATAAAAAAGCTTACGATTCTATGCTTAAGATAGAAAAATATTTAGAAACTGAGCTATCAAATGAGGAAAAACTATATTTAACTCTTCATATTCAGCGTGTTACTCAAACGTAAATTGAATAATTTTTGGATTGTTACTGGTAATGCAGGCGAGACCAAATCAGATAGTATAAAAATTATACTGTCTATTTGTTCTCGCTTTTTTGTATAAATTAAAAAAATTATTAATTTAAAAAGGAGAGATTGTCATGAAGTATGAAAAATTAGCCAAAGACATTATAAAAAATGTTGGCGGCAAAGAGAATGTAATTAGTTTAACCCATTGTGTTACACGTCTTCGCTTTAAACTAAAAGACGAAAGCAAGGCAAATACAGAAGTCCTTAAAAAAATGGATGGTATTGTTACCGTTGTAAATAGTGGTGGGCAATATCAGGTTGTTATAGGAAACCATGTACCAGATGTATATGCTGATGTTGTTGCTATAGGAGGTTTTCAGACAGAAGATAAAGAAGAAGCAGCCTCAAGTGAAAAGAAAAATTTATTTACCAGTTTCATTGATACTGTTTCAGGTGTATTTGCGCCAACGCTAGGTGTACTTGCCGCAACAGGCATGATAAAAGGCTTAAATGCATTATTTGTGGCTTTACATCTTCTAACTGCTACTTCAGGAACTTATCAGATTTTAAATGCCATAGGAGACAGCTTTTTTTACTTCTTCCCAATATTCCTTGGCTTTACAGCTGCTAAGAAGTTTAATGCCAATCAGTTTGTTGGCATGACGCTGGGTGCAATACTTGTTTATCCAACGTTTGCTAGTATAATGGCAGGAAAGCCTTTGTACACATTATTTAACGGAACGGCAATTCAATCACCTGTGTATCTAAGCTTCTTAGGTATTCCTGTTATATTAATGAGTTATTCATCAAGTGTTGTTCCTATTATATTAACCGTATATGTTGAATCTAAAATTGAAAAATTTTTTAGGAAGATAATACCTGATGTAGTTAAAACATTCTTAGTGCCGTTCTTTACACTTTTGGTAGTTGCTCCTTTAGCTTTAATAGTTATAGGACCTATAGCAACTTGGACAGGTAAATTACTTGGCGCATTAACGATTGCTATATACAACTTAAGCCCGATCATTGCAGGATTATTTATGGGTGCTTTTTGGCAACTATTTGTTATTTTTGGATTGCATTGGGGACTTGTAGCAATATTGATCAACAATTTAGCGGTGCTTCATTATGATCAAATTATTGCAACCTATTTTGGAGCTTCTTTTGCACAAATAGGTGTTGTATTAGCTATTTTAATTAAAACAAAGAATTCTAAATTAAGAACAATAGCAATACCGGCATTTGTTTCAGGGATTTTCGGTGTTACAGAACCAGCAATATATGGTGTTACATTGCCTCGTAAAAAACCATTCATACTAAGCTGTATAGCAGCTGCAGTAGGCGGTGGTATTATGGGATTTATGGGAACTAAAATTTATATGCTTGGTGGACTTGGTATTTTTGGAATTCCAAGCTACATTGGTCCGCATGGAATAGATAGAGGATTTTACGGTGCTATAATAGGCATTATCGTAGCATTTGTATTAGGTTTCATATTAATGCTTTTCAGTGGTCTTAAAGACGAAGAATCTATAGAAGAAAATAAGAAGGTAACCAGCGGAGATATATTAATAAAGCAAGAAACTGTAGTTAGCCCATTAAAAGGAGAAGTCAAAGCCTTATCAGAAATAAAGGACGAGGCTTTTTCAAAGGGTGTACTAGGCAAAGGCGTTGCAATCGAACCAACAGAAGGCAGGGTAGTTGCACCTGTAGATGGAACTGTAACAACTTTATTCCCAACTGGCCATGCTTTAGGAATTACAAGCGATAAGGGTACAGAAATTTTAATTCATATTGGTATGGATACAGTTCAATTGGAAGGGAAATATTTTCATGCTAAAGTAAAACAAGGTGATTATGTAAAGGCAGGTCAGGTACTGGTAGAGTTCGACATTGATGCTATAAAGAAGGAAGGTTATTCTTTAACAACACCTATAGTGATTACAAATTCAAATAATTACTTGGATGTTATTGAAACAGATAAAAAGACTGTCAACTATAAAGATGATTTATTAACAGTGATGATCTAGATATTTAGCAGAAATTAAAATATTCAAGCATCAGAGGCGAAGTTAAGTGCCTCTGATGCTTAAAAGCCAATTTACAAGGAGGAGAAATGAGATATGGAAAATTTGATTAAGAAATTCCCGGAAGGATTTTTATGGGGAGGAGCTACTGCTGCTAACCAATGTGAAGGTGCATATAATGAAGGTGGTAAAGGATTGAGTACTGCTGATATTTTGACAAGTGGAAGCCGTACAGCTCCAAGACGTATTACTCCAGTCTTAGAGGAAGGAGCATATTATCCAAGTCATGAAGCAATAGATTTCTACCATCGCTATAAGGAAGATATAAAATTATTTGCTGAAATGGGCTTTAAAGTCTTTCGTATGTCTATTGCTTGGACAAGAATATTTCCAAATGGTGATGATGCTGAACCAAATGAAGAAGGTTTAAAGTTTTATGACAATGTTTTTGCAGAATTAAAAAAATACAATATAGAACCTTTAGTTACAATATCACATTATGAAGCACCATATAATTTGACTAAGAAGTATAATGGATGGGCAGATAGAAAAGTAATAGATTTCTATGTTAAATACTGCGAAACTATATTTAAGAGGTACAAAGATGTAGTTAAGTATTGGCTGACATTTAATGAAATTAATGCCTTAACAATGCCTTTTGGAACTTTTATAGCTGGTGCAATTATGCCAGAGGGAAATGGTGAACTCACCAACAGCAGATCAAACAATGAGCAGATTAGATATCAAGCACTTCATCATCAGCTTGTAGCAAGTGCAAAGGCAGTGAAATTAGGCCATGAAATTAATAAAAACTTTAAGATAGGCTGTATGATTGCATATATGTGCACTTATCCTTTAACCTGCAAGCCTGAAGATGTATTATTGGCACAACAAAAAGATAATTTAAGCAACTTTTTGTGTTCAGATGTTCAAGTCAGAGGTGCTTATCCTGGTTTTGCAAAAAGGTATTTTAAGGAAAATAATATAAATATAGTGATGGAAGAAGATGATGAAAAGACATTAAAAGAAGGCTGTGTTGATTTTTATACTTTTAGCTATTATATGTCAAACTGTATAAGCTCTGATCCTAATCAAGAAGAAATCCGCGGCAATCTATCAATGGGACTAAAAAATCCATATTTAAAAGCAAGCGATTGGGGATGGCAGATTGATCCAAAAGGATTAAGATGGGCCTTAAATAACATATACAACAGATATCAAATTCCTATTATGGTTGTTGAAAATGGTTTAGGTGCAGTTGATACTGTTGAAGAAGATGGTTCAATCAATGATGATTATAGAATAGAGTATTTAAGAGAGCATATTAAGGAAATGAAAGAAGCAATTGCTGATGGAGTTGATTTAATTGGTTATACTACATGGGGATGCATAGATTTAGTTAGTGCATCTACAGGGGAAATGGAAAAACGCTATGGCTTTATCTATGTGGATAAAGACAACGAAGGAAAAGGCACACTAAAAAGAATTCCGAAAAAAAGCTTTTATTGGTATAAGAAAGTAATTGAGACAAACGGTGAAGAATTATAATAACAAGTGTTTTAAATAAATTTGATGCCCTACTTTTGATGTATGATAAGTAGGGCAATTTATTTAGGTAATTTATTTACATCTTAGATATAAAATAATATAATTAATGTAAAGCAAGCAAGCGCCGATTAGGAGGTTATAGATTTGTTAAGTGTTTCAGTTGCGGATTTGATAAAAGATCTAGACTTGGAAGTAATAGTAGAAGCAAATGAGAAGATTGACATAACGACGAGCGATGTAAACAGGCCGGGTCTTCAGTTTTCAGGATTTTATGAACATTTTGCAAAAGAGCGTGTACAGGTCATAGGAATGGTTGAGACAGCATTTATAGATAGGATGCCTTTAGATTTACTTGCAGAGCGTGCCGATAAGTTTTTTGAATATCCGGTACCGTGCGTAATTGTTACAAGAGGATTAAGCATAAAGAGGGAGATTGTGGAGGCGGCCCAAAAACATGGTAGATATCTTTTAAGGACAAAGGAATCATCTACAAAATTTATAAGCAGGCTTATCAACTATTTAGAAGAAAAATTGGCACCTCAGATTACTATTCATGGTGATCTGGTTGATGTTTACGGTGTTGGGGTTCTTTTGCTTGGAGAGAGCGGTATTGGAAAGAGTGAGACTGCACTAGAGCTTATAAAGAGAGGTCACAGGCTTGTAGCTGATGACGCTACAGAGATTAAAAAAATAAGCGATTATGTTTTGCAGGGCAGTTCACCTGATATAATAAGGCATTATATAGAGATAAGGGGTATAGGAATACTAGATATAAAGACACTTTATGGTGTAGGCTCCGTAAGGGATAATATGAATATCGATTTGGTGATACAGTTGGAGGAATGGAATGAAGATAAATACTATGATAGACTCGGACTTGATGACGATTACATAAAGTTTTTGGACATCAAAGTTCCAAAACTGACAATACCTGTAAGACCAGGAAGGAATCTTGCGATAATAGTGGAGGTTGCAGCGATGAACCATAGACAAAAGCAAATGGGATATAATGCTGCACACGAGCTTAACAAAAAATTGTTGAAACAAATTTCAACTTAAAATATAATTGTTGTAGTAATTGTTTTAAATTTTTTACATTTGAAGGGGATGTAAATTCTGATGAATCTTTTACTTGACACACATACACATACAGTAGCAAGCGGTCATGCGTACAGCACGATAATGGAAAATGCAAAAGAGGCTTCAAAAAAAGGTTTAAAGCTTATTTGTATGACGGACCATGGTCCTAAGATGCCGGGAGGTCCTCATATTTTTCACTTTGGAAATCTAAAAGTCATGCCTAAAGAGATATACGGTGTAGAAATATTGAAAGGCGTTGAAGCGAATATAGTCGACAGAGATGGAAATCTTGACATTCCAGAAGAAATTTTAAAAAAATTGGATGTGGTCATCGCCAGCCTTCATGATGTATGTTTTCCTTATCGTGATATAGATTCAAATACTGAAGCAATCATAAATGCAATTAAAAATCCATACGTAGATATTATTGGGCACCCAGGCAATCCTATTTTTGATATTGATGTTGATAAGGTTCTTGAAGCTGCAAAAAAATATGATACATGCATTGAGATTAATAACAGTTCTTTCGTTTCATCTAGAGTTGGAAGTTACGATAACTGTCTATTAATCGCGAAGAAGGCGGCAGAGAAAAATGTTAAGATTTGTGTCGGAAGCGATGCACACATATCATTTGATGTAGGCAGGTTTGACAAAGCGCTGGAGGTAATAGAAAAATCGCATTTAGATGAAAATCTTATATTAAATACAGATGTAGATAAATTTAAAGAATACTTAAAGAACAAGGGAAAGCTATAAAGATTTATTTAAATAGGAGGAAGAAATTGTATGAGAATTGGTGTCGACGTTGGTGGAACAAACATAGCCGTAGGATTAGTCGATGAAAATGGAAAGATAATAGCAACGGGTTCGAGACCTGCTGAACCTAAAAGAGGCTATGCTGCAATCGCAAAAGATATTGCTGAAATTTCATTGGAATTGATAAAAAGATGTGGTCTTGATATCTCAGATGTAGAGTCTATGGGGATTGGTGTTCCTGGTGTAGCAGACAATGAGAAAGGAATAGTTTTAAGAGCCGTAAATCTTTATTGGACAAAAGTGCCGCTGGTAAAGGAAATACATAAATACATCGATATACCTATAAATATGGACAACGATGCAAATGTTGCTGCACTAGCAGAAGGAATATTTGGAGCAGGAAAAGGAACAAATTCATCTGTTACTATAACTCTTGGCACTGGTGTCGGTTCAGGATTCATATTGAATGGAAAAGTGTTTAATGGCGCACACCATTTTGCGCCAGAGCTTGGGCATATTGTTTTAGGAGACAATGGCGTTATGTGCAATTGTGGCAAAATTGGCTGTTTTGAGACGTATGCATCTGCAACAGCTCTCATTAGAGAAGGCAAGAAGGCTGTGATGAAGGACAGCAATTCACTTATTTTGAAGCTGGCAGGTGGAGAGATAGAATCTATTACAGCTAAAAATGTCATTGATGCAGCAAAACAGTTCGATGAAGCGGCTATGATGATTTTCAATGATTATGTGAAGTATCTTGCAATGGGAATTGTGAACATTATAAATATACTTGATCCAGAAGTTATAATAATCGGTGGCGGTGTAGCTAATGCTGGAGATTTTCTTTTAAAGCCGCTTAAAGAAGAAGTAAGTAAAAATATACTATTCAAGGATCTGCCATATGCAGATATTAAAAAGGCAGAGCTTGGAAATGACGCAGGGATAATTGGAGCGTCAATTTTATGATGAAAAGGGGAGCTTAAAGTGAAGATATATGAGTTTTATGAAAGAAATACAAAATTAAAAGATAATGTTGCTATAAAGTTTAAAGATGAGGAAATTACATACGGGGAGTTGCCGAAGTACGTGGACAGCTATGCGGCTTACCTGCAATCGCTAGGTGTTAAAAAGGGAGACAAAGTAATACTTAGCATGCCCAACTGTCCTGAATTCATCTTTACATATCTAGGATCGGCAAAAGCTGGTGCTATTACAATTCCTTTAAATCTTATGTATACGATGGAAGAAATACAGTACGTTGTCAAGGAGTCTTCAGCCGATACAATTGTAGTTCATCCTGTAGTTCTTAAAAATGTAGATCCTGCAGCATTCAGCAAGATCAATTTGAAAAACATAATTGTGATGGACGACGATACAAAGAAAAAAATAATGGAACACACTAATTACGTTCCTGTAGAAATAAATGATGATGAGGTATGCACATATCTTTATACATCAGGTACTACAGGAAAACCAAAAGGTGCGATGTTGACGCATAAAAATTTTGAAGCAGATGTTGTTGCGATGGATGAAATATCTGATCTAGGACCAAGTGACAACTTTTTATGTGTTCTGCCGCTTTTTCATAGCTTTTCTTGGGCCGTAAATGTGCTGCTTGCATTTTACCTTGGAAGTACGGTGACTATAAAGGACAGTTTCATGCCCAAAGATACATTGGAGACACTGTTAAATGAAGATATTACTGTGTTTTGTGGTGTACCGTCTATCTTTGCATTTTTAATAAGAATGGTAGAAAAGGGTCAGTTCAAAGCCTTAAGGCTTGCTATTTCAGGCGGTGCGCCGCTTGCACCGGAGATACAAAGGGGATTTGAAGAGAAATTTAATTTTCCACTTGTGGAAGGTTATGGCTTATCAGAGGCTGCACCTGTTGCAATATTAAACCCCCTTGGTATAAATGAGGTAAGGAAGCCCGGCTCTATAGGTGTGCCCCTTCCGTGTAATGAAGCTAAGATAGTAGATGAAAATGATAATGAAGTCCCGATAGGAGAGGTGGGGGAACTCGTATTAAAAGGTTCTAATATCATGATAGGGTATCATAATATGCCTGAGGAGACGGAAAAAACTTTAAGGAATGGATGGCTTCATACAGGTGATCTTGCAAAAAAAGATGAAGATGGATATTATTACATTGTGGACAGATTAAAAGACATGATTATCTTAGGCGGATTCAATGTATATCCTAGAGAAGTAGAAGAAGCGCTTATGGAACATCCTGCAGTAAAAGAAGCGGCAGTAATTGGAGTAGGCGATAAATATAAAGGTGAGGAAGTAAAGGCATTTATCGTGCTAGAGGATGGAAAGACCGCAGACAGAAAAGAGCTGCAAAGCTTTCTTCACGATAAACTTGCAAAATATAAGATACCTAAAATATTCGAGTTTGTAAATGAGCTTCCCAAGAGCCCAACAGGTAAAGTCATGAAAAAACTTCTCAAATAAATTAATAGAAAACTTGAAAGTCATGCTTAAAGCGGCATGGCTTTTCATTTTGAGACAAACTTGGTTTTAGTATAAAATAGAAGTATTTTGAAGAAATTCGATGATAGATGCCGTATATCATTCTAAATCAAATATTTAGATTAATTATTGAGATTGACTTATGGCAAAATCTGTTTTACTATTGTTATGTAATCCGTTACGTAAATTGTTTTCGCAGCAAGTTAAAATAAGTTACTATTGCTAAAAATTCACCTTAATAATTAAGTAATCAATTACGAAGGAGTAGCTATGATAACGATAAAAGACGTTGCAAAAGAAGCTGGTGTTTCAGTTGCTACTATATCGCGAGTTCTAAATAACAGCCCTGGTGTTTCAGATGAGACTAGAGAAAAAGTTTTATCTGTGATAAAAAGGCTAAACTACAATCCGAATCTTTTAGGCAGAAATCTGCGTAGAATGGAGACTAATATGGTACTTGTGTTGCTTCCTACAATTTCAAATCCATTTTACGCAAGAATAGTGAAAGGTATAGAGGATGTGGCGCAGAAAAATGGATACGGTGTAATGCTTTGCAATACTGATTCTGACATTGAGAGAGAAAGGATGTATCTAGAGCTTTTAAAAAATAGGCTGTCTGATGGAGTTATTTTCATGGCACCTGAGATTGATGAAGAAGAGCTTAATGAAATAGGAGAGAAATATGCAGTTGTGCAGTGCTGCGAATACAAAGAAGGTGCTAATGTTTCACATGTGTCTATAGACAACTATAAGGCATCATATAAAGCGGTAAAACACTTGATAGGACTGGGACATAAAAATATAGGGTTTATAAGCTGTAAGAATAATTTTCTGTCAACGAAGCACAGGGAATCCGGATATAAAAAAGCATTGGAGGATTCTGGAATTGAATTTAATCCTGATTACATCCGGTATGGTGATTACTCATTTAAGAGCGGCTTCAGAGCTGCTCAAAGCCTCTTAAATGATTTTGAAGAAATAACAGCAATCTTTGCTATTTCAGATATCATGGCAATAGGTGCTATAAAAGCATGTTACGAAAATGGGCTTAAGGTTCCTGATGATGTTGCAGTAGTTGGATTTGATAACATAAGTTTTGCCCCAATGTATAATCCATCGCTTACAACGGTATCGCAGCCTAAATACGATATCGGTTGTACGGCAATGGAACTACTTATAAAACAAATAAGAAATAAAGGGGGTAATAAAGAAAACATAGTTTTGGAGCATGAGCTTATAATAAGGCAGTCTACTGTAAAGTAAAAGGAGGAATTTTTGTGAAAGAAAAGATCAGAGTTGGAATAATCGGCTGTGGAGGTATTGCTAATGGCAAACACATGCCCTCCCTATCAAAACTTGACAATGTGGAAATGGTTGCTTTTTGTGATATAAAAGAGGAGAGAGCTTTAAAAGCTGCAAAAGATTATGGTATAGATGGAGCTAAGACATATAATGACTACAGAAAGCTGTTAGAGGATAAAAGTATTGATGTGGTACATGTTTGCACTCCCAACAAATCACATGCAGATATAACAGTTGACGCATTAGAAGCAGGTAAGCACGTAATGTGTGAAAAACCAATGGCAAAAACTGCAAGTAATGCTAAGAGAATGTTAGACGCTGCTAAAAAGACGGGTAAGAAGTTAACAATTGGCTATCAGAATAGATTCAGAGCAGACTCACAATACCTACATAAATTGTGTCAAGATGGAGAGCTTGGAGAGATATACTTTGCAAAAGCACATGCAATAAGGCGCCGTGCTGTCCCTACATGGGGAGTGTTTTTAAATGAAGAAGAGCAAGGCGGAGGTCCGTTAATCGATATTGGAACACATGCACTTGACTTGACGCTTTGGATGATGAATAACTACAAGCCTAAATACGTTGTCGGAAATACGTATCATAAATTAGCAGAAAGAAGAAACGCAGCAAATGCTTGGGGACCATGGGACCCGGACAAATTTACCGTTGAAGATTCGGCTTTTGGATTTATAACTATGGAAAATGGTGCAACAATTATACTTGAGTCAAGCTGGGCCTTAAATTCTCTTGATGTGGATGAAGCAAAGACGACATTGTGTGGGACAGAAGGCGGAGCAGACATGAAGGATGGGCTTAGAATCAATGGAGAAAAGAATGGGCGATTGTATACTACAAAAATCGATTTAAGCACTGGTGGTGTTGACTTTTATGAAGGAAAAGCAGAAAATGCAGCAGATTTAGAGGCAAGATTGTGGATAGAAAGTGTCATTAATGATACAGAGCCTGTCGTAAAGCCAGAAGAGGCGTATGTTGTATCACAAATATTGGAGGCAATATACACATCTTCAAAGACTGGAAAGCCAGTATATTTTAATGAATAGGGTGATTTGTATGGATTTGCCTTTATCATTGCAGCTTTATACCTTAAGGAATGAGATGAAAGAAGATTTTGTAGGGACTTTGGAAAAGGTTGCTGAGATAGGATATAAAGGTGTTGAATTTGCTGGATATGGTGGCCTAAAGGCATCAGAACTAAAAAAACACCTTGAACGTCTTGGACTAACTCCCACAGGCAGTCATATAGGATTAGAAATTTTAAAGAATAGACTCGACGAAGAAATAGAGTACAACTTGGAAATAGGAAATAAATACATTGTTTGTCCGTGGAATAAATACGAAACGAAAGATGATTTTATTGAAGCCTCAAAACTTTTTAATGAGATAGGCGAGAAATGTAGAAATAAAGGAATAATTTTTTGCTACCACAACCATAACCATGAGTTCGTCAAATTTGACGATGAATATGGCCTCGATCTAATTTATGAAAATGTTGACTCAGAATTTTTAAAAGCGGAGATAGACACGTATTGGGTTAAGTATGCAGGTGAAGATCCTGTTAAGTACATTAAAAAGTATAGTGGAAGAGTGCCATTGGTTCATTTAAAGGACATGGAAAGTGATACAAGGGACTTTGCAGAAATTGGCGAAGGAACTATGAATATTAAAGATATAATAAGTGCATCAATAGATGCTGGCGTTAAGTGGTTTATAGTTGAACAGGATATATGCAAAAGACAGCCGCTTGAAAGTGCTAAGATAAGCTTTGATAATATAAAGAAAATGTGAAAAATGTGAGGAGAGATAAATCATGCATCTTGGATTTTTAACAGTTTGCTTAGGAAATATGCCTCTTAAAGATAAGGCAAAGTGGGCATCAGAGAATGGGTTTAAATCTTTAGAAATTGCTTGTTGGCCACAGGTAAACAGCAGAGATTATTCTAGCTGTGATATAGATGTTGAAACATTGACAGAAGAGGAAGCTGAAGAGATAAAAAAATACATGAAGGATTATGGGCTTTCTATATCATCTTTGGCTTATTACGACAACAACTTGGATCCGGATCCTGAAAGAAGAGCTTATATAAATAATCACACTAAGAAATGCATTGATGCTGCAGTTATGTTAGGTACATCTATGGTTGGAACTTTTATAGGGAGAAATCCTAATAAAAATTTGAAAGAGAATTTTGATGAGTTTGAAAAAGTGTTTGGCGATATTGTCGGCTATGCAGAGAGCAAAGGTGTAAAGATTATAATTGAGAATTGCCCTATGGAAGGCTGGCAGAAAGAAGGACTTCCCGGTACAATATCATTTACTCCAGAGCTATGGGAGGAAATGTTTAGGCGAATACCGTCTATGAATTTTGGACTTAATTTGGATCCATCGCATCTTTTGTTTCAGCTAATTGATTATGTAAAAGTTGTGCCAGCATTTAAAGATAGAATTTTCCACGTACATGCAAAAGATGCAGAAATCTTCAAAGATAAGCTTGAATGGTATGGTGTATTTAATAGGCAATTTCATAAAAAAGGCGAAACAGGCTATTGGAGGTTTAGAATGCCTGGGCTTGGTCAAGTGGATTGGAACAAGTTCATAAAAGCACTAAAAGATGTAGGATACGATGGGGTTATAAGCATTGAGCATGAAGACCCACTGTATGAGGGAAGCGATGAAAAGGTAAAAGAAGGGTTAAAATTAGGTTATGATCATTTGAAACAATTCATATAAAATAGTTTAGACAAGTAGTTTAATCTACTTGTCTATAAAATGTTTTTATTTAAAATTACAATAGGAGGTAGAAAGATGCCAATTAAACTTGGAATAATAGGCTATGGTGGTATGGGAATGTGGCATCATAAAAATGCCCCAAAGGTTAAAGGTGTAGATGTAGTAGCGACGTACGATATTGATGCATATCAAGTCGATGTAGCAAAAAAGGCTGGACTTAGGGGATATCATAAGTTGGATGAATTTCTAAAAGATAAAGAAATAAATACTGTATTAATTGCAACTCCCAATAATGTACATAAGGATTTAGCTGTGGCATCTGCAAATGCCGGAAAAAATATCATAGTTGAAAAGCCTGTTGCAATGTCGATGAAGGAAATAGATGAAATAATAGAGGCTGCAGAAAAGAATAATGTAGTATTTACAGTACATCAAAATCGCAGATGGGATAAAGACTTTAATAAAGTGAAAAAAGCAGTGGAATTAGGTATGATTGGTGATGTCTATACAATCGAAAGCAGAGTACACGGTGCAGGTGGATTGATTTACGGTTGGAGGAATAAAAAGGAGTGCGGCGGTGGGATGCTTTTAGATTGGGGTGTCCATCTTATAGACCAGATTCTATATATGATTCCAAATAAAGTAGTTAGAGTCTATGCTGAACTATTTAGTGTATTAAATAAAGATGTTGACGACTATTTCAAACTATTGATGAAATTTGACAATGGTTTATCTGCGCAGATAGAAGTCGGAACATTTTGTCTAAAGCCGTTGCCGAGATGGTTTGTGGGTGGAAACAAAGGGACATTGGTAGTAGATGATTTTGAAGGTCATGGTGAAATTGTCAAGCTAAATAAGCTTGCAGATAAATTTGATGCAGAAATAGTAGAGACGACAGCAGGACCGACCCGCACATTTGCACCAAGGCCAGAAGAAGTAAAAGATCATTTTGAACTTCCAGATGTAAATTCAGAGTGGATAGAGTTTTATGCAAATGTTCGCGATACGATCGAAGGAAAAGCTGAGCTCATAGTAAAACCAGATGAAGTAAAAAAGGTTTATTCAATAATAGAAGCCGCATTTAAATCAAACCAGCTAGGAAAAGCTGTTGAGCTATAAAAGGATAAAATCTATCAATTTTGGGCTTAAGCTTAAGATTCATCACATATGTAAGCTTTGAGAGGAAGGAGGAGGCACATGGAGAAGCGCATTTCTTTGAATGGCACATGGAAGTTTAGAGAAGCATCTGATAATGAGTGGAATGATGGAAAAGTACCTGGATGTGTTCAGTTAGATTTACTGGCACAAAATAGGATAAGTGATCCATTTTATTGCATGAATGAGTTAGAATGCCATAAATTAGAAGAGAAGGAGTGGATATACAGAAAAGAATTTGATTTTGATTTGTCTGAAGAATTTGATGAAATAAAATTGGTATTTGAGGGAATCGATACGATCGCTGATATTTATCTTAATGGCGAATTCTTAGGTAGAGCAGAAAATATGTATATTTCGCATGAATTTGATGTAACCGATATAATAAGTGAGAAGGACAATGTATTAGAAGTCTATTTTCATTCATCTACAAAAGTAATGAGGACACTTGAGAATAACAGCCCTATAAGATTAGAATCATCATTTGAGACAGCAAGGCCATACATTAGAAAAGCTCAATATGCATACGGATGGGATTGGGGACCGAGATTGGCACAGGTTGGTCTGTGGAAAGATGTATATATATCAGTTGTGAAAGATGCTGTGATAGAAAATCCATTCTTCTATACGGAAAAATTGCAAGAAGATGCGGCATTTGTAAGAGTCAATGCTTCTGTAACATCTTTTACCAATCTGGATTTAATGGCAGAAGTTACCGTTTCATATGATGGCGAGGTCTGTGGAAGAAAAAGTGTTCATGTTGAATACGGAGGTATAGATGCTTATCTTAAAATTGATAATCCAAAGCTGTGGTATCCCAATGGCATTGGACCTCAACCGCTTTACAACATAAATATAAAGCTTTCAATAGGCGAAGATGTTATAGATGAATTGAATTTTAGGTCCGGCATAAGAGCTGTAAGATTGATACGAGAAAAAGACAGTGAAGGAGAAAGCTTTATTTTTGAAATCAACGGAATAAAGGTTTTTGCAAAGGGTGCTGATTGGATTCCAGCAGATAATTTTCTTTCTAGAATTACAAAAGATGATTATTATAAATTTATTAGGCTGGCTAAAGACGCAAATATGAATATGCTGAGAGTTTGGGGTGGTGGCATTTACGAGGATGAGGCTTTTTATGATGCATGCGATGAAATGGGTATAATGGTTTGGCAGGATTTTATGTACGCTTGTGCTCAATATCCGGATCAATTTGATTGGTTTCAGCAGATGGCTGCAGAAGAAGCAGAGGATGTACTTTTAAGGCTTAGGAACCATCCTTCCATCGTATTGTGGTGCGGCAACAATGAAAACAACACTGGTTTCTACTCTTGGTGGGGAAATGGCGATCCGAAGTATCTAGGAAATTACATATACAAGGAAATATTGCCACAGATTTGCGCAAAGTATGATCCTTCAAGACCCTATTGGGTATCTAGCCCATACGGTGGAGTAGATCCCAACAGTGAATCAGAAGGTGACAGGCATCAGTGGGATGTATGGAGTGGATGGGCTGATGTTAAAGCGTATTTAGCTGATAAAAGCAGATTTGTAAGCGAGTTTGGCTTCCAGTCAATGCCTGATTGGAAGACGGTATTGTCGTATACCAAAGAAGATGACAGATATATTTTAAGCCCTGTAATGATATCTCACAATAAACAGATTGATGGTATGGAACGCCTGATAAGGTACATGGTAAGTGAATTAGGTTTTCCAAAAGACCTTAAAAGCTTCGTGTATTTGACACAGTTTAATCAGGCAGAGGCAATAAAAAAAGGTGTAGAACACTGGAGAGCTCGCAAATTCATGACGGCAGGAACGCTTTATTGGCAGTTTAATGATTGCTGGCCAGTAGCAAGCTGGTCTTGTATAGACTATTATAAAAGGAAAAAGGCTCTTTACTATTATTCTGGCAGGTTTTTTGCAAATGTTTTGCCATATATCGTAGAGGAAGACGGCGGAATAACGATTTATGGTATAAGCGATTTACAGCAGGATGCAGAAGCTCATGTGGAAGTATTGTGCTATAGCCTTGACGGCGAGAAATTGTGGGAGAGAAAGTTTAATACAAGGTTGATTGCCAACGATGTTGTAAAAATAGCACATTATGATGAGCGCGAGATTGCTGAAAAGTACGTGCCTTATGTGGTACCTGTTGATGCATCCCACTGTACACTTCCTGTGGAGAGAAATTGGAAACTATTAAACAGCGTCGTATACGTCAGGATGACTGTTGATGAAAAAATATACGATAATTACTATGTTTTTGATAAATTTAGAAACCTTAAACTTACAAAACCTAACATAACATGTTATGTTGAAGGAAATGACATAACTCTTTCAACTGATGTACCTGCATTTGGAGTGTTTGTCGATACAGAAAACGACGTCGATCTAAGCGATAACTGCCTTAACATGATACCTGGCGAAAAGTATACTTTAAAATGTTCTGATAATCCTGGAGATGTAAAGATATATGATCTTTCAAGCCTTATATTAAAAATATAGATAGCAAAACTAATAATGATATCCCCTATGCATAATGCACAGGGGATTTTTCATATCATATTGAAAAGAGCATCTTTCTCTTGGAAAAATCTCATTATATAGCATATTTCATCATCTGGTATTATTATAGAATATTTTGTGTTTAAATGTGTCAATGCTTTCTTTACTGCGTTGTACAATGATTTGTTGTTTTTAATATATTCTTCTTTTCCTATATACTCAATGCTTTTTTCTCCTTTTTTGATTCTGCTTACCATAAAGGCAAAGTGAAGTATTATGCCAAGCAGCATATCATCATCAAAGCAAACTGATAATGTATCGCAAAGCTTCATGATAGTGTTTTGTATATCGCTGTATAGCTCTTCGCCATCAATGTTATCGATGTTTTCTTTTAAGACATTGCCCATCTTGATAAGGGCTGTCTTAATATCCACTATTTCCTGTAATTCTTTCATGACTTTCAAGCTTAAAACGTCATTCATGCTGTACTGTTTAATATTAATGTCCAATGGAAAAGATGATACGATAAAAGCTATTTCCATGTTTTCTTGGATTTCGTTTATTTTTTTCATTGTCATGTGTTTATCGAAGCTGTCAATTGGTATAATCTCAAATAGGTCTTTGTCATACTTTAAATTATTTTTCAAGAAACTTTTAATTGCAACAGAGGCGCCTTCTCCAGTGAGACATGCTGTGACAATTGCGATTTTCTTTTTGCCGCTTATTAGTGGAGCAAAATCCATGTTGTTCTCCATGTATGAATTTATTGATTGTACGCTCATGTAAATATTGTTAATGGGCATACCTAATAGCGCCTTTCTGGTGGCTTCAATGACGTGGAGGGTCGAAATAAGCGGTATAACTTTTACTGGCACGTTAAACTCTTTTTCAATTGTTTCGCCAAATGTCGTTAGTGATCCCATGTCTACTAAGAGAAGGTATCCCGCCTGATTCATATCATTTCTCACGTAGTCCTTTAAAGTTTCTAAGACTTCAAGGGGACTTTTGTCAAGATGAGCGTCTAAGCCTATTGCGTAATTTTCGCCCAATAGCTTGTTGGCCACATCTGCCATGGAGGTAGCAGTAGAATTGCCGTGGGCAATTATTATCACCTTGACTTTCTCATTTTGCCTATTGATGTATTCCTTGTCTGAAATGAGGAATATCGTGATAAATCCAGCTTCATCTTCTGGAATCGAAACGTTCAAATATTTCTCTATGATTTTTTTGGCTTCAACCGCAACTTCAAATTCTCTTGGGTATAATTGCTTAATTTTTGACAGTTGAGGATTTACAATAGGCTTATTTTTGTTGACCCTTTCAATAAGCGTGTTTAAGTGCAAAGCAAGTGCAGTATAGCTGTTTTGGCTAAGCTCTTTCCCAAGAAGTTCGGATACGAGCTCAGCAATCCTGTCTGTAATGTTTATTATGTCTTCTCCTAAGATATGAATTAAATTCTGTTTGTTTTTCTCCTCAGTTATACCATATATCTGCTTGTGAAAGTACTTTGCTATGTCTTTTTCCAAAATTGATTCAATGTCTATATCAGATATACCTTTTGCTTTTAGCTGCCTCAATCTATCATTTATTATCTCGTAAATGCTGTTATCATTAGATGCGGTTGGAATTTCCTCTGTTTCATTTGTAGGGGAAAATTTAAAAAACTCTATATCGTCACCTATGACTTCGTTCCACAGCATTCTATGCTGTTTATCTGTGTATAGTCCTTTCTTTATATAATCTGGCAAGTCTCTACTGCAGATCCTTATGTCATTTTTCTTATTAGTCAAAAATTCTGAATAGACTTTTGCACATATAAGCTTGACATCGCTTTCTAATTGACCGATGTTGTTTGGACAGTCATAGGAGCAAAATGCCCTCATGGAATTCAGCGACACAAAGATATCCCTGTTTAATTTTATGCTTTCGTGTTTAAAAAACCTTTTTAGAAGGTAAAATCTTTCTTCTAAAGTCCTTTCTCTAAGTGGCGGTATTTTAATTATCATCGGTATTCTTCTTGTAAATGTATTTAAAAGGGATGAAGAAGGATCCTCAGTCGTAGCTGATATGATCAGTACATCAGATGTCCGATTTTCTACGTCGCCGACTCTTCTAAAATACCCTGTATCAAGAAAAGTAAATAATATTTCTTGTCCTTCAGGTGGCAAACGGTGTACTTCATCGAGGAATAAGATTCCGCCATTTGCTTTTTCTATAAGTCCTTCTTTGTCTGTATCAGCGCCTGTGTATGCTCCTTTTTTAACCCCAAAAAGTTGAGCCGTCAAAAGCTGAGGGTTGTTGCTGTAGTCTGCACAGTTAAAGGCTATAAAAGGAGCGTCAGGCTTTTTTACTCCCATATCAATGGCATACTTGTGCATTATTCTCGCAAAAGTAGATTTTCCTACGCCTGTTTCACCTAATATTAAACAGTGGATTCCCTTGGGAGGATACAAAATAGCAGCTTTTGCCTGCTCGCCAGCTTGTTTCAAACTGATATTATTTTTAATCAGCATATCCAGCTCGTACAATTTGCTGTCATTTGAGTTGCTGTTGGTGCTGTTAAATACAGGTGAAAAAAGTACTGGTCTGCCGTCTGACTTTACAACCTTTCCCTCTTTGCACAAAAGATTTAATTCATGACTAACGTTTGCTCTTGACATATTTAACTCATTTGCCAAAGTAGTCGCATCTACACCGTTTTCTCTGCTTAGCTCTATCAATTTTTTTAAAATCAAATCTTTTCTTTTCAATTTAAAGATCCCCTTTACCACAACATATAACTTTCTCTCTACCTATATCCTATTATATATTTTGAAATAAGTTTTTCAATAGTGATTTACTGGATTAAACACTATTGAAACATTAAAACACTAAGAAAAATTGATAAAACAATATGCGGATTTTTATTAAACACTAAAAAACACTGTTTATTTTAATATGTTTTGATAGGGTAAAATGCGGCGTTTCTTCATGTTTTAGTGTTTTGGCATGGTTTTTGCATATATTATTTAGTGAACCCCAAAATAGATAAAACCAATTCAAGGAGGAAAATAATATGGATTTGCAGCAAATAGTTATGGAAATCATTATACAATCAGGTGAAGCAAGGGCATATGCACACGAAGCGCTTAGAAAGGCGTATGAAGGCGAATTTGAAGAAGCTGAAAAACTTATGTCACAGGCCAATGAAGCTATCGAAAAAGCACATAATGTGCAGACCAGCATGTTGCAAAAGGAAGCATCAGGTGAAAAACTGGAATTTTCTATATTATTTGTTCATTCACAAGATCATCTTATGACTGCTATATCAGAAAAAAACCTTATCTCGGAGATCATTGAATTAAGGAAGATGTTAGAACCAGTTCTTCATACATGTGTGACAAAATAAAAAATTTAAAAACTAATTTAGGAGGGTAACATGATTAAAGCGGTACAATTCTTAAACCAGGTTCAGGCTGGATACGGAACAGATGAAAAAATGAATATGGAACCTCAATCCCAATTTGGTGCTATAGGATTGGGAATGTTATTAAAAAACACCATGATGAGAAACGGTGGGGATATAATTGGTACCGTAATATGTGGTGATAACTATTTTCTTGAAAATAAGGTTGAAGCTATTGAAAAAATATTAACCATGATAAAACAATTTAATCCGGACGTAGTTATATGTGGTCCTGCATTAAATTACAAAAGATACGGTGATTGCTGTGGATATTTGACAGAAGCAGTTATTGAAAAGTTGGACATTCCGGCTTTTGCTGCCATGTCGAAGGACAATACAGGTACAGAATTATTTAGAAAAAAGATATACATCATAGAGACTCCAAATAGAGGAGGCATTGGACTAAATGATTCTCTGAGAAAAATATCGAAATTTGCAGTGAAATTGGCACAAGGACAACCCATAGGATCACCTGAAGAAGAAGGGTATTTCCCACAGGAATAGGAAAAGAGGTGGTACACGTGTTTTTAGATTGAATCTCTTTGGTTTCAAGGGATTCCCCATTTTTGAAGTGTTTTAATAGTGTATGTAGTGATTTATTTAAGTGGGGATATCCTTGAAGATAAAATGCAAAATTGCTTTTACAAGCTAAAGTTTTTTGAAAGGAGGGAAAACGTTAATGCTTAAGATTATTCTCTTTTGCTCTTCAGGTTCATCGACAAGCATGTTAATTGGCAGAATTGAAGAGGCAGCAAAAGCAAGAGGTATAGAGGTCGCTGTTGATGCATACCCTGAAGCACAGATGGAAAAATACGTTGAAGAAGCGGATGTAGTTCTCTTAGGTCCGCAAGTAAAATTCATACTGCCAAAAGCAAAGAAAATATGCAGTGAAAAAGGTGTACCTGTAGATGTGATAAATCCAGTCGTCTACGGTATGATGGATGGAGAAAAAGTATTAGACCAAGCTTTAAGCATGGCTAATAAATAGCTCTCATTTATAAGTTTTAAAACCAAAAATCTAAATTTAAGATAAGGAGTGTTATAAAAATGAGTAAGTTTACAGATTCGCTTGAAGAAAAATTGATGCCTATAGCAGGTAAAATTTCTGAAAATAGGTACTTGACATCAATTCGTGATGGCTTTATGCTCGCTGTTCCACTTATCACAATAGGTGCAGTTTTCTTGTTGCTGGCGTTTTTGCCTATACCTGGTTACTCCGATTTTATGGCAAAGACATTTGGACCAAACTGGAATACATTCTTTATGAGGCCCTTTGAGGCTACAATGTCAATAATGAGCATATTTGTAGTATTTGGCATTGCATACAGCCTCGCAGGGCATTACAAAATTGATGGTTTAAACACGGCTGCAACTGCACTTGTTGCATTTTTGATATTTACGCCGTTTATAATTAATTATACACCTGAAGGCGCTAAAAAAGCAATTGAAGTAAGTGGCGGCATACCAGTTGACTGGATGGGCTCAAAAGGTTTATTTGTTGGTATTTTAACAGCAATTTTGTCAGTGGAAATCGTAAGGTTTGTCGTAAAAAGAGGCTGGGTAATCAAGATGCCAAAAGGTGTTCCACCTGCAGTTGAAAAGGCTTTCTCTGCATTGATACCTGCGGCTATAGTCGCTATCATCATTGATGTAATAAGAATGCTGTTTGCTATGACATCTTATGGCACAATACATCAATTTATCTACACTGTATTGCAGATACCTTTGACAAGACTTGGTGATACACTGCCTGCTACGTTGATTGCTAACTTCTTCGAAGGACTTTTCTGGTCATTTGGTATACATGGTGCAAACGTAGTTGGATCTGTTATGGGACCAATATGGTTAGCACTTGCAGCCGAGAACTTGCAGGCATTCCAAGCTGGTCACCCAGTTCCACACATCATAACACAGCAGTTCCACGATATGTACATGCTAGTAGGTGGTTCAGGAAGCACATTAGGACTTGTATTTGCTATGCTTTTCTTCTCAAAATCAAGACAGGTTAAGACAGTTGGAAAGCTTGCTATAGTTCCAGGTTTATTTAACATCAATGAACCGGTAATATTTGGCTTGCCAATTGTTTTGAACCCTATAATGGTTATACCATTTATATTGACACCTATGATTTTAGCTACTTTGACTTACATTGTAATGTCAATAGGTTTGGTTGGATATCCAACAGGCGTTGTAATACCATGGACTACACCACCTATTATCGGAGGACTTTTGGTCTCAGGTTTTAGTGGTGCTGTATGGCAGATAATTGAATTAGTGATTTCATTCTTCATATACTTGCCATTCTTAAGAGTTGTAGATAGGCAGTACCTTGAGCAAGAGCAAGCAATGGCTGTTGAAAGCCAAAAAGGCTGATATCATTGCAATTAGGCGGTTACAGTCGTAATCGTCTAATTGCTTTAAACATTTTAAAAGGTGTAAGGAGATAAAATTTATGAGTGTTTTGGAAGAGCTAAAAATAAGCTTGTTTATGCCTCAAAATTACAAAAGACTAAAAGGCGAATCTATAATCAAACTTCTCAGGTTTGATCTTATCTTGACGATTTTTGGTGTAGTTTATTTAACACTTATTAAACTTATAATGTCACTATTTACAGGTAATTTTTCAGTGTTTTTAAATAGCTATTCACAACTATCATTTAAAAATATTGTATCTTCACTACTATTTCTGTATATTGGATTGATAGCATCGTCACTTGTACTATCACTTGTCTTTTATGTTGTGGCACTTCTCAAAAAGCAAAAAGAATTAAGCTATTACGATTTGATAGTTTATGCAACACATGCATTGACAATATGCGTAGTATTAGAAGAATTCTTTGGACCATTAGTGATAATATTTTCCATAGGTTATTTTTTAATATCACTAGGTGGGGAAAAATTTATCGCAAATTATGTGACTAACAAAACAAGAGGAGGAAGGAAAAATGGCAAAAGAATATAAGTTTCCAGAAGGTTTTTGGTGGGGATCTGCCACATCTGCAACACAGATAGAAGGTGCTGCAAGTGAAGACGGGAAAGGCATGAATGTATGGGACTACTGGTATAAACAGGTGCCAAACCGCTTTTTTAACGGTGTAGGACCTGATGTGACGTCTGATTTTTACCATCGGTATAAAGATGACATAAAATTGATGAAAGAAATAGGTCACAATTCATTTAGATTTTCTATATCGTGGTCAAGATTGATTCCGGGTGGTGTAGGCGAAGTAAACAAAAAGGCAGTAGACTTCTACAATGATGTCATAAATGAGCTTTTAGAAAATGGCATTATGCCCATAGCCACTTTATTTCACTTCGATATGCCAATTGAAATGCAGCATATAGGAGGATTTGAAAGCCGTCAAGTCTTGGAGAATTATAAAAACTATGCTAAGACATGTTTTGAGCTTTTCGGAGACAGAGTAAAAAGGTGGATTACCTTTAATGAACCGATAGTTCCAGCAGAAGGAGGATACCTTTATAACTTTCATTATCCAGACATTGTGGATTTTAAGAAAGCTATACAGGTATGTTTCAATACTGTATTAGCGAGTGCAATGGCAATTAACGAGTTTAAAAAGTTAGAGATTAAAGATAGCAAAATAGGTATTGTGCTGAATCTTACTCCTTCATATCCTAGAAGCAACCATCCTGCAGATTTAAAAGCGGCAGAGATAGCTGATCTTCTCTTCAACAGAAGCTTTTTAGATCCATGTGTCAAAGGAGAATATCCTGAGAAACTTGTAGAACTTTTAAAGAGTTACAACCATTTGCCGGTATATACAGAAGATGATCTTGAACTTATAAAAAATAATACAGTTGACTACCTTGGAGTAAACTATTATCAGCCAAGAAGAGTAAAAGCAAAAGAAAACATGCCTAACCCATACGGTGTATTTACACCCGACTGGTTTTTTGACGAGTATGTAATGCCGGGAAGAAGGATGAATCCGTACAGAGGATGGGAGATATACGAAAAAGGAATATACGATATCTTGATAAATGTAAGGGACAACTACGGAAACATAGAGTCATATATCTCCGAAAATGGTATGGGCGTAGAAGGAGAAGAGCGTTTCATAAAAGACGGTGTAATCCAAGATGATTACAGAATAGATTTCATTAAAGGCCATTTAAAATGGCTTCACAAGGCGATTGAAGAAGGATGCAATGTAAAAGGCTATCACCTGTGGTCTTTCATGGACAACTGGTCATTCCTAAACGCGTACAAAAATCGCTATGGACTTGTTTCAGTTGATATAACCACACAAAAGAGGACAATCAAAAAAAGCGGATATTGGTTTAAAGAATTAGCGAGAAACAATGGATTTAGTGAATAAAATTTTCCCTCTTTAAGAGGGATTTTTCTATTTAGTATAGAAATTGTTATCTATAAAATCATTTTTTTAACAAATATTTTAAAATTAAGGCAGAAGTAATGATACGGTTAATCCATGATTTATCACATTTTTTAAGATAAAAAATTTTTTTATAACAAAGAAGGAATTTTTGAATTTTTGTAGAATAAATAATATAGTATAGAAATTGATTACTATGGAGGTATTTAATTTGGAAAATGTAACAATAAAGGATGTTGCTAAATATGCACAAGTGTCGATAGCAACTGTTTCAAGAGTTCTAAACGATAATTATCCTGTTAGTAAAGAGACAAAAGAAAAAGTTTTAAAAGCAATGAATGATCTAAATTTTAAGCCTAATAGCATAGCCAGAAGTTTGAAGAGCAATATTACACATTTAATTGGCGTAGTCCTTCCTGACATTTCTAATTCGTTTTTTATGGAAATAATAAAAGGAATTGATAGCATTGTTAGCAAAGAAGAATATAGTTTGATTCTGTCATACACAGATGAAAATTTTGAAAAAGAGTTAAATGTTCTTAAAAGGCTTTCGCAGAAACGTGTTGATGCGATAATATTGGCATCTTCAAATATTGACAATGAATATTTAGATGATTTAATCAAGGAAAACATCCCTGTTGTTTTGATAGATAGAAAGATTAAAAACAGCAATGTGGATGTTATTGTAAGTGATGACTTTGGAAGTTCATATATGTTGACTAAGTATTTGATAGAAATGGGGCATGAGGATATTTGCATTGTAAATGGCAATTTAAATGTTAGCACTGGCATAGAAAGATATGAGGGGTTTAAAGCAGCCATGATGGATTACAATATTGAGATTAAAGATGAGTTTGTTCTTAATGGATATTATTCTTGGGAAAAAGCTTATGAAGAGGTGAAAAAATTAATTGTGGATAAAAAGAAAATACCATCGGCTATATTTGCAGCTAACAATAGGATGGCAGAAGGCACGATGTTAGTATTGAAAGAGAATAATTTAAAAATTCCCGATGATGTTTCACTTGTTACCTTTGAAGAAATTGAAAACCAGAAATTGATAGAACCAAAACTTACTTGCATTAAACAAAATGCTTTGTTAATGGGGAAAAAAGCTGGACAAATGATTTTAGAGAGAATAAAAAATAAAGAAACTAATCCTAAAGAAATAGTTGTAGTGTCTGATCTCATTATTAATGGTTCTGTCAAAAAAATAAATTAAAATTATAGGTGGTGAAAATAATGCCAGGAACGAATTCTTCTAGTGTTTTAGTGCTATCAAAAAATCAGCTTAATAAAATCAATACTTGGATGCTTTTGCTGCGTGGATGTGCGATTTTGATTTTGATATCAACATTTATTCCCGCATTAAACCCTGCGATGATTAGTAGCTTGATCGATAAGAATTCTGCCTTATTTACTATGGCAGTATCTTATAGTTCGCTTGTAGAAGGATTTACACGAGCAATAAACAGAGGATGGGTTAATAGCAGTACAGTGCTAAATATATATATTTCTTCTCTTCTAACCTTTCTTAGTGTTGCAGCGATTGTGGCAGGTTGTTGTATGACGCTTGGTAAATTAAAATTGCAAAGATTAGGCATTAAAATTATTATTATAGGTAGTGGAGCAGGTTTAATTTCTTTGCTTCTTTTGTTCCCAGCATATTATGCCCTTTCTGGAAGTACAAACCTTAATGCAGTTCAACCTATGATATCATATTCATATTTGATTTTTGCTATTTCTTTAATAGTTTGTGCTATATTAGGGTTTGTCAATATAAAATTAATACCAAAGCCTTCGGAAAACGATAAGTACGAAATGGAAGCAAAGTACAAGCTATTTTTAATGGCTCTTCCATTTGTAATCCTTTGCTTTTTGTTCTCTTATTTGCCTCTTTGGGGATGGCGTTATGCATTCTTTGATTATACTCCAGGTCTTGGACTAAGTTGGAATAATTTTGTTGGACTTAAATGGTTTGAATTTTTGTTTAAAAATGCAGCTAGTAGAGCTGATATTATAAGGGTTATGACAAACACTCTTGCAATGAGTGGAATTGGCATTGCAACGTCATTCCTCCCAATGGCTTTTGCAATTTGCCTTACAGAAATCAGATCAGTAAAATTGAGAAAATCAATTCAGGTCGTTACAACGATACCGAATTTTATCAGTTGGGTTTTGGTGTACAGTTTGGCTTTTGCTATGTTTTCTACTGAAGGATTTGTCAACACAGTTTTGATAAATTTAGGTTTGGAAAAAACAGCTACTAATTTTCTAATGAGTGGAAGTCATATTTGGCTTAAAATGTGGTTATGGGGAACATGGAAAGGTCTTGGATGGAGTGCAATTATATACATAGCAGCTATATCTGGTATAGATCAGCAACTTTATGAAGCAGCTACTGTGGATGGTGCAGGACGATTTAAGAAGATATGGCATATCACTATACCGGGTCTTATGCCAACATTTTATGTGTTGCTTCTTTTGAGCATTGCAGGTATTCTTTCAAATGGAATGGACCAATATTATGTATTTAGGAATGCGGCAAATCAAAATTCAATTGAGGTGTTAGATCTTTACGTATATCTATTGGGACTTGGCAGTGGAGGTACTGGAAATATACCACTGGCGACGGTTGTTGGTATGTTGAAATCTGTAATCAGTATTACATTATTAATGGCTGCAAATTGGTTTTCTAAATTGCTGCGTGGTGAAAGTATAATTTAGGGGGATTAATTATGAATGCAGATAGTGTAAATAAGCCTAATTTATCATCCAAAAAGTTTAAGATATTTAAGGTTAGAAGTGATAGAGGTTTAGGTGATATAATTTTTGATTTCTTTAATCATGTGTTCTTCATATTGTTTAGTCTAATTTGTTTATTTCCATTTTATTATCTTTTTATAAATACTATAAGTGATAATAATTTAGTAAGCTCAGGACAGATATTATGGTACCCTAAAGGAATTCACTTTGATAATTACTTGGCTTTGCTGCAAGTACATGATCTTGCAACCGCAACATTTGTATCTGTAGCCAGGACTATTTTAGGAACAGCTTTAATGGTATTGGCATCGGCTTTTGTTGGATATTTAGTGACAAAACAAAAAATGTATGGTCGTAAGTTCATTTATCGTTTTATAGTAATTACCATGTATTTTAATGCTGGATTGATTCCTTGGTATTTAAATATGTCTATGTTAGGTTTAACCAATAATTTTTGGGGTTATATAATTCCTGGAATAGTGTCACCATTTAATATTATATTAGTAAAGACATACATTGAATCGATACCACCAGATCTTGAAGAAAGTGCTGAAATAGATGGAGCGGGATATTTCACTATATTTTGGAAAATTATCTTACCGCTTTCTAAACCTATTTTAGCTACGATTGCCATATTTGGTGCTGTTGGGAATTGGAATAGCTTTACTGATTCTATGATACTAATGTCTGGAAATCCATCCTTATACACATTGCAGTACAGGCTATATATATATTTGACAAGTACATCAGATTTAGCGACTTTGATGAATTCAGGAGGATCGGTTTCTCAAAATGTCATAAATTCAGTTATGAATATGAGGACGATGAGAATGACAGTTGCAATGGTTACTCTTATTCCAATTTTACTGGTATATCCATTTATGCAACGATACTTTGAGAAAGGAATTATGATTGGTGCTGTTAAAGGCTGAAACAGAAAAAGCCATCAAGAGTTAAGTTAGGAAAAATTAATATTTTCAATAAATATTAATTTTTATAAAAATTATAAATTAAGGAGGTTTTAATGTGAAGATGAAGAAAATTATAGCCATTTTAGCAACCAGTGCCATGGTATTATTTACACTGGCTGGCTGCGCACCCAAAATCACTCAAACAAAAACAAATAATTCAAATGCTGTTTCAGACAATGCAAAAGAAGGCGACATAGCGTCAATAAAACCTAAGAATCCTATAACCCTTACTGTCTATAGTCAGTTGGCAAATTTTCAAGGTGAACAAACAGGATGGTTTGCGAAAGTCCTTTTGGACAAATTCAATGTAAAATTGAACATTGTCAAGGATGGCGATGGTGTCTTTGCTACAAGATTGGAATCTGGTAACCTTGGCGATATAGTGGTATTTGGAAATGACTCTACAGATTACCAGACGGCTGTAAAAGCAGGCGCATTGCTTGACTGGAATAAAGATAATTTACTCGATGATTATGGTCCTTATATTAAGGCTCACATGCAGATGGCATTAGAAAAAAATAAATCTATTTCTGGTGGTCATGTATATGGTTTTGGGCATGATGTTGGCAGCACTGCTACAGAGCATTCAGCACCATTTTATGGCCCATTCATCAGATGGGATCTGTATAAGCAGTTAGGATATCCAAAGATAAACACATTGGAAGATTTTATTCCTCTTTTGGAAAAAATGCAGCAATTAGCACCAACATCTGATACAGGAAAGAAAACATATGGAGTCTCTTTATTTAAAGACTGGGATGGAAATATGGTTATGTTTGTAAAAGCTACGGCAGCTTTATACGGCTGGGATGAATTTGGATTTGGATTGTATAACGTGAATACAGGAGAGTATCAAGATGCACTAAAGCCGGGCGGAGAGTACTTGAGGATGTTAAAGTTCTACAATACTTTATATCAAAAGGGGTTACTTGATCCAAACTCTATGACACAGACTTTTGACGATTTAACACAGACGTACAAAACAGGTGGCGCATTCTTTAATATATTTGACTTTATGAGCAGTGCAATATACAATACACCAGATCATCTGAAAGCAGGAAAAGCTATGATGCCTTTAGTAGCTTCCGATCAAAAGAATGTGGCTTATGGTTTAAATATGTATGGAGGGAATCGCGTTTGGACTATTGGTGCAAAAACACAATATCCTGAATTGTGCATGGCTATTATAAACTGGCTATCCACACCTGAAGGCGTAATGACAAATAACTATGGACCTAAAGGTGTAACTTGGGATTATGATAAAGAAGGTAGGCCAATTTTAACGCAACTGGGTGAAAAAGCCATGAGTGATGGCAATACAGAGCTTCCTGCTCCATACTCGGGAAAATTTAGTGATGGAGTCGATGAGATAAATAACACTACTTGGGCAATAGATTCGAAAAATCCAGATGCGAAAAATGGTGATACTTACAACTATAAATTCTGGGAGACGCGGCAATCACTACCTGTAAGTTCAATTGAACAGGATTGGAGAGACAAAATGGGTGTTCCCAACTTAGATCAGTATTTGGTAAAAAACAACCAATTGGCAATTTCACTGGGAACTACTTATTCTGCTACTCCAATGTCTAATGAATTAACTACTACTTGGAACCAAGTAAAGCAGATAATTGTAAACGGTTCATGGAAAGCAATATATGCAAAATCAGATGCGGAATTTGACTCTATTGTAAAAGATATGACAAATCAAGCATACGCTCATGGATATGAGGACTGCGTCAAGTATCAACAGCATGAAGCAGAGATACGCAAGTCATTAGATGACAAAGTGAGAAGTAAATAAGCAGTATTGGGGTCTTACGCTTATTGGGTAAGATCCCAATTTTTCAACCAGTTCAAATGAAAGGAGTGGGATTTTTAATCATGTACATTGAAGAAAAAAATCGCTTTTCGGATGAGAGATTTGGCAAGAAAATTTATGATAATTTTAAAGCTGCAATATACTGTCCTGTTGGCGACTTGATAGGCATTACGGATATGGAGCTCTTTGCAAAAAAGTTTGAATGGATCGAAAAGCATATAAATGTAGGAAAAGTCTACTTGGAAACATATCGGCAAGGTATAACTATTCAGAAGGAACAGGTTAGAAAGTTAATAGACTTTTTTAAAGAAAAAGGAATTGAGATTGTAGGAGGAATTACGACTGACAGTGCTCCAAAGGGGGAAGGAGGGTTTAATCCACTATGCTATACCAATCCTGATACACTGCAATTGTTAAAAGATGTGGTGGAATTTACTGCTTCGTTATTTGATGAAATAATTTTGGATGATTTCTATTTTACAAATTGTAGATGTCCATCATGCATCAAAGCAAAGGGAAATAGATCTTGGAAAGATTTTAGACTAGAATTGATGAAGGAAATCTCTGAAAAAATAATAGTTGGTACGGCTAAAGCTGTGAATCCAAAGGTAAAGATGATTATAAAATATCCAAATTGGTATGAGCATTATCAGGAGACAGGTTATAATCTTCAAGAAGAACCAAGGATTTTTGATGGAATTTATACAGGCACAGAAACACGAAATCCTATGTATACTCAACAGCATTTGCCAAAGTATCTAAGCTATTTTAATATGCGTTATATGGAGAACGTAGCACCTGGACGGAATGGTGGCGGCTGGTATGATCCATTCGAGTGCTCATATAATCTTACATCATACGCAGAACAAGCTTATTTGACATTGTTTGCAAAAGCAAAAGAGGTAATGATGTTTAGCTTAGGTTCACTATTAGATCCAGAGTTTTCATTATGCGTGCCTGTAAATGGCCAAATTTTTATGGATTTGGATTCTTATTTAGGTGAGCTGGGTGAACCGGTTGGTATTGCTACGTATTTGCCATACCACAGTCATGGGGAAGACTATCTGCACAATTATATAGGTATGTTAGGAATTCCACTTGAGCCATATCCTCAATATCCCGAAAGTGCTAAAACAATATTTTTAACAAAAAGCGCAGCTATGGATAAAGATATTGTTTTTAAAGTAGCTAAAAGTTTAGCAAATGGTGCAGATGTGGTAGTTACTTCTGGCTTTGTTGAAGCAGCCACAAATCTTGGATTTCAGGGTATACTGACAAATGTTACAGTAACAAACAGAAAGATAAGTGTTAACAGTTATGCTTACTCAAATGATGGAGGAATTACATTCGGTGGTTGTGAAGAGTCAGTAAAAGCAATTGAAATACCGCAGATGGAATTTCAGACTAATGATACTTGGGAGCTTATTGCAGGTTTTGGAGAAGATAACAACTTTCCTATATTGTTAAAAACAATTTATGGAAATGGGCATCTATATATACTTACTATACCAGAGGACTATGGAGATTTGTACAATTATCCCAGAAAAATTCTATATATAATTCGGTCTGTATTTTTGAAAAATAGTCCTATAATGTTAGATTCAGTTTCGAAGATAGGATTGTTTCTTTACGATAACGACTGCTTTATTTTGCATTCTTTTATACCGTGGTATGATGAAGTGTGTTTAATATTGAGAAACGGGTATACGGCTGTAAAAGATTTGGTAAGTAGAAAGATTATAAAGTCAGAAATTGAAAAAGGAAACAATGTCATAAGGCTTCGTGTTTCCCCAGGAATAAATAAAGTATTTAAGCTTATAAAAGAATGAATAATGCCATTAGATAATGAATTTACGCGCAAAGTTGATTAAGATGGAGGTTTTGCTATGGTGCCAAATAAAATGAAATCTATTAACTGGTTTACAAATGCCCGCTTTGGTATGTTTATACATTGGGGATTGTATGCAATTCCTGCGCGGGGTGAATGGGTACGCAGCCAAGAGAAAATGTCTAATGAAGATTATGAAATATATTTTAGTGAATTTAACCCAATAAATTATGATCCTCAAAAATGGGCTCAATTGGCTAAATATGCAGGAATGAAATATGCT
>Ga0207747_1000390_pt1 | contig 52609 bp, 50 predicted proteins | sample HigsolmetaGSP11D_FD_184839 | JGI IMG/M metagenome (GOLD analysis project Ga0207747, IMG submission 184839) | High solid enriched microbial communities from the Joint BioEnergy Institute, USA - SP1-1-D (SPAdes) | ecosystem: Engineered > Bioreactor > SSF (Solid state fermentation) > Aerobic >...
CCTCGCAACTCCACCCGAACCCGGCCCCAACCACACCCTGGCCATGCCACGACGCCACCAACCCCGCGCCATCACCCACCAACGCCGCATCATGGCCGAACGCGCCCGCAACAAAGCCCACCGCACCGAAACCGGCAAACCCCCACCGAAACTCGAGTAGCGGCCGGGCCGGTCGGCCTACGAGCTCACCTCGAAGCCGCTGAACAGCACGGCGGCCAACCCCAGCGCGGCCACGATGTTCACCACGGTCGCCGAGGCGAACACCGCGACCGGGCGCCAGCCGGCTTCGCGCAACCCCTTGACCGAGAACTCCAGGCCGATCGCCACGAACGCGAAGATGAGGAACCAGGTCCGCAGGTCGTTGACTGTGCCGATGACGGCCTTGTCCCCGCCGGCGGCCAGGAAGGCGGTGCCGATGATCGAGGCGGCGATGAAGCCGAGCACGAACTTCGGGAACCGCTCCCAGAACTGGCCGAAGGTGGGCCGGGCGGCGGCATTGCGCTCCACCTTGAGGGCGAAGTAGGCGGTCAGCGCGATGGCCACCACGCCGATCAGCGCGTTCTGGGTGGTCTTGACGATGGTGGCGATCTGCAGCGCCTCCTCACCGGCCAGCGCACCGGCGGCGGCCACCGCCGCGGTGGTGTCGATATTGCCGCCGATCCAGGCGCCCGACACCGCCGGCGACAGGCCCAGCACGTCGGCCAGCCAGGGCAGCAGGAAGATCGACGGCAGCGCGAACACGATCACCAGCGAGGCGGCGTAGGCGAGCTGTTCGCGGCGGGCCTGCACCGCGCCGGCGGCGGCGATGGCCGCGCTGACGCCGCAGATCGACACCGCCGAGGCCAGCAGCGCGCGCAGTTTGTCCTCCAGGCCCAGCCGACCGCCGATCCACCAGGTGAAGCCGAACACCAGGGTGATCAGCAGCAGCGCCTGGATGATGGCCGGACCGGCCGCGGTGACCAGCACCTTGAGGTTGATCGAGGCGCCGAGCAGCACCAGCCCGGTCTTGATGAAGAACTCGGTGCGGAACCCGGCGGCCAGCGCGTCGCGCAGCGCCAGCCGGCTCAGCACCACGTTGCCGATCAGCCCGAGCGCGATGGCGTAGATCGGGAACTCGATCGCGTTGGCGATGCGCTCGAACGCGGTGCCCTCGGCCCAGGCCGGCACCTGGGTCTCCAGGAACCGGGTGGCCGCCCCGAGCAGGACAACCACGAGCACTCCGGCCACGGCGTAGCCGATGCCCTTGCGGCCGGGGTCGGTGACCTCCCCGGCGGCGGTTGCGTCGGTGCGCTCCCCGGTCACGGGATCACGCTCCCCGGGATCGCGCCGACGAGCACCAGCACCAGCAGCGACAGGCCCACGATGACGGCCAGCCAGTCCTCGTTCATGGCGCGCCACGCTAACCCGATGCTGGGCGACCGACCAGGGTTGTGATCAGTGTGAACCGAATCAGGCGCGGGTCAGCAGCTTGTTCAGCAGGCGGGCCGCCCAGGCCGGGCTGAACTTGGCCAGGTTGGCCAGCACCGTGGTCTGGGTGCCGACCGGGTAGTGCACCTGGTGGGCCAGCCGGCGCAGCCGGGAGCGCTCGTGCACGGCCGAGACGATGGCGGCCGCGACGTCGTCGGCGGTGAGCCGGATGCCCAGCGACCGGGTGGACCCGGTGTGCAGGTCGTCGGTCATCGCGGTGCGCACGAACAGCGGCCACATCGAGAGCACCCGGATCCCGTACCGGCCCCACTCCAGCTCCAGCGCCTCGGTGAGGCCGCGGATGAAGAACTTGGTGGCGCTGTAGACGGCGAGCTCGGGCTGGCCGTAGATGGCCGACGCCGAGGCCAGGTTGACCACCGTCGACCCCGGCGTGCTGCGCAGGTAGGGGAATGCCGCGTGCAGCCCGTTGACCACGCCCTTGGTGTTGATGTCGATCTCGGCGAAGTGGGCGCGCACGTCGATGTCCTCGAACCGGCCGGCGTTGAGGATGCCCGCGTTGTTGATGAACACGTCGAGGCGGTTGCCGGCCAGCGCGGCGAACTCGCTGACCCGGGTGGCCATCTCGTCGGTGTCGGTGACGTCGAGGTGACCGGTGTGCGCGGTGGCCCCGAGGGCCTCGATCTCGGCCGCCAGAGACCGCAGGCCGTCCTCGTCGATGTCGTAGCCGCCCACCGTGTAGCCCTCACGGGCGAAGGCCAGCGCGGTGGCGCGGCCGATTCCTTTTGCGGCGCCGGTGATGAACACGGCTCGGTTGTTGGCCATACCCCATGATCACCCGTGCGGCGGTGCGGTGCCGGGCCGGGTGAGAATCGTGCGCATGATGACCGCGCACGGCCCGTCCCATCCGCTGGGTGCCGAGGACGCCGCGAGCCGCGTCTCGGCGTTCGTCTACGGCAACATCCTGGTGCTGGCCGCGCTGATCGCGCTCAGCCCGGAACAGGCGGCCGCGGTCACCGGGGTGGCGGTCGTGGTCGGCACCGGGTTGTCGACGCTGATCGCCCACGTCGTCGCCGACGTGGTGGGTGATCAGGTGCGGTCCGGGGCGGACCCGGACTGGGCGCGGGTGCGCGCGCACATCCGCGACGCCGCCCCGATCGCCTCCTCCACGGCGCTGCCGGCCGTGCTGCTGTTGGCGGGCCGGTTCGGCTGGCTGCCGGCCGAGGCGGCGCTGGTGGCGGCCATGGCGGTGCCGACCGTGCGGGTTGCCTTCCTGGGCGGGCTGATCCGTCACTACCGGGGTGAGACCTCGACGCGGGCGGTGGTGTACGGGATCGTGCTGGCGGTGGTGTGCGCCGCGGTGGCGGCGCTGGAGTGGTGGCTCACCCACCACTGAGCAGCAGCGACACCCCGAGCGCGCACATCGTCACGGCGATCACCGCGTCCAGCACCCGCCAGGTGGCCGGGGTGGCGAACAGGCCGGCCAGCCGGCGCGCCCCGAAGCCCAGCGCGGTGAACCACACCACGCTGGCCGCCGCCGCGCCGACGCCGAACAGCCAGCGCTGCCCGCCGTGGCCGTTGGCCAGCGTGCCCAGCAGCACCACGGTGTCGAGGTAGACGTGCGGGTTGAGGAAGGTCAGTGCCGCCGCGGTGGCCAGCACCTCGGCCAGGCGGGCCGGCGCGTCCTGTGCCGGGGTGAGTGCGGCGGGGCGCAGCGCCCGGCGGGCCGCCAGCAGGCCGTAGCCGATGAGGAACGCCGCCCCGCCGAACCGGACCACCTGCACGGCGATCGGGTGCGCGGTGACCACCGCCCCCATCCCGGCGATCCCGGCGCTGATCAGCACTAGGTCGGCGGCCGCGCACAGCGCCACCACCGCGGCCACGTGCTCGCCGCGGATGCCCTGGCGCAGCACGAACGCGTTCTGCGCGCCGATCGCGACGATCAGCGACATCGAGGCGAGGAATCCGACGACGATCGGGGTGGTCACGCGCCCACGGTAGGGAGTCCCAAGCTGATCAGTACAGCTAAAGATTCTTAAGCATGATCAGCATCGCTTAACGTTTCGGGATTCCCGTGGTCGAGTCCGAACAGTGCTACGGCGTTGTGGTACAGCACCTTTCGGCACCACTCATCACCCAGTCCGAGGCGGATCAACGACTCCAGTGCATGCCGGTACGGATAGGGGATGTTCGGGAAGTCACTGCCGAACAGCACCTTGTCGGCCAGTGCCGCCAGGTCGGCGCGGGCATCGGCCGGCAGCGGGTGCAGCCGCTCGGCGAAGTCGGTGAACGCCATGGTGGTGTCCAGGTACACCCCCGGATACCGCGCCGCCAGGTCGAGGAACTCCCGGTACTCCGGCATGCCCAGGTGCGCGACGATCAGCCGCAGGTCCGGGTGCCGGCGCAGCACCTCGGCCACCGGCCCCGGCCCGGTGAACCGGCCCGGCGTCGGCCCCGAGCCGGCGTGGATCACCGTCGGCACCCGGGTGCGCTCCAGCTCCGCCCACACCGGCTCCAGCAGCGGGTCCCGCGGGTCGTAGTCGCCCACCTGTACGTGCGCCTTGAACACCCGTGCGCCGTCGGCGATCGCGCGGCGCACATAGTCGGCCGCCGACGGCTCCGGGAAGAACGTGGCGGTGTGCAGACAGGCCGGGGTGGCGCGGGCGAACTCGGCGGCCCAGCCGTTGAGCCACTCGGCCATGTCCGGCTTGTGCGGGTAGATCATCGAGGTGAACGCCACCACCCCGAAGTCGGAGAGCCGGCGCACCCGGGTCGGCTCGTCGAAGCGGTAGGTGATCGGCCAGGGCCGGGCGGTCAACGGCCCCATCCGGTCGAAGTAGGCCCACACCTTCTGTAGCACCCGTGCGGGCATGAAGTGGGTGTGCACGTCGACGATGCCGGGCAGGCCGAGCCGGGTCACCACGGCGCGGACGGCCGCCACCTCCTCGGGGCCGGGATCGGGAACCGGGTGCGCGTCACACATCACCACCATTGCACCAGCCCGGCCGGTGGCAGGATGGACCGCCGTGGCGATCCCCCGCATGCACGACCCCGACCGGCGCGGTTTCGGTAGCGACAACCACGCCGGCGCGCATCCCGACGTGCTGGCCGCCCTGGCCGCCGCCAACGGCGGCCACCAGCCCTCCTACGGGCACGACGTCTACACCGAGCGGCTCGGCGAGGTGATCCGGGCCCATTTCGGCGACCGGGCCGAGGTGTACCCGGTGTTCAACGGCACCGGGGCCAACGTGGTCGCACTGACCGGTGCGCTGCCACGCTGGGGCGCGGTGGTCACCGCCGAGACCGCCCACATCCACACCGACGAGGGCGGCGCCCCGGAGCGGGTGACCGGGCTCAAGCTGCTCACCGTGCCCAGCGCCGACGGCAAGCTCACCCCCGAGCTCGTGGCCCGGCAGGCCTGGGGCGCCGGCGACGAGCACCGGGCCCAGCCGCTGGCGGTGAGCATCACCGAGAGCACCGAGCTCGGCACCGTCTACACCCCCGCCGAGATCGCCGCCGTCGCCGAGTTCGCCCACGACCACGGCATGGCCGTGCACATGGACGGTGCCAGGATCTGGAATACCGCTGCCGCCCTGGGGGTTCCGCTGCGGGCGCTGACCACCGACGCCGGGGTGGACGTGCTCAGCCTGGGCGGCACCAAGAACGGCCTGCTCGGCGCGGAGGCCGTGGTGGTGCTCGACCCGGCGCGGGTGGCGGGCCTGGCGTACCTGCGCAAGTTCACCATGCAGCTGGCCAGCAAGATGCGCTTCGCCTCCGTCCAGTTGCTCGCGCTGTTCGACGAAACCGACGGTGTCCCACTGGGACTGCGGCTGGCCGCGCACGCCAACGCGATGGCCGGCCGGCTGCGGGACGCGCTGCGGGCCGGCATCGCCGACGGCAGCCTGCCCGGCCTGGCGCTCACCCGGCCCGGGCAGGCCAACGCGGTGTTCGCCACGCTGCCCGCCGACGCCGCCGACCGGATCCGGCAGCGGTTCGCCTTCTACGACTGGGACCGCAGCCGCGGCGAGGTGCGCTGGATGACCGCCTGGGACACCACCGCGGCCGACGTGGACGCGTTCGTGGCGGCCGTCCGCGCCGAACTCACCCGGCGCTGAACGGGATTCCGTCCAGCCGGCCGGCCTGCACCAGCTCCAGCACCGGGGCGCCCGCCTGGTCGGAGGCGGCCAGGTCCACCTCGACGGTGAACCCCCAGTCGTGGTCGCCGGCCGGGTCGTCGAGGATCTGGCGCACCCGCCACCGGTCGGGGCCCCTGTCGAAGACGAGCAGGGCCGGGCCGCGGGCGTCCGGCCCGGTGCCCACCTCGTCGTGCTCGGCGAAGTAGGCCGCGCCCACCTCGGCCCACCGCTGCGCGTTGAACCCCGAGCCGCGGTCCAGCTCGCCCAGGTCGTCCCAGCGCCGCCGGGCGAACAGCTCCACCCGGCGGAACAGCGCGTTGCGCACCATCGCGGTGAACGCCCGCTCGTTGCCGGTGACCGGCCGCACCGGCCGCACCTCGGGCGCGGCGTCCGGTTCGCGGTCCGGGTCGGTGAGTTGCTCCCACTCGTCGAGCAGGCTGGAGTCCACCTGGCGCACCAACTCGCCGAGCCACTCCACGATGTCGGTGAGCTCCTCGGTGCGGGCCGCCGCCGGGACCCCGGAGCGCAGCGCCTTGAACGCGTCCGACAAGTAGCGCAGCACCGCGCCCTCCACCCGGGTCAGGCCGTACTCGCTGACGTACTCGCGGAACGTCATGCCCCGCTCCCACATCTCGCGCACCACCGACTTCGGCGAGAGCCGGCCGTCGGCCGCCCACGGATTGGTCTGCAGGTACACCGCGAAGGCGTGCTCGAGCAACTCCTCCAGCGGCCGTGGATAACTCACGTCGTCGAGCAGCTCGATGCGCTCCTCGTACTCGATGCCCTCGGCCTTCATCGCCGCCACCGCCTCGGCGCGGGCCTTGTTCAGCTGGGCGGCCAGGATCGCGCGCGGATCCTCCAGGGTGGCCTCGATCACCGACACCACGTCGAGTGCATAGCTGTCGGAGTTCGGGTCCAGCAGCTCGATCGCCGCCAGCGCGAACGTCGAAAGCGGTTGGTACAGCGCGAAATCCGGCGGCAGGTCGACGGTGAGCCGGTAGCGGCGGCCGTCCGGCTCGGGTTCGTCGAGCCGCTCGAGCACCCCGGCCTGCAGCAGTGCCCGGGCGATGCCCACCGCCTCCCGGATGAGCTTGAGCTGACGCTTGCGCGGTTCGTGGTTGTCGGTGAGCAGCCGGCGCATCGCCACGAACGGGTCGCCGGGGCGGTCCACCACGTCGAGGATCATCGCCGTGGAGACCTTCATGTTGCTGGTCAGCGGCTCCGGGGCGGCCTCGATCAGCCGCTGCATGGTCTTCTCGCTCCACGACACGAACCCGGGTGGGGCGTTGCGGCGCACCACTTTCCGCCGTTTCTTCGGGTCCTCGCCGGCCTTGGCCAGTGCGCGCAGGTTCTCCACCTCGTGTTCGGGCGCCTGCACCACCACGGTGCCGGCGGTGTCGAACCCGGCCCGGCCGGCCCGCCCGGCGATCTGGTGGAACTCGCGGGCGTTGAGCAGCCGGGTGCGGGTGCCGTCGTACTTCGACAGCGCGGAGAACACCACGGTGCGGATCGGCACATTGATGCCCACCCCGAGGGTGTCGGTGCCGCAGATCACCTTCAGCAGCCCGGCCTGGGCGAGCTGCTCGACCAGCCGGCGGTACTTGGGCAGCATGCCGGCGTGGTGCACCCCGATGCCGTGCCGCACCAGCCGCGACAGCGTGTTGCCGAACGCGGAGGTGAACCGGAAGCCGCCGATCGCCTCGGCGATGGCGGCCTTCTCCTCCTTGGTGCACACGTTCACGCTCATCAGCGCCTGCGCCCGCTCCAGCGCGGAGGCCTGGGTGAAGTGCACCACGTAGATCGGTGCCTGGCCGGTCTGCAGCAGCTCCCCGATCGTCTCGTGGATCGGGGTGGTGGCGTACGAGTAGTACAGCGGCACCGGGCGCTGGGCGCTGGTGACCAGGGCGGTGGGCCGGCCGGTGCGGCGGGTCAGGTCGTTGCGCAGGAAGGTGACGTCGCCGAGCGTGGCCGACATGAGCAGGAACTGCGCCTGCGGCAGCTCCAGCAGCGGCACCTGCCAGGCCCAGCCGCGCTCCGGGTCGCCGTAGAAGTGGAACTCGTCCATCACCACCAGGGCGATGTCGGCGTCGGCGCCCTCGCGCAGCGCGATGTTGGCCAGGATCTCGGCGGTGCAGGCGATGATCGGCGCGTCGGCGTTCACCGCGGCGTCGCCGGTGAGCATGCCGACGTTCTCCGCGCCGAAGATCTCGCACAGCGCGAAGAACTTCTCGCTCACCAGCGCCTTGATCGGCGCGGTGTAGAAGCTGCACCCGTCCCGGGCCAGCGTGGCGTACACCGCCCCGGTGGCCACCAGCGACTTGCCGGAGCCGGTCGGGGTGGCCAGCACCACGTTGCTGCCGCTGACCAGCTCGATCAGCGCCTCCTCCTGGGCCGGGTACAGCGGGGTGCCGTTGGCCTCGGCCCAGGCCGCGAACGTGGTGAACAGTTCGTCCGGGTCGGTGCTGTCGGGCGGGTCGGCGAGGGACGGGGCGGTCGTGGTCATCGCTTACCAGCGTGCCTGATCGGGCCGACACCGGTCATCCGTGCCTATCGTGCAGGGGTGACGATCGGTTATGACGAGGCGCTGCGCGAGCGGATCCGGGCCAACCTCGCCGGCCACCGGCGCCGGGTCGTCGACGACCCGAGCAAGCGGCACGCCGCGGTGGCGGTGGTGCTCGTCGACTCCCGGGCGGGGGAGGACCGCGTCGACCCGGCACCGGTGGACGACTGGATCGACGGCCGCGAGCTGCCCGACCCGAACCTGGACGGCCGGATGGTCGACGTGGCCGGCGGCGCGGCGTTCCTGCTGTGCCGGCGGGCCTCCCGGCTGCGGGCGCACGCCGCGCAGTGGGCGCTGCCCGGCGGGCGGCTCGACCACGGCGAGACCCCGGTCGACGCCGCGCTGCGGGAGATCTGGGAGGAGGTCGGCGTCGAACTGCCCGGCTCGGCGGTGCTCGGCCTGCTCGACGACTACCCGACCCGCTCCGGCTACGTCATCACCCCGGTGGTGCTGTGGGGCGGCGGGCGGCTGGACCTGCGGCCGTCGCCGGAGGAGGTGGTGGCGGTCTACCGGGTCGGTCTGCACCAGTTGATGCGGCCGGACTCGCCCCGGTTCGTGCAGATCCCGGAGAGCCCGCGGCCGGTGGTGCAGGTCCCGCTGGGCAACGACCTGATCCACGCGCCGACCGGCGCGGTGCTGCTGCAGCTGCGGTGGTGGGGCCTGGAGGGCCGGCACGACCCGGTCGACGGGTTCGAGCAGCCGGTGTTCGCCTGGCGCTAGGGTTCCCGGCCGGCGCGCCGGTAGACGATGTCGGCGACCGCGCGGGCGTAGACCGTGCCGCCGGCGTCGGTCATGGTCGCCGACACCGTGGCCATCCGCCGGCCCGCCCGTTCGGTGGCGGTGGCCAGGGTGACCGGCCGGCCGTCGACGAGCGGGGAGCGGAAGTAGTGCACGGTCAGGTCGGCGACGGTGTAGTCGTCGCCGGGGCCGGTGTGGGCCTGCCCGGCCAGCGAGCAGGCCTGCCCGACCAGGGCGGCGATCACCCCGCCCTGGATGGCGCCGAGCGGGTTGGCCATCCACGGCTGCGGATCGACGGTGAGCACCGGCCCGGCCTCGGTGAGCCCCACCGACATCGCCAACAGCTCGCAGATCGGCCCGGCCGCCAGCTCGCCGCGGTCGATCGCGGCCAGGACCCGCCCGCCGTCCCAGCCCGGGTCGATCGGGGCGGGCACCGCTGCGGCGCTGCGCGGCACCGCCGCCGGGGCGTCGGCGAGCAGGGTTTCCCTGTCCAGCGCCTGCAGGGTTTCGCTGGTCCGGCCCACCCGCACCGCCCGGGCCACCCCGTTGCACACCACCGCGCCGGATTCGCCGGTCACGGTCATCGCGGCGGTGCCGTAGGTGTCGTCGTGGTGGGTCAGTTCGGCGGTGGCGGTGAGCCGGTCACCGGTGCGCGGCGCGGTCCCGGCGGTCAGCGCCAGCCAGGCCTGCACGGTCGCCACCGGCTGCGGCAGGGCGTACCAGTACACCCCGCTGGTCACCGACTCGGCCAGCACCGCGTACGCCGGCATCTCCACCCGGCCGCGGTGGTCGACGACCGCCGTGCCGAGCCGTTGGTGCAGCGTCAGACGGTTGCCCTCGGGCCGCATGCGGCCCACCCCGAACATCGCTATCGGATCGGTTACCGAGTGCACGACGGTATCCTGCCCGGTCCGGGTCAGCCGAACTCCAGCAGGGTGTAGGCACCGCGGATCCGGCGCACCAGCGGGGCCCGCCACAGCAGCGGGAACAGCGTGCCGAAGAACCAGCCGCGACCGCGCGGCATCGGCAGGTCGTGCACGGCGCGGATGCCGGGGATGGTCTCGGGCAGCCGGGCCAGCGCGGCCGGGGACATGCTGAACGGCATCGGCGGCACCCGGTAGTGCCGGGACGCCCGCATGCCGCGCTTGGCGAGCCGGGGGATGAGCACCGGCGGCAGGTCGAACACGAACCGCCCGCCCGGGAAGCGGGCGGCGCACTGCCGGATCAGGTCCAGCGACTCCTCCGGCTGCAGGTACATCAGCAGCCCCTCGGCGGTGATGAACACCCCGTGCTCGGTGTCGACGTGGTCCATCCAGGAGTAGTCCAGCGCCGACTGCGCGAGCGTGGTGATGCGCTCGTCGGCGGGCAGCAGCCGGTTGCGCAGCTCGATGATCGGGGGCAGGTCGATGCTGATCCACCGGAACCGGGCGTGCGGCAGCGCGTCGGAGAGCCGCCAGAAGCTGGTCTGCAGGCCCTCGGCGAGGGCGACGACGGTGGCGTCCGGGTGCGCCTCCAGATAGGTGGTCGCGGCCCGGTCGAAGGCCAGCGCGCGCAGCGCCATCTCCTGGCCGCGGCGGCCGAACTTGGCGTAGTCGGCGTGGATCGCGTCGGCGAGCCGGATCGCCATCGGGTCGTCGATGATCGCCCGCGGATGGCGGGCCTGCTCGGCCCGGCCGTAGAGCGTCATCAGTGCGGTCTCGGAGACGCCGGTCAGTGCGCTCGCATCGATCCGGCCTGCGTCGGGGGTGTCCACGCCGTCCACGCTACCGGGGCGCGTCGGCATGACACTTCCGGCCGCGGGTGTAAACGGCTACGGTGCGGCTATGGGGCGTGTGGTGATCATCACCGGGGGTGCCGGCGGCATGGGGCTGGCCACCGCGAAGCTCATGGGCCGCGACCACATCCCGGTGCTCTACGACAACCGGGCCGACCGGCTGCGGGCGGCCGGACGGGCGCTCGCCGAGCTCGGCATCGAGGCGACCACCGTCCACGGCGACGTCACCGACCCGGGCCGGGGTGGCCGAGCTGTTCGACACCGCCGCCGGGCTGGGGGCGATCGCCGCCGTGGTGCACACCGCCGGGGTGAGCCCGAGCATGGGTGACGCCGAGCACGTCGTGCGCACCAACGCGCTGGGCACCCTGCACGTCAACGAAACCTTCTACCGGCACGCCGAATCCGGCGCGACGATCGTCAACGTGGCCTCGATGGCCGCCCACCTGATTCCCGAGGAGCTCGTCCCGGTCGACGCGTACGCGCTGGCCTTCACCGACCCGCGGCGGTTCGCCGCCGAGTTGGTGGCCGCCTGCGCCATCGGCGGGGACGCGGCCTCCGGGCTGGCCTACGGGATCAGCAAGCACTTCGTGAGGTGGTACAGCAGCGCGCAGGCCGAGCGGTTCAACGGCCGGGGCCTGCGCATCGTGTCGGTCTCGCCCGGCTCCACCGACACCGAGATGGGTCGGCTGGAGGAGCGGGCCGGCGCCGGGCAGATGGTGGTCGACGCCGCGGTGCCGCGCTGGGGCACCGCCGAGGAGATGGCCGAGCTGTTCGCGTTCTGCGCGAGTCCCCGCGCCGGCTACCTCACCGGCACCGACATCCTCAACGACGGCGGGGTGGTCGCCTCGGTGCGCGCGCGGGCCGGACGGGCCGCCGCGTCCTGAGCGGCTGTCACAGATCGCGGCCCGTCGGTGTCGGAAGGGGTGAGACATCCGAAACGACACCGGAGGAAGACCATGACCGCTCGACTCGATCTGCTGCACACCCGCGCCGGCGCCACCGTGGTGCGACACCTCGTCGCCGCGGTGCAGGCGGTGGCCGAATCGCCGCTGCCCCGAACCGTCCAGGAACTCGTGAAGATCCGGGTCAGCCAGATCAACGGCTGCGCGTTCTGCGTGGACATGCACACCAAGGAGGCCGCGCACGCCGGGGAGGATCCCACCCGGATCAACCTCGTCGCCGCCTGGCGCGAGGCCACCGTGTTCACCGACGCCGAGCGCGCCGCACTGGAACTGGCCGAACAAGCCACCCGCATCGCCGACGCCGCCGGCGGGGTGCCGGAGGGGATGTGGCGGGCCGCGGCCGCACACTACGACGACGAGGCACTGGCCGCCCTGGTCGGACTCGTCGCGATCATGAACGCGTTCAACCGCGGCAACGTCGCGGTGGCGCAGCCCGCCGGCGACTACCGGGTGGGCCTGCCCGCCTGAGCTCAGGGCACGTTCGGCTTGATCTCCTCGATCATCCACCGCGCGTGGTCGAGGAACTCCTCGACGTCGCGCACCCGCGGGACCGGCACCGAGCTCACCGTCACCCCCTGCTCGGCGAGATAGCCGAGCCGGTCGATGATCTCGGCCGCGCTCAGGTCCGGCCGCGCGTGCGGGTCGTCGCGCACGGCATGGCCCTCGCCGACCCGGCGGGTGGCCATGCCGTGCACCACGTCGAAGGGGCGGCCGTCGTAGCCGGTCCGGGACTTCAGGAACGCCACCCGCTCGGCGATCCGCTCCGGCGGGGTGAGGAAGGTCCACCAGCCCGAGCCGAACCGTGCCGCCTGGCGCAGCGCGGCGTCGGAGTCCCCGCCGATCCAGATCGGAAGGTGGGGTTTCTGAACGGGTTTGGGTTCGAACGCGATGTCGGAGAAACGGATGTAGCGGCCCTCGAAGGCGGGCCGGTCGCTGGTCCACAACTCGACGATGGCGGCCAGGTACTCGTCGGCGATCCGGCCGCGCTCACCGAAGGGCACTCCGAGCAGTTCGAATTCCCGCTCCAGCCAACCCACCCCGAAGGTCACCATCATCCGGCCGCTACTCATCCAGTCCGCGGTGGCCAGCGCCTTGGCCAGCACGATGGGGTGCTGCAGCGGCAGGATCGTGATGCACGAGTTGATCATGATCCGCTCGGTCGCCCCGGCCAGGTAGGCCTGGGCGGTGGTGGAGTGCAGGTAGTGCGGACCGGACAGCTCCAGGTGCTCGATCGGCACGACGTAGTGCTCGGGCACGGCGACCATGTCGTAGCCCAGGGCGTCGGCGCATTTGACCATGCGGGTCTGGTCGGCGCCGGTGACCTGCGCCTCCCATGGCTGCGTCATTGCCCTCAGCCGCATCATGTGCGGCAGTGGAAAGACGAATTTCATTGCCGGGAAGGGTTATTTGAGCATGCTGCCGGCGTCCACCGGCAGGGTCACCCCGGTGACGAACCGGGCCTCGTCGGAGGCCAGGAACAGCACCGCGTTGCTGATGTCGACCGGATCCACCCAGCCCACCGGCAGCACGTGCATGAACTGTGCCGCGGCCTTGAGATCGTCGACGGTGGGATCGGCGAGATCCGGCCGGAACAGCAGTTTGGTGGCCTCGTTCATGAACATCGGGGTGTTGACGTTGGTGGGGTGCACCGAGTTCACCCGGATGTTGTGCGGGCCCAGCTCGACGGCGAAGGTGCGCATCAGGCCCACCACGCCGTGCTTGGCGGCGATGTAGTTGCCGGTGTGCGGGTAGGCCTTCAGCCCGCCCACCGAGCTGGTCAGGATGATCGACCCGCCGCGCCCGCCCGAGACGAGGTGCGGTACCCCGGCTTTGACGGTCTTCCAGACCCCGCCGAGGTTGACGTCGATCATCTCGGTCCAGTCCGTCTCGGTGGTCTTGTCCAGCGTCGCACCGCCGTTGCCGATGCCGGCGTTGGCCACGATGATGTCGAGCCGGCCGAGCTGTTCGACGCCGGCGTCCACGGCCGCCTTGAGCGCGTCGAAGTCGCGCACGTCGACCTCGGCGGCGTAGACGCGCCGCCCCAGGTTCTTGACCAGGTCCACCGTCTCGGCCAGGTCCTCCGGCGTCGACGGGGGGATCCGGCTGCTGGCGCTGACCGGTCCGCAGATGTCGACCGCGATGATGTCGGCGCCCTCCTCGGCCAGGCGCACCGCGTGGCTGCGGCCCTGACCCCGTGCCGCGCCGGTGATGAACGCGACCTTGCCCTCGACCCGTCCGGCCATCTCGAACCGCCTCCCCGGAGTCTGATCGGTTGATCAGGAAGCGTGACAGTCGAAGGCGAAGGTGTCAACCGTTCCGGTCGCCGGACGGGCCGGCCGGCCGGTCGAGCCGACGGTCGATGAAGGCGCGCAGCTCGGCGTGGCCGAGGGACAGCCCGACGGCGTTCTCGGTGCACAGGCTGCGGGCGGTCTGGGCGATCAGCATCGCGATCGCCACCGGCGGGTACTCGTCGAGGTCCAGGCCGCGCCGGCGCAGCGACAGGGTGGCCGCCGCGGTCTCGATGTCGCGCACCCGCTCGGCGTAGGCGCGCAGCTCGGCCCGGATCGCCTTGCGGTGGTTCGCCAGCGCCATGAACTCGGTGTGCAGCGCCGTCGTCGGCAGATCGCTGTTGATCTCCCACAGCGCGCGCAGCGGGTCCTCGGCGGTCAGCGCGGTGCGCATCCGGGTCAGCGCGGCCTCCGCCCCGGTGCGCAGCACCTCGACGAACAGGTCGTCCATGGTGGGGAAGTAGTAGTAGACCAGCGCCTGCTTCACCCCGGCCGCCGCGGCCACCCGCCGGGACGTCGCGGCGGCGTAGCCCTCCTCGCGCATGATCCGCGCGGTGGCCTCGATGAGGCGTTCCCGGGCGCCGCCCCGGGGCGACCGGAGCTCACGGCTCGTGCTCGGCATGGCGCATTCTAGCGTCCTGATCACTCGATCAAATCGAGCTCGCGGACCGAAACGCCCGGCCGGTGCCGGATGATCGAGCTATGCATGTCGACACCGGGCCGGGCCTGGACACCCACCACCTCGCCGCGCTGGCAGCGGTGGTGGAGACGGGCAGCTTCGAGGCCGCCGCCCGGCAGCTGCACGTCACCCCGTCGGCGATCAGCCAGCGCATCAAGGCGCTCGAACAGCGGGTGGGGCAGGTGCTGGTGGTGCGGGAGAAGCCGTGCCGGGCCACCGCGGCCGGGCTGCCGCTGCTGCGGCTGGCCAAACAGACCGCGCTGCTGCAGGCCGAGGCGCTCGCCGAGAGCGCGGGCGGCGGGCCGGGCCACACCCGGATCGCGATCGCGGTCAACGCCGATTCGATGGCCACCTGGTTCACCGCGGTGTTCGCCGCGCTCGACGGCGTGCTGTTCGACATCCGCATCGAGGACCAGGACCATTCCGCACGGCTGCTGCGCGCGGGTGCGGTGATGGGCGCGGTCACCACCGAGCGCGCCCCGGTCCCGGGCTGCCGGGTGCGCCCGCTGGGCGTGATGCGCTACCTGCCGGTGGCCGAGCGCGGCTACGTGCAACGGTATTTCGCCGACGGGTTCACCGCGAGGGCGGCCGCACTGGCCCCGTCGATGGCCTGGAACCGCGACGACGCCCTGCAGGACATGCTGATCGCCAAGGTGTTCCGGCGCCACATCGAACGCCCGGTGCACCACGTGCCCACCGCCGAGGGGTTCGGCGCGGCGGTGCGGGCCGGGCTGGGCTGGGGGATGTTCCCCGAACAGCTCGCCGCGCCGGAGCTTGCCGACGGCTCCTTCGTGCGGATCACCGACACCCATCTCGACGTGCCGCTGTACTGGCAGTGCTGGCGGGTGGACAGCCCCACCATCGCCGCGGTCACCGACGCCGTGGTGACCGCGGCGGCGGCCCTGCGCCGGCCGGGGCGGCGGCGGTGAGCCCGCTTCAGTCCCCGGCCGGTTCGTAGCGCAGCAGCGTGATGTCGTGTTCGGGGTGGTCGCAGAACACCGGCCGCACCCGCATCCCCACCCGCACCTGCTCGGGGGCGACGTTGACCAGTTCGGTGGAGAACCGCGGTCCCTCGTCCCACTGCACGATCGCGAGCAGCTGCGGCACCGCGTCGGCGAAGTGCGGGCTCACCGGGCGGCGGGCCACCGTGTACGAGTACAGCGTGCCCATCCCGGAGATCTCCCGCCATTGCAGGTCGTCGGCCAGGGTGCGCGGCGCCCGCACCCGCGGGTAGAACACGTAGGACCCGGTCGACGGCGAGTACTGGATGAGGATCCGGTGCTCGCGCAACGCATTCCAGAACGGTGCGGTGGTCGGGGTGGGCACCGGCATCGGGCGTTCGAAGCTCATCTCAGTCTCCCTGAAGCACCAGCGCGGTCTGTTCGGACAGGATGCCCCCGTTGCCGGTGACGAAGGCGCGGTTGCAGTCGGGCACCTGGGCCGCCCCGGCTCGACCCATGATCTGGCGGGCGGCGTCGCACACGTGGTGCATCCCGCCGGCCGTGCCGGCCTGCCCGTAGCCGAGCTGGCCGCCGGCGGTGTTGAGCGGGAAGTCGCCGCGGAAGGTCAGGTCGTGGTCGGCGACGAACGCCATCCCCTTGCCCTTCTCGCAGAACCCGGCGTCCTCCAACGACAGCAGCACGGTGATCGTGTAGCAGTCGTAGATCGACACCATGTCCATCTCGTCGCGGGCCAGCCCGGACATGCCGAACGCGGTCTCGGCGGCCCGGGTCAGCGGGGTTTGCAGTAGGTTCTCGGCGTAGGTCGGGGTCTTGAACGGCACGTGCTCGCCGAAGCCCTTGATCCACACCGGCCGGTTGCGGGATCTGGCCGCCATCTCGGCGCTCGCCACCACCACCGCGGCGCCGCCCACACACGGCATGACGATCTCCAGTATGTGCAACGGGTCGGCGATGACCGGGCTGGCCAGCACGTCCTCGACGGTCAGCGGGGTGTCGTGCCAGATCGCCCCCGGGGTGTGGTTGGCGTTGACCCGCTGGTCGACGACGATCTTGGCCATCGCCCGCTCGTCGTAGCCGTACTCGTAGGCGTAGCGCTGCGCCACCTGCCCGTACGGGCCGTTCTGGCCGAGATTGCCGTAGGGGATCTCGAACTCGGCCTGCGGCGAGCCGTACTGGTTGCTCGAGGCGCCGAAGTACACCGCGTCGGTCAACAGCGGCGGCTTCTGCTCGGAGACGGGGGTGATGTAGTGCGCGGGCAGTGCGCACACCACCACGTCGCAGATGCCCAGTTCGATCGCGGCGGCGGCGCGCCACACCATACCGGCCGCGCTGGCCCCGCCCAGATCGATCAGCTCGGCGAAATTCGCACGCACACCGAGGTATTCGACCACCGTGGAGGGCACGAACAGCTGGGACTCGGACAGGTGCGAGGTGATGATGCCGTCCACCGACTCGGCGGGCAGGCCGGCGTCGTCGAGCGCGGCGGCCGCCAGTTGGGCCCACTGCTCGAGCAGGAATGTCTGCGGCCGCGCCTTGCTCAGTTTCTCGGTGGGCAGTTCGACGAAGCCGACGATCGCGGCCTCACCACGTAACCCCATGTGCTGCGGTTCCTTTCGTCGTCAGGTGGTGGCGGTGCGGCGGGACTGCGCGGCGAAGAAGCGGGCCGCCTCGGCGATCGCCTCCGGGGTGGGCCGGGGCCGCCAGCCCAGCTCGCGCACCGCCTTGCTGTGGTCCATCGGCGACATGATGTGCATCAGCCGCACGGTCAGCGGGCTGAGCCGGGTGTCGCGGCCGCGCAGCCGGGCCACCGCCGCGCTCACCGCGCCGGCGGCCGCCATCAGCCCGATCGGCACGCCGCGTCGCGGTGGTGGGACCCCGACCGCCGCGCAGGCGACCCGGTAGATCTCCCGCGCCGACATGAACCGTTCGGCGACGATGTAGCGTTCCCCGACCCGGCCGCGCTCGCCGGCCAGGACCAGCGCCGCGGCGGCGTCGGCCACGCCGACCACCTCGGCGGCCGCCCCGTCGATGTAGAACGGCAGCCGACCACGCACCGCCGCGGCCACCAGCCCGCCGTGCGGGGTGGGCAGCCAGTCGCCGGGCCCGTAGGTGTTGGCCACACACATCGCCACCCCGGGCAGCCGGCCCGCGCGACTGCGCTCGAGCACCAGCTCCTCGGCGGCCACCCGGGTGCGCACGTACTCGCCGGCGCGGTGCAGCCAGTTGTGCCGGGTCTCCTCGGTGGCCGGGCCGTCGGCGCTGCGGCCGATGGTGGCGATCGAGCTGGTGAACACGAAGCGGCGCAGCCCGGCCGTCTCGGCGACGTCGAGGACCCGGCGCAGCCCCTCGACATTGGTGCGCCACAGCGGCGCCGGGTCGCGCAGCCAGGCCCGGGCGTCGACGACGCAGTAGTACACCTCGTCGCAGCCGGCCATCGCCGCGCGCACCGCCTCGGCGTCGAAGATGTCGCCGTAGTGGCGCTGCACGTCGAGGCCCTCGATCCCCCGGGTGGAACTGGTCGGGCGCAGCAGCACCCGGACCTCGTCGCCGCGCTGCACGAGCAGCCGGGTGACGTGCGAGCCGAGGAAGCCGCTCGCGCCCATCACCAGCTTCGGCATCGTCCCTCCATCCACACGAGCGCTCAGCCCCCGATGAGCGACTCCAGCCAGTCGCGGGCGAAGTAGAGCAGGAACCCGAAGGCCACCACCCATAGCAGCGGGCTGATCTCGCGGGCCTTGCCCACCGCCGAGCGGACGATCACCCAGGAGATGAACCCGACGCCGATGCCGTTGGCGATCGAGTACGAGAACGGCATGGTCACCACGGTGAGGACGACCGGAAGCGCCACCGAGAAGTCGGTGAGGTCGATGTGGCGCAGCTGCGAGCCCATCATCACGCCGACCACCACCAGCGCGGCGGCGGCCACCTCGGTGGGCACGATCGAGGCCAGCGGGGTGATGAACATCGCCGCCAGGAACAGCGCCCCGGTGACCAGGTTGGCCAGGCCGGTGCGCGCGCCCTCCTCGATGCCGGCGCCGGACTCGATGAACACCGTGTTCGACGAGGCCGAGACCGCGCCGCCGACCACCGCGCCGGTGCCCTCGACGACCAGCGCGGACTTCAGCCGCGGGAAGTTGCCCTGCTCGTCGGCCAGCCCGGCCTCCCGGGACAGCCCGGTGAAGGTGCCGACCGCGTCGAAGAAGTTGGCGAACACGATGGTGAACAGCAGCATCGTCGCGGCGATCGCGCCGATGCGCCCGAAGCTGCCGAAGTCGAACGCGCCGACCAGTGCGAAGTCGGGCAGGGCGAACGGGGAGCCGGTCAGCGTGGGCACCGACAGGCTCCAGCCGCCGGGGCGCTCGGTGGCCGGGCCGAGATGCCAGATCGCCTCGACGATCACCGCGACGACGGTGCCGCTGATCAGGCCGATGAGGATGCCGCCCTTGACCCGCTTGGCGACCAGGATCGCGGTGAGCAGCAGGGTGAGGACGAAGATCAGGGTGGGCACCGAGGCGATCGAGCCGGCGCCGCCGGCACCCAGCCCCACCGGCGGCGAGGCCAGCCGGGTCGAGCCGATGAACCCGGCGTCGACCAGGCCGATGAACAGGATGAACAGCCCGATGCCGGCGGTGATGGCGATCTTGAGCTGCATCGGGACGGCGTCGAAGATGAGCCGGCGCAGCCCGGTCACCGCCAGCAGCACGATGATCAGGCCGTTGATGACCACCAGGCCCATGGCCTCCGGCCAGGTGAGCTGGCCGACCACGGTGGTGGCGAGGAAGGAGTTGATGCCCAGGCCGGCGGCGAACGCGAACGGCATCCGGGCGATCACCCCGAACACCACCGTCATCAGGCCGGCCGCCAGCGAGGTGGCCGCCGAGACCTGCGCGAAGTCCAGTCGGTTGCCGACGGCGTCCTCGGATCCCGACAGGATGATGGGGTTCAGCACGATGATGTAGGCCATCGCGATGAACGTCACGACGCCGCCGCGCACCTCCGCGGCGATCGTCGACTCCCGGGCCGAGATCTCGAAGAAGCGGTCAAGTCGATTCATGACACAGAACCCTAGGGTCCGCGGCCGCCCCGCGCGCCGCAGGTGCGGCGGCGCGCCGGGGTTCGGTGCCGCGGACCCTGGTTCGTGTCGGTGGGGTCCCGGGATCCGGTCCCGGGATGAGGCCCGGGATCTGGGCCCCGGGATCTAGGCGCAGTCCTCGCAGATCTGCTCGCCGCCGGCGTCCTTGGCCATCCGGCTGCGGTGGAACACGAGGAAGCAGCGCGAGCAGGTGAACTCGTCGGCCTGCTTCGGGATCACCCGGACGGTCAGTTCCTCGCCGGACAGGTCCGCACCGGGCAGTTCGATCGAGTCGACCGGCTCGGTGTCGTCGTCGAGCACCGCCGTGCGGGTGTCGACCCGGCGGACCGGGAGTTCGTCGAGCGCATCGGATTCGAGATCGTCGACCTTCCGTCGGGGTGCGTCGTAATCAACACTCATGATGCTGCCTCTTGGTCGCTTACGTTCTGTCTTCGCACAGCAGTCAACGGACGCTGATCGCCCCTTGTTCCCGCGTCGCGCCCGAGTCAAACCTGCCGTTGCGAACATCAATGATCGGGTATGCGCGAAGGGGACGCCCCATCGGGACGTCCCCTCGTTCGAACGTGTCGCGCGTCACGCCGGCCGGTGTGCCGACCTGCGCCGTCTGAGCAGGTACGAGAGCCAACGAACATCGAGGTACACGGCGGTCTCCTAGGCGGTCTTGGTGAGCAGCGGCAGGATCCGCTTGCGCTCGGAATTGACATCGGCGAAGTAGTGCAGCGCCTCGTGCACGGAGCCGGCGACCGGGAAGTCGGCGCGGTCGCCGAGCCCGGCCAGCACCCGGCTCACCGCCGGGCTGGGCACGATGCACCAGTCGATGTCGGCGTTGCGGCAGGCCTCGGCGAGCGCGTGCAGCAGCCAGACGCTCTGGGTGGCGAAACCCTCGACACCTGTCAGGTCCACCACGAGCGGCTTCTCCGGCAGGGCGAACCGTTTCACGTGTTCGGTCAGCGGGCCCAGATTCCGGTCGTCGACGGTGCCGCTGACCGTGACGATCATCGCCAGGTGGCGACACTGGGCACGGGCCGTGACACCGGCAACGCTGAACCCGGGGTTGGTCACGGAGATTGCCATGAACATCTCCTTTCGCCGGTTCGCTCCATAACGCTTCAGTCACAAAGCTAGGGCGGCAATCTAAGGCGGTCGGGAGTAGCGATTGAGGCTTCGGTAAGAATCTGCGTCAATTCCGCGGGCGCCGCCCCGGACGGCGCCACGGGTCGTAGTCGGTGATGAGCGGCTCCTGTTGCGGCCGTAGGGCTTCCGGCACGTGCTGCAGGTTGATCCGGACCCGGTACCACAGCGAGCTCGGCCCCCGCATGCCGTCGACCAGGACGTCGGCCGGGGCCAGCCGCGCGGCGGCGGCCGGGTGCCGCCGCCGCCAGTTCTCCAGCGCGGCCAGCGCCTCCGGGCGGGTGCGGGTGCGGGCGACCTCGATCAGCGGCGGCCGCTCGGCGGCCCGCTCGGCGGGGCCGAGCCGCTCGGCCAGCTCCAGCAGCGGCTGCAGCGAGCCGGGCCGGTCGGCCATGCCCTCCCAGGGGTCGCCAAGTGCGGAAAACCGCTGCGGCACCGTGGCGATGGTGAACGCGGCCGGGTCGGCGTCGTCGACCTCGTCCCAGCGCAGCGGGGTCGACACCCGGGCGTCCGGCACGGCGCGCACCGAGTACGCCGACGCCATGGTGCGGTCCTTGGCGTTCTGGTTGAAGTCGACGAACACCCCGTGGCGCTCCTCCTTGTGCCACCGGGCCGTCGCCGCCTGCGGGGCACGCCGCGCCACCTCCCGGGCCACCGCCTCGGCGGCCCGTCGCACCGCGGTGAACGGCCAGTGCGGCTCGATGGCCGCGTAGACGTGGAACCCGCGCGAGCCGGAGGTCTTCGGCCACCCGGTCAGGCCGTGGTCGGCCAGCACGGCGCGCACCACGTGGGCCACCTCGACGACCTGGCGCCAGGGCACCCCGGGCATCGGGTCGAGGTCGATGCGCAGCTCGTCGGGGTGGTCGAGGTCGTCGGCCCGCACCGGGTGCGGGTTGAGGTCCACGCAGCCCAGGTTCACCGCCCACACCAGCCCGGCGGCGTCGCTCACGACGGCCTCGGCGGCCGAGGTGCCGGAGGCGTAGCGCAGCTCGGCCACGGTCACGAAGTCCGGGCGCCGGGCCGGCGCCCGTTTCTGGAACACCGCCTCCTGCTCGACGCCCCGGACGAACCGCCTGAGGATCATCGGCCGGTGTGCGACCCCGCGCAGCGCCCCGTCGGCGACGGCGAGGTAGTAGTGCACCAGGTCGAGCTTGGTCACCCCGATCGCACCGAACACCACCCGGTCCGGATGGGTGACGGTCACGGCGTGGCCCGCGACCTCGAGCGTCAGCGGAGCCGCCATGTGGTCATGCTAGAGACCGGCGCGCCGAATTGAGACCCAGCACACATATGGTGGGGGTGTGCCGAATCTGATGGACATCCCCGCGCAGGCCGTCGGCCGGATCCGGACGCTCGTCGGAGCGTACGGGTCGCGCGGCGCGGCGGAGCTGCACTACCTCCGCAAGATGATCGAGGCCGGTGTGCTGCGGCTGGATGCGCCCCATCATCTGGCCGGACTGCTGGCCGACATGCGGCGGTGGGGCGAGTTCGGTGCGCTCGCCTCGCTCAACGCCCGGCGCCACCCGGACCGGCTCGCCGTCATCGACGACGACGGCGAGATGACCTTCCGCGAGTTCGACGCGGCCGCCCACGCGCTGGCCAACGCGCTGCTGGCCAAGGGGGTGCGGGGCGGCGACGGGGTGGCCGTGCTGGCCCGCAACCACCGCTGGTTTCTGGTCGCGGTGTACGGCGCGGCCCGTATGGGCGCCCGGGTCATCCTGCTCAACACCGAGTTCTCCGGCCCGCAGATCCGCGACGTGTGCGCCCGGGAGGGCGCCAAACTGCTCATCTACGACGACGAGTACGCCGCGGCGGTGGCCGACCTGGAGCCCGAGCTGGGCAAGCTGCGCGCGCTCGGGCACAACCCCGACGACCCGGATGCGCCGGGCGGGTCCGAGGAGACCCTCGCCGACCTGGTCGCCCGGCTGGGCCCGGCGCCCGCGCCGCGGGCCACCCGGCACGCGACGATCATCATCCTCACCAGCGGTACCACCGGTACCCCGAAGGGGGCGGTGCGCAGCGCCCCGCCGTCGCTGGCGCCGGTGGGCGGGATCCTCTCGCACGTGCCGTTCAAGGCGGGGGAGCGGACCGCGCTGCCCGCGCCGATGTTCCACGCGCTGGGCTTTCTGCACTCGACCATCGCGATGATGCTCGGCAACACGCTCGTCCTGCGCCGCCGGTTCCGGTCGGCCACCCTGCTGGCCGACATCGAGCGGTACCGGCCCACCGCGGTGGTGCTGGTGCCGGTGATGCTGTCCCGGCTGCTCGACCAGTTCGAGCAGGCCGACCCGAAGCCCGATCTGTCGTCGCTGCGGATCGTGTTCGTCTCCGGCTCGCAGCTCGGGGCCGAGCTGGCCTCCCGGGCGCTCAAGGAGCTCGGCCCGGTCGTCTACAACCTGTACGGCTCCACCGAGGTGGCGTTCGCCGCCATCGCCCGCCCGCAGGACCTGTCGATCAACCCGGCCACGGTCGGCCCGGTGGTCAAGGGCATCATCGTCAAGATCCTCGACGACAACGGCAACGAGCTGCCGCCGGGGCAGGTGGGCCGGATCTTCGTGCGTAACACTTTTCCGTTCCAGGGCTACACCGACGGCGGCAACAAGCAGACCATCGACGGGATGCTGTCCAGCGGCGACGTCGGCTATTTCGACGAGCACGGGCTGCTCTACGTGTCCGGCCGCGACGACGAGATGATCGTCTCCGGCGGGGAGAACGTGTTCCCGGCCGAGATCGAGGACCTGCTCAACGGCCACCCCGACATCGTCGAGGCCGGCGCGATCGGGGTGGAGGACAAGGAGTGGGGCCAGCGGCTGCGGGTGTTCGTGGTCAGGAAGCCCGGGTCGCAGCTCGACGAGACCGGGGTCAAGCAGTACGTGCGCGACCACCTGGCCCGCTACAAGGTGCCCCGCGACGTGGTGTTCCTCGACGCGCTGCCGCGCAACCCGACCGGCAAGGTGCTCAAGCGGCAACTCAAGGAGCTCGAGGTCTAGGCCGGTTCCGGGCCGAGAAGCTCGCGGAGAGGACGGGGGTGCTAGGCGGCGGTGCCGGGGACGGCCAGGCACACCAGCGAGAACGCCAGCAGGAACCAGCCGGCACCCTGCCAGACCACCCAGGTGCCGCGCGCCTTCCACACCCGGTAGGTGCGCAGGAACGCGCCCAGCGCGCCGACCAGCGCGATGGTCGGGACCGTCGCGGCGGCCGGCAGCCAACGCTCGCCCACCCACGCGTACAGTGCCAGTGCCGCCAGCGCCAGCACCACCACGGTCAGGGTGTACTTCACCGCCGCGCGGTAGGCCGGCGGGTCGTCCCAGTGCTTCTCGACATCGTTGGTGTCGGGGTCGTTGGTGTCGGGCACGTTCACGTCCTCGGGGTTCCCCGCCCCGGCGGTGCGAAACGGACCGCCGGGCTGCTGCGGCAGGGGTTTTACGGTAGGGGGTTGAAGTACCCCGGGCCGCCGTTGACGTACCAGGACAGGCAGCCTGGCCAGTTGCGGCAGGCGATGATCGCGTTGGCGTCCGGCGCGGATCCGCGGATCCGGTTCTGCGGGCCCGGGATGGTGCAGTTCCGCACGTACGGGTTGCCCGGGATCACCCCGCTGTAGCAGGGCTGCGCCACCGCGTCCGGGGCCGCGACGAACGCCGGGACCACCGCCGGCGCGGCGAGCACTCCGAGGGCCGCCGCGCCCGTCACGGTCGCCAAAAGGAAACGCCGGCGCATACCGTCCACGGTACTCCCGGGCGGATGCGCCGGCGCAATCCTTTTCCGCCGGCCCTCGGCGGTCTACGGGTCGCGCGGCAGGCCCAGCAGCCGCTCGGCGATGATGTTCAGCTGCACCTCGGAGGTGCCGCCGTAGATGGTGGTGGCCCGGCTGCCCAGCAGGTAGCCGCTCCAGGTGCCCGGCAGCGAGCCCGGCTCGGCGATCGCCGCGTCGGTACCGAAGGTGTGCACCGCGAACTCGGCGTAGCCCTGCCCGGTCCGCATCGACAGCAGCTTGGAGATGGCCGCGGCGGGCATCGGGTCACCGCCGGCCAGGGTGAGCAGCGTCGAACGCATGTTGAGCACCTTGGCGGCGTAGCCCTCGGCGATGAGCCGGCCGGCGCGGTTCTGGTCGGTCTGGTCGAAGTGCCCGTCGCGCAGGAACTGCACGAAGCCGTCCAGGTTGGCCAGGAACGGCGGCTCGCTGGATCCGATGGACACCCGCTCGTTGGTCAGCGTGTTGCGGCTGACCTCCCAGCCCCGGTTCACCTCGCCGAGCACCATGTCGTCGGGAACGAACACGTCGTCGAGGAACACCGTGTTGAACATGGCGTTGCCGGTCAGCTCGCGCAGCGGCTTGACCTCCACCCCCGGGCTGGACATGTCCAGCAGGAAGTAGGTGATGCCGTTGTGCTTCGGGGCGTCCGGATCGGTCCGGGCCAACAGCGCCCCCCACTGCGAGTATTGGGCGCCGGTGGTCCAGATCTTCTGCCCGGTGATGCGCCAGCCGCCGTCGACCTTGACCGCCTTGGTCGACAGACCGGCCAGGTCCGAGCCCGCACCCGGCTCGGAGAACAGCTGGCACCAGATCATCTCGCCGCGGAAGGTGGGCGGCAGGAAGCGCTGCTTCTGCTCCTCGGTGCCGAACGCCACGATCGACGGGATGATCCAGGCGGCGATGCCGACCTCCGGCCGCTTGACCCGGGCCGCCTGGAACTCCTGGGCGATGATGATCTGCTCCACCGGGGTGGCCGAGCGGCCCCACGGCCGGGGCAGGTGCGGCTGCACCCAGCCGCCCTCGGCGATCGCGGTCACCCGCTGCTCCTTGGGCAGCGCCTTGAGGCCCTCGATCTCGGCGCGGATCTGCTCGCGCAGCTTCTCGGTGTCCGGGTCGAGATCGATGGTCAGCGTGCGCATCCCGGACGCGGTGGCGGTGTCGACCACCTGCTGCGGGTAGTCGGCGAGCCGGCCGAACGAGGCGATGATCACCAGCGCGCGCCGGTAGTAGACGTTGGTGAGGTGCTCCCAGGTGAAGCCGATGCCGCCGTGCACCTGGATGCAGTCCTGGGTGCAGTGCTGGGCGGCGGCCGGGGCCAGGGTGGCCGCCACCGCGGCGGCGAACTCGTAGGACGAGTCCGCCGAGCGGTCGGCCAGCGTCTCGTCGATGGCGCGGGCGGCGTCCCACACCGCGGCGGTGGCCCGCTCGGTGTCGGCGATCATCTCCGCGCACTTGTGCTTGACGGCCTGGAACTGCCCGATCGGGCGGCCGAACTGCTCGCGGATCTTGGCGTACTCCGAAGCGGTGTCGGTGGCCCACCGCGCCACGCCGATCGACTCCGCCGACAGCAGCGTGGTGATGATGGCCCGGGCCAGCGGCCGCGGCAGGTTCGACAGCACCCGGTCCCCGCCGATCTCGACGGCGTTGGCCCGCACGTGCGCGATCGGGCGGGCCGGGTCCAGGCAGGCGACCGGCTCGATCTCGAGCTGGTCGGCGTCGAACACCACCCACTGCTCACCGGAGGTCTCGCTCGCCAGCCCGGCGACCGGCAGCACCAGCACCGAGGCCTGCGCCGCACCGGGCACCGCGCGCACCTCGCCGCGCACCACCAGCGTGTCGCCCTGCCGGGTGGCGGTCAGCCCGGAGTCGATGGCGTAGGCGGCGATCGCCTCGCCGGAGGCCAGCGCGCCCAGCACCACGGCGTGCGGATCGTGCGCGGCGATGAGCGCGCTGGCGATGACCGACGGCACGAACGGCCCCGGCACCGCGCCGTAGCCGAACTCGGCGACCACGATGGCCAGCTCGAGGATGCCGAAGCCCTGGCCGCCGACCTCCTCAGCCAGGTGCACCCCCTGCAACCCCTGCTCGGCGGCGGCCCTCCAGTACGGCGGCGGATTCGGGATCGGGTTCTCGAGCGCGTCGTGGAGCACCTCCGCCGGCGCCACCCGCGCCACCAGGGACCGCACCGAGTCGGCGAGGTCGTTGTGCTCAGGTGTGATCGCGATGGGCATGGTCGCCTTCCTCGTGTCGTCAGACCCAAACTAACCGGTGGGTTGGGAATGAGGTTACCGTGATCACATCCGGCCCTCCGATGGGTCCCGGGACACGTCGACGGGGTTGCCGGGGGCGACGGGGTTCACCACGTCGGCCAGGGGCCGGCCCTCGGCCAGCCGCCGGCAGTTGTCGATCGCCCGCGCCAGATAGCGGCGCATGGTGTCGACCGTGTACCAGGTGACGTGCGGGGAGACCACCACGTTGTCCAGCGTCAGCAGCGGGTTGTCGGCCGGCACCGGTTCGACGGCGAACACGTCCAGCCCGGCCGCGGCCAGCCGCCCGTCGCGCAGGGCGTCGACCAGCGCGGCCTCGTCGACGATCGCGCCGCGCGCGGTGTTCACCAGCACCGCACCGGGTTTCATCCGGGCCAGGGCGGCGGCGTCGATGAGCCGGTGGGTCCGCTCGGTCAGCGGCAGGTGCAGCGAGACGACGTCGCTCTCGGCCAGCAGGTCGGGCAGCGGCCGCCAGTCCGGATGCCCGTCGTCGTGGGTGCGGGTGTGCAGCACCCGGGCGCCCATCGCCGCGACGATGGTCTCCACCCGCCGGGCGATGTTGCCGTAGCCGACCAGCCCGACGGTGCAGCTGCCCAGGTCGCGCACGGTGTCGCCGAGGGCGGGGTCGGACGGCCAGCCCGCCCCGGCCCGGGTGGCCCGGTCCAGCCGTGGCAGCCGGCGCAGCGCGGCGAGCATGAGCAGCACCGCGCCCTCGGCCACCGAGGCGGCGTTGGCGCCGGGCATGTTGGCCACCGCGATGCCGAGTTCGGTGGCGGTGGCCACGTCGATGGTGTTCACCCCGGCGCCGAGCTTGTGCACCAGCCGGCAGCGTCGCGCCCGACGCAGGTCGTCGCCCGAAAGCGGCCGCAGCACATGCCAGATCACGTCGGCGTGCGGCAGTTCGGCGTGGAACGTCGCGTCGTCGTCCTCGGCGCAGTACCGGATGTCGAGCCAGTCGCGCTCCGGGTCGCAGCAGTCCCGGGCGGTGCGGCCCGGGGCGAAGTGGGCGAGCACCCGCAGTGCCCCCGTTCGGCGGTCCACCGGGCTCAGTCCTTGTACAGGTCCGCCACGGCCAGCACGTCGAGGATGGCGGCGAGCTGGTCGACGAGCCGGTCCGGTTCCAGCCGCACCTCGCCGGCCAGCCAGGCGCTCAGCGTCTGGCCGACCCCGCCCACCACGAAATGCGAGACGGCCTTGATGCGTTCGTTCTCCGGCAGCTGCAGGGTGGCCTCCACGTGCCGGCCGGACAGCATCGCGAACAGCGCGTGCGACTCCTCCCGCTTGCGCACCACCACCGCGTTGGACAGCTGCCGGCTGAACAGCAGCCGGCCCATCCGGGGGTCCTCGGAGATGGCGCGCACGATGTTGGCCATGCCGGCCCGGGTCTGCTCCCGGCGCGGCGCGGCGGCCACCGCCGCCTGGGTGGTGGCCGCGATCTCGTTGACCACCCGGTCGAACACGGCCGAGACGAACGCGTCCTTGTCGGTGAAGCTCTCGTAGAAGTAGCGCATGGTCAGCCCGGCCTGGCGGCAGATCGCCCGCACGGTCAGCTCGGCCGGATCCCGCTGCTGGCCGCCGAGCAGCTCGAGTCCGGCCTCGAGCAGCCGGTCCCGGCGCTGCGCGACGCGCTCGGCGGGGTCGACGCCCCGGTACGGCCGGACCTGCCGGTTCGTGCTGGCCATGGGCACCATCTTGGCACTTGACACGGCCCGAAACGCAGCGGCAGGATTCGGGAAACAGGCGTTTCCACATTTCCGTCGAGGAGGGGCGATGACGCTGGCCGAACCGATTCCCCATGTCGAGCGCGGCGTCAGCGATCCCCCGCGGCCCCGGAACCACCCGCCCCGGCGGCCCACCCTGTTCGGGCGCCGGGCGAGCTTCGACGACGGCCTGATGGGGGTGGCGCTGCTGGCCGGCCCGGCCAACGTCGTGATGCAGCTGGCCAACCCGGGCGTGGGCTACGGGGTGGTGGAGAGCCGGGTGCACAGCGGCCGCACCGACCTGCACCCGATCAAGCGGGCCCGCACCACGTTCACCTACCTGGAGGTGGCCACCCGCGGCAGCGACGCGCAGAAGGCCGCCTACCGCCGCGCGGTCAACAAGCAGCACGCCCAGGTGTTCTCCACCGAGGACAGTCCGGTGCAGTACCACGCCTTCGACAAGGAACTGCAGCTGTGGGTGGCGGCCTGCCTGTACAAGGGCGGCGTCGACGTGTTTCGGATGTTCGTCGGTGAGATGGACGACGAGACCGCCGATCGGCACTACCGGGAGAGCGTCACCATGGGCAGCACCCTGCAGGTGCCGCCGGAGATGTGGCCGCCGGACCGCAAGGCGTTCGACGAGTACTGGCGGGAGCAGCTCGAGACCCGGATCCACATCGACGACCGGGTCCGCGACTACCTGTATCCGATCGCCGCCGGGCGGCCGAAGAACTCGCCGCTGCCGCCGGGACTGCAGCGCCGGATGGACGACCTGGGGCTGCTCATCACCACCGGCTTCCTGCCGCAGCGGTTCCGCGACGAGATGCGGCTGCCGTGGGACGCCGACCGGCAGCGCCGGTTCGACCGGATCATCACCGGCATCCGCGCCCTCAACGACCTGGCGCCGCGGGTGGTCCGGCAGTTCCCGTTCAACGCGCTGCTGCACGACCTGGACTGGCGGATCCGCACCGGCCGTCCCCTGGTGTAAGCCCGGCCGGTCACCCGGACCCCGCCGGGCGCGCTGCGACCTCCCTCACCGAGGCCCCCGTGCACCTCGACAGTTAGCTTTGGCAATGCTAACTTTCTCGGCACGTTAGGTAAGGCTAAGGAGAGTAGCGGGGTGGTCCGTCCGGACCTGGACCACGCCGGGGAAACCAGATGGATATCGCCAGTTCGACCACCGAAACGCGGCCCGCACCGGGTGTCGCCGCGGCGCGGGTGGACCGTGACGTCATCACCCGCTTCGCCACCTGCTGCCGCGCCCTCGGGCTGGATGTCAACGGTCGCCGCCGCCCCGCCGACCTCGCCGCCGCCCGCACCGGCTTCGCGGCGCTGACCCGTATCGCCCACGACCAGTGCGACGCCTGGACCGGCCTGGCGGCCGCCGGGGACACCTCCGCCGCGGTGCTGGCCGCGGTGTGGCGCACCGTCGAGACCGCCGGCGCGCTGCAGCGCCACATCGACCTGCCCGCCGGCACCCTCGGGTTCGACTACGACAGCGGCCTGTACCTGCGCTTCCGCGCCACCGGCCGGGACGACTTCGCGCTCGCCCACGCCACCGCGCTGGCCGACGCCGGCCGCTACGCCGAGGCCGACGCGCTCATCGCCGCGGTCGCCGACGCCCGGCCGGGCTGGCGCGAGGGCCGGTGGGTCCGGGTGGCGCTGCACTACCGCGCCCAGCGCTGGTCGGACGTGGTGCGGCTGCTCACCCCGGTCGTCAACGACCCCGACCTCGACCCGGCCTACCAGCACGCCGCGCGCATCGCCCTGGGCATCGCGCTGGCCCGGCTGGGCATGAACGCCCCGGCGCTGAGCTACCTGGAGGATCCGTCCGGGCCGGTGGCGGTCGCCGCGGTGGACGGCGCCCTGGCCAAGGGCCTGGTGCTGCGCGCCCAGGGCGAGGACGACGAGGCGGCCGAGGTGCTGCAGGACCTCTACGCCGCCCACCCCGAGCACGCCGAGGTCGAGACCGCGCTGCTGGACAACAGCTACGGGCTGCCCACCACCACCGCGGCCCGCATCGAGGCCCGCACCGACCCCTGGGACCCGGCCACCGAACCCGGCGAGGCCGAGTTCGTCGACCCGGGCGCCCAGGAGCGCAAGGCCGAACTGCTGCGCGAGGCGGAGGCCGAGCTCGCCGAGTTCATCGGCCTCGACGAGGTGAAGTACCAGGTGGCCCGGCTCAAGAGCTCGGTGGCGATGGCCGTCAAGCGCCAGGAGCGCGGCCTGTCGGTGGCCAACCGCGCCAACCACCTGGTGTTCGCCGGGCCGCCGGGCACCGGCAAGACCACCATCGCCCGCGTGGTCGCCAAGATCTACTGCGGCCTGGGCATTCTCCGCAAGGAGACGGTGCGCGAGGTGCACCGCGCCGACCTGGTCGGCCAGCACATCGGCGAGACGGAGGCCAAGACCAACGCCGTCATCGACAGCGCCCTGGACGGCGTGCTGTTCCTCGACGAGGCCTACGCCCTGGTGTCCACCGGAGCCAAGAACGACTTCGGCCTGGTGGCCATCGACACCCTGCTGGCACGGATGGAGAACGACCGCGACCGGCTGGTGGTCATCATCGCCGGCTACCGCAAGGACCTCGACGCCTTCCTGGACACCAACGAGGGCCTGCGCTCGCGGTTCACCCGCAGCATCGACTTCCCGTCCTACAGCCCGCACGAACTGGTCGAGATGGCCCGGCTGATGGCCGAGAAACGGGACAGCGTCTTCGAACCCGCCGCGCTGCAGGAGATGGAGCAGCTGTTCGCCCGGCTCGCCGAGGCCACCTCCAAGGACGCCAACGGGGTGGAGCGCCGCTGCCTGGACATCGCCGGCAACGGCCGCTTCGTCCGCAACCTCGTCGAGCGCTCCGAGGAGGAGCGCGAGTACCGCCTCGACCACGACCCCCGGCCCGACGACGTCGATTTCACCGATGAGGAGTTGATGACGATCACCGTCGAGGATGTCCGCAACTCGGCTGCCCCGCTGCTGCGCGGGCTGGGCCTGACGGTGTCGGCGTGACCGGCCCGCAGCAGCCCCGGCGGTCCTTCGCCTCGCGGACGCCGGTCAACGAGAACCCGGACCGGCCGGCCCAGCGGCGCGGCTTCGTCACCCGCCACCAGGTGACCGGCTGGCGGTTCGTCATGCGCCGCATCGCCTCCGGCGTGGCCCTGCACGACACCCGGATGCTCGTCGACCCGCTGCGCACCCAGACCCGCGCGGTGCTGGTCGGGGTGCTGGTGGTGCTCACCGGGCTGGCCGGCTGCTTCGTGTTCTCGCTGATCCAGCCCGGCGGTGCGGCCGACCATCACGCCATCCTGGCCGACCGCGACACCTCGGCGTTGTACGTGCGGGTGGGCGAGCGGCTGCACCCGGTGCTCAATCTGACCTCGGCGCGGCTGGTCGCCGGCCGCCCCGACAACCCCGCCCCGGTCCGCAGCGGCGAACTCGACCGGTTCCCGCGGGGCAACCTGTTGGGCATCCCCGGTGCGCCGGAACGCCTGTTGCCCAACGACGCCCGCGACGCCGACTGGGTGGTGTGCGACGCCGTGGCCGGCCCGTACCCGGGCGTGACGGTGATCGCCGGTGCCCCGGCCGGCGGCGGCGAACGGGCCGCCGCGCTGCCCGCCGGGCAGGCGGTGCTCGTCGAACACACCGACGCCGCCGACCCCGGCACCTGGCTGCTGTGGGACGGCCGGCGCAGCCGGGTGGACCTGGGCAACCGGGCGGTCACCACCGCGCTGGGCATCGCCGACGCCGGCCGGCCCCGCCCGATCGCCACCGGGCTGTTCAACGCCGTGCCGGAGGCCCCGCCGATCGAGCCGCCGGTCGTCGCCGAGGCCGGCGGCGCACCGCGGTTCGAGCTGCCGGTCGACGTGCCGGTCGGTGCGGTGGTCACGGCCTACGACGCCGACCACACCCTGCGGCACTACGCCGTGCTCGCCGACGGGCTGCAGCCGATCCCGCCGGTGCTGGCCGCGATCATGCGCAACACCGACGCCTACGGGCTGACCGAGCCGCCCCGCATCGGCGCCGACGACGTGGCCCGGCTACCGGTCGCGCACGGCATCGACGTCGACGTCTACCCGGCCCGGCCGCTCGACGTCGTCGACTCCGACGCCAACCCGGTCACCTGCGCGCACTGGTCCAAACCCGCCGACGCGGCGGTCAACTCGCTGACCCTGCTGACCGGGGCCGCGCTGCCGCTGCCGGACGGCCGACACGCCGTCGATCTGGTCGGCGCCGGGGTCGGTACCACCGCCGACCGGGCCGCCGTGCCGCCCGGCACCGGCTGGTTCGTGCAGACCGTCGGCGGTGCGGCCGACGTGCCCGCCGGCTCCCTGTTCTACGTCGGCGACACCGGGGTGCGCTACGGCATCGACACCGACGGCGACCGCGAAACCACGCTGGCCGCACTGGGATTGACCGGCCCGCCGCTGCCCGTGCCGTGGTCGGTGCTGAGCCAGTTCGCCGCCGGCCCCACCCTGTCCCGCACCGACGCGCTGCTGGCCCACGACGGCCTGTCGCCCGACCCGCGGCCCGCCCGCCTGGAGAAGCCATGAGCCGCTTGATCTTCGAAGCCCACCGCCGGGTGCCGCCGCCCCCGGTGCGGCAGGGCGCCATCACCATCGAACCGCCGCCGGAACTGCCGCGGATGGTGCCGCCGTCGCTGCTGCGCCGGGCGCTGCCCTACCTGATCGTGCTGCTGATCGTCGGCATGATCGTCGCGCTGGTGGCCACCGGCATGCGGCTCATCTCGCCGACCGTCCTGTTCTTCCCGTTCGTGCTGCTGCTCGCGGCCACCGCGCTCTACCGCGGCACCGACAACAAGTTGCGCACCGAGGAGGTCGACGCCGAACGCGCCGACTACCTGCGCTACCTGTCGGTGGTGCGCGACAACGTGCGCGCCCACGCCGCCGAGCAGCGCGCCGCGCTGGAGTGGTCCCACCCCGCCCCGGAGGTGCTGGCAGCCGTGGCCGGCACCCGCCGGCAGTGGGAACGCGACCCGCACGACCCCGACTTCGGGGTGCTGCGCGCCGGGTTGGCCGACGTGCCGCTGAGTGCGGCGCTGCGGGTCAAGGAGACCGCCGACGAGATCGACCTGGAACCGGTCGCGCACACCACCCTGCGCGGGCTGCTGGACGTGCAGCGGACCGTCCGCGACGCCCCGTTCGGCATCGACATCACCCGGATCTCCCAGCTGACCGTGCTGGGCGACCGCGACGAGGTGCGCGGCGCGCTGCGGGCCTGGCTGGCCCAGGCCGTCACCTGGCACGACCCGGCCGTGCTCGGGGTGGCCGCGGCCTGTCCGGAGCTCGAGACCGACGCCTGGTCGTGGCTGAAGTGGTTGCCGCACACCGACATTCCCGGCGAGTTCGACGGGGTCGGCCCGGCCCGTTACCTGGCCGGCAACCTCGCCGAACTGGGCCGGATGCTCGCCCCGGCGCTGGCCGACCGGCCGCCGTTCGGCGAGACCGAGGCACCGGCCCGGCACCTGCTGGTGATCGTCGACGACCCGGACGCCGATCCGGAGGCGCTCATCCGCCGCCCCGGGCTGGCCGGGGTCACCGTGGTGCACGTCGGCGCACACGAGCCGCACCGCGAGCAGTACGCCGACCCCGAGCGGCCCGTCCTGCGCGTCGTCGACGGCCGCATCGACCGGTGGGGCGGCGACGGCTGGACGCCGTACGTCCGCCACGCCGACCGCCTGTCCGCCGCCGAGGCCGCGCACCTGGCCCGCCGGCTGGCCCGGTGGGACTCCAACCCGCTGCACGCCCGCACCACGGCCACCGGCGCGGACACCTTCACCACGCTGCTGGGCATCCCGGACGCCACCCGGCTCGACGTGGCCGCGCTGTGGGCGCCGCGGCCGCGCGCCGAGGAGCTGCGGGTGCCGATCGGCGTCACCGCCACCGGCGAGCCGCTGATCTTCGACCTCAAGGACGAGGCCGAGGGCGGTATGGGCCCGCACGGCCTGATGATCGGCATGACCGGGTCCGGCAAGTCCCAGACCCTGATGTCGATCCTGCTGTCGCTGCTGACCACCCACCCGGCCGACCGGCTGATCGTCATCTACGCCGACTTCAAGGGCGAGGCCGGCGCCGACATCTTCCGCAACTTCCCGCAGGTGGTCGCGGTCATCTCGAACATGGCCGAGAAGCGTTCGCTGGCCGACCGGTTCGCCGACACGCTGCGCGGCGAGGTGGCCCGGCGCGAGCAGCTGCTGCGCGAGGCCGGCCGCCGGGTGCAGGGCAGCGCGTTCAACTCGGTCACCGAGTACGAGGCGGCCATCGCCGCCGGCCACGACCTGCCGCCGCTGCCGACCCTGCTGGTGGTGTGCGACGAGTTCAGCCTGATGCTCGCCGACCACCCGGAGTACGCCGACCTGTTCGACTTCGTGGCGCGCAAGGGCCGCTCGTTCCGCATCCACCTGCTGTTCGCGTCGCAGACCCTCGACGTGGGGCGGATCAAGGACATCGACAAGAACACCTCCTACCGGATCGGCCTGAAGGTGGCCAGCCCGGCCATCTCCCGGCAGGTCATCGGGGTGGAGGACGCCTACCACATCGAGTCCGGCCCCGAGCACAAGGGCGAGGGCTTTCTGGTACCCGCCCCCGGTGCGGTGCCGATCAAGTTCCGCGCCACCTACGTCGACGGTGTCTACGAACCGCCGCGCCGGAGCAGAGCCGTTGTGGTGCAGGCCGATCCGCGGCCGCAGCCGTTCACCGCGACCCGGGTGGAGCCGGATCCGGACCTGGTGGTCGCCGGCGCCGACGCCGGGGACGACGCCGATACCGCCCCGCCGCGCAAGCTCATCGCCACCATCGGCGACCAGCTGGCCAGGTACGGCCCGAAGGCGCCGGCGCTGTGGCTGCCGCCGCTGGACGAGCCGATCCCGCTGGCCGAGCTGCTGCAGCGCGCCGAGGTGCCGGCCAGCCAGTGGCGCTGGCCGCTCGGCGAGATCGACCGGCCGTTCCAGATGCGGCGCGACCCGCTGGTGTTCGACGCGGCCTCGGCCGCGGGCAACGTGATCGTCCACGGCGGCCCGCGATCCGGGAAGTCCACCGCGCTGCAGACCTTCATCCTGTCGGCCGCCGAGCTGCACGCCCCCGGCGAGGTCAGCTTCTACTGCATCGACTACGGCGGCGGGCAGCTCAAGGCGCTGGCCGAGCTGGCCCACGTCGGCAGCGTGGCCTCCCCGCTGGAACCGGAGCGGATCCGGCGCACCTTCGGCGAACTCGAGGCGCTGCTGCGCTCCCGCCAGGAGCGGGCCGCGGCCGCCGGCGGCGACGCCCGGGCCGCCGCCGAACAGGACGGCTACGGCGAGGTGTTCCTGGTCATCGACAACCTCTACGCCTTCGGCCGGGACAACACCGACACCTTCAACCCGCGCAACCCGTTGCTGGCCAAGGTGACCGAGCTGGCCAACACCGGCCTGGCCTACGGCATCCACGTGGTGGTCACCACCCCGAACTGGCTCGAGGTGCCGCTGGCCATGCGCGACGGTCTGGGCCTGCGGCTGGAGCTCAAGCTGCACGACCCGGCCGATTCCAACGTGCGGGTGGCCGGGGCGCTGCGCCGGCCCGCCGAGAGCGTGCCGGCCGACCAGCCCGGCCGCGGGCTCACCATGGCCGCCGAACACTTCCTGTTCGCGCAGCCCGACCTGCGCCGCATCCCCGCGCTCAACGCCCGCCACCCGGACCGGGTCGCCCCGCCGGTGCGGCTGCTGCCCACCCGGCTGGCACCGGCGGACGTCGCACCGCTGTACCCGGCCCCGGACACCGTCGTCATCGGCCGGCGCGAAACCGACCTGGCGCCGGTGGCGATCGACTTCCGGCGCAACCCGCTGATGATGGTGTTCGGCGACGCCCGCAGCGGCAGGACCACGCTGCTGCGCCACCTCATCCGCACCGTCCGGGAGCACTCCACCCCGCAGCAGGTGGCGTTCACCGTCGTCGACCGGAGGCTGCAACTCGTCGACGAACCGCTGTTCGAGGACAACGAGTACACCGCCAACATCGACCGGGTGCTGCCGGCGATGCTGGGGCTGTCGGCGCTCATCGCGCAGCGCCGCCCGCCGGCCGGGCTGTCGGCGGCCGAGCTCGCCGGCTGGCGCTACACCGGCCACACCCACTGGCTGATCATCGACGACGTCGACCAGATCCCGGACGGCCCGGCGGTCAGCGGCCCGTTCGCCGGGCAGCGGCCGTGGACCAACCTGATCGGGCTGCTGGCCGAGGCCGGCGATCTGGGGCTGCGGGTGATCGTCACCGCCCGGGCCTCGGGCGCGGCGCACGCGGTGATGACCTCGCCGCTGCTGCGCCGGCTCAACGACCTGCAGGCCACCACGCTGCTGTTGTCCGGCAATCCGCAGGACTCCGGCAAGATCCGGGGCCACCGCTTCCAACGGCTGCCCGCCGGCCGCGGCCTGCTGCTCACCGACGACAGCGACGCACCGGAGTTCGTGCAGCTGGTCGATCCGCTGCCCGCGGCGGCCGGGGTCGCGACCGGCCGGGCCGCACGAGAGGCCGATAGAGAGGAGTACCGCTGATGACGCTGCGTGTCGTCCCCGAGGGCCTGACCGCGGCCGCGCAGGCGGTCGAGGCCATCGCCGCCCGCCTGGCGGCCGCCCACGCCGCCGCCGCGCCGGCGATCGCCGCCGTGACACCGCCGGCGGTCGACCCGGTCTCGGTGCAGACCGCCGCCGCGTTCTCCGCCCACGGCGCCCGGCACGAGGCCACCGCCGCCGAGGGGGTGGCCGAGCTGGGCCGCTCGGCGGCGGGGGTGGCGCAGTCCGCCGCCTCCTACACCGCCGGCGACGCCCTGGCCGCCGCGTCGTACCTGACCGCGCGGGGCTGACATGACGGCTCCGGTCCTGGCGGCCCCGATCTGGATGGCCCTGCCGCCCGAGGTGAACTCGGCGCAGCTGTCGGCCGGCCCGGGGCCCGGCCCGATGCTCGCCGCGGCCGCCGCCTGGCAGTCGCTGGCTGCCGAATACGCCGCTGCCGCAGCGGAACTCGGCGGCGTGCTGGCGGGCGCCCGGGGGGTCTGGGAGGGCCGGGCCGCCGAACGCTACGTCGCCGCCCACCAGCCGATGCTGGCCTGGCTGGAGCAGGCCGCCGCCGCGAGCGCGGCCACCGCGGTGCAGCACGAGACCGCCGCGGCCGCCTACAGCACCGCGCTGGCCGCGATGCCGACCCTGGCCGAGATCACCGTCAACCGCACCACCCACGCGGTGCTGGTCGCGACGAACTTCCTCGGCATCAACACGATTCCGATCGCGGTCAACGAGGCCGACTACGTCCGGATGTGGATCCAGGCCGCCACCACCATGACCACCTACCAGGCGGTGGCCGGTGCGGCCGTGGCGTCCACCCCGAGCCTCACTCCCGCCCCGGTGGTGCTCACCCCGGGCGTGGGGGAGGCCGGTGCCGCCGCGGCCACGCTGCTGCAGACCGGCGCGCAGGCGCAGGCCGCCGATGCCGGGTCGACGTTCAACATCCTCGACGTGCTGCTGCGGATGCTCGAGGACTACATGCGGTCGGTGCCCGGGTTCGACGAGATCATGAAGTTCCTGCAGGACCCGCTCGGCAACCTGCAGCGGCTCATCACCGACTTCCTGACCAACCCGGCCGAGGCCCTGGTCACCTGGTGGCCGCTGCTGTTCGCGGTGTTCTACCAGGTGTTCACCAACCTGCTGGGCTGGCCCACCTGGGGGGCGATCCTGGCCTCGCCGCTGCTGGTCCCGCTGGCCATCACCCTCGGCGTCACCGGCATCGTGCTGCTCGTCGACCACCTGAACCAGCCGCCCGCCGACCAGCCCGGCGAGCCGGAGCCGCCGGCCCCGGTGCGGGCCGAGCAGCCGGTGCCGGCGGTGGCCGGGCTGGCCCCGTCCGGAGTGCCCGCCGGTGGTGGTGCCCCGGCGGGCAGCGCCGTCGCACCGAGCGCCCCGGCGGCCGGCGCCGCGGCCGCCCCGGCACCGTTCGTTCCCTACGCGGTGCGCGGGTTCGACCCGGGCGAGGGCTTCACCCCGACCCTGCGCGAGGAGACCGGCGCCAAGGCCCCCGCCGCCGACATCCACGCCGCTGCCGCGGCCGCCGCGGCGGCCGCCGCCCGGGACCGGCGCCGGGCGCGCCGCAAACGCGGCGGCCGGATCACCGAACCCGGCTACGGGTTCATGGACATGGACCCGGTGTTCGACCCCGAGCCGCCCGCCGGGCCCGAACCGGCCCGGGTGCGCGCCTCGGAGCGGGGGTCCGGGCCGCTGGGCTTCACCGGGACGGTCACCCGCGAGGGCGCCGCGGCGGCCGGGCTGACCACCCTGGCCGGCGACGCCTTCGACACCGGCCCGACCAGTCCGATGCTGCCCGGCACCTGGTCACCCGGGGACGACGCCCCGGACACCACCGGGCCCACCGACACCGAGGGGGGAGCACAGACCTGAACCACCGGCACCACACCACCGACCCGTCCCACCCGTCCGGAAAGGAACACCTGTGAGTCTGCTCGACGCCCACATCCCGCAACTCGTCTCCGCCGAGTCCACCTTCGCGGCCAAGGCCGCGCTGATGCGCAGCACCATCGCGCAGGCCGAACAGGCCGCGGTGGCCAGCCAGGCCTTCCACATGGGCGAGTCCGCGGTGGCGTTCCAGGCCGCGCACGCCCGCTTCGTGGAGATGGCGGCCCGGATCAACACGCTGCTCGACATCGCCCAGGCCAACATCGGCGAGGCCGCCGCCACCTACGTGGCCGAGGACGCCGCCGCCGCGGCCACCTACCCCGCGTTCTGACGAAGGGACCCGATCATGTCGCAGATCATGTACAACTACCCGGCCATGCTGGCGCTCGCCGGGGAGATGAACGGTTACGCCGGGGCGCTGGCCGCGGTGGGCGCCGACATCGTCAGCGAGCAGACCGCGCTGGCGGCGTCGTGGCAGGGCGACACCGGCATGACCTACCAGGCCTGGCAGCAGCAGTGGAACGCCGCGCTGGAGGAGTTGGTGCGCGCCTACAAGGCGATGGCCGGCACCCACGAGACCAACACGCTGTCCATGCACGCCCGCGACCAGGCCGAGGCGGGCAAGTGGGCCTGAGCTGACGGGTGCGGATGGGGCCTGACACCGAGCCGAACGCGCTGGAGCTCACCGTCGCGGGGGCCTGGCTGCTCGCCGAGCTGCTCGGAGCCGGAGCACTGCCCTGGGCGCTGGCGATCACGCCGCCCTGCGCCGACCCCGCGCAGGCCGACCGGCTGCGCGCCGAACAGACCGCCGAACTGCGCCGGATGGGGGTGCTCACCGCCGACGGCCGGGTGAAACCGGTTGTGGCGCAGTGGATCCGAACCGTATGCCGGGCCGAACGGTGGCTGGAGCTGCGGTTCGTGGCCGGCACCGGGGACATGCTGCGCGGGGTGGTGGCCCGGCGGGCGGACCGGACCGTGGTGGCGTTGCGCAACGCGCAGTTGGTCACCTTCACCGCGATGACCGTCGACCACCCGCACGCGCTGGTGCCGGTGGTCACCGCGGGCCTGGCCGGCCGGCCACCGGCGGTGTTCGACCGGTTCGTGCTGCCGGCCCGGGCCGGGGCCCGCGCCGACGAGCGCATCCGGGCCGGTGCGCCCGTCGCGGAGGTGCTGGAGTTCCTCGGCGTCCCCGCCTCGGCCCGGCCGGTGGTGGAGGCGGCCTTCGACCCGCGCCGCCGCTACGTGGAGATCGTCGCCGGCGAGCACCGCGACGGCCACCGGCGGACCACCGAGGTCGGGGTGGGCGTCGTCGACACCCCGGCCGGGCGCGTCCTGGTCAGCCCGGCCCGCGCGTTCGACGGCGAGTGGGTGTCGACCTTCCGGCCCGGCACCCCCGACGCCATCGCCGCCGCGGTGGACGCGCTGGCCGCCGAGCTGCCCGGCGGCGGTTGGTTCCAGCCGGCCGCCGGTCCCCGCGACGCGGCCCGAAACTTCGACGAGAGAACGGAAACGCATTGTCCGACAACACTGTGATGCCCATCGTCCGGGTGGCGGTGCTGGCCCCCGGCAGCGCCGGCGGACGGCTGACCGACATGGCGCTGCCGTCCGGCGTGCCGTTGCGGGAGATCCTGCCCGCGGTGCAGCGGATGGCGCTGGCCGGCGACGAACCCGACGGGGCGCCGCCGCAGCGGCTCAGCCTCGCGCCCGTCGGCGGGGCGCCGTTCAGCCTGGACGCCACCCTCGACACCGTCGGGGTGGTCGACGGCGATCTGCTCGTGCTGGCCCCGGTGCCGGCCGGGCCGCCCGCCCCGCGCATCGTCGAGGACATCGCCGACGCCGCGGTGCTGTTCGCCCCGTCGGTGCAGCGGACCTGGGGGCCCCGGGTCATCGCCCGCGGCGCCGTCGGCGCGGCGATGGCACTGCTGCTGGTGGCCACCGGGTTGGCGGTCGCCCACCGCATCCTCACCGGCGGGCTGACCGGGGTGTTCGTGGCCACCGGGGTCGCGGTGGTCGCGGTGCTGGCCGCGCTGGTGGCGCGCACCCGGTCGGCCGGGCCGGCCGCCGCGCTGTCGGTGTGCGCGCTCGCCCCGGTCGCCGCGGCGTTCGCGATGGGCGTGCCGGGCGGGTTCGGCGCGCCGAACGTGCTGCTGGCCGCGGCCGGGGTGACCGCCTGGTCGCTGATCGGGCTGACCCTGTCGGACCGGTCCGTGGCGGTGTTCACCGCCACCACCGCGGCCGCCGTCGCCACCATGCTCGTCGCCGCCGCCGCCTCGGTCTGGACGCCGGGGTGGACCACGATCGGCTGCGGGCTGCTGCTGCTCGGGCTGGTTACCGTGCTCGCCGCCCCGCAGCTGTCGGCCACCTGGGCCCGGTTCCCGCTGCCGGTCATCCCGGCCCCGGGCGACCCCACCCCGTCGGCGCAGCCGCTGCAGGTGCTGGCCGACCTGCCGCGCCGGGTGCGGCGCGCCGACGCCCACCAGACCGGGTTCATCGCCGCGGGCACCGGCCTGGCGGTGGCCGGCTCGGTGGCCCTGCTCGCCCCGGCCGACGCCTCGCCGTGGGCCTGGTACCTGGTGGCCGCCGCGGCCGCCGCGGGCGCGCTGCGGGCCCGGGTGTGGGACTCCACCCCGTGCAAGGCGTGGCTGCTGGCCCACCCCTACCTGGTGGCGGTGGCGCTGCTGGTCACCTTCACCGCCACCGGCCGCTACGCCGCGGCGTGGTGGACGCTGGCCGCGCTGACGGTGCTCGTGCTGATCTGGGCGGTCGCCGCGGCCTACCCGAAACTGGCCGAACCCGAGACGTATTCGGTGCCGATGCGGCGCCTCACCGGTTTCCTCGCCACCGGGCTGGACGCCTCGCTGGTGCCGGTGATGGCCTATCTGGTGGGGCTGTTCAGTTGGGTGCTCGATCGGTGAAGCCGACCCTGGCGCGGGCCGGCGCCCTCGCCGCCGCCGCCCTGCTGGCCGGCGGCCCGGCCGCCGCGGCCGTCGCGCCCCCGCAGGTCGATCCCGCGCTGCCGCCGCCGGTCGGCACCGCCGGGCCGGCGCAGCCGCTGGTCCAACGCAGTCCGTGCACCACCGGCACGGTGCTGCCCGGCACCGATCCGGCCGCGCAGAACCCGAACCCGGCGGTGCTGGACCTGCCCGCCGCCTGGCGGCTCAGCCGCGGTGCGGGCGAGACCGTCGCGGTCATCGACACCGGCGTCACGCCCGGCCCGCGGCTGCCCGAGGTGCAGCCCGGCGGCGACTATGTGGCCGCCGGCGACGGGCTGACCGACTGCGACGGCCACGGCACCCTGGTGGCCGGACTGATCGCGGGCCGGCCCGGCGACGACGGGTTCTCCGGGGTGGCGCCCGACGCGCGGCTCATCGCGATCCGGCAGACCTCGGCGCACTACCAGCCGGCCGACCCCGGCGACGACCCGCAGCAGGCCCGCGCGGCCATCGACGTCGCCAGCCTGGCCCGCGCCGTGGTCCGCGCGGCCGACCTCGGCGCGCGGGTCATCAACATCTCGGTGGCGACCTGCCTGCCCGCCGACCGGACCCCGGAACAGGCCGAGCTCGGCGCGGCACTGCGCTACGCCGCCGTGGAGCGCGACGCGGTCATCGTCGCCGCCGCCGGCAACCTGGGCAACGGCGGCCCGGACGGTGCCGGGTGCGAGCCGAATCCGCTCGGCAGCGCGGCGGACCCGCAGGACCCGCGCAACTGGGCCGGGGTGGCATCGGTGTCGGTGCCGTCCTGGTGGCAGCCCTACGTGCTGTCGGTCGGCTCGGTCGACGCGGCCGGCGCGCCCAGCGCGTTCACCATGCCCGGTCCCTGGGTCGGGGTGGCCGCGCCCGGCGAACAGATCGTCTCGGTGAGCAACGCCCCCGACGGCGGGCTGGCCAACGCCCTGACCGGCCGCGAGGGCGAGCCCTACCCGGCCCGCGGCACCAGCTACGCCGCCGCCTACGTGTCCGGGGTGGCCGCGCTGGTGCGCAGCCGGTTCCCGCAGCTGCGCGCCGACGAGGTGATCCACCGCATCACCGCGACCGCCCAGGGTGCCGGCCGCTCACCGTCGAACCTGGTCGGCACCGGCCGGGTCGACCCGGTGGCCGCGCTGACCTGGGACGTGCCCCCGCCGCCCGAGGGACCCCCGGCGCCGCGCCGGATCGACCCGCCCCCGGCGCCGCCCGAGCGCGACCCGCTGCCGCGCATCGTCGCCTTCACCGGGGTGGGGGTGCTGGTGGTGGCGCTGCTGAGCGGCCTGGCGATCAAGGCCCATCGACGAAAGGACGACACCGTATGACCGCCCGCATCGCGCTGACGCTGCTGTTCGCCGTGCCGGCGGTGCTGGCCTACCCGTGGCCGGATCCCGCCGACCGCGGGCTGCTCGGCGTGGCCGTCGCGGTGGCGGTGGCGGCCCTGGCCCGGTGGCGCGGACAGTGGCTCAGCGCCGTCCCGGCCCGCCGGCTGGCGCTGTGGCGGCGCAACCGCGGCGCCCGCCGCCCGGTCCCGGCGCCGGACGAGCGCACCGTGCTGCTGCGGCTGGACCCGGCCGACGACCGCGCGGAGGTGCCGCTGGCGGTGCTGACCGGCTACCTGGACCGGTTCGGGGTGCGCTGCCACGCGGTCCGGGTCACCAGCCGCGACGTCGCCGGCGAGCGCACCACCTGGATCGGGCTGACCATCCGCGCCGCGGACAACCTGGCCGCGCTGGCCGCCCGCGGCCCGCAGCTGCCGCTGGCCGAGACCGCGTCGGTGACGGTGCGCCGACTGGCCGACCACCTGCGGGAGCTCGGCTGGACCGTCACCGTCGAGGACGACCCGGACGCCGTCGCACCGGCGCACCCCGGCGGCACCGAGACCTGGCGCGGCGTGCGCGGCGAGACCGGCTACACCGCCGCCTACACGGTGACCGTCGACGACCGGTTGCCCGGGACGCTGGCCGCGGTGTGGACCGCGCCCGGCCGGGAGACCTGGACGTCGCTGCAGTTCAGCGGGACCCGGGCCGCCCCGGCGGTCGCGGTGGCCTGCGCGCTGCACAGCCCCGACAAACCCGCCGCCCGCGCGCCGCTGCCCGGCCTGACCCCGCACCACGGTGGGCACGGTCCGGCGCTGGACGCGCTCGACCCGCGCGGCGGCCGGCTGGCCGCCCGGCCGGTGCCGCTGCGTCCCGAGCTGCTCGACGCGCTGCGCTGGCCGCTGACCGCGCCCGCACAGGACCGGGCCGAACAGCCGGCCGCCGCAAGCTGATTCAGGTGGGCAGGCCGAGCCGCTCGGCGTCGGCGCGGTAGCGCGCCACCCACTCGTCGGAGCGCTGATCGGCCTGCCGCTCCAGCACCGGCGGCGGTGCCAGCCGCGGATCCTGGCCGAGCCGCTCCAGGATGTCGGCGACGATCTCGGTGAGGTTGCGCCACAGCACCGGATAGGGCACCTCGATCGGGCACACCCGCTCCTCGGCGAACCAGGTGCGCCAGCCCTCCTCCTGGGCGCGCAGCATCCGCACCACGTGTGCGATCGCCCGCGCGTGGTACTGGGCGCGGGCGTCGCGCACCGGGTCCGGCCGGCCCCGCCACACCCGGGTCTGCACCGCCCGCCAGAACGACACCGCCTGCGACACCACGTCCGGGCGCCACACGTGGATCAGCAGCGGGTCGGAGCCGATCACGTCCCGGATCGCCGACAACAGCCCGGTGCCGGACCGCTCCGGCAGCTGCGCGGCCCGGTCCAGCAGCAGCGGGGTCTGGTTCCACATCAGCTTGCCGCCCCAGATCCCGTTCGGGGTGCGGCCGATGGTGCGGATGTGGTCCCGCCACGCGGTGGCCGGGGTGGTGTCCGGCTCGCCCGGCTCCAGCGGGTCCAGCAGCGCCAGGATCGACTCGTCGGTGACGCCGGCGAACCACTCCCGCGGCTGCGGCGAGCGGCTGGTGGCCGGCAGGTACTGGAAGAACTCCTGCGGCTCGCCGGCCACGCCGGTGGCGCGCAGCGACTCGACCAGCAGTGTGCTGCCGCTGCGCCGGGAGGCCAGCACGAGATAGGCGGTCGGTGTCCGGGTCACGGTGAAACCTCAACGCGTCGAACGGGTCTGGTCGTCTATCCCGCGCTCGGCGGCCAACGCCGACCGGCTCGTCGCCGCGATGCCGTGGATGCGCAGGTAGGTCTCGGTGTAGCGGATGGAGATCCGGGTGCCGGCGAACTCCGACGGGATCACGTCGCCGGTGCGCTGCCGCCAGTCGTGCAGCCGCACCGCCAGCTCGTCGGCGATCGCCCGGACCCGGTCGCTCGCCGTGCCGGTGAGCAGGTTCGTCGACTCGGTCGGGTCGGCGCGCAGGTCGTAGAGCTCGCGCGGCGGCCGCGGCGCGCGGATCGCGTCGGCCACCGCCTGCCCGGACGGGCTCTCGTCGATGTCCAGCGGCAGGTCCAGCAGTGGCCGCGACGCGTAGTTCTCGATGTAGCTGTACTCCTTGGTGCGGATGGCCCGGATCGGGTCGAACGAGTCGTGGTAGGTCTTGGCGGTGAACACCTGCTCGCGCACCGGCGTGCCCGCCCCGGGTGCGCCGATCAGGTTGGCCGCGTGCGAAACCCCTTCCACGTCATCGGGAATCGGTACCCCGAGCAGCTCCAGCAGGGTGGGCAGCAGGTCCACGCCGCTGAACAGCTCGTCGTAGCGGCGCGGCGCCACCGGCCGCCCGGCCGGCGGCCGCACGATCATCGCGATGCCGGTGCCGGCGTCGTAGAGCGTCGACTTCGCCCGCGGGAACGCCGGGCCGTGGTCGGTCAGGAACACCACCCAGGTCGAGTCGTCCAGGCCGGTGGCGGCCAGCGTGTCGAACAGCTCGCCCACGGCCGCGTCGGCCACCGCGATCGCCCCGTAGAAGTCGGCCAAGTCGGCCCGCACCTGCGGGGTGTCCGGCAGGTGCGGCGGCACCACCACGTCCGCGGCCGGCGCGGGGGTGTACCGGTCGTGCGGGTAGGGGCGGTGCGTCTCGAAGAACCCGGCCACCAGCAGCCAGGGCCGGCGCCGGTGGGCCTGCTCGGCCAGCCACGCCCCGGCCCGCTCCACCACGTACTCGCAGTAGGAGTTCGACACGTCGAACTCGTCGAACCCCAGCCGCGACGGGTACGACGTCTCGTGCTGCATCCCGAACAGCGCGGAGTACCAGCCGGCCTCGCCGAGCAGTTGCGGCAGCGTGCGCACCCCGGGCCGGTACTCCCAGCCGTGGTGGGCCAGCCCCACCAGCCCGTTGCTCTGCGGATAGCGGCCGGTGAACAACGAACCGCGCGACGGCGAGCACAGCGGCGCGGTGGCGTGCGCGCGGGTGAACAGGATGCCCTCCGCCGCGAGCCGGTCCAGCCGCGGGCTCGACACCCCGGGGTGGCCGTACGCGCCCAGGTAACGGCCCAGGTCGTGCCAGTGCACGATGAGCAGGTTGTCTCGCCGCGGGTCACTCACTGCGCATCCTTTCGTCGCGGTCAGGTGTCCACTCTCACCGCCCCGCACCGCGGCGGGCAATATTTCCGATCACCGAGTTCGCGGCCGCGCCCTACGGTGGAACCGTGCACCTCGACCAGTCGGACGGCACCCTGACCCTGCGCACCGGCGTGACCGGCGCGGCCGCCCCCATGGGCCACCGGCTCACCATCGTCTTCGACGCCTGGCGCATCGACGTCACCGCGGACGACGGCCGGCCGGTCTCGGGCAGCCTGGTCGTCGACATCGACTCACTGCGCGTGGTCGGCGGGGAGGGCGGGGTGACGCCGTTGTCCGGGCCGGAGCAGGGCATCGTGCGGTCCAACGCGCTGAAGACGTTGGACGCCAGGAAATTCCCGACGGCCGAGTTCCGGGCCGCCGAGTTCACCCGTACCGGCGCGGGGTACCGGCTGCACGGCCCGCTGACCCTGCACGGCCGAACCCGCGAGATCGACGTCGACGTGGCCGTCGCCGAGTCCGGCGGCGCGCTCGAGCTCACCGCCCGGGCCGAGGTGTCGCACCGGGCGTTCGGGATCAAGCCCTACTCGATGGCGATGGGCGCGCTGAAGGTCGCCGACATCGTCACCGTCGAATTCGCCGCGCGCGCGGTCCGCTAGGGGTGGTAGGGGATGCCGACGGCGCGGAACACGTACTCCGGCGACACGTCGAAGGCCAGTGTCCGGCGCGGCAGCTGCGCCAGCACCGACTCGGGCACCGGATCCTTGTAGTGCAGCGACAGCTGCCCGGTGAAGCGCTCGTCGACCGCGGCCAGATCGGCCTCCAGCAGGATGCCGCCGGGGGACACGGTCGCGGTGACCGCCCCGGTCTGCTCGGCGTCGAACCGCTGATCCATCGTGCGCCCGGCCAGCACCGGCACCGTGGACAGGGTGGTCAGCACCCGCTCGCGGGTGATCACCACCGAGCCGACGTAACCGGCCACCGTGCCGGGGGAGCGCAGCCCCGGGATCCGGCCGCTGAACCGCCGGGTGACCGGGACGTACTCGGCCACATGCAGGATCCCCTCGCGCTCGAGTTCGGCGCGCAGCTCCTCGGGCAGCTTGCCGATCCGCAGCAGCTTGCGCAGCACAACTGCCATGTGAACCACCCTACTGCGAAACGGGATCGCGCCGGTGCCGCCACCGAGGCGTCGGGGTCAGGGTGTTTGCAGCGGCGGCACCGGCGCACCGGGTATATCGGCGCCCCGCCCCGCGGTGTTACAGGCCCCGTGGTATCGCTGTGGGGTGGGCGCACGACGGGCATGGCCGGCCGGTACCGCGGTCGCCGCGCTGGCCGTGGCCGGGCTGCTGTGGCTCGGGGTCACGGCGCACTGGGGGTGGCTGGCCGGGCTGGACACCGCCGTGCTGGCCGCCGCGCACCGCTTCGGCGCCGACCGGCCCGGCTGGGTGACCGGCTGGGACGTGTGCTGCACGGTGTTCGGGCCGATGACGCTGCGCGCGGTCGCCGCGGTGATGGCGGTGGTGGCCTGGCGGCGCGGCGCTCGCCGGTCCGCACTGCTGCTGGTGACCGCGGTGGTGCTCAACGCGGTCGTGATCGAGGCGGTCAAGTTCGTCGTCGACCGGCCCCGCCCGGCCTCGGCGTTCGTCGCCGCCCATTCCAGCTCGTTCCCGTCCGGACACGCGTTCGGGGTGCTGGCCGGGGTGGCCGCGCTGCTCGTCGTCGGCCGGCCCCGGCTGGGCAGGGCGTGGTGGTGGCTGGTGGCGCTCGGGGCGGTGCTGGTGGCCGCGATCGGGATCGGCCGGGTGGTGCTCAACGTGCACCATCCCTCCGACGTGCTGGCCGGTTGGGCCCTGGGCTACGCCTGGTTCGCGGGCTGCCTGCTGGTCACCGATCCGGCGCGGGACGCAGCACCGGCAGCGCCCGGTAGTGGACCGTGAACGCGGCCTCGGTGCAGTCCTCGCCGACCTCGCCGTCATGGGCCACCGTTGTCGGCCCGTCGACGGTGTTGAAGCGGAACCGCGGCACCCGCAGTTCGTGGTAGAGCGGGCTGCGGTCGAGCCGGCCGGTCAGCACTGCGGCGAGCACCCGCAGCCGGCCGAACCGCCGGCCGCTCTCCAGGATCCGCACGTCGAGCAGCCCGTCGCTGATGGTCGAGCGCCGGGTGGGGGCGAATCCGCTGGGCAGGTAGGCCCCGTTGCCCAGGAAGAACAGGGAGGTCTGCAGGGTCCGGCCGTCGTAGCGGATGCGGACCGGTTCGGCGCTGCGCAGGGTGCGGGCCAGCGCGTAGGCGCCGGCCAGCGGTTTGCCGATGCGGTGCTCGAGGCGTTCGCGGGCCTGCACGTACTGCGGGTAGGCCCCGATGCTGGCGGTGTTGAGTACCACCTGTTTGTCGTTGAGGCACACCAGGTCCACCGGGGTGGTCCGCCCCGCGCGGACGGCCGCGATCGTCGCCTCGACGGTGTCGCAGCCGATGTCCTTGGCGAAATGGTTGAACGTGCCGCAGGGGAACACCGCCAGCGGCACCCCGGCCTGCACCGCGGCGGCCGCCGCGCAGGCCACCGTGCCGTCGCCGCCGCCGACCGCGAGCACCTCGGCCCGCCCGGCGGCCTCGGCCAGCACGTCGGCCACGTCGTCGTCGGCGCCGAGCTCGACGATCTCGGCGGCCGGCAGTGCCGCGGCCACCTCGTCGGCGACCCGGGCGCCGGTGCCGCCGCCGGAGGCCGGGTTGAGCACCAGCACCACCCCCGCGCCGTCCGGCCGGGGCAGGGTGGGAACGCCCGGGGGGTCGGCCGATTCACGCGATTCGCGCACCGGCGCGGCGGTCGGCACCACTCGGGCGCCGAGCACCGCGATCGCCGCGCCCAGCCCGAACCCGGCGAGCACGTCGCCGGGGTAGTGCGCCCCGGTCGCCACCCGCGACAGCCCCACCAGTCCGGCCAGCAGGCCCAGTCCCAGACCCAGCGGGGGATGCTCGAGGCCGACCCCGACCGCGAAGGCGGCGGCGCTGGCAGCATGCCCGGACGGCAGCGAGCTGCTCGTCGGCATCCGCCGGCCCAGGCGGCGCAACGGCACCGGGCCGCGGTCCGGACGCGGCCGGCGCCACAGCCGCTTGGCCAGCTGGTTGGTCACCAGGCTGGAGACCGCCAGGGTGGCCACCCCGCGGGCCGCGCCGCGCCGGGCGGCCGGCCCGCCCAGCCCGGCGATCGCCGCGGCCGCCGCGAACCACAGCTTGCCGTGGTCGGCGGCCGCGGACAGCCGGGGCATGGCGGCGTCCAGCAGCGGGCTGGGGGCGTCGGCGACCGCGGTGAACAGATCCCGGTCCAGCGCGGCGAGATCGCGGCCGAGGCCGGCGAGGGCGAGGTCCATGTCCTGCCCTGTTCCCCGGGCGCGGCCGGGCCAACCATCCCGGTGATCAATCCGTGTCCGAACGGTGGTCCGGGCCGTGACCGGCCGCCGAGAGGATGGAGCGGGTGCGTCGCCTGCTGGTCGTGGTGTGCGCGACGGCCCTCGCACTGGTCGTCGCGCCGACCGCGCACGCCGGCTACACGCCGTGGTTCGCCCGCTCGGTGGGGGCAGCCACCCAGGTGATTTCGGTTGTCGGCGTTGGTGGTTCGTCGGCCAAGGTGGACGTCTGGCAGCGCACCGCGCGCGGTTGGCAACCGGTGGGTGCCGGCATTCCGGCGTTCATCGGGGCAAAAGGCATGTCGCCCAACCACTTCGACGGATCAATGATGACCCCGATGGGCATCTACACGCTGGACTTCGCGTTCGGCACCGAACCCGACCCGGGCAGCGGCCTGCCGTACGTGCAGGTGACGCCGGACCACTGGTGGGACGGCGACATGAAAAGCCCGACCTACAACACCATGCAGGTGTGCCGGAAGCAGGACTGTCCGTTCAGCACCGCGCTCGCCGACGGCACCGAGAACCTCTACATCCCGCAGTACCGGCACGCGGTGGTGATGGGGGTGAACAAGGCCCGCATCCCGGGCAGGGGCGGGGCGTTCTTCGTGCACACCTCCGGCGGCGGGCCGACCGCCGGGTGCGTGGCGATCGAGGACGACACCCTGGTGCGGATCATGCGCTGGCTGCGTCCCGGGGCGCTCATCGCCCTGACCAAGACGTGACGCCCTCCCGCGAGCAGACGCAAAACCCCTGAAACACGGCGTTCCAGGGGTGTTCGCGTCCGCTCGCGGGAAAGAAGGGGAGGGGTCTCAGAGGTTCAGTGCGCGGCCGGGTTTGAGCTGGAACCCGAGGTTCTCCAGCGACATGGTCGCGTCGTAGGTGCGGTCGTAGCCGGTGGCGCAGATCTTCCAGCCGTCCGGGGTGCGGCGGTAGCGGTCCCGGTAGAACGCCGCGCCGATCAGCATGAAGTTGAAGTCCGGCGCGATCACCCGGTCCTGCAGGTACCACACCCCGGTCGCCTCGTCGCCGTCGACCGTGATCTCCGGATGGTCCACCCGGTGCTCGGTGATGATTTGCGGGCCCAGCGAGTTGCGCATGAACTCGACCAGCGAGTCCCGGTCGGTGAACCGGTGCTCCTCGCCGATGGATTCGCCGTAGTCGCCGACCACGTCCTCGGTCATGGTCGCCGCGAACGCCGCCCAGTCCTTGGTGTCCAGCGCCCGCAGATACCGGTACTTGACCTGTTTGATCTCCTCGATGTCGGACATGCCCGACATTGCAGCACAGGAGTGTCGGGGTTGGGCGCGTTCCCTCATCGCGGCTAGGGTGGGCACCCGTATGAACACCCCACTGGGGTTGTCGATCGGGTCCACCAACCTGGTCTCGGCACGGGTGGGCGAGCAACCCGTCATCCGGCGCAGCGCCCTGCAACGCCCGGACGGTTCGGTGCTGACCGGTTTCGTGGAGCGGATCGGCGATCCGATACCGCTGGCCGCCGCCGACGGGTCGGCACATCCGGCCGATCGGCTGCTCACCGACGCGCTGGCGTTGATGGCCGGTCCACAGCCGCCGGCGGGGCTGGCCGTCGCGGTGCCGGCGCACTGGTCGCCGTCGATGAGGTGGGCGTTGCGCGCCGCCGTGCGCGACCATCCGGTGCTCGGCGCCGGCGGGCAGCCACGGCTGGTCTCCGACGCCACCGCCGCGCTCACCGCGCTCAACGCCAACCCCGGCTTCGCCTCCCGCGGGGTGGTGGCGATGCTGGACTTCGGCGGCACCGGCACCAGCCTCACCCTCGCCGACGCCGGCGCGGCCTTCGAACCCGTCGACGCCACCGTCCGCCACGCCGACTTCAGCGGCGCACAGCTCGACTCGGCCCTGCTCACCCGGGTGCTCGACGGGCTCGGCGGCGACGGCGTCGACCCGGCCGGCACCGTCGCGGTGGGGGCGCTGGCCCGGCTGCGCGACGACGTGCGCCGCGCCCGCGAGCGGCTCTCGGTCGACACCGCCACCGCCCTGGCCGTCGAGCTGCCCGGCCACCGCACCGAGGTGCGGCTCACCCGGGGCGACGTCGAGGCGCTGGCCGAGGCGCCGCTCGCCGGTGCGCTGGCCGCGATGGACGACCTGCTCGACCGCAACCGGCTGGCCTGGGCCGACCTGGCGGCGGTGGTGGCGATCGGCGGGCTGGCGTCGATGCCCTTTGTGGTGCAACGGCTTTCGCAGCACGCCCGGAAACCGGTGGTGGTCAGCCCGGCCCCCGCGCTGGACCCGGCCATCGGGGCGGCGCTGTTCGCCGCCTACGGCCCCGAGGCCGACGCGCCGACCACCGCGGCCCCCACCGTCGGCGTGGCGCTGCCGCCCGGGCCGCCGGCCGATCCGGCCGCCCCGGGCTCGGCGACCTTCCGCGCGCTGGCCTGGTCGCAGGAGCAGCCCCGCGACGACGACGTCATGCCGTTCGTCGCCGACTTCGATCCGGACGAGGTGCCGGAGCCGGCACCGGTGTTCGACGCCGAACCGGTCGACGCCGGGCTGTGGCGGCGGCTGCCGCTGATGGTGTTCGTCGCCACCGCGGTCGCCGTCGTCGTCGCGCTGGGCGGGGTCACCTACGCGCTCACCAGCGCCACCGAATCCACCCCGACCGAGACCCCCACCGCGCCCCCGCCCCCGCCGCCGGTCACCGAGGAGCCGCCGCCCCCGCCGGTCGTCGAGGAGCCGCCGCCCCTGCCGCCGGTGGTCGAGGAGCCGGCCCCGCCGCCGGTGGTCACCGTCACCCAGGCGCCGCCCCCGCCGCCGGAGACGACGACCATCACCGTCACCCCGACCACGACGGAGCCCACCACGACGGAGCCCACCACGACGACCACCACCACGGCGCCCACG
>Ga0207747_1000391_pt1 | contig 52591 bp, 37 predicted proteins | sample HigsolmetaGSP11D_FD_184839 | JGI IMG/M metagenome (GOLD analysis project Ga0207747, IMG submission 184839) | High solid enriched microbial communities from the Joint BioEnergy Institute, USA - SP1-1-D (SPAdes) | ecosystem: Engineered > Bioreactor > SSF (Solid state fermentation) > Aerobic >...
CTTCATTATTCTGCCATTGCAATAAATTTCAATACATCTCATGTTATGGTTCTACCCACGTATTTACTAGCTTTTAAGAAAACGATACTCCATATTTCCTTATAAATCAAGTATTTCACTGATATTTACCAAGTGAAACTATAATTTAGGACTATAGATAAAAATACTGTATTTTAGCTAATAATCTTAATTTTATTAATTTCCACTTGGTAAATACATATTAATATTTATACTTAAAGCTGCTCATATAATCAGATCTTCTCCTGTATTTTTTTTCGTAGATCCAATAACTTCTTCTCCAAAGACATTATCATTAAACAATTTAATAATACATATAAAATCCTCATTTTTATTAATTACTTTTTCTAAATCGTTACGTAATCTGATTAATTTTGATGGTGATATTTCTCCTCTAAATACTGAATATTGAAAATGCGATAAATACTTTTTACATACTTTAAATACTTTTTGTACCCTTCTTTCATTAACATCATAAAATAAAAAGGCGTAGTTATAATTATAATCTTTTTTCTTCATCTCCGTTATTTTCCTTCCTTAATTGAAAAGGGAATAAACTCTTTTCCTTCTAATAAAAACTTTATAAGTTTATAGCAATCTAATTTTATAGCTGTTCTGTAACTTACTTTTCTTTTTAAGGTAGAATGTAAGAACACAGTTTCCATTCGTTGTTCGAATTCCTGTATAAAAATATTTCTACCTTCTTCATTTAAAATACAATAATTTACCTTTTTTTCGAAATGTTTTTCAATCTGTATTTTTCTGTTATTAACAAGATAAAATATAGTTTTAAAGACAATAATCGGTTTAAAAACCTCACATAAATCTAAGCTCAAAGAAAATCTACCTTCTGAAGGTTCATGAAGATAGCTGATTCTTTGATCTAAATGCGTTTGGTAAATAGCAGCTATCGTTTTTGTATACAATAAAGTATTTCCAAAAGATATCATCGCATTAATAGGATTATCCGGTGGTCTTTTTTCTCTTTTATTCATTACAAAGTCATTAGGTAATATGTATTTAAATTCTGCATAGAATTTTTGCCATAAATCTCCCTCAATGGCTAATACAAATTTAATATTATCTGCTAAGTTCAAAAGTTTATAAAAATCATTTCTTATCCAATTAATCGTTTCTTTTACTTCTTTTTTATTATGCTTATAATAATGATATAAAACTTCATAGATATTTTCACCGATACCCTTAACAATATTTTTGGCTATCGTTAGTCGATTATTTTCAAAAGCATGAACTTGTCTTACAACTAATTTACCACTACAATAATGATCTTTCGGATAATATGTTCCACTATATCCCTCATAATAATTAAAGAAATGAACTATGATATGATTTTTCGATAGAAAATCCAGAAGTTTAGTATTTATTGATACTTCATTTAGACAATATATCTCTCTCGTATTCTCAATTGGAATATATACATTTTTATTACCATTACGAAAACATAACGAATTGTCCTTTCTTATGAGCTCACCTGTAGATGCTATATATCTTGTACTACCCATAAAGATCCTCCTTTCTAAATAAAACAATATTCATAGTAAGAACATTTCTTACAGGATGATGAATTTATAACATCTGGAATTTTTTCTCCTGTTAGTAAATCATTTATTTCCGCAATATATTTTTCTAATTTAACTATGTTATCTTCTGTAAGATATACATATATAATGTTCTTAGATTGTTTATTCTTTTCTACAAATACCAATTTTCCATCTCTTTCTATCCCTTTATCTTTTAGTATTTTTAAATAAAACAACAGCTGCCATTTACTTGCTTCTATATCAGCATCTGATTTTTTTATTTCTACCAAATATTTTGAAGTTAATCCATCTAACCTAATATTTTCAATTCCAATCTCAGAATCCATCAACTTTTCCTCTTTTTCCTTATGAATAGCTCGTCCAACTTTTACACTTTCACTGTTATCTTCAAGGTTTAATCGATTACCATGCAAATAGCATTGCCTCTTACAATGAAAGAAATAATTTATTAATGTGCCATTTACTATCAAATAATACACCTCCTTAGATAAATGTTCCTACCTGGGTCTCAAATTTTTCTCTAATAAATTTCCCACCTTCAAAATATTGATCAGCATTTTCTATATAATACATTTCTCCTAATTGCTCAGTGTATGGGAATAAACTTTTTTTATTAATTTGATAGATAAAATAATTCATTTTACTTCTTAACACAGATACCTTTAGTCTCCATTCTGCATATCCATATTCTTTTTTATCCCTAAGTAATTTTTTATAATCTTCCCATATTTCTTTTCCGTCTATGCTTGTACCATTACTTAACTGAATAATCCTACTAAGGAATACTGAACAACTCCATTCGTCATCATCAATTAATTTCATTCTACCAGATATTAATGGCGCATTTAATTTTCCCACTTGTTCAAAAAACTCGTTTATATTTTTATCATTCATTAAAGATTCATTTTGTGTGCGAAGGAATTTAAGCACTTCCCCATAATATTCATTAAACTTCTTTTCTTTCAGTATTTCTCTCATAATTTTTGTTTTTAATGTCAGATTATCATTTATTCGGACATCCTCTTTATATATCGTTTTTGCATTATCATAATCGAAGAAATATACTACTCCGTTTTTTCTGCTAGAGCGATTTACTCTACCCAAAAACTGTTCTTCCGAATCTAATTTTGATATATCTTTATATCCAATATCTATATTTTTTAGGTCAACTCCTGCTTCTACCACCTGGGTTGCAACCAGCAGGAACGGAACCCCTTCATCTGTATGATCTAATTCAGATAAAATTCTTTCTCTTTCTGAACTATTATCATCACCTGTTATTAATTCAATTTTGTATTTTTCCCTGTCCTCAATAAAACACTTGTAAAATTCAATTGCAGATTTCTTTTTTATGAATTCTACTAAAATCTTTTTACCTCTTTTTAAGTCTTCCTTAATTCTCTTGTTTAACTCACATAGGACATTTGGCGTTTCAAGCAATTTATAATTTAAAACTACCCGATCTTTAAATAATGGATGCAAAAAATATTTATTTCGATTAGTGATTAATTTTACTGCTTTATAATGTTCCTTTGATAATATGTCCAAGTCAGGAAGTGTAGCTGACATAATAATAATTTTGATATTAAGCATTTTAGAAAATACTTTTAAAAATGATATTATTTCTGTCCAGATCGTATTTTTATAACTCTGTATTTCGTCTAATACAATCACACTGTTAGCCAATTGATAAAATGCAAAACCCGACTCTTTATTGCTTCCAAACATTAAATCAAACAATGTCACATGAGTGGAAAGTGTGATGGGGTAATTAAAGAATTGTCTGTCTAATAATGCTTTTTCATAGTCTTCTAAACTATAATTATTATCACCATCTTTTAATATAGGATAGATAGAGTTTACAACGCTTATATTTGCTAAAATAGCTTTGTTATCATTGAATATCTTTTCTATACTTTTTATATTTTGCTCAACCAAAGTATTAAATGGATATATGTACATAATCTTACTTATATTTTTGCAATGTTTTATTAATTGGAAACTTAAATTTAATGCAACATTACTTTTTCCACTCCCGGTTGGGGCTTCCAAATAAAAAATATTTCCATCTAAATTATTTAATAATTTTTCTTCCGCTTCTAAATACAACTCACTTCTTAGTAAATTTATGTCATTTACTTTATCAAGTTCCTTTTCATTCTTGTAATATATTGATCTACGGTATTCTTCAATTCTTTGATTTATTTCAGTAGATTTATACACATCAATAATGTTTTGAATCTCCTTAATCATTCCATGGGATTCTATAATTAATCTATTATTATATTCTGTTGTTGCATAGTAATCGGATGCTACAAGAAGTGAATATATCAATTTTTCATATATATATAGGTGTATACTCTCCTCTCTATCAATATTTTCATATTTTTTTACTGACTTAATGGATCGTTCACAATGTTTAGTATCTAAAAATGTAACGTTATTATTAAAATATTTTTTATACTCCTCGCGAATTATTGAAGCACGAATTCTATTTTTTTCATTTCCTTCATAAAAGGAATCTAAAAAATCTTCAAACCTATCTAGACTTCCATGATGTTTTGAAATTACATATGCATTTATATATATTAATAATCTAAATTTCTTTCGGATTTCTTTGGGAAAATCCATACATTTAGCGAGAAAACATTCTAGATATAGGATTGCTGAAATAATCGAATGTTCAGAACCGAGTATGTAATTGCCCTTTTCTTTTTGAAACATTGGGTTCTTCATTTGTATACTTTGAAAAAGAGGATTTACCTTTCCAATATCATGAAATACTATAGTATTTATTATTAATTCTTCAAATAACTGTAGATACTGTTTTTCTTTATTTGGGAACCAATAATCCTCAAAATTCTCAAAAATATCATTTAATTTCTTTGCATTCACAATAGACATAAAATATTGAGTACTTCGATTAATATGTTCTTGTATAGTTTCCTTTTCCTCAGTCAAATCATCATTCCTATGTGCATAAAAAATATAATCTTCATTCAACAGATTATTAATATCAACCATTAAATCTTTTCCAAACATTGCAACCTCCTAATTCTGCTAATTCAATAAAAAGGTTAGAACTTCTTTTCATCGCTCTAACCTTCTCATGTTGCTTAATTATTTTTAATTAAATACAATATTTTTTCCATCTGCCTCATATACTTCACCATGATACTTAGTAATCGGATGATTCGTATTTACAAATGTATTATAATAATACATTTGCGTATCTTTACTAAGGCCAACCGGCAAACTTTCTTCATATTTAAAAATTTTAACATCCTCATATTCTTCTTCAAAATCTTCTATGTCACCATATTCAACCATATCTTTTAAAAACAAGGAATCAATCTTTATATAATTATTAGTTACTTTACAGTCTTTCAGCAATGTTGCATTTCGAATATCTGCCGGATGATCATTTTTACCAAGATAAGGGACATATACACACTTTCTATTCAATATAGAATCTGCTAGTTTCAAAGTAATGTTTGAATCCAATTTTATGTATATATCCCATTGAGGATTTTCCAACCATTGCTCTTTAACAATCAAATTACCTCCCAACTCTTTTGAAGCATATCCAACAGAATTATTAAATTGCTGAATTTTCTTTTTAATAAAACCAGATTCATTTTTTGGAACTATACTATATTGTATATTTCTTAACTTTTCATAAAACTCTGGAAAATCTTCTGTTTTATTTTGAGAATTAGCATAACCTTTATAACCTAGTATTGCACCTAGAAGCCCTAATAATGCTACTTTATGTATATTTCCAAAAGTAAATGAATAATATGTATTTAAATCCGGCTTTTTAAAAAAGGCAGTTTTTCCTCCAAGGGAGAATCTTAATATATCCATATCCTACACCTCTTTTTGCGTAAAGATATTGTATCTCTTTGCTCCCTCTACGTCACCTTTGATCTCAGTAGTATATGGGTTATAATAAATTTCAATACTTTTAATATTATCTTTTAACTCTCGTAACAGATCCCCAAATTCTAATCTTATTATATTCTTTTCTTCATTCTTTTCAAAAACAACATATTCTGATAAATTAGGGAGATAAGTATCCTGTTTAGTAACGACAAATACAGCCAACTCGTTTTCACATCCCACTTTTGAATTTGTAGCATAGGATGTTACAGCTACCAAAGCAGTCTTTTTAAACCTTAGATAATCTTCTTCTGTATATCCATTCGTTACTCCCATTTCTACATAATCTGAATATGCTAAAGGATTAATGACAAAAGGATATATGTAATGTGCTTCTTTACAAAAAATTTTAGTACCTAAAGTCGAATTCTTTGCTTCTCCTTTATCTTCATCACCTTTTCCATCCTTAGTTCTATCTCTAAATGGAGACAATATTTGCTGTTCTTCAGCTACTGCATCAGCATATTTATTAAACCCTTGGCCGATTTGTACTGCTCCTGTTATGGAAATGTTATTACCTTCTTCTGCAAATGTTGCCCCAAAATTTTTTACATCAATTGCTGTAAAGATATTTCTTAATACATCTTCTGTATTTTTAATTTTTGATAAGTCTTCAATACCAAATAACTGTTCATACCTTTCTTTTAACGATCTTGGTACAACACTAGTTTCATTCTTTTTATCGTCGTGAGAAATTTTCAAGGATTTTATATACAATACTTTTTCTCCTTCATTTTCCCACATTTTTTTCATAGGATATTTTAATGCTTTATCACTACCAAATATACTTCCATCAAATGTAGTTTTGGGAAAACCCGAAAAATCCGCATTCCAATTTGACATGATTGATGAAATCCCCAATACTCCATAAACCCTATAATTCATATTATTTATCCTCCTTTTTTTCATAAATAAGATTATTTGAAATATACCCTGCAATCATATAATCCTGATTAATTTCACTATTAGGCCGGTAAGAGATAACCAATTTATAAATATTATTAAATCTCAAATCCTTTTCCTCAATTGTATAGTTATACTTCTTGAAAAATACCGCTAATTTTTCTTTTAAAATCTTATCACTTTTAATATTTAAGAACGGATTAAACAAGGAATGATTCTTCTTTGATGTTTTATTTAATGTTATAAAGTATCGGACTAATTGACCCACTGCATAATAATATTCCTCATCCGATTTAATACTATCATACTCCCTCTTATTAATCTTTTCTCGTAAATCTTCTCTAATTTCCCTCATTACATCTGCCATATTTCTATTCCCTCCTTTAAAATATTCTAATAAAGCCACACTAACATTAAACTGATGCTGAGCCTTGTCCAAATAATTGTTTGAAATGGAATTCATTATTAAACGGAGAGTTATGGTTTTTATAACTTCCTTTACTCCATTTTCATAACCTTTATAAAACCAGTTAAAAAGCATATTCCTGGCTACTAGGATACTTTCTTTTAAAATAGTATCATTGATATCAATATCAGTTGGATCAGTAAAGAAATTAGGTATTAAATTTTTTAAAAATAGTTCAGTATTAACAATCTCTTTAATTTCATACAACTTAGTAAATACACCATAATAATGACCTTGCAATTTATCCAATTCCATATCAATTACATTTTCTATAAAGATAGGTTTTTTGAGCTCCGAATGATATGAGGTAATGACATCTATGTCAAGAATTGCGGCTTCATTTTTATCTTTTCGAATTCTTATATAATATCCTTTAAAGTCAGATGTTGGTGATGTTTTAAAATCATAGGGATAAATACGATTTTTTTCTATATCAAGATATATATTGGATTTTCCAGAGGAAGCTAAATTCCACAAATAATCAAAGAATTTCTTCCTTTCCATTATTTGATTAACTTCTACTAGCGTTGGTACTATATATTTTCGGTTTTTATTCTCAAGATATGGTTTTTTAGAGTTTAATCCTATATTCTCATTGGGTAATCCTAATACTTTGTCTTCAATTTTTATGTTATAATCATTTTTGTTAAAAATATTGGGTAAAATATATCTCTTTCCCTCTTTTTCAAAGTCTGTATCATTGCATATAAAAAATATTTTCAAGTAATCTTTTCCTGTCACTTGGAATGGAAGATGAAATATATTAATTTTAACCCAATTTTTAATTTTTTGAAGTTTTTCTAGATTGATATCACCTAATTCTCTTTCTACTACTGCATATAGCTCTTTATCCTTGGATTTTTTATATTTCTTGTAGGGATTACTTAAGATTTCATAATAATTATCAATGATTTCTTCTGTTAGTTTTCCATTAGATAAACTTTCTTTTTTAATCCAAAAACTAAGAAAGTTATTAGAATGAATAATTTTCTTTGAATCGATCGGTTTATTCATATCCAATAATTTACTATTATAATCATAGTAGCTTAGTCTACTTCTTTCTTCTTCCGTAATATTTAGTTTCTTTGTCTTCTTATCCTGCTTTACTTCTATCAACTCACGCTGTAGAAAACCATCAATGGTTTCTTCCATGATTAGATATGTTCCATCCGCTGGTGTATATGTATCTAAAATCATTTTATCCATATTAGGATTCTTTTTAAAAATAGCAATACAATCTTGTAACACTAACTCACCTCCCTAAAACTCTGATTTATAATTTACAAAGCCATATCCTCTGGAATTATTTTCTAAAATTCCGGTTCCTAACAATATGTAGGCAATGTTCTGTGCTTTATCATTATCAGCTATTGCTAATTCAAACTTGTCACCTAACAAAGCAATATTTTTAAATCTATTTAAAATAGGTTTGTGATTTAATAATTCAATATGATTGTAAAGAACAAAATTCTCATCAAAATCTTGATCAAGAACAATCTTTGCTTTTTTTACTGAATTTTCAAATAATCTATTCTCATATGTAGAAAAATCAATAGTCTTCTTCCAATAACCTTTATCTAATTTAATCAGAGCAGGAGTTAATGTATATAATTTTTCTATATACAATTTAGGAATAAGTTTCACAGTCGTAACCAAACCTTTCATAGTTTGTGAACTTACATCCTTTAGCGTTTGAATAAAATAATCTTTTAGCTCTTCATCTATACAACGGATTGAAAAAGTATAAATTTTCCCCTCTTTATATACCTTATCATTTTCTAGTTCCTTAAAACCACTATGAACATAATTCTTAAAACCTCTTCTTTTATGAAATTCTAGCATTTTTTCATTTTTCCCTAATCCCAAATCAATAAAACTACTAATTTCATAAAGAATCCAATTTAGATTAATATTTTTCATTAGATATATTTTACAATCAATTTGATAAACCTGTATATTTCGCAAGATTACACCCCCTGATTTACTGGTATATATTTACATTGTATATAATAAGTATTTTTATGTCAATATTTATCAAATAATGAATATTCAAACTAATTAAGAAAATACATGCATATTATTAGTTTAATTTTAGTTTATTTTTCTATATTCATAAAATTATGATTGTCGGTTTTTGTGTTACAGATAATAAAGGTATTTCAAAATAGAAAAAAAATTATCCTCTAAATTTAAAACAGAGGATAATCATAATATATAAATAATGCTTTCTTTTATCAGGTCTTTACCCCCTCTTACTCCCCCACTGAAAAACCTTCTGAGGAATAAAAAAGATTAACATAATTCCAAAGGCAATCGCAAGCGCGATACTGAATGATTCTACACCTTTGCTAACCGCCAATGTTGTTTCATGGGCAAAGGCATAATAGGTCGTATAATAGATTCCAGCACCGGGTACCAACGGAAGGATACCCGATATTAGAAATATCGTAACAGGTAGTTTCCGATTTACTGCAAAAAACCTTGAAATCACTGTGATTACTACCGATGCTACAAAACTTGCCAAGGAAACGGATTCGATAGAATCATTGACAAGCAAGTAAAATAACCATCCAATCGCTCCGGTAATGCCACAATAGAAAAATTCCTTCTTTGGCACATGGAATAATACTGCAAATGCCACCGTTGCAAAGTAAGCCATTAGTAATTGTATCAGAAACCGTACCATTCATTTCTCCTCCATATCAAAACAACTTGCACTAATATCCGTATCCAACTTATATATTGGATTACATACCATGCAATCATCTCAATTACCAATTAATCTTTATCACATTAAAATCTCTATTTTATTACTCAATAATTCGATTACATAGTAATCTATATCTTATATTAATCTCTATCACATAATAAACCCAATGATACAACAGCCTGCGCAATCACGAAGCAAACATATACCATATTTTAAGCATGACACTTACCCCAACAGAAATACTGGTTGCAACCAATAAGGTATCCGCTAAGTGAATCGTCCCCGACAGATAGTCTCCATTAAATATGTCACGGATGGATGTGGTAAATGCTACTCCGGGGACAAGGCAGATAATGGAACCAATAATAATATGGTCCAAACTATTACCGAGACCAAGGTTATAAAACAAAAGGGAAAGGAATGTTACCCAAGTGCTTCCGATTGCAATTTTAATCACTTTTGGAAACCCATGCTTTTCGGCAAAGATAATAAAACAATATAATAATATTCCACAGATAAATGATACAAAGCTATCATAAAAGCTGCCTCCTAGCAGATAACCAAAAGCCGCACTGCCTACCCCTGCAAAGAGGATACGTTCCGGGCTTGGTGTATCAGGAATTTGGGCAATCCGGTCCAGTTCTTCCATGGCTTCTTCCATAGTATACTTTCCGGCAACGATTGCTCTGGAAAGATTATTCACTGCAGCAACTCGACCAAGATGCACCGTTTCAATAGGGATCTCTTTGATCTGGGTAGAAAAGAAATAGCCATCGACATTCATGGTACAGAAGATCCCGTTGGATATCGCATAGACATTCACGCTCTTTACACCATACGCCTTTGCGATAATCTCCATGGTTTGCCCAACGCGAAAAATCTCAGCTCCATTATGAAGCAGAACCTCCCCAGCCTTCATTACAAGATCGAAAATCATATCTTTCTTTTCGCTAAGAATATTGTTAATCGTATCGCAAAGTTCTTTATCTTTAACAATTTCTTTATCTTTACCTTCTGTTTTGTCACTGTCTTCTGTTTTATCAAATCCTACTGCTTTATCAATAACTTTCGATTGAACGATTTCTTTCGCTTTATCTTCATATATGTTATCGATTTTATCTCTTACTTCTGAAATATCATTGGCGTCTTTGACATCATTTACTTTCATTATTTTATTCTTCTTGGCCATTTCTTTACTTTCTTTTTTCTTGAACTTTTCTACGTTCACACTATCAACCTCAACATCCCAATAATCTATCTTCATAAACTCCGGCATTTCATAATATGCACCTGCCAACAAGATGAATTGGCAAGCCAATACACTTGTCATGAATAATAATTCCCACTTTTTCTTCTATGTATCTATATTTCCCTTTCATCAAGAGTACCACAAATTCCTAAATCCTATACCAGTTATGGATGTATTTGCTATGTCTTTCTTCATAATAATTGCAACCGGTCAGAAAATCAACTTATTTCTAAGTATAAAATATTTCATATAAGGTAAACTATGTATGATAAACTTGCCCTACTGCAAAAGCACCGGCTATTACAGGTTTGCCTGAATTTGCCGGTGCTTCTTACATGTTAAATTCTGTTCCCTAAGGTTATTTTATATATTTTATATTAGTGTACAATTCTTTTCGCTATAAATTAGGTTAGGAGAGACTTGCATAAATCTGGCTTTTAGTTGTGCAATTTGCTCTTTACTTAACGTTATGGTAGGGGAATTTTGATCCGTGGTATCTTGGTTTTCTACAATCAAAACCGTTGCGTCCTTATCCAGCGTATGCGTATGCCATACCCCTTTCTTAACGTTATACAGCTTTAACGGTTCCATGGCAATGCCATCAATCTCCGTTATCTGATCTCCTTTACCTCCAACGAATAGTGTACAGTTTCCATTCAGAAGAACAAATACCTCATCGGTTTCATCATGCTTTTGCATTGTCATAATATTTTGGATTTCTAATTCTTCATGATAGCGAAGGATTGCCACTCTCCAGGTCTTATAATCAATCATTGGCTGATAGCCAATCCCTTCATAGGAGGTAATATCTATATATTCCGACTTGATAAAATCACCCTCTTCCAAATCAGTCGCCTAATCACACTGTTTAATTACTCATATCTTCTATAGATACAACTATAATTAGATAGATATTCGATAAAAAGCCAATAAATCTTCTAGCAAAGTTCCACTGTAATGTTTTGTTGCTCCTCAGGACTTAACTCTGTGATAATCTTTCTTGGAATTATGTTACCATCACCTATTTCATAGGAATTGCCATCAATCCAGATATTTCCCACCCGATAGTCACCATATTCCAGCTTCTTGGGATTAAGGAACTGCACCATTAATTTACGATCTGCAAATACCAACGCAACGGAAGCCTTCCCTTCGGAATCAAACTGCTCCAACATAAGCTTTGGTGTAATTTGCAGGTCGCCCATATTTCCTTTCACACCAAACATTTCATTTAAGACAGTAAGCATCAGCCAGCTGGCCGAACCGGTTAGATAGTGATAATATCCTCTTCCCTCCGGTCCGATATACTCTGGGATACCGGGATAGATCTTGCTTTTATCAAAGTTACTACAATGCTTAAACAATGTACGAATTGCTTTATAGCCTTCCCGTACAAACCCTCTTTGATATAAAGCATTGGCATACATAACTACCATATGGGAGAATACCGCACCATTTTCCTTGGTACCGTAGGCAAAACCAAACATGCGTCCTAAGTCTTCTTTAACCTCATGGAAATTGGTATTCAGTTTATAGCCGCCAACGGCCTCATCATACAGGTATGCGTCTGCTGCAGATACTATTTTTTCTACCTGCTCCTTTGTGGCTGTTTCGGACATAATGGTAAATACCTGGCTGGTAAGCATCATACGAACACCGGTAGAATGATCCCCTTCCACAGCTCTTCCGTGATTATCATAATAACCATTGTACCAGGAATACCCTTCTTGATTGATAATCCATTCAGTTTCCCGAATATGGTGTCTTATCCATGCTGCCTTATTCTTAAGGTTTTGCGCCAGTTCATCGCAGGAGATTCTAAACCTTTCTCCGCTTATGGTATGAATACACTGCCTGCAATAGTTTCTCAATAACTGCTGCTTCCTTACAACATCCGTATACAGATCATCGTCGTCCTGAAGTAGTATCTCCATCTCTTTGAACAGAGCAATTTCATGAATCCCTTGATCTTTTAGTCTCAAGATCAGATCTGCCATCTGTTCTAGATTGCTGCCATAGACACTGGTAAAGGCAACGCTTTCGCCTCGTTCCTTTGCCATATCCAGAGCATCATTCCAGTCCGCACCGCGCAGACGGATGTGATTGTGTTCCCCTACGTCATAGAAGGCGCAAAGATGCTCTAATAACATATGCTCTAGGATACTGCCTTGATATACTTTGCCATCCGCAGTTTTTACCAGGTTGCCATCCTCCGGTTTCCAAAGGGTATCCTTTTCCTCTCCTCTTACCGCCTGAGGATCTTTGAAATAGGTGTTTTCCTTTAACAGAATTTCCAAATCCCCGCTCTGCATGATATAAGCCAAAGTGGTTAAAAATGGCCATACACCATGATCCATCCATACTCTGGTAATGTTGTTGCGGTCAGCGATAAACTCTCCCTGACCAGTACCGATAATGGTAGCATTGGTTCCATCTATTCGAACTCCGCCAAAGTTACTGATTAGCATTTCTCGAACACCGGCAGGATTCATGATGAGAAGTGCCAAGCAATCCTGCCAGAGATCTCTCCAACCTCTGCCGCCTCTTCCGTAATCATGATGCGGCAGGAAGGAACAACCATAGATTCTTCTAAGCATCGGTTGGAAATTAACCCATTTCATCCAGCAATCAAAATCCCCGTCCCCCGTCTGATAGGCAACATTCACCTTTTCCTCCCAGTATGCCTTTGTTTTATTCAAAGATATTTTCCATACATCCGTCTTAAAAAATCCTTTGGATACCTTCTCTAATTCCTCCTTCGAGGAACCATATCCCATGACAATAATATAGGTCTTTTCTGCTCCGGGAGCCAGATTGCTCGTCGCAAATACAATACCACCCATAGCTTCATATCCATCTATATGGTATCCTGCTTTGACCGGTTTTATCGTACTATCATAGACTGCCCTGGGATTTTCAAAGGAGCCGCCTTCGCCGATATAATCCGATGCGCAAGGGTAGAAACCGATAGGTTCTTCCCCATTCGGCGTACCACCAAACACACCATAGACCACCTTGTTCTTCTGGTGCCCTCGCTCATCAAAAGTAAGCGTAGGATTTACCACGACTCCATTGATTGATGTCTCCACACGATGCAGCAGGCTTGTTACATGCCTGTGATCCCGAATATTATCCGCTGACCTACCATAGAGAGGGATGGCTGCGATTGGTGTAATTGTAAGTTCTTCGTCACTTTTATTTCGCAGCGAAACTATCATCAGCTCTACCGTCTCTCCAGAGCAAGGTACAAAAGAGGTAATCTCTGAGGCAATGCCATAGCGCTTGGAAACTCTTGATATTTTATGCCACATAAAGCCTGCTTCTAATACAGTCTCATCCTTTTGGTCCGTAAATAAATCCGCTTCCTGCGCAGCAGATTTCCCTGTTGCTGACCAAATACCTTTACCTTCAATTCTGCACCAGAAGTTTCTCGAGGATTTGTTATTATGTAAATCTTCACTGCTCACCGGTGCCAAAAGGAATGTATTCTGACCCATTTTGCAGTCTCCGCCTAAGTGCGGTGTAATGCTGCTCATTACCCCATTCTCATTGGCAATCGGGAAATACAGATAACTATACAGGTCCGGATTTTTCATTTGAAAAACGCCGTTGCTATCTATGTACTGGTATCCTCCCATAACCTTCCTCCTTGCTATTTACTTCTTCATTCTCATATACAATTTTTCCTGATCTGATTTCTTAAGCTTCGTCTTTACTTACTTCTATTTCTTCCATTTCTCTTACTTCGACATCTTTGACTTCATCTTCACTTACTTCTATTTCTTTTGCTTCATCTTCACCGGATGCAGCTGCGCTTACATTTTCTTTTGTCTTATCTTCCTTAATCATACCTACATTTACATCTTCTTTTGATTTAGTAACAAATACTCCAATCGCTTCCTCCAGGTTTGCCACTGCATCATTGAGTTTCTGCGCTGCTTTATTAAGCGCTTCTACAGAATGCATTTGTGCAATCGCTGTAGCACCTAACTCTCCGGTTGCAGCTGCCGTCTGCTGTGTTGTTGTTGTAATACTTGATACTGCTCTAAGCGAATCATCCTTCGCACATTCAATTTCATGGATACCCTGAAGGATTTGCGTTAGATTCAAATTCAGCTCCTCAACATGATGATTCATATTGTTGAAAACATCTACGGTACTATTGAGAGCCACTTCCTGGGAAGCGACAATTTCCTCGGCTCTTCTTGCAGTATTCACCGTTTCCTTAGTCTGCTCCAGTATCTCTTTGATAATGGCACTAATCTGACTCGCTGCTTTCTGCGATTGATCCGATAGTTGCCTAATCTCATCAGCAACAACAGCAAATCCGCTTCCATACTCTCCTGCTCTTGCCGCCTCTATCGTAGCATTCAAAGATAACAGGTTTGTTTGTTTCGCAATATAATTGATCGTCCTGATAATATCATTGACCGCTTTAGACTTCTTCTCCAGTTTGCCAATATCATTCACAACCACTTGGGTTACATCCGCTGTATTTTTCGCCTTTTCGGACAAGTCATCTATGATAATCGTTCCGTCTTTGACAATCTGCCTTGTAACCTTGGCAATCTCTCCAATATTGCTTGCTTTTTCACTTACAATACCAATCTGCCTGGATAAACCGGACATCCGATTCAGACATTCCTGTGCATCACTCGCCTGCAGTTCTGCGCCTTCTTCGATTTCCTCCACGGTTTTGGTGATTTCCTCTGTGGCTTTCAGCAGTAAGGCTGAATTGTCACCAACTTCACTGGCATTGGCAGAAACCGTATTGCTTACCAGAGCCATTCTCTGAATCAATTCCTTCATTCCCGATATCATATGATTGATTCCATTTGCCAGTTGTTTAAACTCATCCTTGCGATTTAAATTCGCTCTTACAGTTAAATCCCCTTTTGCCGTCTGATAGAGCACATGATTTGTCTTTTGGATTGTTTTTGTAATAGTACCGGCAATGAGAGTTCCGACCAGGATTGCAATAACACAGGCTGCAATCACGATACTAAGTGTCAGCATTAACACTTCATTCGCCTGTTCTGTAATTCTTGCCTTGGGAATCAATGCACAGATCATTGCCTCCTGATCTTCCATCGGAACATAGAGATAAAGGTATTCCTGCCCTTCATGGATTACATAATCGGAACCGCCAAGGAGCTCTTGCCCTTTTTCCACTGCCTTTAATTCCTTGTTTTCTAAATCAAACGAGGCAGGTAGATACCTGCTATAAAAGTCCGTCCCTGTAAAGGTAAACCCTTCCGGATAGTCCCCCATGAGGACTTCCTTTCCATCCTTTGTGACAAATCCAAGGATACTACCTTCACCAAATTGCGTATCCTCCATTGCCTTAGCTAGGAATTCATTTTTGATATCGATTACGATGAAACCGATTTTTTTATTATTTGTATTATATAAATAATAGGTTAATACAAGACCGTAATCCTTTGCTTCGATTCCTACCGCTTGATCAAAATAGTGATGATAGCCGCTCCACTTATAACGGCTTTTGGATTCCATGAACGCTTTCCCTTCCTCGGAATTCTTGAATGTCTGATAAAGATTGTCCGGGAGTGTCCCTTTCGTAGAAGCGCCGGTTCCATAATCAGCAAAGATATAGATATTTTGTACAACACTGTCGTTCATGGAATTGGATGTTAATATATTCTGAATCAGCTTAAACTGCTCCAATTCTTGAATCGAGTCATCTTCAAAAGCACCCGAATAATACTTCTTAATACTTTCATTCGTTAGAAATTGGTTCGTCTTACTTTCTACACTTTCAAACCCCAATTGAAAATAATTGGCCATCATTTGCATGGTCGATAAGCTGGAATTCTCATAGCTGCCAATAATACTCTTAGCGGATTTATTGTAAGAAACTAGCCCGAGTAAAATAATAAATGCTACCGGTATTAGGAAAACCCCAATTAATTTTACTCTTACACTATGAATAAAATTCATCCTTTGTACCCCCTTTATCGGCATAGCTTTACCGATTTATCATTTAGTTGATACACTTACCTTCCCAACCAACGCATTTTTTCGATATTCGGACGGTGATACCCCGCACACACATCGGAATATTTTCATAAAATGCTTTTCGTTTTCATAGCCTACGAGATTACTGATTTCGATAATCTTAAGATCCGTCTCCTCCAATAGTTTTTTCGCCTGATTAATCCGTATGGTTTTCAAATAGTGAACAAAATTTGTTCCCGTATATTGCTTAAAGGTTTGTGAGAATAGCGAATAATTCATGGATATATAATTCGATACCACTGCCATATTCAAATCCTTATAATAATTTTCCTGAATATACGCAATGGCTTGCTGTATCTTCTGCTTATTCTTGTAATCTTCAAATTCTGTAACGATTTTTTCATGGATTCCAGAAATCCAATCCTTCATTGCATGATAGTAGCAAGCAGCGTTATCAAATGCATACACATGTCGTAGTTGATCATTCTTGAGGTCATCGGCACTGAGTAGGTTTCGATAATTTCTGTGGACTTTCTCCACGATTGCATCCATAGTTGCACGAAAATGGTCCGGCTCAATAGATCCTTGCTTCGTCTTGTATAATATTTGAGCCAAAAATCGATTTACTTCATCAAATTTATCGGTTCCAATCATCTGCACATATTGATCGATGATTTCTTCCGATATCGTTTCTTTATTACCTTCCGATTTCTTAAATTCCGCAATATAACTCCCCGTTGCAAATGCACTTTTTCGTGCATATAGTGCCTCTTGATATGCCGTTCGAAGTTCCAATAGGGTTTTATGCTTTCTGCTGATTCCTACATAGTAATCCTTCAATATGTTACTAAGGAATTCTTCTTTTTCTGATACTTTCATGATAAAGATGCTTTGTCCGCGAATATCATCCAGAAAAATGATATTCTCAAGATTGACATCTGCACCACAACGATAATTGGTACAGCATACGACATAGTCATCTTTAAGAAAGCAATCTCTGAATTTGCTATGAATAACATTAATTTCCGTTTCCGGTATATTCTCATTTAATAAGAGATACTTAAATTGCTGGAAACCAATTTGGACCTTATTTACCTGCTGCTCCTCCTCAGCCTCCACTTCCTTCTCCAACCTAATGAGAACCTGGTTAAGCCGTTCCCGTTCCACCGGCTTTAGTATGTACTCCTTAGCGCCATAACGCATCAGCTCTACCGCATAGGAAAAATCATCATAGCCGCTGATCACCACCACTTTCGGTATATTCGGTAGTGATTGCATCTCTTTTACTAAGGTGATTCCATCCATTTTGGGCATACGGATATCCGTTATCATGATATCTATTTTTTGGTTTTTTACTACTTCTAAAGCTTCCTCCCCGTTTTTGCATAGAATGATTTCTTCAAAATGCACTTGCGATCGCTTTACCATTGCTTCGATCCCCAAGCGTATCATTTTTTCGTCTTCTACGATTAAAAGCTTTTTCATCCCTCACCCATACCTTCCATAACAAGATTCGTTACCCCAACGGCCTATACAAATGGAATTTTAACAATTACTTTTGTATAGCAGCCTAATTTCGATGATATACCAATGCCATATTCATCACCAAAGCTAATCTTAATTCGGTCCTGTACGTTTTTTAGCCCAATTCCGTTCCCGGAACTACCGCTCGTTTCGATAACACCATCAATCTTCCTCTTTAAGTTTTCAACTTCTTCCTCCGTCATGCCTCTTCCGGCATCCGTTATTTCAATCGTACAATAATGTCCATGTATCACTCCTTTGATATAAATATTCGTATCCTCCGTCATTCCTTCGATACCATGGTAGATTGCATTCTCAATGATTGGCTGCAGAGACATCTTCGGAATTTCTTGTTCGTAAACTCGATCAGGAATATTTAAACTTAGATAGATCTCATTATCAAAACGCAGATTAATCAAAGCCAGATAGTTCTTAATATAGTCGATTTCTTCCTCCACGGTAACGTTTTTTGCTACCCACTTCATACTGTATCGCAATAACTTACCAAGTGATGTAACAGCATCAGAAATGCTATACTTTTCCTCAATTTCTGCCATCATTTTGATGGATTCTAATACGTTGTAGATAAAATGCGCATTGATCTGATTCTGCAGAGCACGAATTTCTGAGTCTTTCACCAATATCTCTCGTTTAATACTTTCCTCCATAAGCTCGGAAATTCGGTCCAGCATGGTATTTATCTGCGCACCCAATTCCCCAATTTCATCGTTGGTTTTGATTGGAATACGAACAGACAAATCTCCATTCTGTACATGGCGGATATTCGCTATCGTTATGTAGAATTGTCTTAGAATTATCGCCAGCATCTGATTCGTTAAAAAGATCAGTAAAACAACAATACAGATAAATATAATCCAAAAACTATTCTGCTGTTGGTTTACCGTAGCAAAATCCTTCTCTAAGGAAACGATTCTTAAGAGATGCCCGCCAAATTCCTTCATCGGTTTATAGCAAATAATCACCGGTATCCCATCTATTTTCATCTGCTTAGTGTATCCCGTATCCAAGTTTTCCGGCATTTCTTTTAGAATCTTATCCGTACTTTTTAACCATCTGCTATAATAATGGGTATTATAGTAGTAATAACCGGTCTCATCGATAAAGCATGTCCAGTCTTCCTCATTGGAAGAATAGATACTCGGAAACAAAGTATCCATTTTCGTTGCAATTTCAATGGTTGCTGAAATCTCTTTCTCGACTTTCGTTATCAATGATACGATATGATTTTCCGGTTTCATTACATGAAGTGGGAAAATGGTATCCTCATAATCAAAATACCAACCGGATTTATATTTCCCATTTCTTGCCCATGATAAATTCTTCATTCGTTCCTTACGATAAAGCACCGGCATCATTTCCTGCATATCCTTAGAATCTACATAGATCCGTATCTGATATAAATAGGGATTACTATTTACCAATTTTTCAAATGCTTTAATATCATTATGATAAAAATCGAGAAGTTCTTCCGTATCGGTTTTCTCTTCCTTGCAAAATCGATTCAGTTCATTCCAAAAATTATGACTATTGATTACAATCTGCGTGGATAAAGAGCACATTTCCACGGTCTTTTGAATCTGGGCATAATTTTGAGTAAAATCCACTTCAATATTCTTTATGCGATCTTTGATCTTTGACTCTTTAATGCTTCGGAAAAAAAGAATCGAAAGAATCAGCATAGGAATACCAATCGTTAAAATGATTAGTAATGTTAACTTTTGATTTAACTTTAGGGATAATAAATACTTTTTTGATTTACCCATTATGCCTCCAAATGCAAAATATAGCAAATTCTGTGATTTCTTTCTTATAATTATAAAGAATGCCATGGTAAAAAACAACCTGATGAAATGCCATCAGGTTGTTTTTTATGGCATAAGAAGGGAATTATTCAAGACCTAATTTTCTCTTTGCTTCAATCATTAATTCCGTACGTTTCTCCAGAACTTTATCATACCCCCAATTCGAACGTTTCTGGATGAAATCATTCCAAATCTGATCGAATTCTTCTTCGCTATCCGCCAGAAGAAGTCTAGGAAGTACAAGGCCCCACTCATTATCCACTTTGGATTTGATGTCCTGTTCATCCGAATCTGCCGGCAAAGTAACATCATATTGGGAAGTTGTGATTACATATGGATATGTCCAACGTTCCATTTGTCCAAGTGGTTCCGGTGTTGGAACTGCCCATTGTAAGGCCATCGCATTGTCCTGGAACATCCAATATGCGGAGTCAGCACCATATTGCTTATCATATGCGGCACGATCTGTATTTAATAGCTCTCTAACCTCTGGTTTCATGGTTGGTACGCCATCCACATAATCCCAAGTAACACCTTCCACACCAAGCCATGTCATCAACTGACCATGTTCACTCATCAGATAGGAGCACAACTGAATTGCACGGTCAGGACGCTCACAGTTCTTGGAGATCAAAGTAAGTGTCCAACCATTGATACCGGTTCCCGGTAATGTATAATCATCTCCCCTGGAATTCTTTGGTCCATCAACAGCGATATAGATACTGTTGGGATCATTGGCATAGAGAATCTTCTGCTGTTCCTGGAAGTCCGTTCTTTGATATAGCATACAGAAATAACGACCTTGCGCTATTTTCTCTTCCATCTGTGCTCTCTTATCAATAAAGATATCATCTGCCAAATATCCTTCTTCGCCTAACTCACGGAACGTCTTTAACCATCTTACCAATTCCGGATCAGTATAACGATCATAAGCTTTGCCATCTTTTTCAAAGGGGATTGCAAGGAAATTACATAAATATTCGTCGAAGGAAGGATTACCTGTTGCTCCAAATTCATGTGCTCCAATTGGAATTAAGGATTGTCCATTCACTTCAGGGAATTTATCTACAGCAGCCTTTACAGCAGCTTTAAATCCTTCCGGTGTTGTCATATCCGGACTGCCAATCGCTTCATAGATATCTTTTCTTACTAAGAAAGTCTGGTTAGAAGCAATGTTATCATATTTCTCATAGTCCTGTGGCGAGAAAGAGGAGTTCGGATATCCGTAGATATGTCCATCCTCCTGTGTAAACCAGCCGACACGGCCAGGATCAGCCACTTCAAACCAGTATGGATCATACTGCTCTGCCAACTCATCCAAAGCATAAACCATACCATCTTCAATCATCTGCCCTACCTGTGGTTCCCACCAACCCAAGGTAATTAAATCCGGCAAAGAATCAGATGCGATTAAAGAGTTCAATTTCTCTGCTTCATTACCAGCCGGAACAACAAATTCAACGTTAACTCCTGTTTCTTCGGTAATGGTCTTGGAAACCAGATTTTCTCCCCAAGGTGTTGTAAACCAGGAAAAGTTTATGTACCAAGTAAGATCTACTTTATCATCCGCATGTTGTTGCCATCCTGGAACTACTTCCCCTTCTTCGGAACCGCTTTCATCAGCAGCTTTCTCCTCGGCATCTTCCTTTGTTTCTACCGAAGAGGTTGCCTCTGTCGCCTTATTATTCACCGGCTCTTTGTTTTCCTTCTTACAGCCAACAGCAGTCATTGCCATGGCAATGAGTAGCATCAGAGCAAGCAATCTTGTGTAACTTTTCTTCATTATTTTACCTCCCATAAATAATATGATTTATTCCTTAACTGCGCCAATCAACATACCCTTCACAAAGTACTTCTGAAGGAATGGATAGACACAGCATATAGGTAACGTTGTTATCACCATTGCTGCCAGTTTAATTGATGTCGATGTAGTATCGGACGCTGTTATATTAGATGCCGATATGGCACTTGCCATCTGACTTGATTGCACCTCTGCAACCAATCGATATAGATAGGTTTGGATTGGTTCTAAGCGTACATTGTCCGTTATAAACATTACTCCATTAAAATAATCATTCCACTGACCTACTCCTGCAAACAGAGTAATGGTTGCAAGTACCGGTTTGGATAAAGGAATAATAATTTTATAAAATATCTTCCAGTCATTGGCGCCATCGATTCTGGCGGACTCTTCTAAGGAAGAGGGTATCTCACGAAAGAAATTGCAAAAGATTAACAAGTTAAAAAAGTTGAAAGCTGCCGGAATTATGTATACTAGAAAATTGTTTAGCAAACGCAATTTCTTATATAAGATAAAGGTTGGAATGAGTCCGCCCGAGAAAAACATCGTAATCGTACCCAAAGCCATATAGAATTTTCTTCCGACCAAGTATTTTTTTGATAAGGGATAGGCAACCATTGCTGTAAAGAAGACATTAATCGAGGTACCTAAGATAGTTTTTGCAATGGTCACTTTAAACGCCTGTAACACCTTATTGTCCTCAAATACCGCCTTATAGTTTTCCAAGGAAAATATTCTCGGCCACCAGTAGATTCCACCCATCATGGCATCTTTTGCATCGTTAAAAGAATTTACAATGACATACCAGATAGGATAGATACAAATGAAAATAATAAATATCATAAAAATAGTATTACATGTATCAAATAGTAAGGTTCCCGGGGATCGTTTTATTCTTGTGACACTTCTTTTCTTCACGGTATTTCCTCCTTAATATAGGGATCTGCCCAACAGCTTCTTACAAGTTTTATTCGATATGAGTAATAAGATTAATGCAATAACGGATTTGAACAATCCAACTGCTGTTGCATAGGAGTACTTGCCCATCGTCATACCTACCTGATAAACATAGGTATCTATCACTTGACTGCGTGAAACATTGATTTGGTTCTTTAAAATAAGAATCTGATCAAAATTGGAATTCAAAAGTCCTGATACCTGCATAATCAGCATAATTGCAATGGTTCCTGAGATGGATGGCAATGTAATATACCAAATCTTTTGCAATTTTGTAGCACCATCTACAGTTGCCGCTTCATACATCTGCTGATCCACGCTGGTAATTGCAGCAAGATAAATAATTGCCGACCATCCCAGCTCCTTCCAGCTATCCGATATTAATGCAATCCACCAGAAGTATTTGGGTTCCCCCAGGAAAGAGACCGGTTCCTTCAGAACATGTATTGCAACCAGAAAATCATTAATGACACCGTCTTTTGCAAGCCATGAGACCATAATACCCCCCAACACAACCCAGGATAAAAAGTGCGGCAGATAAGAAACGGTCTGTGCCAATTTCTTAAACTTAAGATTACGGATTTCATTAAGCAGCAAAGCAAATATAATCGGCAGCGGAAATCCAATTACTAATTTCAACAGACTAATACCAATGGTATTGGTCATAATGTCCGCAAAATTCGTATCTTCAAAAAACTCGACAAAATATCGAAATCCAACCCATGGAGCTTCGGAGATAGGTTTTGTAATTTTAAATTTTTTAAAAGCGATTACAATACCGCCCATTGGTATGTAATTAAATATCAACATCCAAAGTATCCCCGGTAATACCATCATTTGAAGATATCTTTGGTTCCACCATTTACGCATGGTTTTATTAACGTTGTCCATTCTAATTCCTCCATAAACTTGACAAAATCCATTGCGATTCTACTTTTCTATATTCAGTATAATAAAATTTTCCATTTTCAAAAGGGTCGTTGTTTTAGTAATGGTGTTATTTTTTTACCGGATAGAAAAATACAACCTATGCTCTTGCCACAGCAAGATGAATTGGAAAGTAAAATCACTTATCACGAATGAAAAAGAGCCGTTGCAGAATGTATTTTCTACATTCCGTAACAGCTCATTCATAATTAGATTCGGCTTATTGGAAGTTTATAAATTAAAATCTATCCGCTGCTTTTTTCGATTGGCTTTACTTTACATATTTTGCGGTCATAGGTTACAAGACCATTGACTTCATCCTCAATATCGGATAACTGGGTATAAACTGCTGCGGACAAACCCTGCTTCTTCAGAGATTCAATGTTAATAGTCATAAGCTTCTGATAGGCATCATTGAGTTCCTTCATCGTTAGATAGATTCGATAACCATAGATTTGCCACGAATACGAATGCTCCGGAATATAGCAGGCAAATCCACCATACTCCGAAAATACCACCGGCCTTGTTTCAGACTTAACTTTGAGCGGATGAAAATAATTGTGGATACTCTTAAAATCTCCTGCTTTCTGATCAAACCATCCACTCGCATGATCAATTAATCTGGTTTTATCCACAGTTTTTATCATTTCATACACTTGCTTAGCATCGAACTGTCCCCAACCTTCATTAAATGGTACCCATACAACGACGCAAGGGCAATTATAGAGATGTTCTACCGTCTCCTTGCATTCCTTCAGCCATTCCTGCCTTCCTTCCTCATCCTTTCTTCCAAACCACCGATAATGTTTATCCTTCACAAAAGCGGCAAGCTTCGGAAAAAGCGTTGGAAGATAGCCGACGAGCAACATATTATAATCTCTTCCCCCATTCACCATGTCTTGCCATACCAACATTCCCAGACGATCACAATGGTAATACCAACGTAGAGGTTCAATCTTTAGATGCTTGCGCAGCATATTAAAACCCAAATCCTTTGCCAGTTTTATATCGTAGATTAATGCCTCATCACTGGGTGCGGTATAAAGTCCATCCGGCCAATAACCTTGATCCAATAATCCATTTTGGAAATAAACTTCATTATTGAGGTATATTCTCGGAATTCCCTCGGAATCCTTACGTATTTCAACCTTTCTCATTGCAAAGTAGCTCGCTATTTTGTCATTGCCTGCGATAATGATCATATCATAGAGGAAGGGATCTTCCGGACTCCAAAGGTGTGCATTGGGAATCGGTATCTTCATGACCGGTTCCCTGCTTGCTATTGATTGGACTAGTTGATTATCGGCATAGATATATACATGATATTCATCCTCATGACGGATATCATAATCATCCGCATAGATTACTTTCCATTGCTTGCAAATATATCTCTCGTAGAAATTTCCCACTGTAATCTCTTCCTTGCAAGCCATTGCACACTGAAAGTTGCCGGCCTTAAATTCCTCTGCTTTTTCCTCATCTGTAGTAGCAATATTACTTATCTCCATTACTCCCTTAGCAGCTTCCTCATCCGTGTTACTGATATTGCTATTAGCATTCATTCCTGCTGTCAATGATTCTTCCGCATTATTCATATCAGCAGCATGATTGATATCCGGATTTACTTTTTGCTCTTCCGTAATCGAAGCATTGGAATAATTGTTTCCATTATTCCTATTACTATCAATCCTACTGTCAACATTCTCATAATCTTCTTGCGTCAGATTTGACACCGTCTCCTTCGTAAGCTCGTTCTCATTCGCCGCATTTTCTGTTTCTTTCGTTGTTTCATTGGTACTGCCTATGGTGCTTTCCATGGCCTCAATAAATTCTCTAAGCGATTCAATAATCTCTGGCGGATTTTCTTGATTATTTTGCATATTATTGGTATTCTGTATAATCTCCAAATAGATTGCACTCTCATCCACCAAAGGGGTAATCCGAATTTTTTCTATATACTTATCAGGCACCCATTCCATCCAAACGGTTTGCCATATTCCACTCTGCGCTGTGTAGAACATTCCTCCCCTGTTAAGTTTTTGCTTCCCCCGACTATGGTAGGAGGTATCACTTTTATCAATCACTTTCACAGTAAGTGTATTTTTCTCCCCTGTTAGGAAGCTTGTAATATCACATGAGAAAGGAAGATATCCTCCCATATGTTCAGTAACCTTCTGCCGATTCACATAAACCTCGCAGAACTGGTCAACCGCGCCAAAATGCAAGATACACCGATAGCCCTCATACACATCAACTATTGGCAATTCTCGCTCATACCAAAGAATTTCATCCGGTTGCAGATGCCGCCTAACACCGGATAATTCGCTCTCCGGGGAAAATGGAACCAGAATTTCGTCATCAAAGGAACTTGGCCATTCATCCTCTTTCGTAATACAGTAATTCCAATATCCGTTTAATATAGTGTAATTGTCCCTTCTAAGTTGCGGTCTTGGATACTCCGTAAGTACATGATCGGGATCGATATACTCTCCCCATTTTGTATATAATTGATGATAACCTTGCGATTTTTCCTTATCAAATCGTAAAGTACGAAATGCATCTTTTATATTCATAGCAGCACCGTCCTTGCATTCAAAAACAATTGCCATTATTTGCTATTCTATTCCATTGTACCGGAAAATGCTATTAGTAACAAAGAAAATCTATAAAAAATGCCGGAAATATGCTATTAGCAATTCCGGCATTTCGTATCGCAACGAGGTTATTTATTCTAGAGTAATGCGGTAGCAATTGCATTCCTTTGAATTTCTGCTTTATAAACCTCGCCATTCCTATGTATGTTAACCGGTATATTCTGGTTAGTAGGATTCATCATAACCACTGCAATACTTCCATTCGGATTCTTAAAAGCTGTCATTTCCAGTTGCTTTGTATATTTGGTGAATCCGATTCGCTTTGCTCCTTTATCAATATATTTACTGAAATGTCCAATGTAATCAAAAGAGAGCTTCACATCCAATTGATCTTTTTCTAGATTTGCCATGATTGGTGCATCACAGAAGTTTTTTACGTGGTTTGGCCCGCCTTTTTCGTCAAGCATAAGATTCCAATCCAGGAAACCATTCATACCGCCGTTGAGGTTACCGATTATATCATGGGCATACATCTGTGCATTTCGTAACTGATCCGCATCAAACCGGCTATATTCCACGCAGCCTTCCGTGAAAATCAACTCCTTATCCGGGAATAGCTCATGGGCGATTGTTAACGCTTCAAAATGATCTCCGGTATACCAGTGGAACGCAATTCCGTCAATCATTTTATCCGTATCTTTATCGATGGTTACCCTTGCCCGTTCCACGATTTTTTCCTTGTTGTGATCCCAGATATTAATTTTTACATGGGATAATCCATTCTCCACTAATGTAGGATAAAGGTAGTCGCGGATAAATTCCTTTTCTTCCTCTGCGGTATAAATGCAGGAATCCCAAGTCTGAACAGCCAGCGGCTCATTCTGTACGGTCAGTCGATTTACATGGAAGCCTCTTTTTTCATACTCCTTAATATAGCGGCAAATGTATTCTGCCCAAAACTTATGATACTCCGGTTTTAACTTTCCGCCATGCTTACGATTTCCATTGGTTTTCATAAAGGCAGGTGGCGACCATGGGGTAAGCATGATATCAAGAGCCTCCCCTCTAATGCTCTGCGCTGCTTTCAGCAATGGAAGTATATATTCTTCATCCCTTGCCAGGGAGAAGGATTCCATCTTGGAATCCTCAGGATCATCCATCGCTGCATATGTACCAAGGGCAAAATCGCAGCTATCAATATGGCTTCTTACCATATTGTAGCGGTTTCCGTTCTCACCGAAATAAAGTTCCAATACCTTCTTCTTATTCTCTTCTCCCAACTTGGAAAATACATAGCCGGCTGCTTCCGTCACTGCTCCGCCAAATCCAAGGATTGTCTGATATTCAATCTCCGGATAAAGATTAACAACCTGATTTTCACCTCCGCCTTCCGGTTCAGCCGCAATTTCTTTGATAATTACTTCCTTTTTATTGTTTTCATAACACGTAGTAATTAGCTTCATAGTTTTCTCCTTCTTAATTATTATACAAATTACCTAAGTAGAAAAACTTTTCACAATTTCTATCTGTTTTTCCATGTTTCATAGGAAAATATCCTATTTGCTTATTTCTCCATATTATCTATTCTGTCGTTTATTTCTGCCTTTCCCATGTTGTTTTCTCAGTTGAGCAATGCCTATACCAATGATACAGGAGCCAACGATGACTATCCCTGCCGCGATTGCAGCTGGCAGTAACCTCTTACCCAAAGGTTTCTTCTTTGCATCGTCGCTACTTGCAGGCACATCTTCCCAATCTATTATTCTGCCCGGCTGTCCTTTATCCTCCTGCATATGGAGAATTGTCTCCTCCGGCAACGGATCTGCATAAGAGGTGGCAAAGTAAATATTATCAAAATAATAGGTGCCCGGTTCATTTGCTCCTATGCGAACTTCAATCAGGTTGGATAGGTCCACCTTAGCCTTACGTAAATCAAGAAATAGCTTCTCCCACCGGTAGGCACCCGGCATCGCTTCTGCTGCTGTATATTGGGACCATACAGCACCACTGCCATCAACCAATGTTACATAAAGTGACCGATTCCCTTGGCGGGAATAAGTTTCAAAAATCAGATAATCCATCCCACTGGCATCCACAGAGTCACGTATCATTGGCGAGATACATACATTTCTGGAGGTTGCGCTAGGCGTACTCTTAGTTCCTGTTACTTTTAACTTGATCACTTGACTGTCTTTTCGACTTGCATAGGTTTCCTTGGAAGATACCAGCTCGGCTTCTGCATCCGTACCTGCTCTGAGACTTACATCTTCCATATCAAAATTCTGAAACCATTTTCTGGTATTCTCGGAACCGGCACACTCATCTGCCATAGTTCTTAATAAATCATAGAGATATTGATTTTTCGTAAAGCTTCCTTCCGTAGTAACCTTACTCCATTTCTCTTTGATTACCTCCGCCGAGTCATGATAAATATCTGCTTTAGGCGTTGTATTTATGCTACTATGAAAGATACCCCAGCTTCCCATTTCAACCGTTTTATAGGTCCATGTAGTCCAACTCCAGCCTTGCTCATGGAAGGTATGAATTGCATATTCCCAGCTTGGAAGTTTTTCAAACATGGTAAACTCTCCGACAAGCACCGGAACATTGTGACCGGCCTGTTGATTGTTCTTAACCTTGGAATCGATAAAATTTCTTTGATAGTCTACATTATTGATATCATCCCAACCATAGAAATGGTATTCATACATCACATTTTCCCAACCGTATTCTTCCGGATTCGGCATATTGGTAGGTTCCCATATGGCATTGAAGATGATGATATGATCCGGGTCAACCTCTCGTATCGCATGATATAAGCGGTCAAAGAAAGGAAGTTGGACAGCTCCCCAAGGTGACCGTTCTTCTTCATTTCCCTCCGGTTCATTTAAGAGATCATAACCTGCTATCGTGGGATTTCCCTTGTAATGCTGTGCCAACTGCACCCACAACGAAATGGTTAATTCCTGCGCTTTGCTATCCGTAAATAGGACAGAACCGCTGATATCACCGGAATGATCCCTGCCGTTTTGGGAACCGCAAGCCGCGTGAAGGTCCAGGATCACATAGATGTCCCGTTTGGCACATTCTCGAACAAACCAGTCGTAGGTGGAAAGCGTATCCTCACGTAGCTTTCCGTCCTCATCCAAAAGATTAAGATAGGAAATCGGAAGCCGCAGAACGTTAAAATTAAGCTCCTTCACATAATCAAAGTCCCTTTCCTGCCACCAGGCATTTTCATAGACTTTGATTAATTCCTCCGCCTTCTCTTTGCCAAACCGTTCCGTAAGCGTAGCAATCGCCGTCTTCTGGTCGGGGGCATTGGTCGGGCACATCCAGGCCTCCATAAGCTGCCATCCGCCAACATTGGTTCCGCGCAGCTGCACGATTTCGCCCAACCCGGCCTTATCCTTAATTACCTTACCGTCTGCTTTCAGAAACCGTTTATCGAGTGTTTCCTGCCTTTCCTGTACATTCGGTATGCTTTTTCGTTCGGAATTCTTATCATTCTTTTTCATCCTCATCCAATCAGCCATTCCTTCCTGCTTCAAAGAAGCTTGCCTCTCGTTGGTTTGCAATTGTGTGGTATGAATTGTACCTTCCGTTGCTGTTATCCTTGCTTTCGAAGTTGGTAATAAGTAACGGATCATAACGAAAAGAACCAAAAATAGGATAGCAATTTTTAACACCCCGTAATATATCTTATACTTCATTATATTTTGATCCCCTGATTATTACTATTGCTTTTTATGTTTATTACTCAAGATCCACAACCATTTCCTTAATCTCACCGTTACGTATGCTTTCGGCCAATGCTCCACGGATGCAATTCCCTTCCATGATGCAATCCTTATCTACGATATGTATTCTTTTAACTCTTGCAGCATTTTCACCGAAAGTCGCTTTCCTACTCGGATTGCGGTAGGTTACCTTACATACGGACAGTAATGTAAAGGAAGCATCCCCATTATCATCGAACATCCAGCCGGAAAGTTTGGGTTCCAAATGGAAGGCCAATTGCTCCCCGTCATAGGTAAAGATCTTGTCACCAACAAACATGGCAATCCACATGGAGATTGCTTCCGTTGTAGAACCGCTGAGACGGGCTACAAATCCTCGTCCGTGGAGTGTTTCATCCGGATTCCTGCTGGAGGCAAGGAAAGAGGAATTCTCCAGAATACTTCTGCCATATTCCTTCGGATCACGGAAAGCTACCATGGCGGTTGGAAGATCCTCATAGAATTCCTTATATAGTCCTGCTTTAAGCAAGGACAGCAGATACTTATACTCCATATGAAGGAAAATGCTTTCCCTTTCCAGCCATCCCGGGGTAAATGCCCGAATTCTTCCGTTTTCCATGGATATATCATCAAGCGGCACACTGGTTTTATACATGCCAAGCTTTTGATCAAAAAGCTTGGATTGCTTCACTTTTAGGTAAATCTCTTCTGCCATTTCCCTATTCTGAAGCGTTCCCATCATCTTTGCAGGTCCTTCCAAGAAATAAGGCAACGGATTAACTTCAAAGGCCTTTACCTTTACTTTGGGACTTCCGTAATGGCTAAGCACCGGATGTCCTTTTTCATCTAGAACCGGTTCGTATTCTGCCGCACGGAAGGTAAAGTAGGTTGGAACGATACCATTCCCATACTTGCAAGCCCTTTCAATGCCCTCCTGCAGCTTTGTTTCAAATGCATGGAAGATATTCTGAATTACGGATGTATCCACCACTGTTTCTTCACCTGATATTGTAAAACGAACTTTGTCTCTAAATTGCTCCCGAATTGTAGATACCCTATCCCAGTAGGTAAAATCATCCCATCCTTCTGTACGGAATTTCTGTAATGCATTCGACACATCCATCAGGAAATCATAGATTTCCGTTGGTAGAGCAATCTCCTTTTGACCGGTAATGGTATTACATATAAAGGTAATTAGGCGTTTGAGTTCAAAAGTTTCTGACATACCGCTTCCGAATAATCCCGGCAAACCATTCATAGCATCATTCCAGCCCGGTTTTCCGCCTTCCATTTCCACGCCCATACCATAGGCATCCAGGGACGCAAATTTATTTAGTGCCAGCGAAATCATTTTCCCCATTAGGGTCGTGGTTGCATAGGAACCGGACTTCGTCTTCAGCCAATTGGTACCATTTTTAACAAAACCATTCTGATTTAATTTTTCCTCGTCTGTTACAAGGGCACCATATTGCCGTACTTCCTTCTTGCTGTTTAATACATACTTTTCGCTTCTTGGCATTACCCTTGCCGGGCTATCATAGAAACGATAGCTATGATCACCAAAGAGCAGCTCTTTTTCTTTCTCCGGATATATCTTTAGATAGTTTTCAACGAGGTCCATATTGTAGTCCCAATGGTCGCTCCAGTATCCTTCACCAAAACCGGCTTCAATATTCTGCTCACAATACTCCAGAAGCTTCGTAAGAAAGGCATCCTCTCCGCAGGCAACGGTTACGTGGTGTCCTGCGATGCAATTGGCAATCTGCCCTGGGGTAAAGGATCCCTGCATAATTTTTTGAAGAAAATCGGCTTTTTCTTTTACATTCTCCGCAAGAAGTCGTTGCACTTTTTCACAGCAATCTGCCTTTATTCGGAACGTGGACGGACGCACCTCAAGCGGGTTGTAACCATCAATCTGTATCAATTGGAAAAATGTCTTAATATTGAAATCACCGATGTCCTTCCGGAAGAATACATCATTTCTACGGTTCTGATTCACATCCCGGAAGTTGCCATTCCCCTGGGAGTAGTATTCGCCGGCGATGGTAAAGAAATTATAGTCTCTCTCCGGATCACCATGCTTACGGCTGAATAAATGTACTACGGTTTTATTGGTGTCCTTGTTAAAAACGTAAGGATAACCACCACGAAGGAAATTATCAAGATAGCATTGCTCGATATATTGATCAAATATCGGCTGTCCCGACTGCGTTCTGATATCCTTCGTAAGCGTATCCGCCAATTGATCTGCCAATACTTCCTTCCCTGGAAGATAATCCCTTGCACATATGGCATCCAGTTTTTCATTAATCTGTTCGGTTGATCCTGCAAAACCGATCAAGGTATAGAACTCATACGTCTTTTTAGCTTCCAAGCAAAAATGCTGTGGCGTAAACCCACATGGCACCTTATTGTAGAAGCACTGTTTCTTAGCCATAAGCTCTTGTAAAGGTTGCTCCATGAAGCCTAACGGATGTACTAAGGAAGTATCATATTCAAAAATCAGTTCAGAATCATAGATTACCGGAAGGATTGCTCCCTCATGAACCGTCAGGTAGTAATAACCCCCCTCAATCTCCGATACTTCTGAGGAATCATCACTGGATGAGCGCATCGTGTAGTATGGAACCTTTTGCTCAATATTTTTAATATCTGACCAGCTCTTAAGAAGATTGGACATTTCCTTAAAAGCACTATTGGAAATACCATAGGGTATGATCTTGGGAAGTCCATCCAGCAATTCAATCTCTTTGGAAGTATTATCAAGATTTTCTATCATTACATGGCGAACCAAAGCACCGATACTTTCCTCCGGTAAAACCGTATAGTTAATCTTAATCCTCACTCCGTAATGGTGATGGATTTCTTCAATGGCAAAACTGTTCTTGCGAATAAATAACGTTCTTTTTGCATTTTTATCCAGGGAACAGAAAGGCTCAAAATACTGCCCGTTACATTTGATAAAAGTGCGAAATCCTTTGATGGGAGTATTCTCATAAGCCGTATTCGCCGGATTAAATTCCATGATGGCATTATTCTTATTGTGTATACCAAAGCTATTAATTCCTTGTCCTCTGTTTGTATAGTAAACCCATAACGGAATTCCCTTAATGCCTGCAAGGCCAGGCAAAAAACTGGAAAACGCCGGCAACCGGTCATAATCCTCGATGATATAGGTATCACCTTCTAAACGATAACAATCCATACAATCCTCCTATATCTATATCCTTACTTTAACCGTATCTCTTACAACCAAGGAAGGCGACAGATACGTCACCGTACCCGGTGATGTATTCTCCGAACCGATAAGCCGAAACAGCTCCGTTGCACTGACCGTTCCTAATTCCGTAACCGGACTGTGGATTGTGGTTAATGCCGGTGTATAGTATCTGGAAAGTATAATATCGTCGTATCCAATCACACTTACCTGGTCCGGTACTTTAATTCCGGCCTCGGTTAATGCCCGTATACATCCCCAGGCCATCTCGTCATTAGCGCAGAAGAAGGCATCCGGCAACTCAATTCCTTTAAGAAGCAGAACTCTCATCTCACTATAAGCCAGTGCTTCTTCAAAATACCCCCTTAGGATAATCGACTCATCGATCGGTAGAGAATATTTCTTCAAAACATTCTGATAAGCTTGAAATCTTCGCTCATCATCAATGTTGTATATACCATGAATATACCCGATGCGACGATGCCCCTGACGTACCAAATATTCCATCGCAGTGGTTCCGCCTTCCAGATTGTTAATCAAAACGCTGGACATATTTTCTCCGGTAAACTCCCTGTCAATGAATACGATTGGCATCTTTGTCCTTGCAATCCGCTCAATAAACTCATTGTGAAGCCGTTCATTGAATACGATTGCTCCTTCCACGCCGGAAGAAATAATCATACTATAGATTTCTTCACTGGTATTTTCATTACTGATATAGATATTCAACAGATAGCCTTTTAATTTGCACTGTAAATGCACTGCTTGCGTCAGCATTCGATAGAAATCACCCTGAATACTTGACAGAAATAATCCTATCGTATTCTTCCTGTTTGATTTTAGGAACTTTGCATTCATATTCGGAACGTATTTCAGCTTTTCTACCGCATCCAGTACCTTTTTCTTTGTAGCTTCGCTTACTACATCCACACCGTTCAGCACATTTGAAACAGTGGAAATAGCTACGCCAGCTTCTTCAGCCACATCTCTAATTGTTACCATTCGTTACTCTCCTAACTTGCTAAATTAATATGAACTATGTTTCTTTGAATTATTGTATTAATTGGTTAGTTACTGTTATTTTTCATCAGTTCATTAATTTCTTTGCTCTGGTAGACTCTTACATAATCCACTACCATTTGCACGGGATATATACTGTCATCCATCCCTTTTGCTCCTCCCCAATTTCCACCTACGGCGATATTTAGGAGAAGATGAAACCTTTTATCAAAAGGCCATTCCTTGTAGGTAGGTATCTTTATATAGTCCTTGGGGTCAAAGGTAAAGTACAATTCTCCGTCAACATATGCCATAATTTTATCGGGCAACCATTCCACAGAATAGACATGGAAATCATCGCTTACACCTTTGACATATTTGGTTGCCGTCTTCTGCGTGCCAATACTATGATAGTATGATGCCGTATGAATGGAAGCATGGATAGTATCTTGATTGTAACCTACATGTTCCATAATATCAATTTCACCCGATGCAGGCCATCCACCGTATTCCCAATCGGTAGGAAGCATCCAGATTGCCGGCCAGGTTCCAAGCCCGGAAGGAAGTTTTGCACATACTTCAATTTTACCATAAAGCCAGTCTCCCTTGCCCCTGGTTACCAATCGAGCCGAGGTATAATCCATTCCCTCCTTGGTTTCCTTGCGTGCTTCAATAATCAAATGACCATCCTTAACGTAAGCATTCTCTCCTTTCGTATAATACTGGAGTTCATTATTGCCCCAGCCGTGACCGCCAACATCGTAGTCCCATTTCGTTTCATCCGGCAATCCTTCATAATCGAATTCATCTGACCAAACCAATTCATAGGTTAAATGATCGTAGTCATATGTAAATCCCATCGCACGTATATCCTCCTCTTTCACCTCTTGTAACTTCTTTGGATTCACGTAAGCATCCGAAACTTTCGATCCCGTTCGATATCCCGTATCCTTCTGGCATCCAACCAGCAGAATGCCGCAAGCGATACAAAGAACGGCAGGAAGCAGCAAGCGTGAACCTTTTATCTGCTGTGTTTTATTGTATTGTGATTTATTTTCTATATTCATGATTTTATATTACTTCTCCCGGAGGGAGAACACCTTCCCCCTTTCCTCTACGTACTGCATTCCAGTGGAAACGTGTTGCTTTATTCCCCTGTAATACCCGTATTCTCAATACCTTGAATAAACCTCTTCTGCACAAAACTATACAGAAGAAGTAGCGGGGTAATCGAAATCAACGTTGCTGACATCTTATAGGCTTCATTAATTCTGAATTCTGCATTCCCCCTACCTGCGGCGGCATAGGTTTGAAATGCACTATCAAACATATTTAATTTCGCAGGCAAAAGCTCGATGCTATTACGAACCAGGGTTCCTGTCACATAGGTCTCATTCCAATTCCATACGAAGGAAAACAGGAACACTACCAGAACCGTAGTAGCAGACAGCTTCATCGCAATCTGAAAGAAAATTTGTTTCGGGCTTGCTCCATCAATCATCGCTGCCTCATCCAAGGAGTACGGAATGAGATTAAAGAAATTATAGAATATTAGAATCAGGATTGTGGAGTTTACCCCTTGGCCAAAAAGCGCCATTAATATCTGTGGTATCGGTGTACCAATGAAGTTAAATCCCAAAAGGTTCTGAGCAGAAATAAACATCATCAACCTTGGTATCATCAAAAGCGGCACAGGGATAATAAAAGCCATGATAATCATGATAATCCATATTCTCTTAAATTTAAATTCGTATCTCGATAGTGCAAATCCCGTCAACGCGGATACAACCGTCTGCGCACAAGCCAATAATGCGGAGAACCAGATGGAGTTTACCAGCGTCTTTTTAAGATCCAATACGGTTCCCGCTACTTTCAGATTATTGATGGACGGGCTCTTGGGCAGCCAATCTACCGAAGGGTCAATGACATCCTTAGTGGACATAAATGCCATGGAGATCATCTTAAGAATTGGCTCCAAATATACGAAGCTTACGCATATCAGCACAAAATAGATACATAATTTCATGAAGGTAGCAAATTTTCGTGCTCGAATGATTCGGGTTAGTTTCGCTTTCATGTTTAATAGTGCCTCCTTACCTTCTCTCTATTTCGAAAGATTATAAATGCTATCCCAATAATGATTAGTACAACAAAGCTGTAAATCCATGAAAATGTTGCTGCAATCCCAAGTCCGCCGCTGGTATTTTCCGTTGCTTTCTTAATCAGGTCATAGACCGGATTGATGGAGAAGGTTCCCAGGTTGGCTATGGTAAATATCGTTACCACCAGTACCAATGGCTTTATGATCGGTATCGTTATCTTCCATATGATTTGCCAGGAATTTGCAGAGTCAATCTGCGCCGCCTCATATAGATTCGGATTGATTTTCTGCAAACCGTTAATAAACAGAATAATCGGAATCCCGGTAAACCAAAGGATAATCGATAACTGTTCAAAGATATCGATTAACACCCTAGCAAATGGTCTGGAATAGGTAGCCACCATCTGCACAATGAAGATATCCGAAAATTCCAGGAAGGTATCCATCTGTGCTGCATAGGTGCTGGAGTCAATCAACTGGTACATCACCGGTCCCGACATAATGATTACCGGTAGGAAATATATCGTACGTAATAATCCTCTTAAGAAAGTAATCTTATTCAGCAGGTAGGCCAGTACAAAAGAAAGGATAACGATAACAAAGGTATAGGGAATGATCATTCCCAGAAAGGCTATCATGGCAGGAACAAATTCCACGTTTTCAAAAAAGGCCATGATATAATTATCCAATCCGGTAAAGGTGATTTGAAATCCCAATACCGTCTGTCTGACCTCAGTAAAGCTCAAATAAATGGTTGCAATAAACGGGATGGCGGTAAATATAACAAATCCAATAATCCAAGGCATCATAAACAGATACCCCTGACGGTTCTGCCTCTGCTGGTAGGTTGTCAGTTTTTTCTTTTTTGCCATACTATTGCACCTCCTGCTTTTGTAATACGAATGCGCTTAGAGGCGCAATTTCTTGTTGCCCATAAATGTAAGGTTCTTCCGTGTAATTGATGATAACTTGTTTCATTTCAGAATCTTTCTGATAGGTATTCATAATAACACCATTCTCCAGTACCTTCCTTCCGGTCCACTCGTATCCGATTACCTGGCTTAGGATTTCATTCACCTTGGAATAAACCTCTGCAACACGCCCCTCATACTGATCAAACTCCGTGGAATAAAGATGTGCCGACGTTGTCGATGCCAAATGATAGGAAGGCTCCATCGAAAGGATAAAGGACGGTGACAAATTATAATCGATCATTCTTAAAATGTCAGCCTGCGTATAGAAGGAGAAGTTGGAGTATGGTGCATAAACCTCCATGGTTCCATGCAATACCATCTGTAAAAACGGTACGGTATCCGTTTCAAATACGTATTGAGAAGTGGTTACCGGACTTTGCAGATAGCGGTCTGTGTATTTCCACAGATACATATTGGGATTTTCAAAATTCAGCTTTACCTTCTCTTTCGCTCTCTCAAAGGTTTCCTGGAATATCGCAATCGCATCGGTTACCGTAGTCTCAACGCCATCCCTGTTATAGTTACTGATTAACGTATTTGAGATACCACCAACCGTAATCGATTCACTATACGGAGCTGCCAAATTTAGAATTTTCTCAAACCATTCTGCACTGCGTTTCGGTGTTGCATATCCAAACTCCGTAACAGGAGAATTGGCCGGTAATACGTATTGCTTACCCAGTATTACATACCAGGAGTTCACATGCCTTGCCGCATTAGATTGAAAACGCATCATTTCCTTGTTAATGGTTACAAAATCTCTGGCATAGGAAATGTCTATGCCTTGCTTAGAATATTTTGTAATCAGTTCCTTAAAGTCTTTTTCCTTACCAATCTTTCTTGAAAAGCTGTCCTTATAAGGTTTCGCCAGGGTTTCTCCCCCTTTCTGCCAACCGTACAGCCCGACATTTAGATTGGTAATATCCTTTGCCATAAACTCTGTTAGCATGGTATCAACGTCTTCCACTGTGGTTACAACCACTTCATCCGTACCGACAATCCCCTTCTTGGAGTCTGCCATGATAAAGTCCAATCGCAATGGAATATCGGACGATACCTTGTCTTTCCGTTCCTTTAGAATCCCCTGCTCCATCAGATGCTTCCGATAGGTTATTGCCATACCGGTATAATCCGCTGCAGGTGTTCCATCGGAGCCATCGCCGGAAAGGAAGGTATAGGTCATTTTTATATCTACTTCATTCGGTTCCTCCATTAAGGTAAAGAAACCGTCCGCTTTCTTGTTATAAACTTGGAAGTAATTCACGTTATATACGAAACGAGGGTACACATAATTATAAGCAGTTAAATTTTCCTCCGGACGAACCGCAATCTGCATATATTCCGCTCCGCTATCGGCATAGGCAACAAATGCCGCCTGATTATTGCCATGGGCAACGCCAAATACGGGCATTACCGGGTTCTTTAATGGGATTGCATCCGTAAGTTCTCTTCCATAGTAAGTATGCTGGGCTGGATCTGCACCATAGACATCACCATAGTACATGGAAAAGGAAGCATGATTATCCTGGAAGCGGATCAATGCGCCACTGCCATCCGGTACGAAGATATAACCCGGGACCATATATTTATCCTCGATGATATCGTACATTTCCGTCTCCGGATTATAGTATTTCGTCTTACCACCGCTGGCTCCCAGGAAAGGTGTGATGTTGATTGCTGCCAATGAACTTTTTCCTTTTCCGGAGATATCTTCATCCTTAATCTCATAGGTGATGGAATCTTCTCCTAAGGTGATATATACCTTAACCTTTAGTTCGATATTCATAAAATTCACATCCAGCCTTCTGGTTGCCGGATTATCATTCAACATTACCAATTCGGATTCCACCAACTGCCTTGAAGCGGAAGACATATACTTAATGGTACCTTCCTCATAGTATTCCACCGTGAGAATGGAATTGGCGATACCGGTATAGGTGGTATTCATGCCCTCCTCTTGCGGAATTGCCAGCTTCTCTGCCTCTTCCTTCGTCTCTGCTTCCAGTATTTGCTCATTGATATCCGCTCCAAACGGGATGTCAAGACCGGTCTTCCATGTGTAACCGGAACGTTTGTCATAAATCGCAAAGACATCCCGATCCTCGCGGTAGTAATATACTAACGTATCGGTCTCATGTAGCAGTTGAAATTCATCCACATTGACTATATCATAGGAAACCTTTTCCGGCGGAAGCTTCGTATCCCGGTTTGTCGTAAGATATGCTCCCTGCGCAAGAACACTGGAGACGATGCCCATGGCAGCAATAGCTAGTGTAATCAGTAATCCTTTTCTCTTTTTAATGAAATACATTACGCGTCGCCTCCATCCCTATGGATTTGAGGAACTGCCAGAGCTGTTCCCACATGATAATAATAATTAAGGCAATTATCGTTGCAATGATAATAAATACTGCCGTTATGATTAAGCTTACAATCGTTTCCTTCGTTGTATAATCATGTACCGTCTGCAAGCCAAGGAATATGGTTATAATCGACCAAATGACCCCTACAGCAAGAACAATCGTAAGCAGGAAGGATTCATTGAGTGTCAGGTAGTAAGACATAAGGATAACGATCAGCATGGAGCTCATAGCCGGAAGGAGCCCATAAGCCGGGATCATAAATACCTGCTGTAAACTTCCGTCCCCATCATTGATGGATGCCACCAGATAATTACAGATGATGAATAATGTCCAGATTGCAAAGAAACCGATCACAATCGCATTGATATCCATATCCTCTACATCTGTAAACTGATAAATGAATCCTTTGCTTGTCTGATAAGCCATAAAGATAATGAAAAACAACAGGTACAATATTGACGCTCCGAGGACGGAACCGCTTCTTTGCACTCTAAGGTTATAGTACTGGTCAATTGGATGCTTCGGTATCTTGCTTGCATAAAGGACATCCTTTAGCACCGGTAACTTCCAAAGTTTCTGAATCAGTCTTCTCTTTGTCTTTTTTACAATTCTCTTCTTATCCAGTTTCCTAATCAGGAAGGATATGAACCAAAGTACACCAATAATACTTACCATCCCCGGAAGATGGGTCTGAATCCAATGATTACGCACTTCCCAGAAAGCCTCGGAATAGTACTCTCTGTTACCTGCCACTTCAAAATGCTCCATTGCTTTTTCATAATATCCCGCATGCAGATACGCTTTTCCAACACCATTATGCGCAAGCACGGACATCTGATTAAGTTTAAGCACCTCATTCCATTGCTCTAAGGCTTTCTCGTAGAGTCCCTGCTCATATAATCCCATGGCATCGTATACCATAAGAGCATAATCCGTCGGTTTAAAGGATTGCAGGTAACCCTTATCCCCATCCGCAGTCCAGATATTGCCATGGTTATCCACAGCAATCGTTGGAAGCTTGGAGAATAAGCCGGATACATCTAAATCGGATACATTGGAGCCAAACTCAAAAATCAGCTCACCGGAACTGGAGAATATTTCGATATATCCGTCATGAATACTGGTATAAATGATTCCATTCTTATCAACATAGATATCCGTCATCGAATCACTTTGGTAAGTCTGCGCTTTTAACATATTACCACCTGCGGTATTGTGCTTTTTTACCGCATCGGAATGGGTTCCCATCGTGGTCGTATACACGATTCCTTTCCCATCGATAAATAGATTGGAAAATGTAGTTGGAACCCGGGCAACCAAGTTCTCCAGCTGCGCTCTTGTAAAGATTGCGTTCTGTATTGCCTGAATAAAGGTAAGTTTTGTTTTATTCACAGTAAAGTAACCCAGAAAGTCACCGCTGCCGGATAACTGGATGACACCGTTATAGACACCCTCACCGACAATGTAGATATTTCCTCCATTATCCACGGCTACCCGTAATGGTTCAAAAGGGGTGTCGGCAAACGATGGTGATGTTGGTCTGCTAATGGATTGCAGGAGATTAAAATCTTTATCAAATCGAAAGACCATTTTCGCCGAAGGATCTGCAACATAGATCTCCCCATTCTTGGTTACAAAGACACCACGCGGATTTTTTAAGTTTTCATTCTCCAGAATCCCTGCCACATCACCGGTATCAATGGAATATTTAACAATGCGGCGATTCTGCGAATCCGCAATATAGAGCATGTTGTTCTCGTCAATATACAAATCATCCGGTGCTGCGAGCCCTAAATTCGTGATCGTCTTATCCGGAAGGTACGCATCTTGGGTTCGTGTCCAATAACCGTCCTCATCTAAGGTATAGGTATAGCTAGTTGCCTGCGAAGCCGAAACCCGAATCCCAGGGATACTGACAACAGCACAGGCGAATAGCAAACAAACGATTCCTTTTATACGTTGTATCATAATCTGCGCCTCCTATTTAATACCCGAATGCGCCATCGTGTTCATTACCTGGGAATTCATCAGGATAAAGATAAGTAAATTCGGTAGGAACAAGATTACGGAAGCTGCTGCTGCCATTCCTTCTGCGGCAATGGTATTGTTGGTTGATAAGGAGTTTAAATAGAATGCTAAAGTTTTCATGGTATCGTTCGTAATAAAGTTGTTGGAGGCTTCCGTAGCATTCCATACCGATTGGAATGTCAATACAATCGATGTGGCCAATGCCGGTTTTGTTAACGGAATGATGACCTTCTGTATAATCTTAAAATCCTTCGCCCCGTCCATAATCGCAGCTTCAATCAAGGCATTGGGTATCTGATCCACAAATTGCTTTACAAGGAAAAGTCCTACCGGCATGGCGATTAGCGGAAGAATATGGGCTAACCAAGTATTAATTAATCCGGTCCTTACAATGACGATATATCTTGGTACTGACACCGCTGTCGCTACAAACATTAACGCCATCTGGTTGATACTAAACAAAGTGCTCTTTAATCGAAACTTTTTCTTAGAAAAGGCATAGGCCGCACTTATCGTGATAATTACATTTATAATTACGGTAAAAAACGATATCATAATCGAGTTAAACAGATACCTTGTCATCGGAACACCGGTCGTACCGGATAACGTAAATAAATCACGGAAGTTCTTCAGGGTTGGTTCCCTAACGAAAATCGTCGGCGGGAATGCAAACAGTTCCCCCAGAGGCTTAAATGCTTTGTTGATTACCATAACCACCGGTAAAATCATAAAAATACCTAGAGGTACAAGAATTATGTAAAATTTCAACTGCGAAACCGAGAATCGTTTCGGATTCATTTTATTTCCCTGATACTTTGCCATACTAACCATACCTTTCTTTATGTGAGATAATTTCACATTTACTCCTCTTTCTCACCGAATAACCGATGCGCCAACTTAGAGAACAACGTTACAATCAGTAAAAGTACTACGGAAACTGCTGCCGCATAACCCATTTCATACCTTAGGAAACCATAATCATCAATGTGGTTGGTGATTAATTGTCCTGCAAGACCCGGAGTCGGGTTCATACCGGATAACGTTACGCCGATCCACCCCATATTAAACGCATTTACGATGGACATTACAGCACCAAATAGCATCTGCGGCTTCATGGAAGGAATCGTGATATAGATAATTTCCTGAAAACGGTTCTTCATTCCATCCACATAAGCAGCTTCATAGAGTTGCTCATCGATATTTAAAATACCGGACACCATTGCCAAAAAGCCGATTCCCATGGAAGACCAAAGGGATACAAAAATCATAATATTCATCAGATAATCCGGCGATAGCAGGAACATAATCGGTTGATCGATGATATCCAGCTTCATTAATAAGTGGTTAAAAATACCGCTTTGATCACCGGAAAATACGGATTTCCATATGACTCCGATGAATACATTGCCAAGCATGGAAGGCGTATAGATTGCCAGGGATAGAATGGTTCTTGGTACCTTTTGTATCTGCGCAAGCATCCATGCCAAAAGGAAGGAAAGAACATATCCTCCCGGCCCTACAATCAGGGCGTACTTAAAGGTATTCGGCAAAACAAACTTCAGGAATGCTTCATCCTGCGTCAGCAAAACAATATAATTGTTAAGACCGGCAAAGGTCGGTTTGTTAATTACATCAAAATAGGTAAAGGATAGCCCAATGGCTACTGCAATCGGAATTGCAATAAAGGTAAAGAAAAGAAGTCCATAGGGAAGCAGAAGCAGGAAGATACGAAAGCTGTCCTTTTGGAAGCGTAGCTTATATTTCTTTGATTGCTTATACCTTGCTCTTGCCATTACTCCACCTCCTGCTTTGCTTTATTCATCTGCTCAATAATCCAATCCACATCACGGATGACATATGGCTTCACAAGATTTCCATCGTTATCAAAATAACCCAGCTCTTTCATCTTGCGATTAATTTCACGATTGATTCCTATAACCTGTTCATCGATTGCCACTTGTGCAGTGATACCGTCATTAATCATGTTATTCCAGATATCTGAGATGGAACGCTCCAGCATATATTGCCCCGGTGTTCTAGTGATATCTCGAAGCCATACGATCTGTTCAAGGATTACCTGCTTATCCTTCTGCTCGAAAGGCGTCTCCTTCACAGCTTCCACATTGGAAGGTAGCCATACAAAGGTCTTACCATAGGTGGATTGTAAGGTGTAGGTATAATTTACCTGTGTCTCCTTATCCGTCCACCATTTCAGGAAAGTCCAGGCTTCGTTAATTTTATCCGAACCATTAAATATAATGCCACCGGTACCATTGGCGATGTACCATCTGGAAATGGAACCATCCTCCTGCACTGTTCCGGGATAATCGGATAGTTCCCACTGCCCTTCCAGTTCCGGCGCTCCGTTCTTAATTAATATGTAGTCATTCAAATTAACAATGCCGACCGGTAAGGTGCCGTAACGGAAGGAATCAAAGAAGGAGATTACTTCCTTAGGTATGGAATAAGCGATAAACAGATCTCCTAAGGCCTGGATTCCTTTCACTCCATTCGGCTGGTCAATGGCGGTTTTCAGTCCATCCTCCGTAAAAAGCTGTCCATTATGCTGCAGGATTAAGGAGGATGTTTGATAGTACCATTTATACCCCACACCGGAAGAGATATTATGATAGAAGTTCATACCATACCGCTGCAACGTTGGTAACTGCTCCGTAATTTCCTGCCAGGTTGTCGGCGGTTTTAACCCTAAGCTGTCATAGATATCTTTGCGATAGATTAAAGCATAGAAATCCAATGTCTCCGGTATTGCATATACCCCTTCATTGTAGGTATAGGGAACAAGGGAGCCAGGAACAAAGCGGTTTGCTACCGCCCAGAAATCTTCAAATTGGGTCATATCATAGATTGCACCGCGGCTTGCCAGTTCAAATGGTAAATGGGACAGCAATCCCAGTGCCATATCCGGCGTCTCATTGGCTGCCTGCGCCAAGGTTAATTTATTGGGATCAGGCATAATCGATATTTTAACCTTGATACCCGTCTTCGGAGTAAATTCGGTATCCGCCATTTTCTGCAGCAGATCCACATGGGTTGTTGCCCGGTTTACCCAGATATTTAAAGCCTCCGGATCATTTTCCAGATCAAACTTATCCGAAGTAAAGGAATAGATTAATGTCTTAATGCCATTGCTAATGGATGTAAGCAAGGTGGCATTTGGTCTTGGTAATTCCTGATTACCGTATACATAGATGCAATCCAAGGAAAAATCCTGCATTATCAGTTCCGTATTAAAACTGCTCATGGATTTCAGCACGGAATTATCCCTACCGGATGACAGATTTTGCTTATATAAAGCAATTTCATCAGGATATTCCTGCATTTCAACGATAAATTCCAATGCTTTATCAAGATAGGAAAGAAGCGCACTGTTTACGCCATTGGGCGTATACATCTGCAAAGAATACTTGATGTGGTTGATTAAAGTTACGTAAGCCTCCAGATAGTCAGGAATCTCCGGAATATATCTGGTCATCTGCCAGGTGCGGTTTTCATCACGGTTCGTACCGGTAATCTTAGTGATTTCCAATTCAAATTGCATCACATGCTCAGATATCAGCCTTGCAATTTTGTAAGCTTCAACAATCGGTTCCATCTCGGAACGCAGCGTAATCGTGTGGGTTCCTTTCGTTAGATAGAACTCATAAGGTTTGCCATTCTCGTCACTTAAGACTTCATTGTCCCAGTTACTGCCCGTAGAATGGAAAGCATAGTTCTTCATTTCCCTGAAAGGAACACTGCCATCAATACGGATCGTCTGAAAGACATCAAACTCTTCCTTGGAGTTTCTATAATGCAATGCAATATGATAGAAACCATCCTCAGGTGCATTAATCTCATAGGTAACTTCCGTGCCTGCTTCGCTCCAATTCAGGGTATTTAACAATTTATATTCACTATCATGAGGCATCAGGGCAGGATTATTCTCAGAAGCATAGATTGCCTGCGTTGTATTTTTCTCGATATAACTATTGGAATCAATGATTTGCATCGTTGTTACCACAGAACCACGATACTGTCCATGGTACTGTGCATAGGAAGGAATCTCCTTCGGAGCTTCGGCAACTATGGTTCCTAACCCTAAGCCATCATTAGATATATTCGTAATCTTAATAACATTCGTTCCTGCATCAAATGCAAACATTAAGGGATCGCTCGTAATATAAGTGTTGTTATATAGATAAGTACTAATCCATTCCTCTTTGCGTATCTGTCTTGGTGCCACCTGATCCCCATACCGATCGACCGGATAATCCTTTGTTTCATCCGACCAATGCAAAGGCAGCTTAATATTCTTCATCTCATCATATAACTGCGTATCATTTACCGTAATCTTGATATTAAAGTCAGCCAGCGTTTCCCGCATCGGCTTGTAATCCAGCACCAAATAATAAAGGCCAGGTGTTGCTATATCAATCGTATATGTAACGGTTTCGTTATAGTCTACTGTTACTGCTAACTCATCATAATCCTTTCGTACCTCACCCGAATCCGGCTGGGCAGAATATGTACCTTGCCCGATTTGGTTTTCTCCATCAACTAGAAAAACATCATAGGTTGTCGGCCTGTTCTTTAGAGATCCATGCAATAGGGAAAAGGCAGCCTGAACCTGTTCTTTCTCTACTTCGGAAACATATTTGGTATTACTTCTCAATAGAAGCACCAATGCAATACCTGTAATTGCAACAAGCCATATCAGTGCAATGAAAACCTTCCGCCATCTATTCTTCATTGTAACTCGCTCCCTTATGGTAAGGGTTGTTGCAAAACTTTATCGTACCTTGGTTTTACAACAACCCCATATAGCTTCTATAGTTCTATTTACTTCTTATTCTTAGCAAAATCTTCATCTGTAAAACCATAGAACTCTTTCAGGCCATCTCTTAACTGTTGCTCTGCCAGTTTAAATCTTTCGTTAATTTTTGCATTCCAATCAGGAAGTTTTGCTTTCACCTGATCTAACCAATTTGGATCTGTTCTTAACGCGCCAGCGATATCTACATTGTAGATATAGGTCCATTCATAATTTGCTTCTCTTCTTGTACCATCTTCCATAACATAATATGGATAAGCCTTATCTGAGATATCCCAGAATTGACCCTTCTCCCAAAGTTCAAGAACTTTCTGGAAGCCAGGCATCTTATTCTTATCAGCGAAACGCTGATGCGTTGTTGTAGAGTACCAGATTTCCATCTGCTTATCGAATTCTTCTCCGGTAACCAATGGCAAGGAGTCATTTAATGCCGTCTTTTCAACACCTTGATCTGTCCACATCTGCTCTGCTCTTGCCTTGAGGGCTTCGGTACTGCCTGCCCAGAAGGAAGCAAAGGTATAAGCAATTTGTAGTTTTGTCTTTTCTTCTTCCGTCCATTCCGGATTACCATCATCCATAGCATAATTGTGAATTGCCATAGGGTCCAATACGATACCAATGGTGTTATCCTGATAATCGGTACTTGGCCTTGGGTAAATATCCCAATCATTTGACTGCACGGTTCCCCAATGTCCCGGTGTAGGATTTGCAGCATCACCCATCATCCATGGGTCGCCATCCAAAGTCAGGCAATAGCCATTCTTGAAGAAGTTGTAACCCCACCAGCCATTGGATTCCATAATTTCAATCGGAACATTGCCAACATCATTCTGCGTCCAAATTGCTGATTTCGCCCACTTTGGTATGTATTCTAATAAATCTGCTACTGCATCAGAGGTAAGGTTAATATGGTCGCCTTCTCCTTTATAATTAAAGAGTGCGTAGTTAATATCCTTGGTTCCTGTATTAATAAAGCTCATTGGAATATCCATAGCTCCCCAGAAGTTCTTATTATCTCCGGAGGTAGCGAATGCGGTGTATTCATCAATATTCCAATCAATCGGAGGAATATCAATATTATTCTGCTCTGCCAATTCCTTATTTACATAAACACCCCATGGCTGAATGAACTGTGGAAGTCCTGCCTGGAAACCATAGTAATTCATCATAGCCATAATGGACGGATTAAAGGATTGATAAACCGGATCATTGGAAAATACGGACAGATCAGCAACCATACCTCTTGCAACATCACCGGAAAGGTCCGTGGATGCATAGATATCCGGATATTTGCCATGTTCTGCTTTAAAATTCTCTAATTCCTGTGCCCAAGGGGTGTCATTATCATGTGGCCCCCCTACTTTAGCGTAAACATTAATCTTGATATTCGGATAGGTCTCGTTAAATTTCTTGGCCATCGCGTACACAGCTGCTTCGTTCTGCCCCTTTAAATCTGCCGGAGTCAGGTTTTGATGTCCAATATCCTCCATATACGTACCGGACCCAGACCAAAGCATTACCGTAATATCCCCTTCAATACCCGTGGCTAGAGCCTCATACTTCTTGCCACAACCACTGAATAAAAATGTAGTCATAGCAAAGAGTAGTAATGCAACGACAATACTTTTCGTTTTTTTCATACTTTTACCCTCCAAAAAAGTAATAAATTTACTACATCTTAATTATAGTATGTGTTGTGGATAAATACAATATAAAAACATTTTTATTTTTGTTTTATTTCATTTTTATTATGCAATTTTCACATATTTTTCATATTTAACTTATATTTAATCACATTTTATACAATTATTTACATTCTGAAATTCGATTTTTACTTGCAAACACCTATGTATTTCTATTATTTGTAATTTTCTTTATTAAAATCGTTTTTATAAATATAAAAAATTATAAAAACAACCAATTTAATTGTTATATCGATATATTTTTTGTGCAAATTATGTTTCCAGCACTCCGATTTTTGCTTATGTTTATCTATTTCTAAATGCAATATTGGTCGCCACCACTTGAAATACTTCCGCCTTCCTTTATTTCCATATTCAATGCAAAAATAAAAATTAAAAAATAGCGTATGATTTTATCCGATTTTGGAAAAAACCATACGCCATTTCATCTTTCGCTTATCCGTCCCATTTTTATTTCAATTTTATAAATTCATTCCAGATATCTAGAATGCAACAATTATGCTTGACCGATCAATTTATCCTGCTTATAGATATGCTCCACTAACCAAACTGCAAGGAAGTCCAGAAGGTCTAACAGTGTTTCCTTTTGATTCTCATCAATTGTTGAAGTATCAAACGCTTCCAACTTCTCAATAAAATCATCATGAGCAACCTTTTGTGAAAAAAGTTTCTTATAGCCAATGCTCATCATATATTCCTCTTCATGAGTAAAATGATACTTGGTATAATCCTTCAATTCTTGAATCAAATGAAGAATATAATCATACTTGTCCAAGATAAATTCATTCTTCAGTAATTCATAAGCCTCATTTGCAATTTCAAATAATCTAGCATGCTCCTGGTCAATAAAATCGATGCCGGTATAATATTCTGGCTTCATTTCATACATAGCATTCTCTCCTTTCTTATCTTTATCATTGGTTCCGCAATACCTATTAATTTATCCAATTATAATCGATATATCACAGTAAAAGCAATACTAAACTTTTAAAAGAGTAAAAAAATTAGTAGGTTTAGAAAGAGTTGAAAGGATCAACTTCTACCTTCATTACAAAGTCAGACATATTTCATCAAATGATATTTCGAAACATCTGGAATATTTTGAAATTTTGTCGCAATATCGGAACTTTTGCATAATATATAGTAAGATTCCATAGGAATGAACAGGAATCTCCATAAGAGTAAACATAGATAACATTTTCATTGTTTCAAACACAACAGGTTAATAGTTTCATAGTAAAGGAGGAGTAATACCATGTTTAAACATCATCTTTGTGAATATATCGGCGAAACTGTTACCATATTCACAACCAGCGGCGGTATGTCCGGCTGCGGTTTTACTGGTGTTTTATTGGATGTCAATCCGTGCTTTGTAAGATTATTGACGAGGATGGGAACACCTCCATCGAATCCTCTCGCCGAAAACATCTGCGATTTCGATGGTTTAACTCCCGCTTCCAAGGGTTGCAATGGTGCAATGCCGGAAATGAACCAAAAATTCAGGCCGGGCTCTGTCTGCGATATTCCGATTGATAAAATTGCATCCTTCTGTCACAATGCAATTTAATAGGTAAGTATTGGAAGGAGGTTATTTTCATGGCAAATTGTAATTGCAGCTATCCATTTACAAGACATCTTAGCAGATTTATCGGTGAGACTGTAACGATCTTTACAACATCCGGTGGGCCTTCCGGCTGTGGATTTACCGGCACACTTCTTTCTGTGAATTGCAGATTTGTTCGTCTCGTAACACATTTTGGTACCGGTCCAACCAACCCTCTCTCAGATACTATTTGTGATTTTGAAAAAATTTCCAAAGAGACCGTAGGCAATATTACCGGTCCAGGTGTAGGCCCGGGTACAGGTCCAAATGCAATGAAGAAACAGTTCCGTGTTGGTTCTGTCTGTGATATTCCAATTGATCGTATCGTAGCTTTCTGCCATAATGCCGTATAGTTATGCATCCTCATAATAATCATATTTTCAATTTGCAATCACACTTTCAAGTATGGAACGTTGTTAAGCAATTGGGTATTCCTATGCTACTGTTATAATAATAATCAATCGAAATAAAGAAACGGATAGAATTAAAATAGAACGAATTTAAAATGCACAAAATAGCCCGACTGCTTTCAGGCGATCGGGCTGTATGATTAATTATATAATCTCATCCATTAAAAATGTTTAAAGTAATCTTTAAATATGAGATACTATCAAATCCATATGACCATTTAAACGATAGGTTCCATAATCGGACGGAAGAATAAAATGGCTTCCTTTCTTGATTGGTATACCATCAATTTCACCTGATCCTTCAATAACACTTACGTTAAGGAATGGCTGATTCTGGGTAAAGGTATGTTCTCCATGGAGGCTAATCTTTTTCACCGTATAGAACGGACAATTTATCAATTCCTCTATATGATAATTCTCATCATCCAGAGATTTACCGCCCACTTTAGCATCTTCATGAGGGCATGTAATCACATCGATACTCTTTTCCAGATGAAGTTCCCTCGGCTTGCCATTATCCAATCTATCATAATCATACAAACGATAGGTAACATCACTGCTTTGCTGCGTCTCCAGGATTAAGGTTCCACCCTTAATTGCATGAACGGTACCAGGATTGATTTGAAAGAAATCTCCTTTCTTAATCGGTCTTACATTGATAAGCTCCTGCCATCTCTTTTCCGCAATCATTTGCTTGAGTTCTTCCTTATCCTTTGCATTATGACCGACTACGATTTTACTATTCGCATCACAATCCAAGATATACCAGCATTCTGTCTTTCCCAGCGAGCCATTCTCATGCTCTCTGGCATATTCATCATCCGGATGTACCTGAATACTTAAGTCTTGCTTTGCATCAATAATCTTTATCAGTAAAGGGAATACTTCTCCTTTTACATTGCCGAATAACTCCCTGTGGTTATCCCATAACCAGCTTAAGGTTTTCCCCGCATATTCTCCATTCTTGATGGTACAATCCCCATTCTTATGCGCACTGATTGCCCAACACTCGCCGGTATGATCGGTAGGAATATCATAGCCATATACAGTATTTAACTTTGTTCCACCCCAGATTGCGGATTTAAAAACAGGTTCTAAGAAAATAATATCCTTCATTTATGTCATTCTCCTATCTGCCACGGTGGGCTTATCTTTTTGTGATTTAACATGATTGTAATGAATGTAATAAAATTTGTCAATTGTAACGCAATGTTTCTCATATAATAAGAAATGTCTCTTCACAGTTTACCAAATCTTTTCATCATGAATTAAAAGACTAAGCCAAAGTAATTTCTATTATCTTAAGCTTAGTCTTTTATGATAAATTCTTAGTTTGCAGTTTATAATAATATATCGCTAATTTTATCATTACCGGTAAATTTTGTATATCAATCTTATAGAAAAATAATTCTATATTTCTCCACGGTTAATCATTATTCGGGATAGGATGTAAATATCAGTCAAATCATCCTATCATGAATACTAACTAGAAGCTGATTGATATCTTAGGCTTACCAATGGTAGCACCGGGATTAGGTCCAGATTCTCAACAACTCTTCTCGGATTCTCTTCCAATAAAATGTTCGCGTAGTAATCCGTATAGATATCACTTAACAGTTGATAAACCTTTGACAAATCAGTTGTTCGATGCTCTATACCATGGGCATCACTTGCTACTATGGAAACCAGATTGCCATTTAATAGTTGGAATGCGGTCTTCTTGGTCCTTTTGCCAAAGTTCCCAAGAAAACTGTCCTTATTCACCTGCAGAAAGCATCCTTTCGCAATCCATCCATATACGATATCAGGATCATTTTGAACATATGGATATTTCTCCGGATGTGCGATGATCGGATAATATCCCATATATACCAATTCATTTATAATATAATTCATAAGCTTGGCGTTATCCTCTCTGCCAAACTCTAGCAGAATATATCTGGATCTGTTTAGAGAAATTAATTTTCCTTTGCGCAATAGGTCGGGCACAATCTTAGTTCCGTAGATTTCCATGCCGGGCAGAATACGTAGCGGTATCTGTTCCCGCTCCACTGCCTTCTGAAGGTCTACGAACCGCTTCTCCAGGTTCTCATTTAAATAATTTTTAAAAAAATCCTTACGATTACTGTGCGGCGTAACAATCATAGTATGAACCCCATTTTCCACCGCT